>Ga0105048_10013611_pt1 | contig 12708 bp, 9 predicted proteins | sample MAT05_FD_78382 | JGI IMG/M metagenome (GOLD analysis project Ga0105048, IMG submission 78382) | Freshwater microbial communities from Lake Fryxell liftoff mats and glacier meltwater in Antarctica - MAT-05 | ecosystem: Environmental > Aquatic > Freshwater > Ice > Liftoff microbial mat | place... | reverse complement strand
GCTCGCCGTCGATGAAGCTGCGGATGCGTTCGTCTCGGGTCATGGGTCGCTTCCTTCGAGCAGCGCGCGTAGTCGGAGGCGCGCGCGCACCGCTCTGATCTTGAGCGCCGTCACCGGATCGCCGGTGATCGCGTGAATCTCCTCGTAGCTGAGGTCCTGCAGATCTTTGAGCACGATCACCTCGCGATACGCGTCCGAGAGCTGCGCGACGGCGGCACGGACCCGCGCGATCGTCGCGGCACGCATCAGCTCGACGTCCGCGCCGTCCGCAGGCTCGCCGCGCGCCTCGATAGCCGTGTCGAGCGCGGCCTCGATCGCGCCGGGTCGCTCCCGCCGACGCGGGCTCTTCAGAAAGTCGCGGCAGACGTTGAGCGTGATTCGATAAATCCACGTCGAAAAGCGGTAGGTATCGTCGTAGTCATCGAGGCTGCGGTGCGCCTTCGCGAACGATTCCTGCACGAGATCATCGGCGTCGCCGCGGTCGCCGACCATGCGGTGCGCGAGCGCATAGAGGCCGCGATGATGGCGCTCGACGAGCACACGAAATGCGCGCGCATCGCCGTCTCGACAGGCCGCGATGGTGCGGCGCTCGTCGATGCGCTCCGCTTCGACGGGGTCAGTTCTCACGGGCGAGCCCGGGGCGTTGCGTTGCGTGAACGTCATCGAGCTCATGCGCGTCAGTCGTCCGTGCGACCGAGCGCGCGCCCGCGACCTCGCGCCGAGCCTTGGTTGAACGCGTCATCGTGCGGTGGACCGCCGCGATCGATGGGCCGACCGTGGCCGCTTTCCTCGCTGAGCCCGCGCTGCTCGCTGCGCCCGCGCTGTTCGCTGCGCCCGCGCGCAGACTCCGCGGCGCGCGTCAGCTCGACGCCGCGTGCGCGCGCCTGCTCGCGCGGGATGGTGCGCGCCAATGCCGTCAACGAGCGCAGCGCGCCGCGCCTGCCGTTGCGCCATGCCGCGAGCGCGCTGCGGGTCGCCAGGCTTGGCTCGAAGCCGCGCTCGCCGAGCTCGGCGACAGCGCTCACGGCGTGCTGCACGTCGACGGCCGTGCTGCCGCTGCCTCGCGCTACCTCTCGGACGAGCTGCGTCAGCGGCTCCAGCTGTGCGCCGACCGCGAGCGCGTCGAGCACTGCACGCGCCACTTCTGTCCGGCCACGCGCGGGCACGTTGCGCGCGACGGTCGCGGCGTCGTGCATGCGGCTGGCGAGCTGCTCCACGGCCGCTGCGATCCGCGCCGCGGGGACGCGCTTGGCGAGACCTTCGCGCACCTTGGCGTCGATCCACGCGCGCGGCAGCCCCTCTGCCTCCGCCCGATCCGCGGCGCCTACCAGGCGCTGGCGCACCGACGCGACGCGCGCATCGTCGAGCGGCGCGTCCTGCGCAGCTGCGGACGAAACCTCGCTGAGCGCGAAGGTCGACGCGCACACCGCCCCGAACAGGAGCAGGGCCGTGAGCGGCAGGATCGACGGGCGTCGGCGCATTGCAGGGCGTCTACGATAGCTCGAAGCCGCGCGATACAGGCGCGGTCGAGCACCGTGGCGCGCGCCGCCGCGGGAGACCAGGCGGAGCAGCTCTCCGTGGGTCGCGGTTGACCACAGCTTCGCGCACCGGCTAACGTGCGGCTTCGGGGGCTCTTTCCGTCCCTGCTCATCTCTTCGGGGGCCTGATGCTTCGCACTTCAGCGGCGACTTTCGCGTTCGTGCTCGCCGTGACGCTCACCGCCTGCGGAGGCGACGACACGCCCCCTCTGGGCGTCGATGCGAGCATCGACGGAGGTGGCGCGGTCGACTTCGGCAGCGTCGATGGACGCATCGTTTGCACCTCCGACGTCTCATGCAACGACGGCCTCTTCTGCAACGGTCGCGAGATGTGCGCGCCCGCCTCGCCGATGGCGGATGTGAATGGCTGTGTGCCCGGTGACGCTCCGTGCTCCGACGGCGAGACCTGCGACGAGACGGAGAACGACTGCCGCGTCACCTGTGAGGATGTCGACGGCGACGGCCGCGACGCGGTCGCGTGCGGTGGAGACGATTGCGACGACACCGACGCGTCACGTTTCCCCGGCAACGACGAGGTCTGCGACACGGACGACGAAGACTGCAACGACGCGACGTTCGGCTTCGTCGACGCCGATGGCGATGGCGTCTCGTCGGTCGCTTGCTGCAACGCCGGCGCGTGCGGCGCGGACTGCAACGACGCCAACGCTGACATTCGACCGGGCGCGCTCGATGGCCCGCCCGACGCCTGCAACACGATCGACGACGACTGCGACGGCTCGGTCGACGAGGGCTGTCCATGCACCACCGGCACCGAGACGCCCTGCTACACGGGCGCGCCGAGCACGCGCGGCGTCGGTCGCTGCGCGGATGGTTTCCAGCTCTGCGTAGGCGGCATGTTGCAGACGACGTGTAACGACCAGCGGCTCCCGGACACCGAGATCTGCGACACGCTCGACAACGACTGCGACGGCATGACCAATGAAGACGTGCTGCGCCGCTACTACCGCGACGGCGACGGCGACGGATTTGGCATCGCCACCGAGACCATCGAAGCGTGCTCGCCGCCGACCGGCTTCGTATCGGCCGCGAACGACTGCAACGACGATGACAACAACCGCAATCCGGGCGCGTTCGACGGCTGCAACGGCGTCGACGACGACTGCGACGGAATGACGGATGAGGGTGCGCCGCCGCGCGTCTTTCATCGCGACGCCGACGGCGACGGATTTGGCTCGACGGCGGCCGCGATGATGATGTCGGCGTGTGATCCGCCGGCTGGGTACGTCGTCGATGGGACTGATTGCGATGACGCGTCGAACGCGACGAACCCCGCGGCGTTCGAGCGCTGTGACGGTGCCAACAACGACTGTGACACGATGACTGACGAGGGCTGCAGCTGCGTCGACGGCACGAGCATCCCGTGTGATGTGGTGTCCGTCGGCGTCTGTCGTCCCGGCCGCCAGCTCTGCGTGGCGGGCTCGCAGGGCGCTTGCCTCGGCAGCGTTCGAGCGGGCACGGAGACCTGCAACGGGCTCGACGACGACTGCGATGGCGCGACCGACGAGCTCGTGACGGTGTCGTGCTACGCGGACAGCGACTCCGATGGCTTTGGCGCTGGCACCCTCGTCACGCGCTGCCCCGAGTCCTCGCGCGCCGCGTTCGGCAACTGCCCGAGCGGCTACACGAACGTCGCGGGGGACTGCAACGACGCGAACGGCGCGATCCGTCCGATGGCCGTGGAGACTTGCAATACGGTCGACGACGACTGCGACACGATGGTCGACGAAGGTGTCAGACAAACCTTCTATCGCGACGCGGACGGCGACGGCTTCGGCGCGCTCTCCATGCCGATGGATGCATGCACCGCGCCCGCCGGCTACGTCGTGCTCGGCACGGACTGCGCTGACGCGGACTCAGCCCGCAATCCGGCGGCGACCGAGCGCTGTGATGGCGTGAACAACGACTGCGACGCGATGACCGACGAGGGCTGTCTGTGCACCGACGGCGCGAGCATGCCCTGCGATGTGAGCTCGGTTGGCGTGTGCCGCCCGGGAACGCAGATCTGCATCGCGGGTGCGTGGGGCTCGTGCGTCGGCAGCGTCCGCTCGTCCACCGAGGTCTGCAACGGCCGCGACGACGACTGCGACGGCAGCATTGACGAGCTGCTCAGCACGACCTGCTACGCCGACGCCGACGGCGATGGCCGTGGCGCGGGGCTCGCTACGCCGCTCTGTGGCCCGTCGGTCGGGACCTGCCCGACCGGCTGGTCGACGCTGAGCGACGACTGCAACGACGCGAACGGCGCGATCTCGCCGACGCGCGCCGAGGTGTGCAACGGCCGTGACGACGACTGCGATGGCGCGGCGGACGAGACGTTCCCTTGCGTTCAAGGCGCGACCCGCGCGGGCAACAGCGCCTACCTGATGTGCGCGAGCCTCGCCGGGCTCTTCACGTGCAACGCCACGTGCACGGCGGAGACGTTCACCGCGAGCCCACCGCCCGAGTCGTGCGACGCCATCGACAACAACTGCAACGGTGTCGCCGACGACGGCTTCACCTGCGTGCGCAGCTCGACTGGCAACCCGTGCACCACGAGCTGTGGCACCGTCGGCGCCTACACGTGTTCCGCGACGTGCACGACGGGCACCTGCCGCGCCGCGGCCGAGACCTGCAATGGCTGCGACGACGACGGCACCGGCGGCGTCGACAACGGTTTTGCGTGTGCGCTCGGCGCGACGCGCGCGTGCACCACGGCGTGCGGAACCGCGGGCACGCAGCGCTGCCTTGGTGACTGTGGCGGCTACGACGCATGCCGCGCCACGACCGAGACCTGCAACGGCTGCGACGACGATCTCGACGGGGCCGCCGACGAAGGCTTCTTCTGCCAGCAGAATCGCATCTCGACCTGCACCACGGCCGTCTGCGGCACGCCCGGACAGCTCATCTGCAACGCGACCTGCACCGCGTTTACGACCAGCCAGTGCGCAGCGCCGACGGAGTACTGCAACTACTGCGACGATGACAAAGACGGCTCGTTCGACGACGATCGCTCGCTCGCCACGGGCTATCGCAACGAGCGGCCGGGCTGCCCTGGGCTCACGATGGTGAGCACCATCGAGGCGTGCCCGGGCGTTGCCCCCGGATTCGGCCTCGAGCTCTACACGCTGCTCGACGGCGCCTCGAGCGACGCCGCCGCCATCTGGATGCCGGCCGAGCGTCTCGGCTGGAGCACGATGCGCTTCGACGCGGAGATGCGCCTGAGCAAGGCGAGCGCTGCTGCGCTGCCCGCCGACGGCTGGGCGCTCGTCCTCGCAGATGGTGGCACTGGCACGCTCGGTGGCGTCGGCGGGGGCCTGGGCGTGCCGTACACGCGCACCGGTCTCGCGATCGAGTGGCGCTTCTACAACGACAACCCGAGCGTCGATCAGATCGACACCATCACCGTACGCCGCCTCACCGGCAGCGGCAGTGGCACCGTCATCGTCGGAGCGGATCGCGTGCCCGTGCCGGTGTCGCGCGACTTCGGCGTGGGTGACACGGCGCTCACCCAAAACCTCGTCGTCTACTACACGCCCGACGATCCGACGACGCTACCTTCGGAAGAGCAGCTGCGCGTCGCGACCTACAGCGGTGGCTTCGAGGTCACGATTCTCACGCTGGTCTCGTTCACGAGCGGCGGTCAGCTCAACAACGAGCTGGCGGCGACGTCGATGGTGACCCCTGCGATGACCGCGGCGACCGGCGGCCTCGTGTTCACCGCTGAGGCCGCGTTCGGCAGCGAGGCGATCTTTGGTGGGTCGCTCGACGCGACGACGGTCGAGTTCTTCGGCACCTGCGACTGACACAGACCGATCATGCCGTCGGCTCGTGTCGGCGCTGCGCAGCGCACTCGCCGTCGCTCGTCGAGCTGCTGCCGTGGCCCGCTCAGGCTGGTCGCGCCCGCGCGAACTCGAGCGCTTTGCCGGCGACGTCGCCGAGCGGCACTTCGCACTCGGCACCACCGAGCTCCGCCGCGACGCGCGGCATTCCCCACACGAGAGACGTCGCTTCGTCCTGCACCAAGGTACGCGCGCCAGCGTTGCGCATCGCGAGCAGGCCGCGCGCGCCGTCGTCGCCCATGCCAGTGAGGACGACTCCAACCGCGTCGCGGCCGACATGCGCGGCGACGCTGTGAAACAGCACATCGACGCTCGGTCGGTGAAAGTTGACGGGCGCCGTGTCGTCGATGCGCACGACGTAATACGTGCCGCGGCGCTCGATGCGCATGTGGCGGCCGCCCGGCGCGATCAGCGCGTGCCCATCGAGGACGCGGTCTCCGTCGACGGCCTCGCGTACACCGATGGCGCAGGTCTGCGCGAGCCGCTGCGCGAACGCCGCCGTGAAGGCCGCCGGCATATGCTGCACGATGACGATTGCGGGCGAGTCGGCGGGGAGCGCGCTCAGCACGATGCGCAGCGCCTCGGTGCCTCCGGTAGATGCGCCGATCGCGAGCACGCCCTGCGTCGTGCGTGTCAGTGCGCGACTCATGGACGGCGCTGAGTTCAACGGCTGTTCGCGCGCTCTCGGCACGCCGCGGACCATGCGCGCGCGCGCCGCGATCTTCACCTTCTCCGCGATCTCCGACGCCTGCTCGGGTAGGCGTCGCGCGGTGTCGAGCGAGGCCTTGGCGACATAGTCGACGGCGCCGAGCTCGAGCGCGCGCAACGTCGTCTCGGCGCCCGCGGCGGTCATCGTCGACACCATCACGACGGGCATGGGTCGGCGCGCCATCACGAGCTCGAGGAAGCGCAGCCCGTCCATCCGCGGCATCTCGACGTCGAGCGTCAGCACATCGGGCTCGAGCGCGAGGATCTTGTCTTTGGCGATGTACGGATCGCCGGCCGTGCCGACGACCTCGATCTCGGGATCGCGCGAGAGCACCTCCGAGAGGATCTTGCGCACCAGCGCAGAGTCGTCGATGACCAGTACGCGGATTTTTCTGGCGCTCATGGGTCAGTCCTCGAACAGCTCGACCGCGTTCGCGCGGCCGAGTGCGGTTGTCTTCGCTGCCTGTCGCACGGCGTCGGCCTCGAGCGCGATCACGCCATCGAACACCAGCCGCGGGAGGCGACGCACGAACGCGCGCCCAGTCGTCGCATGAAAGCGCACGCTGCGCGGAGAATGGCCACCGACGTCGCGCGCCAGCACGGCGATGCGCTCCTCGGCGAAGAGTTCGTCGATGAAGGCGATGTTCTGGCTCGGCACCGACGCGCCGGACTCCGGCACGCTCAGCACGTGCGCGCCGCCAAACACCTTGGCCACCAGCCTGCGTCGCTCGGCGCCGAGCTTCTGCAGCTCGGCGATCAGCAGCTCTACCGCGTAGCTGCCAAAGCGCGCGAGATCGACCGCGTCTCTCCCAGGCTCCGGCAACATGTAGTGGTTCATCCCGCCCACTTGCGCGACGGGATCGTGCAGGCAAACGGCGATACACGAGCCGAGCACGGTGCGCACGATCGCGGGCTCGCGTGACGCGTAATAGCCGCCGATGTAGAGCGTCACGTTGAGGCCGCCGTCGAGCGCGCTCACGCGGCGCTCCGCGTTCCACGGGCGCCCGGCGTGCGGAACACGCAGCCGCCGACCGACTCGAGTCCTGCGCGCGTTCCGACCATCGACTCGGAGTGACCGAGGAAGAGATGTCCGTCCGCGGCGAGCAGCGCACCGAGTCGTCGGACGACCTCGAGCTGCGTCGCTGCGTCGAAGTAGATCAGCACGTTGCGGCAGAAGATCGCGTCGAAGGGGCCGCGCATCGGCCAGCGCGGCGCGATGAGGTTGAGCTGGCGGAACGTGAGCAGGTCGCGCACCTCGCGTCGAATCCGCACTTGCCCGCTCTCGGTGCCGACGCCGGGGACGAAGTAGCGCGCCGTGAGCGCACGCGGCACCTCGCCGACCACCTCCTCGGAGTACACGCCGCGCTCCGCCACTGCGAGCACCGTGGTGTCGAGATCGGTCGCGAGGATTCGCGTGCCGCTGGGCACCCGCCCTGGCGTCGCGACGCCCGCTGCCTCTAGCGCCGTCAGCGCGATCGTATAGGGCTCTTCGCCAGTCGAGGAGGCTGCGCACCAGATGCGCACCCGCGCATCCGCGCCCGCCGCGCGGTATCGAGGCACGAGCAGCGCGTCGCGCAGCACCTCGAAGTGCGGCGCTTCTCTGTAAAAGCTGGTCTTGTTCGTGGTCAGCGCGTTGATGAAGCGCTCGCACTCGTCCGTCGCCTCGCCGTCGCGCAACAGCTCCGCATACGCGCCGTACGAAGCGATCCCGAGCGCGCGCAGCCGGCGCGCGAGCCGTGACGCCACCAGCGTCGATTTGTTGTCGGGCAGGTGGATGCCTGCGCGCGCACGAATCAGCCGGCGCAAAGCCTCGAACTCGTCACGGAAGAGCGTGAGTTCCCCACACTCGGCGACGACTTCGCGCTCTGCGCTCGGCTGATGAATGTGCATGACGTCGCTCACTCGCTGGCGCTGCGCGTCAGAACTCCTCGAACCCAGGCTCGTCAGCGGAGCGACGCGAAGCGGCGGGCTGCACCCTCACCGCACCAGCCGGCGCCCCTTTGCGCGTCGACGGCGACGGTGCGGCCACCGCCGCAGGACGCTTCACGGCGCGTGCCGCTGGCGCGGTTGGCACCGTGCGCCGAGCCGAAGGCGGTGCCGCCAGCGCAGTGGGCCTCGCCGCTGCGCGTGGTGCGGGCCGTGCCGCCGCGACCACGGCCTCACCGGTGTGGAAGAAGCCGACCAGCTGCTCGAGCTCGCCCGCCTGCTCCTGCAGGCTCGCAGCCGCGCTCGCGGTCTCTTCGACGAGCGCCGCGTTTTGCTGGGTGAACTGGTCCATCTGCACGATGGCGGTGTTCATCTGCTCGAGCCCGGTGCTCTGCTCTTGCGAGGCCGCCGAGATCTCGGTGACGATGTCCGCGACCCGCTTGACCGAGGTGACGATCTCCTCGAGGTTCACGCCGCTCTGCTCGACCAGGCGCGCACCGTCCGCGACCTTCTCGCTCGAGTCGCGGATGAGCACTTTGATCTCCTTGGCCGCGGAGGCCGAGCGCTGCGCCAGGTTGCGCACTTCGGACGCGACGACCGCGAAGCCACGCCCTTGTTCACCGGCGCGCGCCGCCTCGACCGCCGCGTTGAGCGCGAGCAAGTTCGTCTGAAAGGCGATCTCGTCGATCACGTTGATGATCTCGCCGATGCGCGCGGACGACTTGCTGATCTCTTGCATCGCGCCGACCGCGCGTCGCACCACCGCGCCGCCCTTGTCGGCGGTCTCGCGGGAGCCCACCGCGAGCTGGCTCGCCTGACGCGCGTTGTCCGCGCTCTGGCGCACCGTCGCCGTCATTTGCTCCATCGTGCTCGCGGTCTCCTCGAGCGACGCAGCTTGCTGCTCGGTGCGGCGCGAGAGGTCGCCGGTGCCCTGCGAGATCTCGGCCGAAGCGTGGGCCACCGACGTCGCCGTCGTGCGGATGTCGCCGACGATTTGGCGCAGCGCCTCGGCGAGCGCGTTGGCCGAGTCCTTGAGCGCGCCCATGTCGTTGCGGTACGCGCCGAGCACCTGCGCGCTCAGGTCGCCCTTGCTCCACGACTCGAACACAGTCGACATCTCCGTCAGCGGCGCCTCGACGGCGTCGAGCATCGAGTTCACGCCGGTAGCGATCGCGAGGTACGTGCCGGAGTAGCCGGTGGAGTCGATGCGCCCGTCGATGCGGCCGTCGCTCGCCGCGTCGATCAAGTCGCGGATCGCGCCCTCGGCGCGACGCTCTTGGGTCACGTCTTGCCACTCGACGATGGTGCCGATACGCGCGCCGGCGTCGTTCTTCACCGCGGTCACGTGGAGGTTCAGCGTGATCGCGCCGAGGTGGATGTCCGCGCGATGGGGCAGGCGACGCTCGTCCGCGATGATGCGCCGCTGGTGCTCCGGCACCTTGTGAAACACGTCGACGTTGGAGCCGACCACCTGGTTCGCGGAGAAGGAGGGCAGCGCCTTGCGGATCTCGCTCTCGAGCTCGCGCAGCAGCTTCACCGAAGCCGCGTTGGCGAGGACGATCGTGTTGGTGTTGTCGGCGAAGAGGATGTTCGTCCGTGCCGCTTCGACGGCCGCAGCGAGGCGCGCACGCTCGTCGAGCAAGCGCGCGAGCTCCGCCTCCTCGAGGCGACGTCGGGTCACGTCTTGCCACTCGACCAGCGTGCCGATGCGCTCACCCGAAGGACCGCGGACCGCGCTGACGTGGAGGTTGAGGACGATCTCGCCGAGTCGCACATCGGTGCGATGCGGCAAGCGCCGCTCGTCGGCGACCATCTGCCGCTGGTGCTCGGGGTGCTTGTGAAACACGTCCATCGAGGAGCCGACCACGCGGTCCGCGGCGAAGTTCGGCAGCGTCTTGCGTAGCTCGCTCTCGAGCGCGGTCAGCAGCGCGAGCGAGCTCGGGTTCGCGAAGACGATCACGTGATTGGGGTCCGCGACGAGAATGTTCGCCTGCGCCGCGCCGAGCGCACAGGCGACGAGGTTCGCGCCGCTGGCCTTCGCCGGAGCACGTGCCGGGGCTCGTGCCGGGGCCCGCGGCTTGGTCTTCGCGGGCTGGCGCCCTCCACCTTTGTCCGTGGTGGTCGCGGCTCCGCTGGTCGTCGGCGTCCGTCGCTTGCTCTGACTGCTCGTTACCTTGCGCTTCATCGTCTTCTCCTTGATTGTACCGAAATACAGCTTTGGCGCGCTCAGGCCGCGACGGAGGTGGCGACGCGTGCGACTCGCGCAGCGTCGAGCAATACGACCAGCGATTCAGTGCGTCGGGCCATCCCGAGCACGTCGGGTGAGCCTCCGCCGAGCTCCGGAGGCGGCTGAATCTCGCTCGCCTCGACGTCGAGCACATCACTCACCGCGTCGACGTGCAGCCCGACCATGCGTCCTTCGATCCCCAGCACGATCACCACGCTGGTCGCGGTGGACACAGACGGCGACAAGCCCAGGCGAATGCGCAGGTCGACCACCGGGACGATCACGCCGCGCAGGTTGATGACACCGCGCACGGTCTCCGGGGCGCCCGGCAGGCGCGTGGTCGCCGAGAGCCCGCGGATCTCCTGCACAGAGAGGATGTCGACTCCGAACTCTTCCTCGCCGAGGAAGAAGGTCAGGTATTTGGTGGGTAGGCCAGAGGCGAGGGTCGGCGAATTGTTGCTGGTCTCGTGCATGGTGGTCACTCCGCGGCTTCTGCCTGTGCCGATGCGCGCGCTCGAGTGCGGGCGAGGTCGGCGAGGGCGATGGGATCGAGGATTAGGGCGACGCGGCCGTCGCCGAGGATCGTCGCGCCGGAGAGCCCCGCGACGCGGCCGTAGTTGGTCTCGAGGCTCTTCACGACCACTTGGTATTGGCCAACTACGTCGTCGACGAGCAGGCTGTAGCGGCGCACGCCGTCGTCGACGATGACGACGATGCAGCGGGCGGGATCGTCGCCGTGCGATGGAGTTCCGAACAGCTCTCCGAGCCGCACAAGCGGGTGCAGTCCGTCGCGCACCTCGGCTACCTCCTGGCGATTGGCGAGGCGGCGTATTCGTTTGGCGTCGACGCGGACCGACTCCACCACCGCGACCAGCGGGAGCACGTAAACCTGGCCCGCGACCTCGAGCGCGAGGCCATCGAGGATCGCCATCGTGAGCGGCAATGTGATGCGGAACGTCGTGCCGACGCCGCGCTCGGTGTGGATGCTGACGGTGCCTTTGAGCTTCTCCACCGCGCTCTTGACCACGTCGAGGCCCACGCCGCGTCCGCTCAAGCTCGAGACCTCGTCGCGCGTCGAGAAGCCGGGGCGAAACACCAGCGCGAACACCGACGCATCGTCGATCGGCTCGCCCGTATCGACGAGGCCTTGCTTGGCGGCCTTGGCGAGGATCCGATCGCGGTCGAGACCGCGCCCATCGTCGGAGATCTCGATGCGCACATTCCCGCTCTTCTGGGCGGCGCGAATCACCAGCTTCGCGACCTCTGGCTTGCCGGCCGCGCGTCGCTCCTCGGGTGACTCGAGCCCATGGTCGATTGCGTTGCGCACGAGGTGCGTGAGCGGATCCGTCATGCTCTCGAGGACTGTCTTGTCGAGCTCGGTCTCGCCGCCCTCGAGCGTGAGCTCGAGGCGCTTGCCGCACGCCGCGCCGAGATCACGCGCGAGGCGCTGAAAGCGGCCGAACGTGGTCTCGATCGGCAACATTCGAACGCCGAGCACGCGCTCTTGCAGCTCGCGGCAGTGGCGCTCCATCACGCCGACGGACTCGACCAGCGCCGGTACCCGCGTCGTGTCCACTTGCCCGACCAGCTGGGCGATCGTCGCGTGCGCGATCACCAGCTCACCGACGAGGTTCACCAGCCGATCGAGCTTCTCGAGCGGGACGCGCACGGTCGTGCTGGCGGGCTCCGGCTTGCTCTCCGTGGCGACCGCGCGCTTGCGCTCGATGACCCGCACAGGCGCCGCGATCGAGTCGCCCGCAGCGGGGAAGGCGCTCTCGCCGGAGGGAGTTGTTGGCTCACTTGCCGGGTGCGTCGCGTTCGGATCTTCCATGCTCTGCTCGAGCTGAGCCGGCGGCGGTGAGCTGTTGAACAGGAAGCCCCACTTGGCGCGAACGGCGTCTGCGCTCCCATCGGGCGGCATCACCGAGAACATCGGCACTTCGAATGCGCGCGGCACCGGCGGCGTCCCACCGTTTGCGTCTCGCGCGCTCTGCCCTTCGTTCGCCTGCGCGCCTGCGCTTGGAGGCGCAACAGAGCGCCCCGGCAGCTCGAGCGGCTTCGGCGGCTTGAGCCCGCGCCGCGCGAGCGCCGCGTGGAGTGCGCGCATCACAGGCTGCGTCGCGTCCGCGTCCGGCACGTTCTCGGCGACGAACATGCGCACGAGATCGGTCGCGCCGAGCAACACCTCGATCACGTCGTCGTCCGGCTCGACCGCGCCATCGCGGACGTGCTGCATGAGGTGCTCGACGTCGTGCGCGAAGTACGCGAGCTCGTCCATGCCGACGAGCCCGGCGCCGCCTTTGATCGTGTGGATCGCCCGGAATACGCTGTTGATCACCTCATCCGAGCGCTCCTGTTCGAGCGCCAGCAGCCCGCCCTCGAGCGACTCGATCAGCTCGGCCGCTTCCTCTTGGAAGAGAGCGATATCGTCTTCGTTTCTCACGACGTACTCCTCATTGCGCTAGCGCTC
>Ga0105048_10013608_pt1 | contig 12708 bp, 6 predicted proteins | sample MAT05_FD_78382 | JGI IMG/M metagenome (GOLD analysis project Ga0105048, IMG submission 78382) | Freshwater microbial communities from Lake Fryxell liftoff mats and glacier meltwater in Antarctica - MAT-05 | ecosystem: Environmental > Aquatic > Freshwater > Ice > Liftoff microbial mat | place... | reverse complement strand
CTGCCGCCGTCCACAGTTGCTCAGGCAATCGCGACCGGCCTCGCTGCGCGCGCCGCCACGCCGCCACCTGGCGTTGCAGTTCGCTCAAATCCGTCGCCGAGAATCCGTTCCGGGTACATTCCACGTTGGAGGGTTCAGCCATGGAACCTAGGCTACGCGAATCCCGGTCGTCCCCTCACGCACTGTTGCCGAAGCAACACATTTGTTCGCGTTGTCTGGCGGGATGACTTCGACGCCGAATCCAGTTCCGCCGGGGTTCGAAGACCGATCGTCCACACCAACGGGGCGCGCGGGACGACAGACGGCGACGGCTCAAACGCGGTTGGTCCGCGATCAGCCTCCGTTACCGAGTAGCGCGATTACTTTTTCCACACACTTCGGCAGGTCTTCGCGCAACTCATAGACCCAAAAGCGGCGGACCTTCCAGCCGAGGCTCTGAAGTTGCAGATCGCGCCAGTGGTCATCGTCCTTGCGTCCGCCGCAAGCAGTGCGGTGAAACGACTCGCCGTCCACTTCAACGTCAATCTTTTGCGGATTCAAAACTGCCAAGTCGAGGAAGCGACCCGCGATGGGATACTGCGGTACTATTGCGATGCCCGCTAGCCTCAACGCCTCGGCCAAAACATTTTCCCACGGGGACTGATACGGCTCGGGCCGTGGCGGTCGTTTAGTGCCGTCATCGGGCAAGGTCCGCCTCGCAAGCTTCTCGATGAAGGACACCCCGCAGTTCAGCGCCCATTCGCGGTTGCCAACTATATGCAAAACGGCACGGGCGCGCGAGACGGCGACGTTGAATAGGTTCGGATTCTCACGCAGGAAAATCGTCGCCCCTTGCGGCATGTCAGGTCCACCGCAAAGGCTGAACAGAATCAGATCACGTTCATCGCCTTGAAACCCGTGGGCGGTTGCGGCGAGGAAACGCACTCGCTCCATGAAGTTGGGCGACAGGGCGTCGCCTGCTTCAAGCGCGTCTTTGAGTCGAATCATCTGCTGACGGAACGGCGTCACGACGCCGACGGTTCCGCGATAGCCACCCGTCGCGAGGCGGGACAACTCGCCCCGAATGGCCTCGATTTCTTCCGCGCACCATACGCCAGTCGTGCCAGGTTCCAGTTTGCCGGCCAGATGTGTCCAATGAATTCCCGGCTGCATCCCGCGCGGGATGTTCAAGCGCTCGGTCACGGTCACGACGTGGAGCGTGTTGTTGTAGAACGCCTCATTCCCGTAATCCGCAATGAGGTCGTGCGAGCGGAAGTGGAGATCGAGACGCACGCGTGCGTTGTCCGGCACGGATGCGTTGTCGTGGGCGAGGTCAAACGCGCCGTTCGTGCGATACGTGAATCGCTGGACCTGCGCATCCGTGAGGCCGTGTTGCTCCAGTAACGTCTGGTCAACCACCGCGTCCAATGTGCTGATGTGTTTGAGTTGCATGGGGTCGCCTGCCAACACCGCGCGTTTGCTGCGGGCCAGCAACGGCACAATGGATGGGATGTCGCACTGGCTGGCTTCGTCAATGATCACAAGATCGAACAGTCCTGGAACGAGTGGCAGCGCGCTGCGAGCCGAGAGGTTCGACACCGACCAGAGTGGAAACGTCCGCATGATGAGCGGGAAATGCCGCTTCAATTCTTTGCCGAAGCGGTATGGTCCCCAATTTTGAATTCCAGCCCGCAAGTTTGCCAGAGCTTCCCGGTCGGCCGGAGCGAGGGAGTTGGGCAGGCCACCTGTGGCCCACCGCATCCACTCGCCAGTCTGTTCTTCAATCCCCTGTTGGGCGCTTGCCATCCGGCGATTGCAGTCTTCGGCTCGCGGCAGCTGCGCGATGCGTTGCTCGCAACTTCGCACGAGTACCGCCACCCGCGCGGCTTCGGCCCATACTTTCCATGACGTAAAAAAAACGTTCCAAGCGTCGCATGTCGCTCCGGCGTCCGGCAAAGTGCGGTCGGCAAACGGAAGCGGGAGTAGAAGCAACGGTTCGCGCGCTGCTTTGCGTCTTGCTTCTATCTGGCTTCGGCGGAGTGAATGCCAGAGCTTCTGGAACAGACCGCCCGGTCTGGCGAGCGCGCTGCGTAACTCCGCTTCCAACGCCTCCACCCTGGCTCGCGCCACCTCGCGCGGCCAGCGTTCCAGCGCATCGTCAGATTGCGCCGCGAGAGGAAGGGACTTCCGCAATTCCTCAAACTGCGCGTTCAATACCTCATACTCCTGTCGGGCATGCTCCAGCGTTGAGATGTCGTTGATGGCCGCCCGCTGCTGACTGAACAATTCTGCAAACTTTCGCCGATACTCGTCTCCCTGCGCCGCATCCGGTCGCGGCGGTCGCGCGAGCAGGCTTTGCAACTTGCTCAGGTAATTCTTGCGCTGTACGAGGTCACGACTGGACGTTTGGATGATGAGGTCGCCGCCTTCCGCCGCGCTGTTGAGCCGTGGCAACACCGCATCCAATGCCTGATGGTTTTTGCTGGCGAACAGCGTCGTTTGGCCCCGGAGCAACTGGTTTAGCAGCATTGCCGCAACGACTTCCGATTTTCCGGTGCCGGGTGGTCCCGTCACGACTGACACCGGCTCGGCCAACGAATTGACGACCGCCCCGCGTTGGCTCGGATGCAGCAGCCGCGTCTGCGCGAGTTGGTCGGCGGCGAACACTGGTGAAGCTGCGGGAGAATTATCGGACGGCGGTGTTGACGCGTCCGGTTCGTAAGTTTGTTCGTCGTGTTGGAACAAGCCGGCCAGCGCAGTCTGATCCAGGTCTTCATCAGTGAACTTCTCGGTGATGTCCCGGAGGTCGCGCAGCAAACTCCGCGTGTAGCGCAAGCGTGGGCCAAGCGTCAGAACCGCCGTGTTGTACAGTCCCGGCTCGGTCTTTTTCCAGTCGGCTACCGTTTTCAGCCCAAGAGGCTCGATGTGTTCGGCGAACTTGTCCGGGTCGTGGACGTAATGGGCGGCGTCCCGTGCGAGACGGGCGAAGTCCCTCGGTTCTGGCGTAGTGCTCTCATCGTTGTCGTCCTCGCCATTCGCATCGTTCAAAAATCCCATCGCGCGCAGAAATGCTGCACGCTCGGCGCTTTTGGGGAAGCGGTATCCGAGCCAGGCACCGTTCACGGCGATGGTGCCGTCCGGTTTAAGATGAAGAACACCTGCGCGCCAGTTGGCCGTCATCGGCTGGGCGAAAAGGGGAACGACGAAACCGGAAACTCCCTTCGGCTTCACGAACACCAGCGGGTAGCAGAGATAAACGCATTCGTCTTCCCCGCGTCGGACGCGGTTGCGTTGGAAGGGGGCTTGTTCTCTAGCGAGCGAGACGGCGAAATCTCCACCGGCAGCCAACCTCGCCCACGGGATTTGCTGAACCGCAATCCATGTGTCGTCCTCGTTCTCCACGTAAGCGCGCAACTGCGGGGCTTCGTCCTGCAAGAGACAATCCATGTAGTAGCGGCAGAGTCGGCGAAAAAGCGCCCAGCGGCCAGCGGGCGCTGAGGGCTGTGCGACCACTGGAATGGTCGTGGCACGCTTCACTTCGTTCACGCTCACCACTCCACCCGACGGCGGCAATGACGAGGGCTTCGGTTTTGCGGGTGTGATTTTTATGTTGGCTGGCATCTTGAGTAGCCGCCAACGAGTCCCTTCGACGCGGACGATGCCTTGACTTTTTAGCTGCCTCAACTCCTGAAGAACCTCAAACTCCTCGACCTTCAGCCCACTGCGTCGCACCGCGTCGCGCATTTCAGCGGCAGTTTGCGGGCCGGGAGCAAGGGCAAGGACGTTGATCAAGACGCCAATCATTATGTCTCTGGTATGACTCCAAGAATCTCTTCCAAGTCTGATGGCATTGCTCTTTTGCGAAGAAAATTCAGTGTGGGTTTCGGAACTCCCTGAAGACGAGTTGGAAGCTGATGACAATGCTCTTGATCCACTTGCTCAAGGAACCGGATGAGTTGACCTGCTAAGTGGTCATCAGGCGCTAGAAAATCCGGGTCGTAGCGCCGTCGCTTGAGCAGGAACGGAATTGACTCGAGACAGTTGCCAAAGATTCTTGGCGCAAAAGTCGCGCCTGAAATCTGAGTTCGCATCGTGTCGAAAAGCACTTCAACAAGTTGCGTCAACACCGTGTCGGAGATTGTGTTGGTATGAAGGGCATGGTTGCGGAAGCGACAGATGTTTCGCACCGCGCGCAACCAGTTGTTCGGCTTTGCTTCGGGATGGCGCAAAGCCTCCACCACGAGGGGGAAAAATTGGCCTAAATCCTCCGGTGCAGCGATGCCAAGGCCGATTGCGTGCAAGTCTACGACGGACAGAGCCAACACGTCGGACTTTGCTGTTTTGAGTTGCGAGCGCAGATAGTCACGGCACTCGTCTGGAATCGCGAGGTAAAACCATCCTCCGGCGCGCAGTAGACTGCTGCCGATTTGCGATCGAGCATTACCGCTGCGTAGCAGTGCTTTGAATCGCTCACCGATAACATTGCAAAGATCTCGTGCGAGATCGGGTGCGCCGAGAAGCTCCAACTTGCCTTCCGAACCGATGACTCCGTAGTGGAGCATGAAGTCCTTAGCTGTCGCCCTGCCACGGTTGCGGTTGCGTTCAACATTGTGCGCAAGCGGCCACTTGTTCAGCAACTTAATGGCTTCCTTAACACACTCTATCGCAGCCATGGAAATGCCTTTTTCCAGTGCTGCCAAGGCCGATTCCAGCACTGGTTGCGCGTTATCAAACATCTGTCGGTCAGGAAGGATGCGTGACACACCAGGCAGGTAGGCCAGTGGTGGCGGCTTGGGTTGATCGCATTCCTGCATAGTGCGCCAATCGAGGCGTGTGCTGAAAACACCTGGCGTCACCGATTCAATTCGCACGCGAGCAAACCCTTGGCCGGGTTTGACCTCGACCTGGATGCGGACGGGTTCATCTCGTTTGGCGGGCGTGGTAAGCTCGGTGCTGACCTGGCGAAACATGGGCGAATTGCGCATCGGACGGCGCAGCGGCATGAGCAGCCGGTCTTGGGCCCTTCTGATTTGCAAGCCGGTTACTGGTTCTGACGAGCGCCAAGGTAGGCCAGCTTCTACGCTTTGGGCAGCAACCAGAGGTTTCCATAACGGGGCCGGGTCATCGTATTGGTCTCGACCAAGCACATACAAATCTAACGGCAGAAGCGTCTCTCGGTAGCAGGGCAAACCGTGCGCTATGGCGGCGGCTGCCAAAGCAGCCCCGCGCACAGCGGCGTCGTGGCCAACGGAATCTATCTTGACGTTTTCGCCAGCGAGGTTTGCGAGAGTGACGCCGCGCTCCATGCGCAAGCGGGCGAACGCGCCGTTGGCAAGAACGGCCCGGCATGGCGACGCAGCGATGCCGAGGCTCCGCTCCTGTTGGGGCCAGCGCTCTGCGATGACATTTCGTATCCCTGGCCCGGCACGGAAGAAGCGCGACCAGAGCGGTTGGAGCGCGGAGAGTTGAGCCAATTCGCGTCGCAGGCTGTCCGGCGGGTTTGCCGAATGAACTTCGCGCCAAGACTGAAGTTCGTTGGGCGTCATATCCCGGCAAGCGTCAATCCGACGACTGATCCAATCGCTGGCAAAGAGGTGTGACCACCACCCAAAAGGGGCTGATTGGGACTCCGTCCGGGCCAGAGCCAGCGCGATGCTCACGCCGGGCGATTGCAATTCAGGAAACGACCCGACAATCCGAGCGCGATCACGCACCGGTACTAGCCAAACGCGACCTTCATGGTGCCTGGCTCGGATTTCTAGAGACTGTGCCTCCCACAAGTCCATTGGCATGGTCAAGACACGCACGCGGCCTGCTGATTTGCCATCTTCTTCTTCACCAGCAGCGACGCCGAGCGAGCGAGCGTCAGTGTGTTGACACCAGTTCAGCGCGACTGCGAGAGGCCGAGGAAGGAGATGAATTCTATCTGTGGCGACTCCATTTAGAAACAGGCTATCGAGGAGAATCTGCTGCCCAGCCTCGTCGAGCGCATCAGGAACGACAATCGTCGTGAGGCATCGCTCGGAAACTAGATTTGCAGCAGTCAGGAACGCTTTGATACTTCGCGCGAGGATTTCGCCGGCACGGACTGAGTGTTCACGCCCATCAGGACACCATTTGAACTCGTAATCTTCGCGCCGTGTCATGGACACGTCGTCGCTCTGAAGCGGCAAGAGCGCGCTCCATGCTGCGACGAGTGGGATGCGGGCGATCCCACAAGCGGGGTCGTCGCCAAATGGAACCTGTGACTCGGGTGGCCATTGGAAACCTGCGGATCGCCGATGTTCCGCAGCAGCGCTTCCAACGAGCAGCGGTTCGCCGGGCATAACCGGGAGCAACGCCACGGGAGGTTGCTGCTTGAAGTTGCCCCGCAACTCGACCTTCGGCGGCCAGTGGCGGATGAGAGCCGACGCATCGACGGCGTCCGCAACTCGTGTTGCCTCCGGGCATAACGCGATGCTCACGAGCGGCACATGCTGGGTAAGGTCAATGCCGACGCCGACAACCGCACTCATATAAGAAACTCCTCCATAACAAGCTGAAGGCCACCGCTGAAGTCCGTAGCAAATCGTGGCCAAGCATCGACGTCTGGCGGAATGCACAGCGCGTTGACCGTGCCGCCTCCTTCGAGACGCGGGCCGGGTTCCAAAGCAACCGCGGGAGAATTGTGACGCCGCTCCATTGCAACGACGCGCCCAAGGTCCGCGACTATCAGCAAACCGCTCAATTTAAGATTCGAGTGCGCGAAGCGCCGCAAATCTGCTGAAAGGGTTTCCACGGTCTCCCCGCATCGGTTCAGGATTCCCTGCATGCCGCCCTGAAGTCGCCCCAACGAAGTATGGTAGAAATGCCACACAACCAATGCGCGGTTAATTGCCGGCCAATACAGAATTTGGTCACAGCCACTGGCACCGAGATACTCGGCACCGGGAAAAGGCGGACGATCAAGCCAACGCGTCCGCTGCCGTCCGCTCGCGCTGTCGAGGTCTCGGGAATCGAAGACGAGGCAATCACCTTGACGGGTTTGAAAAGGCCCCGGCGCAACTGGTAACTCAGTCCAGCATCCGTGGCGTGACTCTGTACGGTAGAACGGGGTGCTCACTGCGCGTGCCGTTAGCAACTGGCACTTGTGTAGGAAGCAGCCAAGCAATTGCCTGCCTGTCTCGCCCCACAACACCCGCTGCCACGTCCACGCGTCGTCTATCTCACGCTTCTCCTTGAGCAGACGCAAATATGTTTTCCAAACGACTTGATACCTTGCTTCAAACTGAAGCGGATAGTTTGGCTGGGTGATAACCTGTCGGAGCCTTGCTACATCACGCAGCCATTCTGACTGACGCCAATCGAATGCGTTTCTCCCGAAACGGCCAACCGTCATAACATTGCCACCGGACGGGAAGCTGCTGTTCTCTGAGCAATAAATGGCGGCACGTAAGGCAAGCCGTTCCATGACCCAGCAAGCGACACGGTTTTCTAAGGTATCACGCTCCTCACGCCGCCGAACTGCCAGCAGGCATTGGCGCGACCCTGCCTTTTCAAGGGCGCTGACGCCGGGTCGCCTCGCGTAGTCACGAATGCAAGCCGGATCAAGTTCCTGGATGCGGCTTATGGGTGTGTTGTCGCGATACCGCTGGAGGATCTGGCGCGGATGGGTGCTGATGGCTGCCAGTGTCCGATGCAAAAGCTGTTCTCTACTGAGGCTAACGATGAGTGACATACGAGCCTCTTGGCTTCCGTCACGAAACCACATCTGGCTTGCCGCGTCCCAAGTGCGGCGCACGGCCGCGGCGCGAGTGGCCGCGTCAAATTCCCCCGGAGCTTCGGGCATGTGGCCCAACTCCTGAAAGGCCCATACTTGCCAATCCACCCACGCGTCAACCATGTGACCGGACGTGTGTTCGTCGAGATGCTCCGTTCGCTTTTCCGCAGGGCGAGAAACAAGTTGGGTTTGTCGCATCTCAACCTGGCCATCCGGCAGCAGCAACGAAAACGAAAAATCGTCTTGGTCGCGATGCGAGCGGGGGTCAGTGGGCAAATGGAACGCTTGAACACGCCTGCCACCGATAATGAATGGAAACGACGCGGCGGGAAGCAGAACTTGGCCAGTGGGGAGCGTCGCGAGAGGCTCGAGATTTGCATCAAGGACAACGCGTGGCGAACCGGAGCCGTCAAGCGGAGCGGGTGACGACAGTGACTGCTGTTGGCCCACCAGCCAGCTCCACGGCTCGGGTAGCTTGAGGGTTTCAGCCATCAGTCGTTTTCATCGCGGACAACTCCACGGAACAAAAACGTAGGATGGTTCACATGGCTAGCCTCGAAAGCCTTCTTCAACGGTTCGTCTTCCAGTTCGTCGATGATCCCTCCAATAGTATGGAGAGCTTCTGTCGCCTCTCCTTGGTCTGATTCGATACCACGCAATTTGGGAAAGATTCGTTGTTGAATCTGGTCGGCCATCGCCCGCTTGTGCCAATTGTTCACCCAGCGCGGGTAGTTGGCGACGTAGGATCGAATGGCGCGATCTACGCGATAGGCGAACGGGCGACCGAGGCGGTCAAGCGCGCTATTAAGCGCGTCAATCCATTTGTCCACTTCGGCGGCGTGTGGCCCCAGGTTGGTCAGCGGGAGAATCCATTTTGTCCAGTTCTTGAACGTGAGACCGTTGGTCGGAGCGGCTTGAGTACTGCCAGCGAGTTCGGGATTCGTCTTCTTCGGACGCCAGAAGCGCAAGACGCTAGCGCGGTCGATGACCTTGTCGGAAAGTGACTGCGTGGACTCGTCCTCGTTCATCGTGCCGACGAACAGGACGTTGAGGCTAGGATAGAGGCGCAGGTTTGTCTTGCCTTTTAACGAGCCGCCCATATCCAATGCAATTTCAGCGCGGGCGCGATCTTCTGGCTTCTTCTCGTCCACCATGCGTCGGGTTTCGAGTTTGGAGAGGAATTCTGAGAAGTAGTATTCGGTTCGGGCGAGGTTCATTTCGTCTAACAACACCAGCAGTAGGCGGTCGCTGCGGTCGTCAATTTTGGCATCTTCAAAGGCGTCCTCAAACTCGGCTTGATTGAAGCGTTCGAACTGGATAAGGGCCCGGGCAAGCTCTGTGGCTTTGTAGCGCTTTTCGAGGTAGTTGTAGAATCCTAGTAGATCCTGCGGACTGTCCCACCGCGGTTGCACGGACGTAAGAAGGAAATGAACGCCCATTCCATCTGCATAATGACGAGGCAACTCGCTCTTTCCCGTGCCGCTTATGCCAGCGAGGACGACCAACGGTGATATGTCGCTCGCCTTTAGCGAAGTATGGAACGCGTGAAGGACGCGCTCGGGAAAGATCAAACCCTTTCCACGAATGTAATCGCCTGCGCGCTGAAGCGCCTGCTGCTCGTTGGTTGTTCCTACTGAGGGCGCGAGTTTCTGTAGAGAGATCGGAACGAAGAGGTCAGCGTAGTTCCCTTGGCCGGTGACTCCAGCGCGCTCCAGACTGCCCTGCATTCCTTCAGCTAGGTCCTTGAGTAGCTCAATAGATTTCTGAATACCGTTCTGCTCAGCTTTCGCTCCGTCCCGCGCAGCTTCAGCTTCTTTGCGTTCATGAATTGCCTGCGCTCTTTCTTTCTCCGCCTGCTCAACTCTCTGGCTAAGCGCGTTCAAATCTGATTGAAGCTCCTGTAACTGTTTTTGCGCCTCGCCCAATTCCAGACTACTCTGGCTGCATTGCTCCTGTAGTTTACGCAATGCGCTCTCGAGGTCGGCTTTCTGCTTGTACAATTCGGCGAGTTGGTCGCGAAGTGTGCCAATCTCTTGTTTCAACTGAGCCTTTTCCAGAGTGAGGCGATTAGTTTCTTGAGTGACTTCGTTGAGACGTTGCTCGTCCTGCGCGAGCTTCTGCTGGACAGCGGCCAGTTCAGATTTGCACCGCTCCAGGTCGGTCATCATTTGCTGGATGCGAGCTGGTGCTTCCGGGTTTGCGTCCTGCCACTCTTTGAGAATTCGTAGGTGCCCGACTGTGGCTTCAAGTTGGCCGATCTCGGCGCGGCACTTATCAACGCCCTCGGTCGCCTGCCGCATCTCCTCTCGACGCACGGGCAAAATCGCTTCTAACTCGTTCAGTTCGCTCCACTGCGGCAGGAATCGCTCGGCACATCGTAGTTTGAACAAGGCGAGAATCGCGCCGATTCCCGCCAGCAGCGAAAGCACCCAAAGTGACCATTGCAAAAATTGCGCGTTCGGCATCGTGTTCTCCTTTCAAATCATGTTGATCATTTCGGGCCGTCTAGCGGGATCTTCTGTCGCTGGGCCTCTTGCCGTCCGATTTCCTTCTCCAGCGCATCTTTCTCCATTTTGAGCCGTTCGACGACGGCCCCTAAACGGGAAGATTCACGGGTCATTTCCCCCTGCCTGACGGAAAGCACTTGAGTCTGTGTGCGCGCTGCCGCGAGGTCTGCGTCGGCCTTTTGCAACCCAGCCTTGGCACTGTCGAGGCGGGTTTCTGCGTCGGCACCATCCTTGCGTGACTGTTCCAATTCCTTTTTCAATGCAGCGACCTGGGCAACAAGTCTGGCCTGTTCACGAGCGAGTTGACCTTGAGCGACTTTAGATTCAAAAATAAGTTTCTCGGCGGCGGCAAGCTCCAGCGCGGCCTTGGCTCCGGCTTGCTGGGCCGTGTCACGTTTGGTTCCCCAATCAGCTGCCTGACTCCGGGTCTGATCTACGCGATTCGTCAGTTGAGCGAGCTCGGATGCGGCTCTGCCTTGCCTGGATTCCATTTCGTCAGCGCGGGCTTCCGCGATCGCAAGTTGTTGTTGCTGCTTCGCCAGTTTCTGATCCTCCTGCTGGATGGTAGCCTGGATGGTCCTCAAAGCGGCTGACTTCTGGTCGAACGTGGCGAGTTGGTCCTTCTGCGCTTGAATCTGTTGCCGCAATCCGGCCGAGTCGGCGGTTAACTTCTCTCGCGCCTGACGCAAATCGTCAGCCTCCTTTTGGATTTGATCGAAGCGGACTTGAGCGGCGGACGAATCGATTTCCAGTTGCTTGCGGCGCGCGTCAACATTGGCGAGGGCATTTGTCGCAACATTGATCCGCCGCTCTGCTTCCTCTGCCTGCCGAGCGAGCGCCTTGGTATCGGTGCTCGACCTTGTGAGCGTGACGAGTTCGGCTCTGATCCGTTCGAGGGCCGAGGTGAGTTCGGTTTTTTGTTTGTCTGCGTCGACCAGCGCGCGGTTGGCGTCTTCAAGCCCCTTGTTTGCCTGGGCAATGTCGGATTCCTTTTGCCGCTTCCGTGCGTTCAGAGACTCCGCCACCGCTTGGGCTTCGTGCATTTCCTTAAGCCGCTGTTGCCAGTCCACGACTGTCGGCCCGAGAGCGTCTTTCTGTTTCGTCAGGGACTCGACTTCAACCTGAAGCATGGCCAACTCGGTGCGCTGCGTGGTGGTACGAGTCTCCGCCTCGTCAGCTTGTCGCTTCGACTCGTCGAAACGACCGAGCATCACGATGAGGTACAGCGATAGCAGCACGTTCAGCGCGACGGCTGCGGGCAGGCCGAACCAGAGCCACGGTTTGATAACAGCATTCACGATTTTCTGTGCGTGCGGGGCTTTGCTCGTTTGGAGTTCTTAGCGGCTGCGGGATTGCTGTTGATTCGTTGCGCCGCTTTGCCGCCCTTGACCCATTGATCCACCTCGGAAGCGAGAAATTTCCAGAGCCGCCCGACCTTGTGAGCCGGCATCTTCTTTCGTTGAATCCACTTGTAGATCGTGTCCGGGTTGACGCCTAGATGCGCTGCGATTTCTTCGACTGAAAGCCATCGTTCCTGCATGAATTTTGTTCTCGCGGTTCGACCGTGGATAATTCCGAAGCCACCGGTTAAAGCTTTTAGAATTCTGAGGGATGTGTCCGATAAGGCCAGACAAAACTGGTTAGAATCCACTCAACGCAACGTAGAGTTGAAGCGGCAAGGCTCGTCTGCAAGTCGATGTTCGCCGTGCCGAAACACATGTTCAGCCAGTTCTCCGCCCAGTTGTTGGAGATCTCGTTTCAAAATTGCCCAAAGTGGTAAGAGCGGTGCGTGTCGGCGGGTATTCTATGCCGTTGGTAGACAGGGAAATTTGACTCCCCGTCTTGTTGCATGTCACGAGAGGAGCTTAGGCTGGAGCTTGAGCGTAAGGATTTCATCTCCTAAGTGTCTGAGGTTTCCTGGGGCGGGACTGGGCTGCCTTTCTTGCCACCGGCAAGCTTCCATGGCAAGCGGGTGTGGCAAACTCTCCATTGCTCTCAATTGTTGCCGAAGTGGGGATCAGCGCCGATCGGCTCTTCGACCACCTTGTCCTCTCGACTTATCGACAGGCTGGTCGGATTATTAACCGGGAAGACTAGTGAATCCTACCGCAAATCCGAAGATGTCGCCGGGCACTTCAAAACCGGTCGCTCGCGAGCGGAATCTTCCGCCCAGGCCTTCTTGCGTAAGATCGCTTCCCTATCCAGACCTTCTGTTTGCAAATCATGTAACGGCGCGGCGTCTGGCGTGGAGAGAGGATCAAGTTGTTCTGTGGGATATTCGGGCTGAGTAGCGCGATGACGCGTGGAGAGATTGGCGCACTGGCTCGTGGTGCATCGAGGGCACGGAAGGAGCGTGGCACGGAGGGACTACGAATAGGAATTTGCTTTCTGGTGTGAGGGAAGCGTGGCGGAGCGGGAGGGGCATTCAAGGCGTGAGGCGGGCGAGAAAGGGCCGGAATCCTG
>Ga0105048_10013607_pt1 | contig 12709 bp, 12 predicted proteins | sample MAT05_FD_78382 | JGI IMG/M metagenome (GOLD analysis project Ga0105048, IMG submission 78382) | Freshwater microbial communities from Lake Fryxell liftoff mats and glacier meltwater in Antarctica - MAT-05 | ecosystem: Environmental > Aquatic > Freshwater > Ice > Liftoff microbial mat | place... | reverse complement strand
CATTGCCGGACTGATACTTGGCTTCGCACCGGTGAGTGTTTTTCGACATGGCGTCCACCGTTACTAAATCACTTGGATCTAAGCAAATCTGGCGTCACCGACCAGACTCTAGCACACGTGGCAAAACTGCCTGCGCTGCTAACTCTAAATCTGGCCAATACGGAAATCACGGATGCAGGACTCGTCTTGATCGCAAAAACGAAAATTGGGTTCATCGATCTTCGAGGCACCAAAGTAACTGCTGCGGGCTTATGCGAAAGTAAATTTGCTGGATGGCAGATCTTTCTGGATATGAACCAATTCACTCCAGAAGAGGTCCGTCGCATCAGAAATAGCGCGAATATCGTTTTGGGACAGGAGTTCCCTTGGTAACCGGGATTTAGCGTTCGCCAACAAACGAATGTGCTAAATACACGAGTGGGTTGGTATGGTAGGTCGTACGCATGGCCTTTTTAGTAAACACGATGAGCAACTTTTTATTAGGACTGCTGAGATGTGGCGTTTGGACATCGCTTTCGCCGAAAACCGCGGAGTTGCGTAAGACAAAAGTTTCGAACTTGGAAGCGGAAATCTTGACTGAGGTCGCAATGTGCGATGGCTTTTTCCTTGAGTCTGGAAAGGATCCAAAAACGGGTGCCGATTTCGTTAGGGCAAAGAATGATAGGTATGTGTTTTCGATCGCAAAAATCAAGGGAAGAACAAGTCTGGATTTTGTTAAGCAAATGGGTTTCGACAAATTTGTCGATACGCTTGTTGCTGACAACGCTACATATCCCAGTAATTCTTGCGTTTGAACCTTAATCCGCTAGAGCCTCAGGCTCCTTTCGGTGTATTTGGACCGCAGCTTGCGCTGCGTTGTTCTGCTACGCTCGCGAGTATTTTTCTAACTTGCTCCAGCCGTGCGGGTTTAATTAAGTGATGATTGAAACCAGCCTCCATCGAAGCTTGCCGATCCGATTCCTGACCATAGCCAGTTAACGCAACGAGGACAACATTCTTGAGCGTCGGCTGCTTTCGAATCTGCTTGGCAACTTCGTATCCGTTCAGACCTGGTAGCCCGATATCGAGCAACACAACATCGGGGATGTATTCTTTAGCGATCTGGACAGCATTCGGTCCGTCATGTGCCGTTCGCACTTCATTTCCAGATTCCTTCAGCAGCATGGAAAAGCTCAAAACGGTGTCGACATTGTCGTCGACTACGAGAACGCGTAATGGACTTTGGCTTCTTGCGGGCGGGGCAGTAACAACTGAGGCAGGCTCAGCGGGCATAGAAATTTCCACTGGGAGCCGAACGACAAACTCGCTGCCTTGCTTTAGCGTACTGAACACTTCGACTCTACCGCCATGCAACTCAGTGAGTCGTTGAACCAGTGCGAGCCCGATGCCTAACCCACCTTGAGAACGATCGAGTGAACGTTCTGCTTGGGTGAATAGATCGAAAATGCATGGCAGCAATTCGGGGGTAATCCCCACACCAGTGTCTTTTACTCGCAGAATGCATTCGTCCCCAATTTGCTCGGCGATAAGCCAGATCTTTCCGTTGGGGTCTGTGTATTTTACGGCATTGGTTAGCAAGTTGACCAAAACCTGTTCAAGCCTCGCCGCATCGGCATGCAGCCAGATCGGTTCCGCTGGGATCGTCACGTTGATCTCATGCCCGCGTTGCAGAATCAACGGGCGAACAGTTTCGACCGCCGATCGCATTATTTCTCCGATTGCAACAGAGACCTTTCGAAGTTGCACCATCCCTGTCGTGATTCGCGATACTTCGAGAAGGTCATCTACAAGGTGCTGCAGTTGATTGGTCTGACGTTCAATGATTCCTCTTGCCTCTTTCTGGAATTCGTTCTCGTTGCTACTTTGCATGCCAAGCATTTGTACGGCATTGGAAATAGGAGCCAAAGGGCTACGAAGTTCGTGGGAGAGCATCGCTAGGAATTCATCTTTTCGTCGATGTAAATCCGAGAGTTCGGCCGCTTGACGTTGCATTTGCTTTTCAAGTCGACTCCGCTCGGTAACGTCGCGTGCGGCGGCGAAGACCCCTTGCAGCTTCCTGTCGCGATCGTAGAAAGTCGTTGCATTGTAGGATACGATCGTTTGTTGTCCGTTTCTCGCTCGGGCTGTCAGCTCGTAGTCGGTAACTTTGCCTTCTGCTAGCACTAACTTGATTCCAGCTTCTGCAAAGTCTGGGTTCGTAAAATAGATTTTGAATGGGGCTCCGATCAGTTCATCCCTAGTGCAGCCAGTGAGCTCCTCCATCTGCTTGTTCACATCGCTAATGATGCCACGTGGGTCGGTAGTGATCAGCGCGTCAATGTGGGATTCGATGAGCGAACGAGTGTAGAACTGGAGATCTCGTACGCGTTGATCGAGGAGCATACGCTCAGCTTCTACTTGTTTACGAATCGTAACATCACGGGCCGCAGCGAATACTCCCTGCAACTTGCGATCGCGGTCGTAGAACGTGCTCGCATTGTATGAGACAACTGTTTCAGTACCGCTTTTCGTATGGGCGGTCAATTCGTAATCGGTGACTTTGCCTTCGGCCAGAACCAGTCTGATTCCAGCTTCGGCTCGATCCGGGTTGGTAAAGTAGTCCTTAAAGGGTGCTCCGATGAGTTCGTCGCGAGTGGAGCCGGTCAGTATCTCCATTTGCCGATTGACGTCGGTAATGATGCCTCGTGGGTCGGTAGTGATCAGAGCATCCATGTTGGATTCAATGAGCGAGCGAGTGTAAAACTGTTGATCGCGAACACGCTGATCGAGCAGCATACGTTCCGCTTCGACTTGCTTACGAGCTGTATTGTCGGTGCCGATGAGCAGGTAGCCGATGATATTTTCTTGAGCATCGCGAAGTGCGGTCACCGATACAATCGCGGGGAAACGCGTGCTGTCCTTTCTAATGTACGTCAATTCGTAGATGTCTTCGATTCCACGGGAGGCTTTGAAGACCAGCGCTTCAAAACCGGGTGTTATGGTGGTTTGAAGTTCCGAGCTTAGGGCTTTTGCTCGTGCGATGACTTCCTGCGGATCCGATATGTCGGCGGGCGTAATTTTGTTCATGACTTCCGCTGCTTCGTAGCCGAGCATGCGTTCAGCTCCGACATTAAAGATCTGAATGACTCCCTTCTCGTCGGTGGCTATACTGGAAAAATTGGCGGAATTGAAGATTGCATTTTGGAGCGCGCCCGCGTTTACCAAATCCTGTTCAGCCTTCTTTCTCGCCGTGACATCTTCCATGGCGAGAACGAGCAATTCGCCATGCTGACCCGCTTGAAGTTTCCTCGCGTTGAGCAGCATGAATCTGCGACCAATGGCTGGAAACGTATGCTCGAGCTCAAAATCGTCGAACATAGAGCTCTTTGGGACGATGTCCTCCAGAAGAGTTCGTAGGTCGGGGATGTCCCATTGGCCATTTCCAAGTTCGTAAATGAGGCGCCCCTCGGTTTCCGCCGCCGAGACTTGAAAGGTCTGATAAAAAGCGCGATTTGCCGATCGAACGCGAAGGGTTGCGTCGAGGATGAGTAGAGGCTCACGGACCGTATCAACAATGTTTTGAGCATAGTTTTGAATGTCTTCGACGAGCGGCTGTGGAACTAAATTTGGCATTGTTTGGTGAGCCTGCAACTCGATTTTCGACGGCGAACAGCTTCGTTTCAGCTCTCCGGCAATGTTGATTCGGAAACGGCACAGGCATAAAAAAGCCGACGAAACAAGACCCTTTAGTTAGGATTTTGCCGCGCCGGCTTACTTATTTACCAGTTTCTCAGCAAACGCCGAGCTACTTTTAATTGAGTCATCCGAAGTTGATGTACGGCTCGGAATTGCTTCTTCACCGAACATCCAAGCCCAGGATAGCATCCGAAGGGTACCAATGGTCGGGAATTGTTTGTATTCGGGCGGAAATAAACTGCCTTGGGTCGACAGATGCGGGAAGTGACACACGCAGGCGATGGCGACATGATCCTGATCGAATCACCATACTGCGACCGATACGACCAAGGCCCAGAATGCCAACGGCTTTCTTTCGCACCGGTTCGATCAAGCTTTGGGGCCATTGCTGCGGAAGATGCAATCGGATGCTAGCAGCATCCGCCACGCCTACATTATGCTGCCCCATGCCGAAACACAATCTCGCCGCGGCCAAGCGACACCATGTCGCCATGATATAGGTCATACTCACATGACATCAAAGCACTTTCAACAAAGAATCCCTTGTCCATCAATGTTCGCAGCATCAGCTTGACGGTCTGGGGCTGATAGGTTGAAGCATAGCGAAAACTTGGAAGTACTTGCGGCGGGTTATTGCCCAACAGCGCTAACGTCCCTCGTCGCATTCCAGCCCCTGGTCGTATGCCGCATTCACCAAAAACGACGACCGTCCCTGCGATCATGTTGAAGCCTATCATGTCGCCCGCCGAGCCGCCGATGGCGATCAAGCCCCGACGCATCGTGAGGCCGATTTCATTACCTGCATTTCCGTCTACAAGTATGATTCCTCCGGTCATCCCCTTGGATGAACCGCGGTATGCGGCTCCGGTCAAGTGACCTGCGTTTCCTTGGACATGGATCAGGCCTTTCTGCATTTCGGCCCCGACCCAACCACCCGCGTTACCTTCGACCAAAATCTCACCGCCTCGCATCTGGCTGCCAACATGCCGTCCCGCTGCCCCGTGAATGGATACTTTGCCGCTGGCCATGTGGGCACCAATCCAATGGACTCCCGACAAGTTTCCTTCGAATTCCATTCGTTTGTCGCTGGGATCTCCGGAAACCGCAAACATCTCTGCTAAGGGAATCTTGCAATTGCCGTGAAAGATCTCAAAGCGCTCGATGTCAGCGATCGACTTGTCGCATGCCCAGTCGGGCGTAAGACCTTCGATCTCAACGGGTACTAAGGTTTGAGCGTTGTAGGTCAACGTAATCGCCATGAGCTCAACTATCCTTTAAAGTGTGTTACGTTATGTTGCATGTTGCAATCTGCGGCTCGCCTCGAACCCTGAGACTAGCTTCTTTGTTCCCGTTTCACAATTGGCCTATTTCATGAATCTCAACGTCGACAGAAAAAGAGGCGCGATTGTTTTGTGTGGCGGCAAGTCCAGCCGCATGGGACAAGACAAAGCATCGTTGCCGTTCGGGCCAGAGCGGATGCTACAGCGAGTGGTACGAATTATTAGTGAAGTCATCGACCCTACGCAAATTGTCGTAGTCGCGGCGTCCGAGCAGATTCTACCGGAACTCCCGCCACAAGTAATTGTCACGCGAGATGAACGACCAAACCGTGGACCCTTGGAAGGCATTGCGGCTGGACTTCGATCGATGCCGAACTGCGTTGAAGCCGTCTACGCGACGAGTTGTGACGTCCCACTCCTGATTCCTAGGTTTGTGACCATGTTGTTTGAGCGGCTTGGCAATAGCGACATAGCAGTCCCGTATGACGGCCAGTACCATCATCCGTTGTCGGCCGTCTATCGACCGCGAGTTCTGGCGGTAATTGAGTCCCTACTGGCATCCGATCGTCTTCGTCCAAGATTTTTGTTTGATCAAGTCGCTATAACGGAGGTACTAGTTGAGGAACTTCACACTGTCGACCCGACTCTTTCGACGTTGATGAACTTGAACCACCCGGAGGACTATCAGGCCGCTTTGGACCTGGCTTTTCCGAGGGGGAGAGAGAGCGGCAGAGGTGACTGAAACTCATTTAACGCCCAGCGCAGCGCCGACTTTGTGTATCCACGGAACGGAAGACAAATATGTGGCATACGAGCAAGCCATGTGGATCGTTGACCGAATGAAGGCGGCTGGCGTTGATGCAGAATTGTCGACGCTTGAGGGTGCCGACCATGGATTCAAAGGCGCCGACGCTGAGAAATCGGACAAGGCATTGCTCGATTATTTCCAACGTCAGCCAGAGCCGTGACCAACGCTGCCTATGTCGTGTTCGGCGGTGCTACTAGCGACTTAGCGTCTTCTCGCCAGGTTCCGCTTCAATCCCTTCCGCTGGATGGACGTCGGAAAAGTGTGGTAGCTGGATTCCATTTGCGTTGCGAGTGACGCTCCGTTAAGTTGACCGGAACCTAAATTTCGCAAAATATCACCGACGAGCGTTGCGGCAAGCTGGAACACCTCTTGTTCGATCTGAAACTCTGATTGGTGATGGTCCAACGCCATGGATCGCTGCGCCAGGATCAACCCATCGTCAATTCTCGGTGTCATCACATGGAACGTCACGCCCGTTTCTTGCTCACCGTGGTAAAGCATCCAAAACGTCGGAGTCGGGCCACGATACCGAGGCAGAAGTGACGCGTGAATATTCACGAACTTCACATTGGGCATCGACAACAGTTCACGGCTCAGAATGTTTTTGCAAACGCACACCAACAAGACATCCACGTTCAGCCCTCGCAAAAACGCAATCGTTTCTGGGGCGTTCATGTCGGTAATCGTAGAGTGCGGAAGGCCGTTGATCACTGCCAGCTCGAAAGGCGATCTTGCTCGCAACCATTCTGTACGGAGACGTTTTCCCAGTCGCCGCCGAAGGTTGCTGGCCAGGGCCTCGAATACCTTGGAAGCAATCCGCCGGAAACCGAACTGGGAAAGAACGGCTAAGGGGGAACCACGCCCGACGGAGATCGTGTCGTAGAAAAACGTGTGCGCTAAAACCACATCATTTCCCCGTACCAATGTTTCAAAAACTGGCATGCTTACGACCGCCGTCTTGTTCGTCAGAAATGCAATGCGCATCAACACCCTATTCCTTTGTTTCGACCAGCGAACTAGCTATAAAAGCATTGATTGCGTTAGCGACAACTTCGTGCCCATCCAAATTAAAGTGAACGTCCGTTTCGAAGAACTTGTCGGCATCCAAGAGTGGTGATAGGTCGAGAATTGGGATGTTGTTGTCGGCACAAACTCCTCCAATAAAGGACGGATTCTCCTGGTTGCCCGCAATCAAATCGTCTCGAAACGGGATGACAACTACTTGGAATTCGGCACCTGTCGCACGAACCTCTTCAGCCAATTTTATTACGAGTTTCCTCGTAATCTCTTGCCTGTAGTTTTTATCGGCTCTCGTGGCGGACTTCGAATCTGGCTCTAGTCTGATATTTGCCATCGATTCGAGGCTATTCTTCAGCAAGAAGGCAAGGTGCGACGACTCGTACAACCAGCGTTGAAGTCCTCGTGTCGAATGTTTCCATTTCGGTTCATCGTTACGCGGGATTTCCAGTTTTCCCGCATCGTTGAGGAAGGCAAACTTAGGTCGCAAGTTATCCTCAAAATCATTGCCGCAATAGAAGCAGAGCAATACAATATCCGGCGAAATAACCTCATGAAATCTACGGAACGCGAGCAACTCTTGAGAAGTTGAATAGCCTTGAGAGCCAACGACGGCCACTTCCCAATCGGGCGAGCGTTTGTTGACATAACGCTCAAGCAAAGCCGGAAATGTTTTAGGATACTCGACTTCGAGGCTTTCAATAAATGAGTCCCCAAGCATCAATATGCGGCGAACATTGGGTGGCTTCTGGGCAATATCTTCATCGCGAAACCCCAAATTGTTGTAGTGAAACGGGACGCGAATGTTGTCGCTCTTTCGAACGTAAACACCGCTTCCATTTGGTCGCCCACGCCAGCCGAGCATTTCATCGTAAGTCGCTAGGCGTTTGGCTTCTTGATCGATGAATAACCGCAATGCAACTTCGGCCAAACAAGCAGCCATCACGGTACTCAAGCCAATCGTGATGAGCGTGAATGCTAGTCTTCGCCTTTTCGTTTTCGGTTTTCGGAATCGCGATCGCGCCGAACCTTGTGAATGATCCTTTCCGTTACCCATGGACTTCTTCTCCGTGTTTCTGCGTCCCCTTCGATTCTGAGGACCAGGCTCCCATTCGCCGTGACAATTGAAATGCAAGTTTAGCTAATCTGAGCCTTAGTTCGGAGTACGTGAGCATGTATCTACCATACCGAACCTCAATGCCACCGAAGTCGGCTTTGAATTTTCGAGGTCCATAGTTTTCATTGGGCCAACCCGCACCGCCGAAATCGTAATAAGCATAACCATTTTCGCTGCTCCAAGCCATGTCATCCCAGACTATGCAGGCGAAGGGCGAAAGTCCATTGAGTCGTAACGTTCCGCCGTACCAAGAGAAAACCCGATCGCCAAACACCAGTGAGATAATCGAAGCAATCGGCACATCGTCCAAAAATGCAGTCCGTACACGAATGCATTGCGAGGGCAGATTCGCCAGCGTATTTTCGAATAAGTCTAAGCCGAGCAAAGGCACCCTAGCTCGACCGTAACTAGATTGTAATAACTGGTGCAACCTGCTGACTCCTTCCAAAGTGTTGTCGTCTCGCAGAACCACACCCTTGGAAAGCGTGCTGCGGATTTTTTGCCGCAAGTTTTTTTTCACCTTGCACCAAAGAATTTCTTTAGTCTGTCTGGTATCGACCACATAGTTGATGTAGTCGAGGTATTCGTAGCCGCTCATTGTTAGTGCAACTTTTTCTGAAGCCGGTGCACAAATCGAGCGGACTTCACAAAGCAGCGAGCGCGTGCGCATGTGTTTGTCGTGCATGGCGATGAGCTCGCTCAACGCCGCGACCCCCGTCGGGTTCGGATCGCAAAGTGGTTCAGCGAATTGCACGGCCCGGGACGACATCGCCGAAAATCGGGGTAGCGTCTTAACGTGACAACTCACCAACAATGCCACAATCCGCCCATCAGGGCCCATGGATGCGTAGGCATATGGCTCCAGTCCCCGTGTTGCAGCAAACGCACAAATCATCGCAGAAGTATGAAAGATGGAACCCTTTGCATGCTGCTGAACGTACGCGTCCCAGCCTTCGCAATTCGGCTTGACGATTTTGAATTTTCGAACAGAGTCAGTAGAATTCATGATGTTTAGGCGAACTGCAGGCTGAAAATTACCAGTGTGATGCAACCCCTCTCCGGCCTTTCAGGCCGACTCTCCCAGAGGGAGAGTGACTTCACCCTCCCGCCGGGAGGGTCGAGCGAAGCGAGGGGAGGGTATGACTCATTCTGCCACTCGCCTTACTCGAGGTACCGATCGTCACGCTCGCTTAAAACAGCGTGTAGATAAATGGTGCAGCCCCGGTAGAGCTGAGGACGACCAAGATTCCAACCAATCCAAGTACTAGTACGATAGGAATCATCCACCACGCTTTGTTCTCTTTGATGAACAAGATGAACTCACTGATCAAAGACAATTGGTCTTCTTCGCCCAGTCTTTCAAATTCATTCATGCTTTCACGTGTTTTTTTTTCTGACATGCAATATTCCCAAGTAGGTGAAATTTTAAGACTGTCGATAGTAGGAGCCGACCGATTTCGGTTGACGCTTCGGCTGCCAATAACTGGTCGCCTGTCGATCGATTTTCAACCGCAATCGGTCCCTCGACGTGATGCGAAAGAGCATCCCGATGGGTAGGAATACGGTCATGTAGATCAAGAACATGGCAACTTCGCCGACGACCAGTCCGATCGGGGCGGTGATCAACATCAATCCGACAAATAAGGGCGAGATCCCTTTTGGGCAAACGTAAGCGATAATGGCTATGAGCAAACCAAGGCAGGCGAGGGCTGTGATTACGATTAGATTACCAGACCATATCCAGCCCAGCAGCGGGAATGAGACAAGGCAGAGGCTGCCAAACTGCCGCAGTTGTCGCGAAGTCGGATTCCAGTTGGTTTCGATCAGTGCCATGGTGGGTTCTAGTCCAATTTGAATTGCGCAAGGTGTTTTGTACGGGTTTCTTCCGTAACTTGCTTCGTCTGCTCCGACTTAACCACGATTTGACGCCCCATCACCAGCACATCCATCTCTGTCATCATGAAGCCTCGCAATGCGTCTTCTGGTGTGCATACGATTGGCTCGCTGCGCACGTTGAAACTGGTATTGATCAACACCGGGCACCCAGTCATTTCATGAAACTTCGTCATCAGCGCATGTAGTAAAGGGTTGCGTACTCGATCGACCGTTTGGACGCGGGCGGAATAGTCGACATGCGTGATCGCAGGCAGGGTTGAGCGACAGAAATTTAGTTTTTGAATACCGAAGGCTTCGTCGTACTCCGGACCCAGTAGAGTGCGCAGGCTTGGATGCACCGGCGCAACCAACAACATGTAAGGCGATTCTTGATCGGCTCGCATCTCGAAATACTGATCGACATACTCACGCAAAACAATCGGAGCAAATGGTCGAAACGATTCGCGGAATTTAATTTTCAAGTTCATCACGGATTGCATCTTTTGGCTGCGTGCATCGCCAAGAATGCTGCGGCAGCCGAGCGCGCGCGGCCCAAATTCCATCCGGCCTTGAAACCAGCCGATCACATTCTCCTCGGCAATTAACTGGGACACGCATTCGCAAAGTTCAAGTTCCGACTCGCAACTTGTATAGACAGCACCGTTCCGCTCAAGCGTCGCGACGATTTCGTCGTCTGAATATGAGGGTCCCAATAACGAACCGTTTTGCGAATCCATTTTACCAGCCGCACGAGGCTTGTTTAGCAGTTGGTGCCAAATGAAGAGGGCTGTACCAAGCGATCCACCAGCGTCCCCGGCTGCAGGTTGAATCCAAATCTCGTCAAAGGGGCCTTCGCGAAGAAGGCGTCCATTGGCAACACAATTCAATGCAACACCGCCAGCTAGCACCAAGTTTTTCATGCCAGTTTTGCGATGAACATATCGTCCAGCACGTAACACAACTTCCTCGGTGACCGCTTGAATCGAAGCCGCCAAATCCATCTCTCGCTGCGAGACTTGGGTCTCGGGTGGTTTGGGAGGAGCACCGAACAAGCGGTGCAGTTTGGCCGACGTCATTGTCAATCCTTGACAGTAGTTGAAATAGCTCATGTCCAAGCGAAAAGAGCCGTCCTCCTTCAGGTCCATCAAGTGTTCCAAAATCATGTCTTTGTAGATTGGACGACCATAGGGGGCCAGTCCCATCAGCTTGTATTCACCACTATTGACTCGAAAGCCAGCGTAATAGGTGAAGGCCGAATACAGCAAACCAAGGGAATGGGGAAATTGCATTTCCTGTAACAACTTGATGGTATTGCCGCGGCCGACGCCCATGCAGGTCGATGACCATTCACCAACACCATCGAGTGTCAATATTGCCGCTTCGTGAAACGGAGATGGAAAGAAAGCGCTGGCCGCATGCGACTCGTGGTGATCCGTAAACACGAACCGTCCTTGGTACCGGTTTTGAAGTCCTCGCCGCATTTCGCGCGGTAAGTGCAGTTTTTGTTTCAGCCACAACGGCATTGCCTGCCGGAAGGAACGATAGCCGCTTGGAACAAAAGCCAGGTAGGTTTCTAACAAACGTTCGAACTTGGTCAGGGGCTTGTCGTAAAAGCCGACGTAGTCCAGTTCCTCGGGCTGCAGACCGGCGGCTTCCAAACAATAGCGGATCGCATTGTCAGGAAAGGTGTGATCATGCTTCTTGCGAGTGAACCGCTCCTCCTGGGCTGCGGCAACGATTTCACCATCGATCACTAATGATGCGGCGGAATCGTGATAAAAGGCGGAGATGCCAAGTATGTTCGTCATGGGGAGGTGCCGGGAACGCACAGGCTTACAAGTACTTCGGCGGAATGCGTGGCATGTAACATGGGTATTTCACGACCATCTCACCGACCAGCATCGTCAATCGATAGATCCAGAATCGGATATCGACCAATCGTAGCGAGTCTAATTCCCGGATAGCTCTGAAACAATCTTAAGTAGCGATTTTTGAAAGGTTTCCAATTCGGCATGCGTCTCGAAATCCTTAAAATGTGCGCAAACCGGTCAATTGGCGTGCCCCACTACGTTGTCGGATACTTCCATGGTCCACGGTATTCGCGACGCAAGAGTCGGTTCGCGTCTTCGTCGCCAACGATCTTTTCGTTTGCGCCGTCCCATTGAATGCTCCGGCCAAGTTTATACGAGACCATTCCGAGCAAGCTCATGTTGGTTGCTAGATGGCCGATCTCGATATCGCAGGTCGGTCGCTTGCCCGATTCGATCGCATCGGTGAAATCGGCCCATAGCAGTTTAATGCTGTGCCCATCAGGCTCTTGATGTTGTGCATCCTGGTGGACGATGGGCTGTTTGGAGTCTGCAGGATAAAAAGTCCATCCATCCCTCCACCCCATATGAAACGTTCCTTTCGTGCCGTAAAAGTAGCAACCGACGGAATGTTTCTCGGCACCGTTGCCGCCAAACTTGCGATGTTCCCAGGTGGCAGTAAACGACTCAAATTCGAAGACCGCGATCTGCGAGTCCGGCGCATCGGTCGTTTGCTCTTTTTCATTTAACACCGCAGCACCCGCGATGGGTCGACCGCCCCACGAAAAGACCTTCTTTGGGTACTTCTCTTCCGACCACCAGAGAACTTGGTCCAGCCAATGGACGCCCCAGTCACCGAGGGTTCCGTTTGCAAAATCGAGGTAATTGCGAAACCCCCCCGGATGGATCTTGCGACAATAGGGACGCATCGGAGCTGGGCCGCAGTACATGTCCCAATTCAAATTGGATGGTGGCTCACTGTTCTGTGTGGGCTTTTCTTTACCACCCGTGCTGTGAACAAACATCCTGACCATCCCAATATCGCCAACGCTTCCGTCCTTCAGGAACTTCATCCCAGACACGTAATGCGGACCGATACGACGGTGCAAGCCAACTTGGACGGTACGAT
>Ga0105048_10013605_pt1 | contig 12710 bp, 9 predicted proteins | sample MAT05_FD_78382 | JGI IMG/M metagenome (GOLD analysis project Ga0105048, IMG submission 78382) | Freshwater microbial communities from Lake Fryxell liftoff mats and glacier meltwater in Antarctica - MAT-05 | ecosystem: Environmental > Aquatic > Freshwater > Ice > Liftoff microbial mat | place... | reverse complement strand
CGCTGGACCCGCTGGCTACCGGCCTGTTGCCGCTGTGCTTCGGCGCCGCGACCAAGTTCTCGCAGGTCAGCCTGGACGCCGACAAGGCCTATCGCGCCACGCTGCACCTGGGCCAGACTACCGCCAGCGGCGACGCCGAGACGCCGGTGCTGCAAAGCCGGCCACTGGACTTCGACCGCGCCGCGCTGGACGCCGCCTGCGCGGCGCTGACTGGCGCCATGCTGCAACTGCCGCCGATGCACTCGGCGCTGAAGAAGGACGGCCGCGCGCTGTACGAGTACGCGCGCGCCGGCCTGGAGGTCGAGCGCACGCCGCGCCCGGTCGTGATCCACCGGCTCGACGTCGTCGACTGGCAGCATGAAAGCTTGGTGATCGACGTCGTCTGCAGCAAGGGCACCTATATCCGCACGCTGGCCAGCGATCTGGGCGAGCGCCTGGGCTGCGGCGCGCACCTGAGCGCGCTGCGACGCACCGGCTGCGGCCCGCTGCGGCTGGACGATGCCATCACCATCGCGGCGCTGGCCGCGCTCGACGACGATGCCCGCCAGGCGCGCCTGCTGCCGCCCGACGCGCTGCTCGCCGACTGGCCGATGGTCGAACTGCCCGACGATGAAGCCGGGCGTTTCCTCACCGGCCTGCGCCGCCGCGTCACGCTGGCCGATGCGCCGGCCGTTCGTGTCTACGCGCTGCCACGCGCCTTCCTGGGCAGCGCCCATATCACCGCCGGCGAGCTGATTGCCGACCGGCTTCTGAGTCCGCTCGAGGTGCAGTCATGACCAAAGCCATCCGCAACGTTGCCATCATCGCCCACGTCGACCACGGAAAGACCACGCTGGTCGACCAGCTGCTGCGCCAGAGCGGCACCTTCCGTGAGAACGAGAAGGTCGCCGAACGCGTGATGGACAGCAACGACCTCGAGCGCGAGCGCGGCATCACCATCCTGGCCAAGAACTGCGCCGTCGAGTGGAAGGGCACGCACGTCAACATCGTCGACACGCCCGGCCATGCCGACTTCGGCGGCGAGGTCGAGCGTGTGCTGTCGATGGTCGACAGCGTGCTGCTGCTGGTCGACGCCGTCGAGGGCCCGATGCCGCAGACCCGCTTCGTCACCAAGAAGGCGCTGGCGCTGGGTCTGAAGCCGATCGTCGTCATCAACAAGGTCGACCGACCAGGCGCGCGGGCCGACTACGTCATCAACGCCACCTTCGACCTGTTCGACAAGCTCGGCGCCACCGAGGAACAACTCGACTTCCCGATCATCTACGCCTCGGGCCTGAACGGCTGGGCCAGCCTGCTGCCGGGCGAGGTGGGCAGCGACCTGGCCCCGCTGTTCGACGCCATCCTGCAGTACGTGCCGGCGCACGAGGGCAACCCGGAAGAGCCGCTGCAGCTGCAGATCTGCTCGCTCGACTACAGCACCTACGTCGGTCGCATCGGCATCGGCCGCGTCAACAGCGGCACGCTCAAGGTGGGCCAGGACGTGGCGATGTTTTCCGGCCCCGAGTCCACGCCGGTGAAGGCGCGCGTCAACCAGGTGCTGACCTTCGAAGGTCTGGAGCGGCGCCCGACCGAGCTGGCCAGCCCGGGCGACATCGTGCTCGTCAGCGGCATCGAGGGCATCGGCATCGGTGTCACGCTGACCAGCCTGGAAGAACCGCGCCCACTGCCCATGCTGCAGGTGGACGAGCCGACGCTGACGATCAACTTCTGCGTCAACACCAGTCCGCTGGCCGGGCGCGAGGGCAAGTTCGTCACCAGCCGGCAGCTCCGCGACCGGCTCGACCGCGAGCTGCAGAGCAACGTCGCGCTGAAAGTGCGCGAAACCGACGAGGACGGCATCTTCGAGGTCTCGGGCCGCGGCGAGCTGCACCTGACGATCCTGCTGGAGAACATGCGGCGCGAGGGCTACGAGCTGGCCGTCTCGCGCCCGCGCGTGGTGATGCGCGAGGTGAACGGCGAGCGGCATGAACCGCTCGAGCTGCTGACCGTGGACATGGAAGACAGCCATCAGGGCGGCGTGATGCAAGAGTTGGGCGTGCGCAAGGGTGAGCTGGTCGACATGCAGCCCGACGGCCGCGGCCGCGTGCGCCTGGAGTACCGCATCCCGGCGCGCGGCCTGATCGGCTTTTCCACCGAGTTCCTCAACCTGACGCGTGGCACCGGGCTCATGAGCCACATCTTCGACGGCTACGAGGCCTACAAGGGCGACATCGGCGGCCGCAAGAACGGTGTGCTGATCAGCATGGACGACGGCGAGATCGTCACCTACGCGCTGGGCAAGCTGGACGACCGAGGCCGCATGTTCGTGCGCGCCGGCGACCCGGTGTACGAGGGCATGATCGTCGGCATCCACAGCCGAGACAACGATCTGGTGGTCAACGCCGTGCGGCAGAAGCAGCTGACCAACTTCCGCGTCAGCGGCAAGGAAGACGCGATCAAGATCACCCCGCCGATCGAGCTGTCGCTGGAGTCGGCAGTCGAGTTCATCGCTGACGACGAGCTGGTCGAGATCACGCCCAAGTCGATTCGCCTGCGCAAACGCTACCTGAAGGAACACGACCGCAAGAAGGCGGCCCGCGAGGGCGCATGACGCGCGGCGGGCCGCTGACGCACCGCGGCGCGGTGCTGATGATGGTGGGCGCGGCGCTGCTGTGGAGCACGGCTGGCGTGGTGACGCGGCAGCTCGAGACGGAGCGCAGCTTCGAGATGACGTTCTGGCGCAGCGCGGTCAACGCGCTGGCCCTGGTGCTGATGCTGGGCTGGCTGCGCGGGCCGCTGCCGCTGTGGCGCTCGCTGCGCCAGGGCGGTCGGGCGCTGTGGCTGTCGGGTGTCTGCTGGTGCGTGATGTACACCGCCTTCATGCTGGCGGTCATGCTGACCACGGTGGCCAACGTGCTGATCACGCTGGCGCTGGCGCCATTGATGACGGCGCTGTTGTCGCGCGCCGCGCTCGGCCACCGGCTGGCGCCGCGCACCTGGGGCGCCATCGTGCTGGCCGGCATCGGTATCGGCTGGATGTACGGCAGCGAGGTCAGCGGCGCTGGCCCGCGCCATCTGCTGGGCACGCTGATCGCGCTGGCGGTGCCGGTCGCGGCCGCCGTCAACTGGACGCTGCTGCAGCACCGGGGCGGCGCCGCGCAGCCCGGCCGCGGCGGTGCTCAGCTCGACATGCTGCCGGCAGTGCTGCTGGGCGCGTTGTTGTCGGCGGCGCTCACGCTGCCGATGTCGCTGCCCTTTGCCGCATCGGCGCACGATGTCGCCTGGCTCTCGCTGCTGGGCGTCTTCCAACTCGCCATCCCCTGCCTGATGGCGGTGCTCGCGGCGCGTGTGCTGCCGGCCCCCGAGGTCTCGCTGCTCGCGCTGCTGGAGGTGGTGCTCGGCGTCGCCTGGGCCTGGCTCGGTGCCGGCGAAGCGCCTTCGGGCGCGGTGCTCGGTGGGGGCCTGCTGGTGCTGCTGGCGCTGGCCGGCAACGAGGCGCTGGCGCTGCGCGCTGCGCCCGTGCCGGGCAAGTCGCAGCCGGGGTCGGGCTGAGAGCTCGGCCTGGGTTTGGCCGGTTGCCAGCGCCGGGCCTTGCCCGCTAGGCTAGACGGCATGCAGCAGCTCTCAGGTCTGGACGCCACCTTTCTCTTTCTCGAGACGGCCGAGATGCCGATGCACGTCGGTGCGCTGCATGTCTTCGAGTTGCCGGCAGGCTACCCGGGACGCTTTGCGACCGCGCTGCGCCGGCACATCGCCGCGCGGCTGCCCGTCGCGCCGGTGCTGCGGCGGCGGCTGTGGTGGATGCCGCTGAACCTGGCCAACCCGGCCTGGGTGGATGCCGGGCCCGATCTCAGGCTGCACATCGTCGAGATCCGCCTGGCCAAGGGCGCCGGCATGGCCGAGATGGAGGCCGAGGTCTCGCGCCTGCATCCGGTGTTGCTCGACCGCGCGCGGCCGTTGTGGAAGATGCATGTCTTCGAAGGGCTGGCGCCCGGCCCCAGCGGCCTGCGCCGCGTTGGCCTGTACACCCAGCTGCACCACGCGGCGGTGGACGGACAGGCCGCTGTGGCGTTGGCCAATGCGCTGCTCGATACCGGGCCCCAGCCACGTGCAGTGCCTTCGCTACCGGCAGGTCGCGCCGCGGTCTTCAAGCTCGGCATGAGCGAAATGCTGCGCGGCGTGATCGGCAACCAGGTGCAGAAGGTGGCGCAGATCGTGCGCGGGCTGCCGTCCACGGTGGGCACGCTGAAGGACGCCGCCGGACAGGCGCTGTCGCGCAGCGCGCTGCTCGGTGGCAAGGCAGGCAGCGGCAATCTCAGCATGGCACCGCGCACGCCGCTGAACGTCTCGGTCAGCGCCGGGCGCGCCTTTGCCACCGCAACCCTGTCGCTGCGCGAGCTCAAGCAACTCGGGCGCGCGCACGACGCCACCATCAACGACATCGTGCTGCTGGTCTGCGCTGGCGCGCTGCGCCGCTTCTATGGCCGGCGCAAGCAGCTGCCGCGCAAGTCGCTGATCGCCGCGGTGCCGATCTCGCTGCGCGCGAAGGGCGACACCGCCGCCGACAACCAGGCTTCGATGAGCCTGGTCAACCTGGGCACGAACATCGCCGACCCGAAACGCCGGCTGGCCCATGTGAAGGCGGCCACCGCAGCGATGAAGAACACGATGGGGCCGCTCAAGGGCATCCTGCCGACCGACTTTCCATCCCTCGGCGTGCCCTGGCTGATCGAGGCCGCAACCGCGCTGTATGGCCGCGCGCGGGCGGCTGAACGCATACCGCAACTGGCCAACCTGGTGATCTCCAACGTGCCGGGGCCGCCGCTGCCGCTGTACATGGCGGGCGCGCGCATGTTGAGCAACTACCCGGCATCGATCATCGTGCACGGGCTGGCGCTGAACATCACGGTGCAGAGTTACGACCAGTCGCTCGACTTCGGCCTGATGGCCGACGCCGCCGCGATGCCGGATGTGAAAGAGCTGGCCAGTGATCTGGGCACTGCCTTCGAGGACCTGCTTGCACTGCCCGTGCCCGGTGAGGACGCTGGCGATGAGCCTGTGTCAGCCGCCGCGGCGCTGTCACGGGCGGCGCGCTCGATCGGCGGCAGTCTGGGGGATGCTGTCAGTAGCGCAGTCAATAGCGCAGTCAGCGGGGTCGTTGGCAAAGTCACCCAGGGCGTGGTCGACGCAACGGTCAAGCAGGTCAAGAGCCGTGCCCTGAAGTCTGGGGGCGGCACCTCAGGGCGTGCGCCGCACCGTCGATAACATGGGTTCGATGGACAAGTCGCGCCAGCACATCGAACAAGACGACGAAGGGCAGACGCTGCAGGCCCCCGCGCCCTGGCTGATGATGCTCGAGGCGCGTGCGCCCTGGGAGTTTGCTGCGACGCTCGCGGCCACGCCGCTGCTGGCCCGGCTGCCGGTGGGCGACGGCCACCCGGTGCTGGTGTTTCCGGGGCTCGGTGCCACTGACACCACCACTGTCGCCTTGCGCAACTTCCTGCGCCATCGCGGCTATACGCCCTACCCGTGGAAGCAGGGATTCAACTTCGGTCCGCGCCGCGGCGTGCTGAAGGCCTGCGGCGCGCAACTCGACCAGCTAGCGCGTCACCACGGCCAGAAGGTCAGCCTGATCGGCTGGAGCCTGGGCGGCATCTACGCGCGCGAGATCGCCAAGGAGCGGCCCGCGCAGGTGCGCTGCGTCATCACGCTGGGCACGCCCTTCACCGGGCATCCGCGCGCCACCCGCGCCTGGCGCTTTTACGAGATGGTCAGCGGCCAGCGGACGCATGACCCGGCCCTGCTGGAACAGCTGCGCGAGCCGCCGCCGGTGCCCACCACCAGCATCTACAGCCGCAGCGATGGCGTCGTCGCCTGGCAGTGCAGCCTGAACGACCCGGCGCATGCGCACACCGAGAACATCGAGGTGCAGGCCAGCCACATGGGCATGGGGATGAACCCGCTCGCGCTGTACGCGGTGGCCGACCGGCTGCGCCAGGATCCCGCCCGCTGGCAGCGTTTCGATGCCGCCGGATCACGTCGCTGGTTCTTCCGCGCCTGATGCGTTTGCAAGCCGGCGACACGGCGCTGGAAGTCGATGACCGTGGCCTGCCTTCGGGCGAGCCGTTGCTGATGATCATGGGCCTGGGCATGCAGCTGATCGGCTGGCCCGAGGAGTTGGTCGACGACCTGGTGGCGCGCGGCTTTCGCGTCATCCGCCTGGACAACCGCGACGCCGGGCTGAGCCAGGGCTTCGACCACCTGGGCACCCCCAATCTGCCTTACGCCGCGTTGCGCTTCACGCTGCGCATGCAGGTGCATGCGCCGTACTCGTTGGCCGACATGGCTAGCGATGCGTTGGGCGTGCTGGATGCGCTGGGCATCGAGCGCGCGCATGTCTGCGGCGCGTCGATGGGCGGGATGATCGCCCAGCATCTGGCGGCCGAGCACCCCGAGCGGCTGCGCAGCCTGACGCTGGTGATGAGCACCTCCGGCGCACGCCGGCTGCCGCAGGCGCGGGCACGGGTGCAGCGCGCGATGCTGTCGCGGCCCGACGGCCGCGACCCGCTGGCGGTCGAGGCCTACCTGATCCGCCTGCTGCGCCTGATCGGCAGCCCGGGCTACCCACCGGATGCAGAGCGGCTGCGAAGCCGCATTCACCAGATGGTGTCGCGGGCCTGGCGACCTGCCGGCACGGCGCGGCAGCTGGCCGCGGTGGCCGCCGACGGCGACCGCACACCCATGCTCGCGCGCATCAGCGCGCCGACGCACGTCATCCACGGCCTCGACGATCCGCTGGTGCCAGTGGCGGCGGGGCACGACCTGGCGGCGCTGATCAGCGGGGCCACGCTGGACATCGTGCCCGGCATGGGCCACGACCTGCCGCTGCCTTTGTTAGCGCGCATCGCCGACGGCATCGAGGGCAATGCGGCGCGCTGGGACGGCCGCGGCGCGGCATGATGCGTGGCTCAGGCGGCGCGGTGGCCGTCGGCGTCCGGGTTGGCCCGCCTAGCGGTGCGGGCCCGCATGCACTCACACTCGCATCCCTCGTCCGCCCGTCGTCCTCTCATAGTTTGGCGAGCTGATGTTCAACCCAGGAGACCAGGTGCACGACGCATCCTTTATCGATGAAGCCTCGGCCCGGCGCGAGCTGGCGGCCTGCTACCGGCTGTTCGATCACATGGGCTGGACCGAGGCCATCTTCAACCACATCACGCTGCGCGTGGGCCTGGATGCGACCATGCAGACGCAGCCGGCGCATTACCTGATCAACCCGTTCGGGCTGCACTACGCCGAGGTCAACGCCGGCAACCTGGTGAAGATCGATGTCGGCGGGCGCGTGATCGGGTCGTCGGATTACCCGATCAACCCGGCCGGCTTCGTCATCCACGGCGCGATCCACAGCGCGCGGCCCGATGCGCATTGCGTGATGCACGTGCACACCACTGCCGGCTGCGCGGTAGCCTGCAAGGCCAGCGGCCTGCGGCACGACAACTTCTACAGCGCGATGCTCTGGGGCCAGGTGGCGTATCACGACTTCGAGGGCGTGACGACCGGGCTCGACGAGCAACCGCGGCTGGTGGCCTCGCTCGGCGACAAGGCTTGTCTGATCCTGCGCAATCACGGCCTGCTGGTCGTCGGCGGCAGCGTCGCCGAAGCCTTCCAGCGGCTGTGGACGCTGCAGCGCGCGTGCGAAGTCCAGTTGGCCAGCGACGCCGGCCTGGGCCCCAACCTGCCCGTGCCGCAGAGCGTGCTCGAGCGCATCCCCGCCACGCGCCAGGGCATGAAGGTCGGCCAACAGAGCAACGACCAGCGCATGTTCGATGCGCTGCTGCGCCGCGCCGGCATCCGGCGCGAGGCTTTGTAGGCCCGCTTGCCGACCTTTATCACCTGCCAGGAGACAACATGTCCGACGCCCAAGCTTTCGAGAATGCCGGCGGCTTCGAGTACCGCCGGCTCGGCGGCAACATCGGCGCCGAGGTGCGCGGCCTCGACCTTGGTCAGCCTCTGGGCGCGGCGCGCTTCGAGGCGCTCAACGCGCTGTTCGTCAGGCACGAAGTGCTGGTCTTCCGCGATCAGGACATCAGCCTGGATCAGCAGATGGACTTCGGTCGCCACTTCGGCGAGCTGTCGATCCACCCCTTCAGCCCGAACCTGGACGACAAGCGCGAGGTCATCGTGCTCGACTACTCGGCCGACAACCCGCCCGCGCTGACCGACCAGTGGCATGCCGACGAGACCTTCCGCGCCGCCCCGCCGGCACTGACCATCCTGCGCGCCAAGGTGGTGCCGGCCTACGGCGGCGACACGCTGTTCGCCAGCATGACGGCGGCCTACACCGGCCTGTCCGAGCGCATGAAGCAGTACATCCACGGCCTGACCGCCACGCACGACTTCAAGCCCTGGCGCCCTTTGTTCACCAGCAGCGAAGCGCACCAGGCCAAGCTGCGTGAAATCGAGCGCCAGTTTCCGAATCCGGCCCACCCGGTGGTGCGTGTGCATCCGCTGTCGGGGCGCCGGCTGATCAACGTCAATGCCCAGTTCACCACCCGCATCAACGGGGTGAAGGACGACGAGAGCCACTTGATCCTGCAGTACTTGTATGCACGCGCGGCCACGCCGGAGTTCCAGCTGCGCGTGCAGTGGGCCCCGCACACGGTGGTGATGTGGGACAACCGCTCGACCCAGCACTACGCGCCGCATGACTACTACCCGCAGCGGCGCACGATGAACCGCGTGACGGTGTCCGGCGACCCCGTGCGCGGTGTCGAGGGGCTGTACACGCCCGAGCAAGGCGTGGCCCCGCTGCCCGACGGCCACGGCGTGAAGACCGCGCCGGTGGGCCAGCGGCCCACGCGCGAGTTCGAGCGCAGCCTGTGACGCATCCCCACAACAAAGGACACAAAGGACACCCCATGACCATCTTGTCTCGCCGCTGCCTGCTGAAGTCCACCGCTCTTCTGGCCGCTGCCGCTGCCGGCCCTGCGTGGGCCCAGGGCGCTTATCCCGACCGTCCGATCAAGCTGCTGGTGCCGTTCCCGGCCGGCGCGCTGACCGACTCGCTGGGCCGGCTGGTGGCCGAGCGGCTGCGGCCTGTCCTGGGCCAGCCCTTCGTGGTCGAGAACCGCCCGGGCGCGGGCACCTTGCTCGGCGCGGGCCAGGTGGCCAAGTCGCCGCCCGACGGCTACCAGCTGATGATCGCCACTACCACGACGCTGGCGTTGTCGCCGGCGATGTTCCCGTCACCCCCTGCCACGGCGGCCGACTTCATCGGCGTGGGCATGATCGGCAGCGTCACGCTGATGCTGGTGACGCGGCCCGACATGAAGGTGCGCAACCTGCAGGAGCTGGTGGCCGCGATGCGCGCCGAGCCCGGTCGGATGAACTACGCCAGCCCGGGCAACGGCACGATGCACCATGTGCTGATGGAGATGATCAAGGCGCAGGAGAAACTCAGCGTCACCCACGTGCCGTACCAGGGCAGCATGCCGGCGCTGGGCGACGTGATGACGGGCCGGGTGGACTTCATGTTCCTCGACGCCGTGGCCGCCATGCCGCAGATCCAGGCCGCCAAGGTCAATGTCATCGCGGTGGCCGCCGCGCGGCGCTGGATGGCGCTGCCGGATGTCGCGACTGTCGCCGAGACCTACCCGCTGATCGATGTGCAGGCCTGGCAGTCGATCGCCGCACCGCGTGCCACGCCGGCGGCCATCGTCGAGCGCCTGAATCTCGAGTGGAACCGGCAACTCGAGCTGCCCGAGGTGCGCGCTCAACTGCTGCGGATGGGGGTCGACGCGATGCCGATGTCGGTGGCCGCACTGAATGCGCTGATCGCCCGCGACGAGCAGCGCCTGGGCGCCCTGGTGCGCTCGATCGGCTTGAAGCCGAGTTGACGCGCGCCGCGCGCGGCCGCGGTGACGTGAGCGCAGAACGACCGGGGCGACGATGAACGTGCTCTACATCATGGCCGACCAGCTGCGCTGGGACCATCTGCGCTGCGCCGGCCACCCGTGGCTGCGTACCGCCCATCTGGACGCGCTGGCCGCGCGTGGCGTGCGCTTCACGCAGGCCTACGTCAACTCGGGCGTCTGCGGCCCCAACCGCATGAGCCACTACACCGGCCGCTATCCGGTCACCCACGGCGCCACCTGGAACCGCGTGCCCTTGTCGATAGGCGAGATCACACTGGGCGAGTACCTGCGTCACGGCGGCCGCACGCTGGCGCTGGCCGGCAAGACGCATGTGCTGCCCGACAGCGCGGGTCAGCAGCGGCTGAACCTGCACGACGGCGACTCTGAACTCGCCACCCTGCTGGCGCATGGCGGTTTCACCGAGATCGACCGCTACGACGGCCACCACGAGCCCGGCGCCGAAAGCGGCTACCCGGCCTACCTGCGCTGCCATGGCTATACCGGCGCCGACCCCTGGCACGAACACGTCATCGCCACGGTCGACCCGCAGGGCACGGTGCACAGCGGCTGGTCGATGCGCCACGTGCGCTGGCCCGCGCGCGTGGCCGAGGCGCACTCGGAGACGGCCTACATGACCGACCAGGCCATCGGCTTTGCGCAGCGCATGGGCGACCAGCCCTGGGTGCTGCACCTCAGCTACGTGAAGCCGCACTGGCCTTACGTGGCGCCGGCGCCGTACCACGCGATGTACAGCGCAGACCAGTGCCTGCCGCCCGTGCGCAACGCCGCCGAGCGCGAGCACGAGCATCCGGTGCTGGCCGCCTACCGCCAGCATGAGGAGAGCGTGAGCTTCGCCAGCGACGAATGCGTGCGCACCGTGCGCCCCGTCTACCAGGGTCTGGTGCAGCAGCTCGACGACCATCTGGGGCGACTCTTCGAGGCGCTGGACCAGCAGGGCGTGCTGAAGGACACGATGGTGATCTTCACCGCCGACCACGGTGACTTCCTGGGCGACCACTGGCTGGGCGAGAAGGAGCTGTTCTACGACACCATCCAGCGCGTGCCCTTGATCGTGGTCGACCCGCGGCCCGCGGCAGACGCCACACGCGGCACGGCGGATGACCGTTTCGTCGAGGCCGTGGACATCCTGCCGACGATCCTCGATGCGCTGGCCCAGCCGCTGCCCGGCGAGCGGCTCGAAGGCCGCAGCCTGCTGCCGCTGCTGCACGGACAGACACCGACGTGGCGCGAGCAGGTCTATTCCGAACTGGACTACAGCTACCGGCAGGCGCGCCTGACGCTTGGCCGCGAGCCGCAGGACTGCCGCGCCTTCTCGATCCGCACGCGCGACTGGCGCTACGTGCACTGGCTGGACCTGCCCGAACAGCTGTACGACCTGCGAACCGACCCGGATCAGTTCCAAGACCTCGGCCGCGAGAGCGGCAGCGCCGCGACCCGGGCGCAGCTGCGCGAGACGCTGCTGGATGTGCTGGCGCGCAGCAAGCGCCGCGTGACGGTGAGCGACGACGACGTGCGCGCGCGCACCCACACGCATCACAAGGTGGGCATCCACTTCGGGCGTTGGTGAGCCACCCGTCGCGGCCGGCGCGGCCGCGGCCAGCCTCCACGCGGCCGGCGCGGCCGCGACGGGCCTCCACGCGGCCGTGCGGCCGCGACGAGCCTTTACGCGGTAGGCACCGCCGTCGCGCTGTCGCTCATCATGTGCCCGGGCCGCAGCCGAGCCGAGGCCAGGTAATGCGCGCGGAACTGCTCGAAGGGCATGTCGTCAGCAGCCTCGCGCTCCCGCTGATCGGCCACCGAGGTTTCGGCCAGCGCCGCGAAGTGTTGTGCCTGTGCCTCGCTCCAGGGCCAGCCCAGGACCTGTTCGCGCAGCTGCTGCGCCTGGTGGCGGCCGAAGGCGACGAAACTGCCGTCGAAGTCATCGCGCACCCGTTGCAGCACGCGCGCAGAAGGCAGCGTCTGCGGGCTGTTCCAGGCGGCTATGGCCTCGGCCAGCGCCTGAGCGTTCAGCGTATCGCCCTGCGCAGCGTCCAGCGTCTGCGCCAGCGGCAGGCACTCGTGCAGCAGACGTTCGCCCCAGGCGAACAGCGCTTCGTGGCCGCCTGCGGGGCGCTCGAGCAGCAGCCCGGGCTCACGCCCGCGTGAGGCCGTCAGGTGCTGGTTGCGCGCCAGCCGCGCGGTCTCGTCAGGCGTGTCGGGCGGGCTGGGCTGGGTCAGGCAGTGCAGCAGGAAGACATCGATGAAGCGCATCGTGCGCTCGTTCAGGCCGGCCGGCTCGAAGGGGTCGAGGTCCAGACAGCGCACCTCGATGTACTCGATGCCGCGCTCGCGCAGCGCGTGCAGCGGACGCTCGCCGCGGCGGATGGCGCGCTTCGGGCGGATGGTGCCGTAGAACTCGTTTTCCATCTGCAGCAGCGTGGTGGCGAGCTGGTTGTACTCGCCACCGGGGTTCTTGATGCCGATGGTCTGGTAGGCCGGCCAGGGCGTGGTCATGGCCCGTTCGAGCGAGCCGCCGTAGCTGTCCAGGCTGTTGTAGCTGACCTCGAGCGTGGCCTGGGCATCGCTCTGGTAGCCCAGCCGACCCATGCGCAGCGAGGTGGCGAAGGGCAGGTACAGCGTGCCGCCGGCGAGCTGTTGCAGGCCGTGCTCGCGGCCCTCCACGAAGCTCTTGCACAGCGCAGGCGAGGCGCCGAACAGCACCAGCAGCACGAAGGCATGGCGGCGGAAGTTGCGGATCAGCGCCAGATGCTCATCGTTGCCCAAGCCCGGCAGCGACCAGTTGTAGTGGATGCCCGAGAT
>Ga0105048_10013604_pt1 | contig 12710 bp, 10 predicted proteins | sample MAT05_FD_78382 | JGI IMG/M metagenome (GOLD analysis project Ga0105048, IMG submission 78382) | Freshwater microbial communities from Lake Fryxell liftoff mats and glacier meltwater in Antarctica - MAT-05 | ecosystem: Environmental > Aquatic > Freshwater > Ice > Liftoff microbial mat | place... | reverse complement strand
GTGCTCTTGCCGCCACCAGAAGGGCCGACCACGGCCACAAATTCACCCCGTCCCACCTCCAGCGAGAAAGATTGCAGCGCCTGCACGCCGTTGGGAAAGGTATGGGTGAGGGAGTCAGCAGTGAGCATGGATACAGATTGGAGAAGTCAGAAGTCAGAAGTCAGATGTCAGAGGTCAGATGTCAGAGGTCAGAGGTCAGAGGTCAGAAACAGAAGTAACTCATGGTCTGCAATCTCATGTCTGCAATCTGATGTCTGATATCTGACCTCTCTCCCCTACGGCAAAAACTCGTTGGTGAAGAACGTGGCCACATCCACTTTCTCAGTCACCTGGCCCATGTCGATCATGACTGTTTGCATGTTCTCCCATGAACTGGCGTTGGACACACCGTATTTGTCCGACTTCATGACATCGATGGTGGCGGCCAGCACGGCCTTCTGAACGGCATCATCGGCCTTCAACCCTTCCACATATTGGGTGGAAATCTGCAACGCCTCGTCCGGATTGGCAACCGTGTCCTGAATGCCTTTGAGGATGGCCCGGCTCATCCCTTTCACCAGCTCGGGGTTCTCAGCCATGGTCTTCTCGTTTGTCATCAATCCATTGGCCACCATATCCACCTGATCCGACACAGCAAAGACCTTGACCGCCACGCCGTTCTTCTCCAGCACAATCGGTTCGTTATTGATATAGCCGACCACCACATCCTTCTTGCCTTCTTGCAACGCGGCAATCTGGGTGAAGCCGATGACCTCCTGCTGCACATCACTTTCGGTCAGCCCATTGGCTTTGAGAAAGGCGCGCCAACCCACGTAGGATGCGCCGAAGAACCCCGGCACGCCCACGGTCTTGCCTTTCAGGTCGGCCGGGGTGTTGATGTTGGCTTTGGCCGATGCAATGATCGCGATCGGGAATTTGCGAAACCACTGCAGCACGTATTTCACCGGCAGCTTCTGGGCCCGCGCCAGCACCACCTGGTCGCCGCTGACAATGGCAAACGGCAACTCGCCCGCACCGACCAGCTTGACACCGTCGGTCTCGAATTTGTAGTCAAACTCGATCTCGATGCCCTCGGCCGCAAAATAACCCTTCTTAACCGCGACATAGAACGGCGCATATTGCACGTTGGGAATGTAACCCATCGGCAACTGAATCCTGGTCAGAGCCGGTGCCGCAGCATTCGTGTCGTTGGAGGCCGCGCGCGGCGGAGGCGCAGCACAACTCGAGACCAGGAGCACCAATGCCGCCAACCCACTCACCATCCACACTGACCGTAATGACATCTTGGAAGATACTTTCGACGACACCGTTGACACTTCTGACACCTCAAAAACTTGAACCTCAGACCCGTAAGCACACTTAAACACGTTCTTCTCCCTTACTCCAAAAAAAGTAAACGAATCGATTAGCCGACAAGCCGGCGTTCGATCAGGCGAATGCCGCCATAGATCAGCAGCGCCAAACCCACGATCATGACCACGGCCAGCATGACCAGCGGCGTGTCATACAACCCATTGCCCTGGTTCACCAGAAAGCCCAGGCCCTGGTCAGACGCGCTCAAAAACTCGCCCGTAATCGCCCCGATCATCGAGAGCGTGCCGCCGACGCGCAGGCCGGCGAACACAAATGGCAGCGCGGCCGGCAGCTCCAATTTGGCAAAGCGCTGCCACGGCGTGGCGTTGGCAGCCGAGAACAAATCGTGCCAGAGCAGCGGCACATTCCGCACGCCCGTCATCACGTTAATCGCAATGGGAAAGAACACGATCAGGGTGCAAATGAGAATAATCGTGACGAGGCCGCCGCCAAACCAGATGAACAACAGCGGCGCAATGGCCACAAATGGGATGCCCTGTGAGGCGATGATGAACGGCGACAACAACCGGTCGGCCACTCGCGATTTGGCCACTGGATAGCCGACCACAAACGCCAGCGCAGTTCCAATCAGCAGGCCTGGCAGCGCCTCCGACAGCGTGACGGCGATGTGCACCAGCAGTGTGCCGTCCTGCAGCCGCTCGACCAGTTTTGCAACGACATCCAACGGGCTGGGCAGAATAAAGCGCGCATAGCGCAAGCTCAGCAACTGCCACACGGCCAGAAAACCGGCCAGGCTCAACGCCGGCATCAGCCGAAACACGATCTGTTTCAAGCGGCTGTCTGCCGTGGGTAAAGCCGGCTGCAATGTGTGCTTTGTGTGCTTTTGATTTAATTTTGGTTTTGTGTGCCGTTGCAACAAAAAGGCCCCGCGCATAGATTGAACTCCTATGCCATCGGGGCCTACGCAAACGTCAGGTCGCGGCACCGTGCATGTGGCGCGGGCAAATGCATGCCCAACGCCGAATACACGGTTCCGGTGACCTGTCACCTGTCGTATTTGCCTTCTTTACATCCAGACTTTGACTGTCGGCACCGGCGTTGCACCGGTTCATGCGCGCCTTTCAACACGCTCGTGGGCTGTCAGCCAGTGCGCGGCGCATAGCACTTCTACACGCATCGCAGTGGCATTACCACCGATCGGGAATTTCACCCTGCCCCGAAGGCTCATTATTTAATTTTGAATTTGGGACGGATATTGGACAGTATCAGTCTATATCCGCGCACTCATTATCCTAGGACAAGAATGCGAAATCGAATATTAACTCAGGTTTATTCTGATTTCGTCACCCTCAATTTTGGTCTCATAAATAGGAATGGGACTTACGGCCGGAAAGCTGGCTTTGCCCGTGACCAGATTGAAGCGAGCACCGTGCCGGGGGCAGACTACGCACTGATTGTCAATAGTTCCCTCGGCCAGCGGCCCATCATCATGGGTGCACACATCGCCAAATGCGTAAATGACATCGCCGACTTTGGTCAAAGCAATCGGGGTGTCATCCACATCGGTTGCAAAGATTTGGCCCTCAACGACATCGGCCAAATTCGCCACAAAAATAAAGTTACTCATAGCCCTGCATGGTAGCCGCTTACAGCCCGTTATGCGCCATCTGTGGGAAGCCGTCTCTATGCCAGATGCCCGCTTTGCCCGGCCGGCAGCGGGTATTTAGATGGACGCACACCTCGATAACAGGGTTAAGCCCTTTTCCCCCACCCGTTACAACAATCGTAAGCCGCAGGTCAAACGAGCTACATTCAGGTAGGGTTGTAATGGAGCCACCAGATCAACACGCCGGACACAGATAAGGTCTTATCAGAAGCGCCATTTATTGCAAGGATGATCTGAGTCGTTCTTATGCAACTCGGCAAAAGCAATTAAAGCTCAACCGGCATGGTCGTCATAGTCGAAAATCTTGCAACAAACGTTGCCGTGTTGCCTTTGTTAAATTCAATGTCAGCCAATTCGCTGCAATCTCCATCTAAAACCTGATGATTCGCACACTAGGACCGGTATGGTTAACCCATCGTGAAATGCCTCCAGGCACATAGCGAGGTGAATGTCATGCTCAACAACTCATTACGCAACAAAGTAGCTATCACTGTAGAATCTTCATCAATTGATGCAATCACCCTAACCCCTGATTTGGTTAAAACGCGATCCAGTGCAAGTCATTCGAGTGTGCGAAAAGCGCACTGGGAACGGCTTGTGCGGGAATTGCGCTTGCACAGTATTGACTTGGTGCGCTCGCGCCGAGCCATTGATGCACTCCGCATGGAGGCCGACGCCTGGCAAATACCCGAGCTGCACAAGCTGATCGAGGATGCCGATCTATTCGTGAGTGAAACGGCCGCCACCCTGCTCGTTGAAATCGACGGCGTCAATGCGCTCCCCATGCTGCTGTCGGCCATGCGCCGGCTCGAAAAGCGCGGCGTCGATGCCGGTCAGCTGGTCATGTTGATCGCGGATCTGTTGACCCAGGCCCAGGACGCGGCACACCCGCATCTGTCCCACATCATGAAGGACCCCTCTGAAGCGGTTCGTCGCAGCGCCGTGTGGGCCTGGGGCTTCCTGCAAACCGATGCCGCCATCGAGGCACTGCTATGGGCAGTGAGTGATCGCGATGCCGGCATTCGCGCAGCCGCGGCCAACTCCCTCAAACGCTTCAACCACGAGGCGGTGACACAGGCGCTGATCCAGGCTTTGGACGATCATGATCCGCAAGTGCGCATTTCGGCCGCCGCAGCGCTACGCAGCATCGGCAACTATCAAGCCGTGCCCGCTTTGCAACGCGCCCTCAACGACCCCGAAGAACTGGTGCGCATGTTCGCCCGCGACACCTTGAAAAAGATGGGCATTCGAACCCGGCCCACTGCGCCTCCCAAACTCTCGCGCCTTCACCGCGCACTATTCTCCTGATTTCGAGGGACGCACGACTCACAGCAAGCCGCTCTTAGACGCGGCTTTTTTGTTGTCACGACACTCCCGCTTCGGGTGGATTCTGCCCTCGCAGGTGTCGAACGCGCTACACTCGGCAGTGATGAAGCGTTTCACGCCAGGTCATTCCGTCGTCTGGATCATGTGTCTCGGTCTGTTGCTAATCAGTTGCGCGCAGAGGCCGACCAGTCCTGCTGTTGCGCCATCGGCTTCCACCGCCACCCCGGCCATCACACCCACGCCACCCGCTCCCTTAACCCGCGTGCCGGCAACCCGCATCGAGCGGCTCAGCAAAGCCGTCAACATCACGCGCTGGTTTTGGTTTCCCGAGGGCAGCGGGCCAGATTACTTTGAGAATTACATGACCGATGCCGATCTCACACTCATTCGCGACATGGGCGTGCTGTCGGTGCGGCTGGTCATCAGTCCCACTTACTTTTATCAGGTCGATACCCCGGCCACCTTGAACCCGGCCATGATCGGCTTCCTCGACAAGGCCGTCGACCGCATTCTGGCGCAGGATCTGGCCGTCGTCATCGACATGCACGATCAGGACAAGGATGCCTGGGAGCGCAACCCGCAGTATGTGGACGGCTTCATGGTGTTCTGGCAAACCCTGGCCCGGCGCTATGCCGAGCGCAATCGTCAGGACACAGATCGCCTCTACTTTGAGATTGTGAATGAGCCTGTGTTCCAGGGGTCTGAGGCCAAATGGGCCGAGATTCAAACGCGCTGGGTCGCGGCCATGCGCACGGTGGTGCCGCAACACACCCTCATCGTCACCGGCCCCAACTGGGGTGGCATTGCCGGCCTCACCAAACTGGTGCCACTGGCCGACAAAAACGTGGTGTATTCGTTTCACTTCTACGATCCGATGCAGTTCACCCACCAGGGTGCCACCTGGGCTGGCCCTGGCCTTGAGAATCTGAAAGACCTGCCCTATCCCGCTTCACCCGAGCGCTGCAAACCTCTTCTGGACGCCACAAAAGATTCCAGCCTGCGCACCACGCTCCGAAACTATTGCTACACCTATATCAATGCCAGCCGATTGAAAACTGCCATTGCCGATGCCGCCACTTGGGCCAAAACGAATCAGGCCCACCTCTGGCTGGGTGAGTTCGGCGTGTATTGCCCTGCCGCACCCGCGCAAGATCGTGCCCAGTGGATCGAAGATGTGCGCACCGCCGCCGAGAGTTTCAAAATCGGCTGGTCGCTGTGGGGGTACGACGAGTGCTTCGGCATGCAGCGCAAACTCGTCAATGGCAAGGTTGAGCTGGATGCCGATGTGGTGAAGGCATTGGGGTTGACTTTGCCGCAGTAGGCAAAATGTCAGACTTCTGGTGAACAAAAGCCTTGAACGCTCACGTCCAGACGTCTGACATTTCTCACTTTGACCGTGCCTTCAAGTAGTCGCGCACGATGCTGAGCCGTGCGGCCCTCTGCAATCCGTTCGCCTTTCATTTCAGATTCAGAATAGGAAGTAGCCAGTAGTCAGTAACCAGATCGTTCGCGATCTGGTTACTGACTACTGGCTACTCAAATACTTTCCTCAGTCCAGCTTCACCATCTTCCGGCGCGCGGCCTTCACCACCATTTGCGTTCGGTCGTTGGCGTGCAGTTTGTCCATGATGGTGCTGACGTAGTTGCGCACAGTGCCCTCGCTCAAAAACAGTTGGGCGGCAATGTCGCGGTTGTTCTTGCCCTGCGCCACCAGTTGCAAAATTTCGGCCTCACGCTCGGTGAGTTTTTCGATGGTGACGCTGTCCTGCGCGTCGGCCTCGCTGGGTTTCGCTGCTCGCGGCAGTGGCTCCAACGCATTCGGCTCGCTCAACCGGCGAAATTCGTCCATCACTTTGCCGGCCACTGCCGGGTCAATCTGGCTCTCGCCGCGATGCACACTGCGGATCACCTCCTGTAATCGCTCAGACGAGGTGTCTTTGAGCAGATACCCTTTTGCGCCGGCGCGAATTCCATCAAACACCCAGCCGTCCACGTCATAGGTCGTCAGAATGATGACTCGCGTGTTGCGCAGCTCTTGAGTCAGACGGCGGGTGGCCTGGATGCCGTTCATGCGCGGCATCTTGATATCCATCAGCACAATATCTGGCTGCAGCTCGTGTGCCAGCCGCAAAGCCTCTTCGCCATCGCCAGCCTCGCCCACCACGGTCATATCCGACTGCCCGCCGATGATGAGCTTGAGGCCGTGCCGGATAATCTCCTGGTCGTCGACCACCAGAATGCGCAACATCGTCATGGGTGAAGTGTACTCCTGGCTGTCGCTACGACAATATGGGCTTATAGTTTGCTCATGGAACCTCGCTCAACTCATTCTGCGCAAGACTGGCAGGACTACTTAAAAGCGTTCGAACAAGAGGCCAGTTCAAAAGGATTCGCTACCTATCTTGAGAACATCAAGGCGCATGGCCAGGGCCAGAACGTGCCCATTCCAATTGAGCAATTTGCGCCGCTGCAAGTCATTGTGCTAATCCAAAGTTTGAGCCGAGCGGCACTGCTGGCCTGTGTTCAACTACCGCCAGATGCCGTGGGCGATGCCCTCGCTCGCGTGATCCATGCGGCACAGACAGTGAACTATGGCCCTAACCTGCCTGGCAAGGTCACCACCAAAGAGAAACAAATCTATCAACGCATCCGGCCATTTATTCCCAAACAATTGTCCATCTGTGGCACTGTTTTGAAGGCTGTATTCCAGTGTTATGCGAGCGGCGATTACGATGCGGCGCAGGATGCCGACGAGATCATGCGTGAAGCGCGGGGAGTATCAGAAAAAGGGGATTCCGTGACTGCACTCCATTTGATTGGCCGGGCGGGTGCAGTCGCGCTGCGCACCAAAATCATCTGGTCGGGCTGGACTGCCGAGGGCAACCCTGAGTTCCGGAGTTGGGCCCATGTGCTGCACAACGTTCTGGAGTGCTTGCAAGATGTGGTGCCGTTGGGAGATGTTGACACGGAACGACTGCACGCCGAGCGCGTTGTTACGGCTTTCGCGGCTCCCCTGCGTGATAAGCCAGCCAAACAACGCATAGCGTGGAAGGAGGCTGAACCCGAGGAAGCCCTGGCATTGGTGGAACTGGCCGGTCGAGACCAACCCTTTACCGACGATGAAATTCAGCAGATGGGCTCGGCCTATGATCGTCAAGTCGAGATTGCCACGACGCTGTTGGAGGGACGGCACCGCATCGATATGGATGATGATCGCAATAGCGAAGATGTTGCTTTTGAAGCCACAAAAGACTTTGCAGTCGCGCTCGGGATTCGCGCATTGGGGCTATTACGCCCTCAAAAGCAGTACATCGTAGAACAATTGATTGATGTGATTGTCGATGCCTGTGCGGATGAAGACCTATTTGCGGAGCCGCCCCAACTTGAAGCCGCTGTATTCGCGCTCGGCCACATTGGCCAGCCGTCCATCCAACCCTGCATCGAGTTCCTGCGCTACAGCAGCCAGCATCAGGCCAGATTTCAGGTGGCGGACGCATTGGGTGTCGCCGGACGCGGCAACGAAGAAGCATTTCAGACGCTATTCGCGTTGGCGCAGCAAACCCATCTGGATCTCGGCAAGATTGTGCTGACCGGCGCGCTGGCAAGGCTGCATGATGACCGCGCCATCCCGTGGATGGCCGAACTAGCGCAGGCATTAGCCGGCCCCGATGTCATTCAACTCAGCGACCTGTATGAGGACATCTTCGAGCTCGAAGCGGATCAATTTGAGTTGATGGACGCGCTACATGAGTTAAACGCCATTGAAGCGCTGGACCCCGAACCTAACCCAGACCGCTATTTAGAGGAAGGGAACGACGACCCCGGCGCAGTGATTGTGCGTGGGTATGGGCGTATTGCGCGAGCGGTGCCGGCCAATTGGGATTACCCTGATCGACGGCCTGTAGGCGAAAGGACAGATTACGATGACGATGAGTTTGAATCAGTGCTAGCTGAACTAGACACGGACATAGACAAGGCCGAACCCCCATTTATGTTTACGCCACCACCAAAGCCGCAGCCGATTGTGAACACCAACAAGGTGGGCCGCAACGATCCATGCCCGTGCGGCAGCGGCAAGAAATACAAGCACTGTCACGGGAAGAATTAATAGTTTGTCAAAGCAAACCCTTTAACTACGTCATTCCCGCGGAGGCGGGAATGACGCCTCTACCCCTTCGCCCGCCAAGTCATCGTCACAGTGGTGCCTTGTCCCACCGCGCTATCCACGCGCAAATGGGCGTCGATCAACGCGGCCCGCTCGCGCATGCCCAGCAGGCCGAAGCGATCCTGATCGAGAATTGCGTCGGCATCAAAGCCGGTGCCATCATCGCGCACCACCAAAGTAATTGTCTTGGGCTGTTCATCGTTAAAGCGCAAACCGACATGGACTATGTGCGCCTGCGAGTGCCGCTCCACATTATTCAAAGACTCCTGCCCAATCCGAAATAGAGTATTCGACACTTCATCGGTGAGGTCAAACTCTGGTCCACTGCACTCGAATATCACCTGCAAATCGGTTCGTTCGGCCAGCGCATCGGCCTGCGCTCGTAGTGCCGCGCACAGACCTAGATCGCCCACCTGGTTGTTGCGCATGCCGCTGATGGCCTGACGCGTGCTATCCAACCCTTCTTTGACCAGACTGCGCGCACGTTCCACCTCGCGCCGCGCGGCGGGCTGAGGACCATCCAACACGGCCGCCACCGCATTCATCTGCACCGAGAGCGCCGCCAGCGTGTGCGCGACCGTGTCGTGCAAATCCCGCGACAATGACATGCGCTCGCGGGTGACGGCCAGTTGTTCGCGCACAAATGATTGCTCGGCCAACAGTCGGCTGGCCTTCTCCAACTCGGCATGTTCGGCGCGTTGCCGGTCGGCTAGTGAGCCCACAAAGTAGCACACCATGGCGATGACCAGGGCCTGGGCCAGAAATGCGCCAAAGCCATTGAAGGGTGCGTTCACAGCCGCCAAAGTTTGACCCGACGACCTTGCATCAATCAGCAGAAAGGCCAACCCCAGAAAGTTGATGAGGATGGCAAAACCAGCCCAGCGTAATGCGCCTCGCCCACCACTCATCCAAGCGCCTAGTACCGTGGGAATCAGAATAAATATCAGTGGAGAGTTTCGGCCGGATTGAGCTTCCACACCGCTTTGCGCATCGAACATCGTGATCGCATCGGTCGGAATCAGGTGATGAGCCATGGCATAGCGAAAGGCCAGCAACGGCGCGATCATCTCGATGGCATAGGCCGCGATGGTGAGCACCAGCAGCCAGCGCACATGCCGCGGCGTAACCCAGCCACGGCGCTGCGCCACCCATGTGCTCGCCAGCAGCGCAGTGGATGCGCTGGCCGAGATCGCAACCAAAAGGAGGAAACTGGTGTTGCCGGTCGCCAAAACTGCAATGAAGGTCAGCAGCGATGGGATTAATCGCAGCAGCAGGCTGACGCGGATCAGGCGAATGAGTTCGGTCACGTTAGGTACTCACGGATGTTACGCACTTCTCTATCGAAAGCATCCTGAGCGGAGTGTGCTTGGCTTCTATGAAAACATGCGAAACAAATTGCACACGCAGTCGAAGGAGCGCGCTCGGGTGAGTTACGCTAATCTAACTAACCGTAGCGCGCTCCTTCGACTGCGGTGGCCTGTTCGGCAGCAAGTTTGCCATCGGCAACATGGCCCCTCCGCTCAGGATGCTTTACAGAAGGTTTTTAGCAAAGAACTGCACAACGTCAATTATTCATACCGCAAGGCTTCAACGGGTTGCAGGTTGCTGGCGCGAATGGCCGGATACAGGCCGAACACGACGCCAATACCCACCGACACGCCCACGGCCACGGCCACGGCATTCGCCTGGATCACGGGTGTAATCGTAGTCTGTACCAGGCCAATGATCGTGGACAACCCGGCCGCCACCAGCACGCCAATTATGCCCGCGAGTAGTGTCACCACCAATGCCTCGACCAGAAATTGCAGCCGAATGCTGCCCGGCGTCGCGCCGATGGCCTTGCGCACGCCGATCTCGCGGGTACGCTCGGTCACGCTCACCAGCATGATGTTCATGATGCCAATGCCACCCACCAACAGTGAGATCGCGCCGATGGCGGCCAGGAAGATTTGTAGCGCCGTCAACACGCCGTTAATCGTGGACAGCGTCGATGACTGATCGAACACGCGAAAGTCATCCTGTTGGCCAAACAAAATGTTGTGCTGTTTGCGCAGCACGTCGGCGATGTCCTGCGTCACCTGCTTGGACTGGCTGCCGTCGGTGGCCTCCACTGTGATCTGCGACACGGCATTGAGCCCGCCGCTGCGGTTGGGGAAAAGCTTCTCTTGCGCCACCGTCAGCGGCACGTAGATCGTGTCGTCCGACGAGTTCGCCGGTCCCGCGCTGCCCTTTTTCTCCGTCACACCCACTACTTTGAACGGCACGCTATTAATCAGCACAGTTTGCCCCACCGCCGGTTGTCCGCCGAACAAATCGATGGAGACCTGATAGCCGAGCACGGCATAGCGCAGGCGCGCATCACCATCGTCGGCCGTAAACAACTGGCCTTCCTGCACGCCGATGGTGCGCATGACGAAGTTTTCGGGAATAGTGCCAACCACGCTATAGCTTTTGCTGTTCGTGCCGACTACGGCATTCAAGTTGCCGCTCACCTGCGGCACGACGCGTTTCACGCCCGTCACCTGACTGTTCAACGCCTTCACGTCATTGTTGGTCAGCCGCGCGCCAGACACGCTGCCATCGGGCGACACAGTGATCTGGTTGCTGCCAAAGGTGGCAAACTGCGCGTTGAAGTAATTGGTGACGCCTTCGCCCAATGCCAGCAGCAACACCACCGACATGGTGCCGATGATGACGCCGAGCATGGTCAGTGCCGCGCGCATCCGGTTGGCCAGCAGGCTCTCAAATGCAGTTCGAATGGTTTCTAGTAGTCCCATGATTTTGACTTTTGCTGTGGAATGGAGGCTTTAGCCGACTCCGGTTTGCGGAGTCGGCTAAAGCCTCCATTCCAGTGAGCCTTAATGCGCCGGCACCAGCTCCGGCATTGCCACCGCAGCGCCATTCAAATGCGGCGCTCCCGTCGCATTTGCAGACACATTCGCAATATCGCTCTCGATGTGCCCGTCTTTGATCGAGATGATCCGGCGCGCGCGGCGGGCGATGGTGGGATCGTGCGTCACCACAATAATCGTGATGCCGCGCTCGCGGTGCAATTGCTCGAACAGATCGAGCACTTCCTTGCCAGTCTTGCTATCCAGTGCGCCGGTCGGCTCATCGGCCAGCAGAATGCTGGGGTTGTTGACCAGCGCCCGCGCAATGGCCACGCGCTGCTGCTGGCCGCCCGACAGCTCGCCGGGTTTGTTGTTGATCTTGTCACTCAATCCCACAGCATTCAACGCCTCCCTGGCTTGCTTCGTGCGTTCGCGGCTGCCCATGCCCGCATAGCGCGCGGGCAGTTCCACGTTGCGCAGCGCCGAGGTGCGACCCATCAGGTTGTAACGCTGGAAGATGAAGCCGATGTTTTTGTTGCGCGCCTTCGCCAACTGGGTCTCGTTCATCTTGCTCACATCCTGGTCGTTCAACACATAGGTGCCCGAGGTCGGCACATCCAGGCAGCCCAGCATATTCATCAGCGTGCTTTTGCCGCTGCCGCTGGGGCCGATGATGGCGACATATTCGCCCTGATTAATCTGCAAGTCCACGCTGTCCAGCGCTTTGAACTCGTTGTCGCCCATGCGGTAGACCTTGGTCATATTGCGAATATCGATCAGTGTCATCGTTTTGCTCCCTCGATCCGGCTCTCGCCAGATTGATCAGGCTGCGGGTGTTTAAGCTAATTGCCGCCACCTGGGTTGACCGATTGAACCGTGCGCGACGGAATGATTAAAGTATCGCCGGCCTTCACATCGCCAATAATTTGCGTCTGCGTGCCATCGCGGAAGCCGAGTTCCACCTCGACTTTCTGGGTCGTGTTATCGCTCTTGAGCAGATCGACGCTGTAGCGCTTGGTCTGGGCATCAATGGTGACGGCGGTGTTTGGAACTACCAGCGCATTCTCCTTTTTGGCCGTCACGATTTCGCTGGTGCCGCTCATGTTGATCAGCACCACCGGCTGCTCACCTTCGCTTCCAGCACCGCCGTCGGCCTTGCCCATCGACAACTTCACCTTGTAGTTCACCACCGCGCCGGTGTTGGTGCCGACGGTTGAGATGGACTCGACCTTGGCGTCAATGGGTTGGGCGGGATAGGTTTGCAAACGCACCTGAGCCGTCTGACCCACCTTCGCCGGACCCAGGTCGGCCTCGTCCACATCCAGCTCAAAAATGGGCACGGCGAAGTCGGACACCTGCACCGCGGGCTGGCCGCCAGCAGCATAGTCGCCCCGGTCATAGTTCACTT
>Ga0105048_10013602_pt1 | contig 12710 bp, 9 predicted proteins | sample MAT05_FD_78382 | JGI IMG/M metagenome (GOLD analysis project Ga0105048, IMG submission 78382) | Freshwater microbial communities from Lake Fryxell liftoff mats and glacier meltwater in Antarctica - MAT-05 | ecosystem: Environmental > Aquatic > Freshwater > Ice > Liftoff microbial mat | place... | reverse complement strand
GCCAACGGAAAACCGATGGTGGCAACGCTCGAGCAGACTGCCAGCGCCGATGGTTGGAAGCGATGTATCGACAATCTGCTGGAGATCCGTCTGCTTGAAGATGATTGGGACGGCCAGGGAACAGAGGCGCCGACGCCTGAACTAGCGGACAGCGCGATCATCTTGGCAGTCTTGTTGCGTCAAGCGTATCTGGCTCCGCCGTGTCGTACTGTTCAGAGTCTCAACGGCGGCGTCATTCTGGAATGGCAATGGCACGACCAGACGACCTTTGAAATTGAAGTTGTTGAGCCATTCGTCGCCGACGTGTATCAGCTGGTTTGCGGACAGCCGCCACAGCATTGGCAGGTTGGAAACTCGAGTTCGGCACCCGCTTCGGCCCAATAAGTATTAGGCCGATGAATGAAGGACGAAAGCGAGCCGATTTCGCCTGACGAGTTTGTCGTTCGCCTGATTTGGTTTGCCTACTTCGATGCGGACGTGCCATTGCCGATTCTGCCGGGTGCATAGGAGTCATCTGCCATGATTGATTTGAACGAGGAGCAACGTCAGGCGATCATCGAGCACCCAGATGAGCCTCTGCGCCTGACCGATTCAGCGACCAAGAAGTCGTTCGTACTCCTTCGTGCCGAGCTTTTCGATCGCTTGAAAGGGCTGTTGTACGACGATGGCGAATTCTCGCCTTCGGAAGCCTATCCGCTTCTTAATGAAATGGCGGCAAAGGCGGGATGGAATGATCCTTCAATAAATATTTACAACGATATTTGCCCCGAGGTTAAGCCGTGAAACGTGGCGATGTCGTCATCGTTGATTGGCCGTTAAACAGTCCCGCGGGAATCCGAGGTTCGAAGCGACGACCCGCTCTCGTTGTCCAAAACGATAAAGACAACGTGCGGCTCACGAACACGATTCTGGCAATGATTACGAGTGTGACGCGTCGATCCGGGGAACGTACACAGTTCCTCATTGACATTTCCCTCCCCGAAGGAAAATCGACGGGTCCAAGGCAGACTTCTGTCGTGAACTGCGTCAATTTGCTTACTGTGGAAAGGTCGAGTGTTCTCCACACACTTGGCGAGTTTGTACCGGCGCTGATGAAACAAGTGGACGATTCCTTGCGTGCAGCCTTGGGATTGTGATCGAAATCTAGTGATGTCGCACGTGGATTTGTTTGAAGAAATGAAATCATGGAAAAGAAGACTCTTCGCGAACTTGGATCATCCGACCTTCGCGGCAAACGCGTGCTTGTCCGCGTCGATTTCAACCTCCCGCTCGACAAGAAGACGGGGGCGATTTCGAACGATCGGCGGATTCGCGGGGCGCTGCCGACGGTCAAGTATCTCCTTGATGCCGGCGCTTCCGTCATTGCCATGAGCCATCTCGGCCGGCCCAGCGGCGATCCGGCCAAGGATGACCTGCTCAAGATGGACAAGGTTGCGGTTCGCTTCGGTGAACTGCTTGGCAAGCCCGTGAAGAAAGCCGGCGATTCAGTCGTGGGACCGGCAGTCGCGGCGGCCGCTCTGGCCTTGAAGCCGGGCGATGTGCTGATGCTGGAGAACCTACGATTCGACCCTCGTGAGCAAAAGAATGACGCAGAGTTCGCCCAGGCGACCGCCGCGCTGGGCGACGTTTACGTCAACGACGCCTTCGGCACCTGCCAGAACGATAAGGACGCGTCGATGGTTGCCGTGCCGGCCGCGATGGTTGGCAAGCCGCGTGTCCTCGGTTTCCTGGTCGAGAAAGAATTGACCATTATCGACGGGCTGATGGCCAACCCGAAACGGCCGTTGCTCGGCATCATGGGTGGGGCCAAAGTCTCCGACAAGATCGCGTTCATCAACGCCCTGTTGACCAAGGTCGATCACCTGCTCATTGGCGGCAAGATGACCTACACGTTCCTGAAAGCGCGTGGGGTCGATGTCGGCGGCACCAAGGTTCCCGACGAAGAGGTGGCGGCCGCCAAGGCGTTGCTGCCGCACGTCGGTACGAAAATCACATTGCCTGTTGACTCCCTTGCCGCCAAGTCGGATGATCTCACTCAGACGGTGATCGCCGAGGGACCGATCCCGGCCGGTTACGAAGGCGTCGACATCGGGCCGAAAACGCTGGCTCTCTATGCCGAGAAGATCAAAACGGCGGGGACGGTTATCTGGAACGGGCCGGTCGGCTGGTTCGAGCAAGCGGCCTTCAGCCAGGGAACTCGAGGCGTGGCCGAGGCAATGGCCTCCAGCGGCGCCATCACCGTCGTGGGCGGGGGCGAAACCGCGGAATCAGTTGAGAAATTCGGCTTCGACGCCAAGATGACGCACGTCTCCACGGGCGGTGGGGCGTTCCTGGCGTATGTCGAAGGCAAGGACTTTCAATCTCTCCGCCAAATCGATTCGAAGTGATGGGACGATCCGTCATGAGTACTCGGCCGAAACGCGAACGAGGCATCCCCGAAGGGCTGTGGATCCACTGCCCCAAGTGCAAGGCCACGATCTTCCGCAAGGAAGCGGAGAGCAGGCACAACGTCTGCCCCGAGTGCAGCCATCACTTCATCGTCGCGGCCCAGGATCGCATCGCACAGCTTCTTGACACGGATAGTTTTGAGGAGTGGTTCACCGATCTTCGATCATGTGACCCGCTCGGATTCAAGGATCGCATGCCCTACTCAAAGCGGCTCGAAGATGAAGAGAAGAAGACGGGACTGTCCGATGCCGCGGTCGTGGGCAAAGGGTTCATCCGCGGCCGCTCGGTCGTCCTCTGCATCACTGATTTCCAATTCATGGCCGGCAGCATGGGTTCGGTCGTCGGCGAGAAATTGACGCGCGCGATTGAGGAAGCGACGCGGATGTCGTTGCCGCTCATCATCGTCAGCGGTTCGGGCGGCGGAGCTCGCATGCAGGAAGGCATCCTGTCGCTGATGCAGATGGCGAAGGTCTCCTGCGCCCTGGCTCGCTACGATCAGTCCGGCGGGTTATACATCTCGATCCTGACGCACCCGACAATGGGCGGCGTGGCCGCCAGCTTCGCCTTGCAAGGTGACATCACGCTGGCCGAGCCGGGCGCCATGATCGGCTTTGCCGGCGCCCGTACCATCTGGAACACCGTGCGTATTGAGCTCCCCGAGGGATTTCAAACGAGCGAATTCCTGCTGGAACATGGGTTCGTCGACCGCATTGTCGATCGGCGTGACCTGCGGACGGAAGTAGCACAAATCATCGACTACTGCGGGCGCTAATTGATCTTCGGCCTGATGAGGCGGTGCGTTGTGGGACTCTTCGACAGCCTGAAAAAGCTCTTCTCGAGCGGCGGTAAGGCGAAAAAGCCCGTCGACGTCGCCAAGCGATTTGAACTGCGCGGCCAGACCGGCCAGGGCAGTATGTCGAAAGTTTATCACGCCTACGACCGTAGCCTAGGCCGGAAGATCTGTCTCAAACTCCTCGACAAGAAGAAGACCGCGAAGTTCGAAGAACGCTTCACGATTCAAAAGTTGAAGAAGCCGAGCGAAGGGGAAATCTGCCTGCTCCTGAAGCACCCGAATATCGTCACGACTTATGAATGCGGCGTGACGACAAAGGGGGAACCATTTCTCGTCCTCGAATGGGTGGTAGGCTCTGGCCTCAACAATCTGATCAAGGAACGCGATCCGCGACTCGACGGCAACCGGATCAATTTCCTGTCGCAACTTTCCGATGCGCTCACCTACCTGCATGGGCAGAGATTTCTGCACCGTGATATTTGCCCCCCGAACGTGATGGTGGACAAGGCCGGGATCATCAAACTCATCGACTTCGGCCTGACGATCCCCTACACGCCTGACTACTGTAAGCCAGGAAACCGCACGGGAAAGGCCGAATACCTGCCGCCAGAGGTCATCAAACGGCTGAGTACCGATCACCGCGTCGATTTATATGCCCTGGGGATCACGGCCTTTGAGGTGTTCACTGGTCAGCAACCCTGGGAGAAAGCCGGCACGTCGGAGGAGATGTTCCGCAAACATCTCAACGTGACGGCCAACGACCCGCGCACGCTGAACCCCGATATCGATGACGATCTCGCCGAGGTGCTTTTGCAATCGATCGAGAAAGAATCCAAGTCCCGCTTCCCGACGGCGAAGGCGTTCAAGGAAGCTCTCGAGGGATTGGGACGCAAGGATTATTAGTTGACGAGTCCACCAACACGGTACGGTGAACTCGTCAACCTTGGTTCCGCTTACTTCACCGCTTCCTCGCCCTTCCAACTCCTCAGCCCGTCGCGCAAATAGTCTTCCGGCTTCAGCACATTAAACAGTTGGATGAGAGGGGCGATGAGGCCGGTCCAGCCGGTCTGGTGGCTGGCGCCGAGCCCCGCGCCGTTGTCGCCGTGGAAGTACTCGTAGAAGAGCACGTGATCGTTCCAGAGCGGATCGTCCTTGAACTTCTTGGCGCCGCCAAAGACAGGCCGACGTCCTTCTTCGTCCTTCAAGAAGATGCTGCTGATTCGTCGAATCAATTCGTGCGCGGCCTCGAAGAGCGTCATCATCTTGCCCGAGCCAGTCGGGACTTCGATGCGGAATTTGTCGCCGAAGTAGAGGTAGTAATTCATCAGCGAGCGGAAGATCAGAACGTTCACCGGCAGCCAGATCGGCCCGCGCCAGTTCGAGTTGCCGCCGAACATACCCGAGTCCGACTCGGCCGGCAGGTAATCGACGCGATACTCCTGGCCATGAACGTGAACGACATACGGATGCTCGGCATGATAGCGCGAGATCGAGCGGATGCCGTGCGGGCTGAAAAATTCATTCTCGTCGAATAGCTTGGTGAGGACCCGGCGCAGGCGTGACTCATCCAGAATGCTCAGGATATGCCGGCCTTCCACCCCGGGCTGGCTGACGAACGGGATCATCCGCTTGAGGTCCGGGTTCCGTTCGAGCCGCGAACGAATGCGTTCCATCATTCCCGGATACTTTTCTTCGAGGTTGCCGGGGAAGATGGTGGCAGCGCAGAGCGGCAGCAAGCCGACGAGGGAACGCACTTTGAGCCGTCTTGCCGAGCCATCGGGGAGGCGGAGAAGATCGTAGAAGAAGCCGTCTTCCTCATCCCACATTTTCTCTTTGTGGTCGCCCATGCGGTTGATGGCCGTGGCGATCCACATGAAATGCTCGACGAACTTGACCGCCATGTCCTCATACATCGAATCCTGCTCGGCAAGTTCGAGCGCGATCTGGAGCATGTTCTGGCTAAAGAGCGCCATCCAGGCCGTGCCGTCGGCCTGTTCGAGATGCCCGCCCGTCGGCAGCGGAGCGCTGCGATCGAAGACGCCGATGTTGTCGAGCCCCAGGAAGCCGCCCTCGAAAATGTTCTTGCCGGTGCGGTCCTTGCGATTCACCCACCAGGTGAAGTTGAGCATCAGCTTATTGAAGGCATGCTTGAGGAACTCAAGATCGCCGACGCCCGTACGGTTCTTTTCACCCTGATAGACGTACCAGGTGGCGAACGCGTGCACCGGCGGGTTGACGTCGCCGAAGTTCCATTCGTAAGCGGGGATCTGGCCGTTCGGATGCAGGTAGAGTTCCCGCAACATCATGTCGAGCTGGTGCTTGGCGAAGTCGGGATCCACGGTCGACAGGGCCACGCAATGGAAAGCGAGATCCCAGGCAGCGTACCAGGGATACTCCCATTTATCCGGCATGGAGATGACGTCGTCGTTGATCATGTGGAACCAATCGCGGTTCCGCATCTCACGGTTCGCCGCTTGCATGGGGTCGACGCCATGCTCTTCCAGCCACTTGTCGAGGTCGAACCAGTAGTACTGTTTCGTCCACATCAGGCCAGCAATCGCCTGACGCAAGACGTGGCGTTCGTCGGCGCTCGCGGTTGGGGGCAGCAGAGTTTGGAAGAACTGGTCGGCCTCGTCGCGGCGTTTGTCCATCGACGCGTCATGAGTCGACGCCTGGATCGGGCTGGGCTTGCGATCGGTCAATCGAAGGCGCACCGTCTGCGACTTCCCGGCCGGGATGTTCATCTTGTAATGGATGGCGGCCTTGGTGCCGGTCTCGGCCGGGTTGACCGCGTCCTTTCGGCCATGCACGATGTAATCGTTGATGCCGTCCTTCTGGAAGGGAGTCGGATTCGGTTTGCCGAAGACACGCTCCTGGTTCGTCTCGTTATCGGTGAACAGGAGTTGACCGTCGCCTTCCGCGATCAGGTAGCGCTCGCCGATGGCGGGGTGGGCGGCGTGGAGGATGCACGCAGCGCCTGGCAACTTATTGAACGCCGGTCGCTGCATCTTCGTAAACATCGCCCAGACGTTGCGGAACCAGACCGTGGGCAACATGTGCAACGGCGCCGCCTCCGGACCACGATTGAACGCGGTGATGCGGATGAGGATGTCTTCCGGACCTTCCTTCGCGTATTCGACGAAGATGTCGAAATAGCGATCGTCGTCGAAGACGCCCGTATCGATCAGTTCGTATTCGAATTCGTTTCGCGAGCGGCGGGCGTTCGAATCGACCAGATCGTCGTACGGGTAAGGTCGCTGGGGGTACTTGTAGAGATACTTCATCCACGAGTGCGTCGGCGTGCTATCGAGGTAAAAGTAGTACTCCTTGACGTCTTCGCCGTGGTTGCCTTCACGATTGGTCAGGCCGAAGAGACGTTCCTTGAGAATCGGGTCGACGCCGTTCCAGAGTGCGATGCCGAAGCAAAGCCGTTGCTTCTCGTCCGAAAAGCCGGCGAGGCCGTCCTCGCCCCAGCGGTAGGCGCGGGAACGCGCTTGGTCGTGCGTGAAGTACTCCCAGGCATTGCCGTTCTCGCTGTAGTCCTCGCGCACGGTGCCCCACTGGCGCTCGCTGAGGTAGGGACCCCATTTCCTCCAGGCGACGTTGTTGTCCCGGGTTTCTTCGATCCGCCGATATTCTGGATTCATAGATGAATGGCGTTGGGTGAATTGGGAGTACGATGCCTCAGGAGAATTGTAGCTCTTCCGTACCGATAGGCGAGGCGAGCGATTCAACGAAATGAAACAGTAGAACTGCCGGGCGAACATGATAAGATAGGGAGAAGCACGCATCACCCTGCATTCTTATACGTCGAGGTAGTCCCGTGACGTCTCTTCATGCCGATCTAGTTCAGAACATTACCCGCCGGCATTTCTTCAAGTCGGGCACGCATCTGCTCGGCGGGGCGGCCATGGCGTCGCTGCTCGGCGCGGAATCAGCCTGCGGGACTGAAGTGAAGGCCGCCGGCCCCCACTTCGCACCCAAGGCCAAGCAGGTTATCTATCTGCATATGGTCGGCGGCCCCGCCCAGATGGACCTCTACGACTACAAGCCGAAGATGAACGATTGGTACGACAAGGATCTCCCCGATTCGATCCGCCAGGGCCAACGCCTGACGACCATGACGTCCGGGCAGGCCCGGTTCCCGATCGCGCCGTCGATGTTCAAGTTCGCCCAGCATGGCAAGAGCGGCATGTGGGTCTCCGAATTGCTGCCGTACACCTCGAAAATGGTCGACGAGATGTGTTTCATCCGTTCGATGAACACGGACGCGATCAATCACGAACCGGCCATCACCTATATCCAGACGGGTAATCAGGTCACCGGCCGGCCCTGCCTCGGCGCCTGGGCATCCTACGGCCTCGGCTCGCTCAACCAGAATCTGCCGACGTTCGTCGTCATGGTCGCGCAGCCCACCAACACGGAACAGGTGCAGGCGATCTCGGCGCGCCTATGGCAATCGGGCTATTTGCCCGGCGAGCACGCGGCTGTTCCCTTCCGCGCCACGGGCGATCCGATCCTCTACATCAATAATCCCCCTGGCGTGCCGAGCGACGTCCGCCGCAAGACGCTGGACGGTATTAAGGCTTTGAATGAGCTGAACGAGAGGTTAATTGGCGATCCCGAGACGCACACGCGGATTCAGCAGTATGAAATGGCCTACCGGATGCAGACCAGCATCCCCGAGCTGACTGATATTAATCGCGAGCCGGAGAGCACCTTCCGGCTCTATGGCGATGCCGCCAAGAAGCCCGGCACCTTCGCGAACACAGTGCTGATGGCCCGCCGCCTCGTCGAACGCGGCGTCCGTTTCGTGCAGATCTACATCAACAACTGGGACACGCACGGCAATGCCGCCGGCCGGCTTCCGTCGCAGTGCAAGGACGTCGATCAAGCGTGTTATGGGCTGGTGAAAGACCTGAAGAATCGTGGTATGTTCGACGACACGCTCATCATCTGGGGCGGCGAATTCGGCCGAACGATCTACTCGCAGGGTGGCCTGTCGAAGACGAACTACGGGCGTGATCATCACCCGCGCTGTTTCACCATGTGGATGGCCGGCGGCGGCTCCCGCGGCGGCCAAATCTACGGCGAGACGGACGACTTTAGTTACAACATTACCAAGGATCCGGTCCACATCCGCGACTTCCACGCCACCGTACTGCAACTGCTCGGCTTCGACCACCAACGCTTCTCGTACCGTTACCAGGGCCTCGATCAACGCCTCACCGGCGTCGAACAGGCCAAGGTTATCTCGGAACTGTTGGCGTGAAACGCCGTCTTGATTTTCTTCTTGTTCGTAGTGGCCCGCTTCAGCGGGTCACTACGAATGAAAAATCTCGTCTGATCTACATGTCTTCTAAAAGGAAAATCCGTGTCTCCACGTCAAGTCGCTCTCGTCACTGGTTCGGCCACCGGGGCCGGTCGGGCTATCGCTCTGCGTTTCGCGCGGAATGGTTACGCCGTCGCGGTTAACTACTCGCGTTCCGAGGCGGACGCGAAGGAAACGTTGAAGCTTGTGAAAGACCTGGGCGTGCCGGCGATTCTGTGCCAGGCCACCGTGGCGGACGACAAGCAAGTGCGGGCGATGGTCGAGCGTTGCCGGGTCGAACTGGGCGGTCTTGATGTGCTCGTCAACAACGCGGGAACGACGAAGTTCATCAGCCATACCGAGCTGGAAGCGGTGACCGACCCGATCTGGGATGAGATTTTTCAGGTGAACTTGAAAGGGGCGTTCTACGCCTCGCGGGCAGCGCTGCCGCTCTTGAAGGAGCGTAAAGGCTGTATCGTCAGCGTCTCGTCCGTGGCTGGGTTGACGGGGATGGGGAGTTCCATCCCGTATGCCGCCAGCAAGGCGGCGATGAACTGCATGACCCAATCGTTGGCTCGGGCATTTGGTCCCGAGGTGCGGGTGAACGCCGTTGCTCCGGGGCCGATCGAGACTCGATGGTTGATCGGCCAGGAAGAGCACATCGCCAAATTTGTGGCGCAGTCGCCCCTAAAGCGAGCCGCGAAGCCGGACGACATCGCGGATGTCGTCTGGTTCTTGGCGGCGGGCACTTCGCTGATGACCGGTCAGGTCGTGGTCGTGGATGGCGGCCGCACCATGTGACGGCGGCCGTGACAAGCCAAGCGTCAAGCCATAAGGCTGACGCGTCATCCTCAACATTATTTCCGGTGGCGAATTTTGGCCCGCATACGGCGTTTCTTGCGGCCGACTTTGCGACGGCCCGTGCCGCGTCTTCTTCCAGCCATTCCCAACTCCTCCGCTGAAGGTTCTTTTTTTCGGGAAATGAATTTGTAGAGGATTCCCGATCGGCGACAAGGAGGAGACAAGCCCCGAGGTGAGGCTTTGCGAACCTCGGGGATCGAACTGCGGATCCCAGCGGTTCGTAAAACCTCACCTCTGGGCTTAAATTCAATCCAATCACCGGCGTTCTTGAGCCGCGGCGCCGATGATTCCATGAATCTTGGCCACCGGCTTATTCATGTCGACCAGGATCGGGCTGGGCGTTCGCGCCTCGGCAATGTTGCCGGCCACGTCGCGAGCACTGACCCGCAGATAAACCCGGTGGGTCGGGAAATTGGCCGGAATCTTCCAGGCGTATTGCCCGGAATTGGCGAGACGCTTGACGCCGACCGGCGTGCTGGTGCCGACCTGTCCCGAAGAATCGTCCTTGCCGACGATCGAGTTCCACGGGCCGTCTTGGGTCTCCGACCATTCGAGCGTGATCGGTTCCGCGGCCATGTTGCGATCGACGGCCTGCCAACGCAGGATCATCGTATCCTTCGACATCGTGTCGGGGATCGGTTCGTAGATCTTGACAACCGGCGGCGTGAGATCGACATCAACACGCATGTCCGGCAGGTCGCCCGACAGCGGCGGTCCCTTGCTCAAGCCCGCTCCGCTCAGCAGCACGATCTTAATACCGTAGACGCCTTCCATTTGCGGGTTGTTGCGTGCCGTCAGGTCGACAGTCAAAGGCGATTCCGTCTTCTCCGTGGTCGACCACTTCTGCCAGGCCTTGCCGTCATCGCGTGTCACCCACACTTCGGCTTTGCTGACGCCGGAAGGACCCTTCTGCTCCACGTCGTAGGCCACGTCGAAGCGGGCGACGTTAATCACCTGAGCGTTCGGCAGCGGCAGCCCCGTGGAGTTGTGCGTGGCGGGGCCGCTGACCGCCAAGGGCGAGACTTGCTCGACCGGGGCGGGCTGTTGGATAGGCGGCTGTACCGGCGGTTGAACGGGCGGCTGCCTCTCGGGAAGCTTCACCACAGGTTGCTCAATCGGCGGCAGGATCGGCGCGGCGACCGGGTCGATCGTCGTCATGCCTCCGTTCGGAGGCGGAATGTCCAGTGGTTCTGTTAATCGCAGCGAGGATTGCTGAATATCCTTGGGAGGATTCTGGGCAATCGCGTTGATCGGGGCGCTCAGATCTCGGGTCATTTCCGAACGATTGCCGGCCAGATCATAAGCCTGAACGCGAACCGAGAGGAGGCCGGTCTGGCTGACGCGAAAGCGAGCCATTCCCGTGGCGGAGCCCTTGGCATCGAGCGGAATCCACGAGCCATCGCCGACGCGGTATTCCGCCTGGAACTTGGCGAAGTCGGGGTGGGTTTCTTGAATGTCCCAGGACATGGACGCCTCGTCGCCCACGCGATCGAGCGACCTGATCGCGATCACGGGTGATTTGGTGTCGATAAGCACCTTGAGGGCCGCCGGGACCTTTTTTAGGTCGGCAGGGTCACGCCGGCCTTGCTTGTCGACAATGACCATGTGGAACCAGTAAGTGCCGTCAGCAGGCGCGGTAAACGCGAAGAACGTATCGCGGTCCGGACTAGCCACGGCATACTGTTCCCAAGTTTCGCCCTGATTCTTGGAGACGAACAGGAGCAGATCGCGGATCTCGCTCTTCTTAGCGGGGTCGTAGCGAATCGGAATGTCCATCTTGGACTGATTGAAGGGATACAGGTCTGCCGGAAGCGTCTGGCCCGGCGCCCACATCGTTCCCAGCAACATCAACGTGCCTAGGCCCATTCTAAGTCCCCCTTCAATCGTGGCGAGTCAAACGAACCGACCGCGTTCCCCCGCGGTGGATCGGTTCTATCGGCTGTATCGGTCGATTCGATTCCGCACTTGAGGAAGTGGACGAAAAAAAGTGGATTTACTCAAGTTTTCGATCGTGACTTGTTACAATCGCTTTCCCAATCTATCAATATGGAAGGATCGCTCCTTGGCACAAGGCCGGTAAGCATGAACGAGCAGACAATCCGCGAGCTTCTGGAAAAAGTACGTTCCGGTCAACTTGACCCGGCCCACGTGGCTCGGCAGTTGGCCGAGCCTGCGGTCGCTGATCTGGGTTTCGCCCAGGTTGATCTCGATCGCCAGAAACGTTGCGGCTATCCCGAGGTGGTGTTCGGGGAAGGTAAAACCCCCGCATGGATTGAAGGCGTCCTCCGCCGTTTGATTCAGGAAGGGCAGGATTGCCTAGTCACCCGTCTCGACGCGAATCAGGCGGAATACCTGAAGGGCATCTTTCCGGAAGCGGAGCAAGACAGCCTGGCCCGTACCTTCTGGTTGCCGGTCCCGGGAAAAAAGCTCGAGACCAAGGGCCTAGTCGTGGTGGCAACGGCCGGCACGAGCGATCTGCCCGTGGCCCAGGAGGCACTGGTGACGGCTCGGGCACTCGGGGCGCAAGTGGACCTGATTGCCGACGTGGGCGTCGCCGGCATCCACCGCATCTTGCGACAACGGGATCGATTAGCCAAAGCGGATGTGATTATCGTCGTCGCCGGAATGGACGGCGCGTTACCAAGCGTCGTCGGCGGCCTGGTAGACTGCCCGGTCATCGCGGTGCCGACCAGCATCGGCTATGGAGCAGCGTTCAACGGCGTCGCCCCGCTATTGACGATGCTAAACTCATGCTCCGCGAACGTCGTCGTCGTGAATATTGACAGCGGCTTCAAAGCGGGATATGTGGCGGCGCTGATGGCGCGGCGGGCGCAGAAGTAAGCATCCTGTGGATCCGCGTCACGGATCAAGGCAAAATCGTTGCCGATAAAGCGTGCATCCTCACCCAAACTTCTTATGGCACTCGCTCGAAGTCATCTTGCGGGCCTTGATGAGGCCGTCGCCGAGTTTCTCGCCATCGGGGTCGACGTAGAGCCGGCCGCTGGGGCTCTTGATCGTCGGGTCATAACCGATGAGGTGGGCGTTGAAGATGAAGCCCGTCTCGGAGTTGCAGGTGAACCAGTGGATGTTGTCTTTGTGGTCGGAGATGGTCGAGACGCCGCCCGCCTTGAATTCCTGATCGATCGTCGGCTTGATGATGTAATGGTCGGTCTTGGTTTCGAGACGGTCGTAATGCCGGCCGCGGAATTCGCCCTTAAGGACGATAAAGCCGGTGCACATGTTCTCATGCCCGTGCGGCACCACCGCCCGGCCTTTTTTCATGCAGAAGATCTGCTT
>Ga0105048_10013601_pt1 | contig 12711 bp, 10 predicted proteins | sample MAT05_FD_78382 | JGI IMG/M metagenome (GOLD analysis project Ga0105048, IMG submission 78382) | Freshwater microbial communities from Lake Fryxell liftoff mats and glacier meltwater in Antarctica - MAT-05 | ecosystem: Environmental > Aquatic > Freshwater > Ice > Liftoff microbial mat | place... | reverse complement strand
AGATGAATCATTAGGAAATCTGGCACACAGCGACCGTCAGATCGTCCGTGAGCGGGACGCCAGAGCAGAACTGCGTCATGTCCGCGAGGATATATTCCAGCAATTTCTGACACGGCAGGTGTGCATGTTGGGTCATGCACTCAGTTAAGCGTGGGGTGTCGTACTGCTCGCCGATTTCGTTGCGGGCTTCGATCAAACCGTCCGTGTAGAAGCAGAGGACATCGCCAGCGGAGAGAGTGATCTCTCGTTCGACGTACACTTCGTCTGGAATGATGCCGAGGAGGAACCCCTGGGCGACGAGCGGGCGCACGTTGCCAGTCGCGGCCTCGTACCAGAGAGGGTAGGGCTGACCGGCATTGGCGAAGCGGAAGACCCGCGTGCGGCGGTCGAGTACTCCATAAAACGCGGTGACGAAGCGGTCATCGCTTAACTCCTGGAGCCGCTGATTCATCACAGCGAGCACGCGGCCGGGGTTCGTAGTCACATGTGAAACTTCACCGAAGGCGAAGCGAGCCATGATTGCCACCATGGCCGCAGCGACACTGTGGCCGCTGGCATCCGCGATTAGAAAGCCCAGATGGTTTGGTGTCGGCGTGGCGATGTCGTAGTAATCGCCGCCGAGGTGATCGAGTGGGGAATACCGCATTGCCCAAGTCAATTCCGGCCAGTCAGGCGGCTCGTGCGGCAGCAACAGCCGATTCTGCAATCGACCGGCGGCCCGCAGGTTATGCAGCAGTTCCGTTTCCCGCGATAGAAGCTGGTCGTTGGATTGCTTCAGTTCACGGGTCCGCGAGTCGATGCGCTGATCCAGGTACTCGGCCCGCCGTGCCATCAGTCCGCGTGAGGAAAGGATGCCGATCACGCGATCGTCTTCGATGACGGGTAAGTGCCGTACACGCAGGCGGTGCATTGACGAGACCGCTTCTTCCCAGCCGACACCCGGCGCGATGGTATGCGGATCGCGCGTCATCCAGTCGACGACGGGGTACTCGCGCCAACCCGGCACGGCGTTGTAAACTCGGCGGAGAAGGTCGCGCTCGCTAAAGATGCCAAGCAGCCGGGCTTCGTCTGTCGTTACCAGCACCGCGCCGACGCGATGGACGTTCATCAGGCGAATGACTTCCTGGACGCGACAATCCGGCCGCACCGACACCGGTTCGATTTCCATGACCTCGCGGACTGTCAGTTGGACTGGTTGCATTTCGACGAGGCTGCCTCGTTGGGTTATCTCACTTTTCAGTTCGTTTGTCGTGCCGACCCGAATGGATGAAGTATGGACAAGAGCGGTAGAATCGAGGTGAGTCGCCTTTTGTTCATAATCGTGGTTGTCCCCCACGAGTACGAGATCGGCCAACGTGTCACCGAACTTCCCTGGCCAACACAGCGCGGCTGCGATCTTCGCCTGGAATTTGACCGCGGAGCAGGACGACATGCTGCCCGGCGCAAACCAGCCCGCGCGAACGAGCCCAGGCGATGGCGAAGGCGATTTCCTGCTCGGCCGAGGTCGACTCGTTTTTCACCACGGCCGTGACTCCCCAGCAGATCGCTAGCATTCGGGCGACTTGCTCGGTGCGGGTCATAGCCAGAATCGTTGCTGACGGACGGCGATTGCTGAGTGCGAGTGCCGTGCGTCCGGAATCCGTGGCAACGACAATCAGAGGGGCATTGAGCCGGGAAGTCACCAGGCACGCGGCGTCGACGGTCGCCTCGGTGATGAGTTCGACGAAGCCCGTGAGCGGGGCCAGAGTCGCTGTTTTGCTTCGCTGGTTCGATGCTAGAAAAGCTTCGGCCTCGGAGCAAATCTGACGCATGGTCGTTACCGCCTCGACCGGGTAATCGCCGATCGCCGTTTCGCCGGAGAGCATGACGGCATCTGTGCCGTCGACAACGGCGTTGAAGACATCGCTCGCCTCAGCACGGGTAGGCCGACTGGAGTGCTCCATACTATTGAGCATCTGAGTTGCGGTGATGACGGGTCGGTGTGTCTGATTACAGAGAGTGATCGTTCGCTTTTGGATAGCAGGCACACGTTGAACGTCCATCTCGACGCCCAGATCGCCGCGGGCCACCATCACGCCGTCGGTTGCAGCGACAATCGCCTCTAATTCCTGGACTGCCTGAGGTTTCTCAATCTTCACCACAATCCGTGCCGGAATGTTGCGGGTCTGCAACTCCCGCCTCAGCCAGGCGACATCGTCGGCACTTCTCACGAACGACAACCCTACAAATTGCACTTCGTTGGCATGCTGGGCCGTCCAGTTGAGATCGAGCAGATCCTTGTCGGTCAGCGACTTCACCGCGAGGTTCGAGCCGGGCAGGTTCAACCCTTGGCGCGAACGCAGGCGACCAGGTAGCGTCACCTTCAACCTAGCCCAACCGGGCCCAACCTCGGTGACAATCATGCCGACGGTGCCATCTGCGAACAGGACCGACTCGCCTGGTTTCAAGTCGTTCGGCAACCCCCGGTAGGAACAGGTCAACTCATGGAGATTCGCCGAAGATGAAGGCTCGACAACGAGTGTGAATTCCTCGCCGAGCGGGCATTCGATGAGGTCGCCAAGGATCGGTCCAAGCCGCATTTTCGGCCCGCAAAGATCCTGCAACACACCAACGTGCCGGTCCATCTCGCGGCTGACCTTGCGGATGTCTGCGAGGACGGTGGAGTACTCTTCATGTGTGCCATGAGAGAAGTTCAAACGGAAGATGTTGACGCCTTCTTCAATCAGTTGACGAAGGATTGCAGGGGAGCGAGACGCCGGACCAATCGTGGCGACGATCTTGGTGCGGATCGGCGGAAGTTCGTTCGCGTTGGCCATCGACTCTCACCTCAATTGACGTTTCGAGTTGCTAATCCAGTTTCGCGGTGATGCCGCTGTTGTAGTTCCAGTAAGCGCACCACATATCCAGATTCACGTTGTAGTTGACCATGCGAACGGAACCATCCGCGGAGAGCGTCGGGCAGCCGCTGGTGTGCGATGATCCGAGGCATTCGTTCGAGCTCCAAACCTGTGGCCCCTGCGTCAGGCCCGCGTTGGTCTTCGTATCCGAGTCCTGGAAAATCACATAGTTGTTGCGGTTATCCCAAACATTACCTGTCGCGGAGAGGTCGCTGCCGCCACCGCCGTTGTATTGCGAAGGCTTCATGCCACGGTGGCCGAGCATGCCGGTGTTTGAAGTGCCGTTGGCGCTGGTTATGATTGATAGGCTGCTATTGCACCAGCCGCTGGCGCTGCCCCACGATCCCATGACAGTGCGCCAGTTGCTAATACCCAGAGTATTCGCTTGATTCGGCCCACGGTGGGCATTATCCCACGATGCGGGGTGAACGGGAACGTAGTCCGTGCGTGCATTCGAGAGCCCCGATGTGCCACGCCGACTGGGGCATAGGATGATGGGGAACGCGGCAATCGTGGCCCCCGTATTGTTGGCTTGTTCGAGGTGCGGCAGCAGCGGCATCCAAATGCTAACCTTGGCTTCGTTCGCGGGGAAGGTGGCTAACACCGCATCCGATTGGGTACAATAGCCAGTCGGTAATCGTCCTTGCGATTCGTTCACGCCATGCAGGGCGATGCCGATTTGCTTCAGATTATTGGCGCACTTCGCCCGCGCCGACGATTCACGCACTTTCTGTATTGCTGGCAAAAGCAAGCCAACCAGAATCGCGATGATGGCGATGACGACGAGCAGTTCGATGAGCGTGAAACCACGACGTAGGTAGCGAAGCATAAATGAACCTCGATCAAGTGTTACATACAGAATAGCACAAAGACCCCTCACAAACTTGGTCCGGTATCGCCGGGGAGCATGATCTTGCGGATCTGTTTGATCGGCAGGCCTCCCTGGCGGACAAACTCGTCGTGGAACGTCTGCAATTTGAACTCGGCCCCTTTCAGCTTCTTGTAATCGTCGCGGAGCTTGTAGATCTGCAACTTACCAAGCGTGTAGTAAAGATACGTCGGGTTGTAAGTGCCGCGACGTGCCTCCTGGAACGCGGTTTCCGGTTCGATGTAGCCCTGCTCTATGAAGAACTTCTTCCCTTGCTCGACAGTCCACCCTTCCGTGTGCAGTTTGATGCCGACGATGTAGCGGCAATCGCGGAGCAATGCTTCGCTCAATTGCGCCAGGCGTACCTTCGGGTCGCCATCGCCGTAACCTTCTTCCACCATCATCTGCTCGGTGTAATGCGCCCAACCTTCAACATTGGTGCCGCATGTATACAGCTTCCGCACTTTCGTGGGGTATTGCTTGGCATTGAGAAATTGTAAATAGTGGCCGGGGTATGCCTCATGTATGGTGATGATATCCATTGCGGTCTTGTTGAACTGCCGCATATGTTCGAGTTGTCGTTTCGCTTCCCACTCCTTTTCCGGCGGGGTGACGTAATAGAACGCCTCCGTTGCTTTCGTTTCGTAAGCGCCGGGAGTGTCCATGGAGGCGAAGCCGCCAGTCCGCATGAACGCGGGCGTTTCCGCGATCGTAGGCCGCACTTCGCTTGGCACCGTGATAATCTTCTTGTCGATGAGGAACTTGCGGGTGCGCTCGATGGTGCCGCGGGTCGCTTCGTCGAGATCTGCTGGCTTCGGCGCGTCTTCGTTCAGCATGGCGAGCACCTCGGCGGGCGTCTTCTTCGGGTCGATTTTCTTCGCAGTGGCGATGAACAGCTCCTGATCTCGCTTCAACGTCGCTTCGCCGATGGCAAGCAGCTTATCGAGCGGGATGTCCAGCATTTCCTCGGTTTGCAACTTGTCCATGAACGCCTTCGCACCGATGGCGAACTTCCCTTTCGACATGGGCAGAAGGTCCTTTTCCAGCCAGTTCGCGGCGGACTCGAATGCTTCGATCACCGGTTTATTGGCGGCCTCGAACTCGGCGAGCAGCTTCTCGTCCTTACCGGCTGCTGTCTTGGCCCACGCAGGCAACTCCGTTTTGAAGAAGCTCACCGAGCCTTTCGCCACGATGATCGCCAAGTCCACGAACTCCTTCGGCGGGTTCTCGACGTTCGCCTTCATCGCCATCAGCAACGCCGGTGACGCCTTCAATCGTCCGATGATGGACCGCAGCCGCTCCGCTGGAGGCGCGAACGATCGCTTCATCAGCATGTCGACGCCCTCGGCCGGCTTGCCGAGGTAAATGACGGGGTTACGCTTCCAATCGCGGATGGTTCCGAGTTCGAGCAGATCGGCACGGATGGCATGTTCGAGGGTCGACGCGTCAATAGCTTCCACTTCTGTGAGTTTGCCATCACGTAACAACATCAGTCGCCTTTTCAGTTTCTCGATGTGTGCGATCCGGCGGGTAATATTGGCAGCAGATAAATCCGCCAGTTTGTCATCGTAATCGTGGATGCCAGCATAAGTCGCTTGAATAGGATCCCAGGCGAAGTATGCCGCGTAGTAATCATCGGCGAATTTCGTGAAGCTATCTGCGGCGGGTGGCTCGGCTGCCTGTTCGCGCGATGTCATTCCAAGAAGCGCGGCGAATGCAAGACATGCAAGTATCGGCAAACGGAGGCGGGTCACGGTTCGCTCCTGGCTGTGGCCTATGCGCGAGAGGTATTGTGAGGATACAACCAAAGGTGTATCCAGGCGAGCAGTCCGCGTTAGCGGGCTGATTCTGATTCGCAGGCTGACACCCCGCCGCTCGCCTGAATCACCAGCACTGAGTATTCTGTCTGTATTCACCGAGGATGCGACATGGCCGTGGGAAGCGTGCGGATAGGATCGTACAGCGTGGGCGGCGGCGGGCCGCTACTCTGGATCGCGGGGCCATGCGTCATCGAATCGCGGGAACATGCGCTCGGAGTCGCCGAGGTGCTGCGCCGCTATGCGGACGAGTTCGCGTTGCCACTGGTGTTCAAGGCAAGTTTCGACAAGGCTAACCGCACCTCCGGGAAGTCGTTCCGTGGGCTTGGCATCGATGATGGATTGGCCGTGCTCGCAGCGGTGAAGGACCGCACCGGGCTGCCCGTGCTGACGGACGTTCACGAGGTGGCCCATTGTGCGCCGGCAGGGCAGGTGTGCGATGTGCTGCAAATCCCAGCGTTTCTGGCGCGCCAAACCGATTTGCTGCTCGCAGCGGGGCGAACCGGCTGCGTCGTGAATGTCAAGAAGGGGCAGTTCATGGCCCCGTGGGACATGAAGAACGTGGTGGCGAAACTCGCCGAGACCGGCAACCGCAACGTCCTGCTAACCGAACGCGGCACGACCTTCGGTTATGGGACGCTTGTCAACGATATGCGGGCGATTCCGTGGATGCAGGAGACCGGAGCACCCGTGATCTTCGACGCTACTCATAGCGTGCAAAGCCCCGGCGGGCTGGGCGACCGCACCGGTGGCGATCGTAAAATGGTGCCGCCACTGGCACGGGCTGCGGTCGCGGTCGGCTGCGATGGCCTGTTCGTAGAAACGCACCCCGACCCCGATCGCGCACCCAGCGATGGCCCGAACATGATCCCGCTCGATGAACTTCCGTCACTCATCCGTGTCTGTTTGCGCTTGCGTGAGGCGTTAGCGTGAATTTTTTGCCCGACGCGCCAGCGAGGGACGTTGGCTTACCGGCCTCTTCCCAGCATAGTGGCCCTCACCCCCAACCCCTCTCCCTGTTATCCGGAGCATGACGGCTCTCGGCGGGAGAGGGGTTGGGGGTGAGGGCCACTATGCTGCTAACATAATTGAGATGACCATGACACCACCACGACAATACCGCTTGCTAATGCTGCTTCTCATCAGCCTGCCATGCCTTTTCGTCGGTTGTGGGAAAACCAAGCCGACGCCAGTGACAACAAATACCAAGACTAAAGAAGCCGTCGACCCCTGGCCGCGAGCCGTGAGCGCACTGCGTAAAGATGCGGATTTGGTCGTCTGCCAGCGCGTTCTCAACGAGCTGAACGCAGCGATTCCCGCGACCCCCGCCGACGATCATCCGCAAGCGTTACTAGCCGAAGTCGTCGCCGAGATACGCAAGCTGCTTAACCTGGGTGATGATGAAAGCAAAGAGTTGCAATCGGTTTCGTTTACTCCACTCGATGCTCATTATCTGACCGAATGCCTGTATCTACGAGACATCGCCCGAACCCTGGATGTCGCATCAGCACCTCCCGCACAGCGGGCGCGAATCGCGTTCGAGTGGGTCTGCCGGCATGTCGTGCTCGCGCCCTGGCGCTTGCCGATGCCACCGGGCGAAACGCTGCGGCGGGGTGCGGGCAGCGGTCTCGACCGGGCGTATGTGTTCGCCGCTATCGCTAGCCAACTCGACCTGGAAGTTTACTTCGTCGGTCAGTCGGGTGCCATCGACTGGAAGGCAACACACATCCCGGCAGGGCAGAAGGATGCCAAGGGGCCATTCTGGGCGGTCGCGGTCCGCGATGGCGACGAGTTCCTCCTATACGATCCATGGCGTGGCGAACCGATACCTGGCGCGAACCCGGACCGCCCCGCGACTCTCGCTGAGGTGCGGGCCAAGCCGGAAACCGTGGCCGTATGGCTGGATAACAAAGCTGTGCCCTGGGATGTGGGCAAGGAAGATTTGCGCGCCGGGGAACTTTATGTGGCGCTGCCAATGTCCGCATCGGCGGGCCGTCTGCGTCTGCTTGAAAGTAAGTTGAAGACCGACACTGGCGTGCGTTTATTCACTGACTTGATCGCACGCCTGGAGTCAGCAAAGACCGCGGCGAAGGGCGTCCCTGTGCGGGTCTGGAGCCCCGCCCGCGATCCGTTCTGCCTGACCAATATCTTGCGGGCTTACCTTTCGCCGACCGAGGGCGGCATCGGCGTCGAAAAGGTCGAAGCGATCCAGGCATCACAACTTCCACGGGCGAGTCTGTTCGCACCGCCAGCGGGGATGACGAACCCGGAAGCCCTCAACACGCTCATGGCTGTGGTTCTTTCGCGTTATGCCGAGTCGTTTATGAAGCTACCCACGCCGCGCGAACGCATCCAACGCGGCAACTTCATCACCACCGCCGAATCGCTCTACACCCTGCGAGACGAGTTCACCAAACGGGCTGCTCAACTCCAGGTGGATGAGAAAAAGGAGCAAACGCTGAAGGAGTTCGTCGATCGGGCGGAGCAGTTCTTTGGCAAAACCGTGCTGGCGATGCGTGCGGACCCGGCGGTCAACCCACCCGCATTGGTGAATGCCGCCGTCGGCGGGTTCTTCAAGGATCATCTTGCTGGCATGGAGGTCGCGCTGGATGGGCAGCAATCGAAGGGCATGTTGGCCGAAGCGACGTTCTTGTTGGCGATGGGTAAGCATGAACGAGCCGAGCGAATTCAGCGAGCCTACGAGCGAACGAGCCGACTAGCCGATGGCAAAGAGACGGCCAGCGCTCGGCTGGCGGCCAACGACGAATGGAGCGCGGCCCTCGACTTATGGCAGCAATACGACCGCCAGGCGGAAGTTCAGAAAGCGGACTTTCCCGGCCGCGCCGAACACGCCCGTCGCCTCACTGCACGAGCAACCCAAATGGCCGCCGCTACGCGATAATACGAGCCGGAAGGAAAGAAGAGAGGCAATCATGCTGGTGATTACGGAAACCGTGGCAATACCGGACGAGGAACTGACGTGGACGTATGCGCGAGCCAGCGGGCCCGGCGGGCAGAACGTCAACAAGGTCGCCTCGAAGGCAATCTTGCGCTGGACCCTTGCGGCGAACAGCAGCGTGCCGGAGTTGGCCAAGGCCCGGTTGCGAAGCAAGCACCCTGCACACGTCACGCTCGAAGGTGAGTTCCTGGTCACCTCCCAGGAATATCGCGATCAGGAACGTAACCGCGAGCGCTGTTTAGAAAAGCTGACCGCATGGATACTCACCGCTCTTACTCCGCCGAAACCCCGTCGGCCAACCAAGCCGACGAAGTCATCTCAACGGCGCCGGGTGGACGACAAGAAAAAGCAGGGAGCACGCAAGGCATCTCGAAAAAGCGGTGACACCTGGTCCGAGTGATGCGATTACACATCGCGTGTTGCAATCAGATCCGGGAACACGGTCCGGAGAATCGCTTTTAGCTCCGGCTCATCCACCCGACGGATGGCCTCGGCAGGTGTGATCCATTGACGCTGGCGTTCGCCGCGCTCTGGCCAGTCGGCGCGTTCATCCACTACCTTCATGACGTAAACCGTAACGTGATGTTCGCGGTTGTATTTTTCGTAAACGTAAGATCCGACAGTGTCACCTGTAATAACACCGAGTAAGCCAGCTTCTTCCCACGTTTCAACGATGGCCGCTTCGGATGCCGACTGACGCGCTTCAATCCGACCCTTGGGGAAGACCCACCGCTGACGACTTCGAGACGAGACCATACAGACGAGGTCTTCGCGGACCGGAATCGCGGAGGACTGATAAATCTGTGGCGGCATGGGCGATCTCGCGAGATTATGTCACCAGTAGATGCCATCCGAAAAGCGGCTGCAACGTCAACCCGAAAAGCCATCTTTTTCGGATCAACACGAGCAGATTCACTTTGACTACCCACGCGGCTTAGGTGGGTGGACGATCAACCGCGTCCGCCGCGACAAACGTCGCAGCAACGCCGACTTCCGCCCCGGCTCGTCGTGTTCGTCTTCAATGTCGCCGACAATCTCTTCGAGGACATCTTCGAGAGTCAGGATACCGAGGACACCGCCGATTTGATCGCGAACCACCGCCATCGGTCGGCGCGATTTGCGGAACAATCGCAGCGCGCCCGAGACGCGTTCATCCGGGTCGAGGAACTGCGCCGGGTAAAGTGCATCTTCCAGAACTACCACGTTTCGCAGGCTAAATAGGAAGAACAGATCCTTCGTGTTGACCACGCCGACGACGCGGTTCCAGTCGCCATCGTAAACCGGCATTCGCGTGTGCGCTCCATCGCGGACGGCCACCATCACCTGCTCCGGTGGTGAGTGCAACTCTAACCCGGCCACCTTGTCGATTGGAATCATCACGTCGCGCACCCGCTTGTTCGACAGCGCGAACACATTCATCAAATAAGTCGACGCCTCGGGTTCGATCAACCCCGCCTCTTCCGTATCCTCGATCAACAAGCGCAACTCATCGACCGAGTAGACTTCGCCTTCCTCGCCGGTCGGCCGGTAGCCGATCCGTCGTAGAAAGAAGTTGCTGCTGCCGTTCATGAAGCGGATGAGCGGGCTGGTGCTGCGTGCGAAGAAGTTCAGCGGGCGGGCGATCCAGAGGCCGAGTTGCTCCGATGTTTGCAGTGCCGCGATCTTCGGCATCTGCTCGCCGAACACGACGTGAAAATAAGTAATGAACGCGAGCGTGAGGATCACGGAAACGGTATGCGTCACAGTCCCTTGCCAGTTGGGGGGTAGCTGTGCGAACAACGGTTCGATGAGCGAGGCCAGCGCCGGCTCACTGACGAGGCCGAGCGCGAGGCTGGCGAGCGTGATGCCGAGTTGGGCAGCCGCCACGCTGCGGTCCATGTTCGCGACCGCTTCCATGAACGCCGCCGCACCGCGAACGCCCTGATTCACCAGCTCCTCGACCCGCGTCTTGCGGACGGCGACGACGGCGAACTCGGCGGCCACGAAAAAGCCATTGATGGCGATCAACAACGGCACAAGCAGCAGGCCAATCCAGGCGGGCATGCCCGTTTCCATGGCCGCGAACAAAGGGGCGATCTGGCCCATACGACTCCGTGAGAATGCGAACACCCCGGTAACCGGGGCGATGTGTAGCACGGGCTATTGTAGCAGGACCAGCGGGAAACGAGGTGGTTACTTGCTGACAGGGTGCGACAACGGATTCTGGCGAACCCGGCCCGCAACTTCCGCTACCCCGAGAGTCTACATGAAATCCTATACTAACTGTACTCCTCTCGTTCACCACCACGCAGGTGCCGCATGGCCCCGTTCGTATATGCTGCGTTTCTCGCATTGATCCCCATTGCGGCACCGGCTCCGAAAGCTGTCGCCGAGGCCGCTTGGATGGAGTTCCGCGGGCCGGATGGCATCGGGCATTACACTGGGCCACAGTTGCCGACCGCGTGGGGTCCGGACAAGAACGTCGCCTGGAAGACGCCAATTCCTGGCAAAGGGTGGTCGTCGCCGATTCTTGTGAAAGGGCTGCTGATCCTGACCTCGGCGGTGGAGAAAGGCTCGGATCAGGACCTACGGGTGATCGCCGTTGACGCGGCCTCGGGCAAGGTGAAGTGGAATGAATCCGTCTTTGTGCAGCCACCTGCGAAGACCGGGAAGATGCACGCCAAGAATAGCCTCGCCAGCCCGACTGCGGTTTCCGACGGCGAACTGGTCATCGTACACTTTGGCCACATGGGCACCGCTTGCTACGACCTCGGCGGTAAGCAGCAGTGGGCGACCGAGAAGTACAGCTACGATCCGCAACACGGCAACGGCAACTCGCCGATCCTCGTTGGCAACAATGTCATCTTCAGTTGCGATGGCAACGATAAGCAATTCCTGGTGGCGCTCGACAAAAAGACCAGCAAGGAAATCTGGAAGACGGAACGGAACACGCCAGGGAAGTTGAAGTTCAGCTTCGCCACCGCGCAACTGATCGAGCATAAAGGCAAGAAGCTGATCGTGAGCCCGGCGAGCGACATCGTCGCTGCGTACGACCCGGAAACCGGCAAGGAAGTCTGGCGGGTGCGTTACCCCGTGCCGGGTTGGTCGGTCATTCCACGACCCGTGTATGTGGATGGTCTCGTCATCGTTTGCACGGGTTACGTTAATCAGCACGTCATCGCCATCGACCCGGAGGGGACGGGCGATATCTCGAAGACCAACATCAAATGGATGTATAAGAAGTTCGCGCCGAACACGCCGACGCCGCTGGTCGTTGGCCACGATCTTTACACGATCTCCGATCAGGGAACGATGTCGTGCCTGGAAGCCAAGACCGGCGAGGTACGCTGGAGCGAACGGCTTCGCGGCCGGGCCTACTCGGCGTCACCGATCCTCGCCGATGGCAAGATTTATGTGACCTCGGAAGATGGCATCGGCTTGGTGATCGCGGCGGACCCACAGAAGCTCGACGTGGTCGCCGAGAACGCCATGAAGGAGAAGACCTTCGCCACATTCGTGCCCGCAGCCGGTGCGCTTTACCTGCGCACGGAATCGACGCTCTACAAGTTCGAACAGAAGTAGAATGGTCCACCGCAACTGGCATTCCGATCAAGTCTAGTCTTTTCGCCGACTTTTGCACACACACCTGGTGTAAAGACGAGTGTCGATTTGACTGCCTATGCCAGCCATGTACTTGCGCCAAAAGTATCCAACCGCGTTCCCGTGCGAAATGACGGGCTAAAAGTGCCTTGGGGCGAGTAAAGATAGTCAAGACGTTAGAGCATTCGGGTATTTCTGATGTGGTCATCCGGAGGTGCGGCAGAGGTTAGCCAGGGGTGGAGCGAGCCGAAGGCGAGCGAAACCCCTGGTATTCGTTGCAATTATTATTAAGCCCCGAAGGGGCGATAGCTTCTATCGACCCTTCGGGCAACGCCGTGAACGATTTTTTTGTTCATGGGGCCCCAACGGGGCCACCGACAATAGCCAGGGGTGGAGTGAGCCGCAGGCGAACGGCCCCCCTGGAATACAGAGAACAGATTGGGGACCCCGAAGGGGTTACCTGGTGGATGCAAAGGGTAACCCCTTCGGGGTCCAGTTTTATAAAGCTACAACCAGGGGTTCGCTTCGCTCACCCCTGGCTATTGTCGGTTGCCCCTTCGGGGCCAAAATCCCAGCCATTCTCGTGGATTT
>Ga0105048_10013598_pt1 | contig 12712 bp, 12 predicted proteins | sample MAT05_FD_78382 | JGI IMG/M metagenome (GOLD analysis project Ga0105048, IMG submission 78382) | Freshwater microbial communities from Lake Fryxell liftoff mats and glacier meltwater in Antarctica - MAT-05 | ecosystem: Environmental > Aquatic > Freshwater > Ice > Liftoff microbial mat | place... | reverse complement strand
TTTATCACATTCTCTCTCCTTCGCCGGCGGCGTTCCCGCACGGCGCGCGCCTGCTCACGTTCGAGGACGAGCAGATGACGGTCGAGACGCTGAAGCCGCGCATCGTCGGGATCACCGAGGCGGGGCGCGAGGCGGTCATGGGCGGCCGGAAGGCGCAGCGCTTCGCCACGCTCGGCTGGACGCGCACGTTTACCGAGTACGTCGAGGGCCGCACCAGCGACAACGAAGCGGTGCTGCGCTACGACGCGCCGGCGACCTCGTCGCGACCGCAGTCGGCGCTCGACGAGCGCCGCGTCTCGTAACTACTTCACCGAGAACGAGAACGGGAAGCTCGCATTCACCACTTCCTGGGTAACGCCGTCCTCGAGCTCGCCGGTGAACGTCGGGAACTTCCACTTCGGGATCGAGCTCATCAAGCACTTGCCGATCTCGGCGCGCTCCACGCGGCGCGGCGCGATCGAGATCTCGCTCACGCGGCCGGTCTTCTTCACGCTGAGATCGAGGATGAGATCGTCGCTCCACTCCGGGTCGGCTTCGAGCTGCGCCTTGTAGCAGCGGCGCACGTCCTTCATCTGCTGGTTCACGACGCCGAGGATGTCGTCGGCCGAGAGGATCGGCGGCGTGTAGATCCCGCTGCGTGTGCCCGCGACCATCACCGGGCCGCTCCCGAGGCCGATGTCCGGCAGTATGTCCGGGTTGTCGGTGGGCTTCATCTGGATCGCGAGCAGCGTGGTCCCGGGCTTCTTTTTCAGCGCGGCAAAGCGCTTCTCGAACTCGGGATCGGCCACCTTCTTGGCGGCTTTCGCGCGGGTCTTCTTGGCCTTGTCGGCGGCGCTCGCGGGGGGCGCGAAGGCCACGCCCGCTGCGGCAACAAACACTGCGAAAAACAACCGCCGCATCGTCACGGCAGCATAACCATCCGCGTACTTGGTTTCCAGACGATGCGCGCCATCACCGGAGGATACAGGCGTGGGCCGACAGCTTGACCTGATCTCCACCAACCCGGAGGGTCCGAGGAGATGCGAACGCTGACCGTTGCGATCGTCGCGTTGGTCCCACATCTGGTGTGGGCCCAGCAGATCACCCCCGAGCAGGCCACGCGCACCGCCGACATGGCCAAGAAGCTCGACCAGCCCGGGACCCTCGCCGGCGCGGCCGCCTTCGGCATGATCGGCGAGGACTTCTACCTCTCGCTCCAGCTGCGCCTCTCGTTCGACTTCGAGACGTGGGGGTTCGGCGTCGGCGTGCCGATCCGCTTGCGGCTCTACGATCGTCCCCCCGAAGACAGCACCTACGGCGCGTTCCGCACCCAGGACTGGGACGAGGTGTCGGACTACTTCCGCATCATTCGCTACGTCTATATCGGCAGCAAGGAGGGCCCGTTCTATCTGCGACTGGGCGAGCTCTCCGGCCTCACGCTCGGCCACGGGACGATCGTGAACCGCTTCTACAACGGCTTCGATCTCGATCGCTTCCGGCTCGGCCTCGACGCGCACGTCCGTGTCGGGCCTTACACGACCGAGCTCGTCATCGGCGACATGGCGCGCCCGAAGGACACGGTGATGGTCGGCTGGCGCGGCACCATACGTCCGCTCCAGCTCGGCGAGTATCACAGCAGCCCGGCGCTGAACCCCGAGGGCACCGAGGGCGAGGAGAAGGAGCTCGACAACGACAGCATCGCGAGTCGACTCGTCGTCGGCCTCTCGATCATCACCGATCCGACCGCTCCGCGCGCGCTGCTCTGCTCGCCGGCCAACCTCGACTCGAGCGCGCCCTGCGTCGGCGTGAAGACCGAAGACGAGCACCCGCTGGCGAGGAACGACGAGGTCCTCGGCATGATCGGCGTCGACGTCGCGTACGAGCTGCTGCGCGGACCGCTGCTCTCGATCACGCCCTACCTCGACATCAACAACCTGCTCAACGTCGAGAACGGCTGGGGCATGCACCTCGGCGTGATGTGGGGCCTGCACATCCCGCTGCTGATCGACACACTCACTTTCGAGCTGCGTACCGAGTATCGGCGCGTGAGCGGAGACTATGTCGGGCCGTACTTCGACTCGACCTACGCGGTGGAGCGCTACGAGTCGCCGCAAGGCAGCGGCCTCACCAAGCTGCAGAGCCTGCGCACGCCGGTACGGCTCGCCGACGGGACCACCTTCGATCCGCGGCAAGCGCCGGGGAAAAACGGCCTCTTCTTCGATCTTTTGGCCGGATTTCCCGAGTACATCTTCATCGGCGGCGAGTACATCGACTACGACGGCGGCGTCGCCGATGGCACCCTGCGACTCTCGGTGCAGATCCCCGCGCTGTCGTTCATCCAGCTCAACGCGTTCTATCTGCGCACGCGGATCGACGGCACGAACGACTTCTTCAAGCTCGACGATCGTTCGGCGGTCGTCGCCGAGGCCGCGGTCCCGATCGGGCAGTTCCTCCAGCTGCAGGCGCGCTGGTGGCGGCTGTGGCGCGCCGGGCTCGACGGTAACTACGAGTCGGTGGACGACTGGTCGGTCGGCATCGGCTTCAGTCTGGCGCTCTGAGCCAGACCACCTGTCCGACGCGCAGCCGATGAGGGTGACGAGCGACAGAGCGCGCATCGGGACATGGTACCTCGCGGGGCGTTGCGTGTATCGTGCCGGCGCCGATGGCGGTGCTCGACTACAAGGTGGTGGATCGCTCGATCTTGCTGCCCTACTACAAGCGGCTGCTGATCGCGCCGCTGATCCCGCACCTGCCGCGCACGCTCGATCCGAACGCCATCACGCACGCCGGCCACGTGCTCAACCTGGCCGGCACGGTCCTGCTCTGGGTGATCGGCATCGATCAGCCGTGGGCCTGCATCACCGCGGCGATCGGCCTCCAGGCCTATCTGTGGTGCGACAACGCCGACGGCGCGCACGCGCGCGCGACCGGGCAGACGTCCACGTACGGCGAGTTCCTCGATCACGGGCTCGATCAGCTCAACACCACGTACATCGGCTGTCTCACCGCGCTCGCGCTGAATGCTTCGCCGGTGTGGTTCGTCGCTACGGTGTTGCTGACCTCGGGCGCGGCCGCGGTGACGTACTGGGAGCAGTCGGTGACCGGCGTGTTCCGGCTCGGGCTCCTCAACCAGGTGGAGTCGCTGATCGCGCTCACGCTCGCGCTGGTGGTGGCGGCGATCTTCGGGCCGACCGTCTGGGAGACCGAGCTGGTCTCGGGGATGACGCTGCAGCACGCGCTGCTGCTGTGGATGGTCGTGACGATCCTGGTGGGCGCGGGGCGGGCGCTCGGGCGCGTCGCGGCGGAGCAAGGGCCGCTGGCGACCACGCCGATCGCGCAGTTCATCGGGCTCTCGGCGCTGGTGGTCGGCGCCGCGGTCAGCGGGGCGGTGCACTGGTGGATCGCGCTCGCGGTCGCGGCGGCGCTCAACATCTATTACGGGATGCGGATGCTGGCGCTGCGGCTCGCGCGGCTGCAGCCGGGCATCGAGCCGATCGTGCTCGGCGGCGCGGTGGTTCTGACCGTGGTGCTGGTCGCGCCGCGTCTCGGCCTCGCTGCGCGGCTCCCTGCGCCGGGCGCGCTGCTGGGGCTGGCGGGCGCGCTGGTGGTGCTGGCGGTGCGCGAGACGCGGCGGGCGCTCACCTCGCTCTCGGCGCTGATCGCGCTCGCGCTGATGATCTTCCCGGCCACTTTCGCCTCGGCGTTGCCGGTCCCTGCGTCTGCGCAGCCCAGGGTCGTCGGACCGAAGTGCCGGACGATGGCCGAGGTCGAGGCGCTGCATCCGGAGGGCATCGACCGGACGCCGATCAACGTGGCGCTGGTGTCGCGCGCGCCGCTCTTCAAGCTGACGTTCCCGAAGTCGAAGGACGGGCCGCTGGTGGCCACCGACAGCCGCGCGTGCGTGTGGTCGCCGTCGGGCGCGATGAGCCTCGGGGTGCTCGCGCCGATCACGACCGCGACAGCAGCGGCGGTCTGGGTGCGGACGTTCGAGGAGAACGTGGTGCTCGCGCATCCGTGGCCCCTCCTCGAGGCGATGGCGGCGGCGGGCGCGCGCATCACGGTGCCGTCGCGGCTCGAGGCCGGCATCGCCTACGGGCAGAACGCTGCGCGGGCCACGCTCTATCGCGACCTCGAGGGGCCGATCAGCGTGATCGAGCGGACGTACCCGACCAGCGGTAAGCTCCCGGACGACGTCGAGCTGGCGCGGGTGGTTCCGCCGCCGATCCTCGCGCAGCGGCTCTCGCCGTCGGCGCCGATGCCGTTCGACAAGAAGCCCGACGCGAGGGTCGCGAACGCGGAGTTTCTGCGCGTCGCCGCTCTGCTGAAGGAGGCGCTGATCGCCGCGCAAGCCGAGGTCGCGCCCGGCGATCGCACCACCGCAGCGGCGCTCGACGTCGAGGGACGGCGGCTGATGAACAAGCAGCGCTACGTGCAGGCGGCGGCCGCGTTCAAGCAGGCGGTGGCGGTCGATCCGACGCACGGCGTCGCGCACTACCACCTGGCGACCGCTCTTTCTCGCGTGCGCGTGGTGAAGCGCATCTGCGAGGCCGACGCGTACAAGAAGACGATCATCGCCGAGCTGGAGCAGGCGCTCCTGTTCTTGCCGGGCAGGCGTGGGCAGCTCCTGGCCGATCCGGATCTGGTGGCGGTCCGCGACACCTACGGCTGGCAGCGCATCGCCGCGAACACCGGCGACGTGCCCGCGGTGCTGCGCGCGGTGAGCTGGTTTGGGCCTCCGGAGGGCGCCAACGGGCCCAAGTCGGGGCTGACGTTCCGCGCGAACGGTCGCTACGAGGTCTGGGTGAAGGTGCTGATGGACATGGGGATGCGGGTCGAGAAGAGCGGCGGGCGCTATACGGTCACGGGGAACGAGGTCCGTCTGGTGTCCGATGTGAAGCAGGCAGCGGCGCTCGTGGGCCAGCTCGGCGCGGACGGTCGGCTGGTGTTCGCCGATGATTTCGGGCCTTTTTCGGACGATCCGGCCGACTGCGGCGCCTGAACTTTGTGTTGACCGGTCGAGTCGGGTGAACGACCTCTAGGGCGTGCGATTCTGGCTCGTTGCGGCTCTCTTTCTGGCCGCTGCTTGTGGTGATGGTCCTCCGCTCGAGGTCACGCCGCCGCCGGATGATCCGCTGACCAGCGACGTCGACGCGGGGATGTCGGCCGCACAGGTCGATGCCGCCCCGGTCGTGACGTTCGATGACGCTGCGGTGGGGCCGGTGCTCGACGATGCCGCGGCGGTGGTCCCTGGTGCCGATGGTGGCATGGGCTCGCCCGACGCAACGCTCGATGGTGGCCGCACGTTCGCCGACGCGACGCCCTTCGCCGATGCGACCCCGGGAATGGACGTCCCCGCGGTGCGCCCCGACAGCGGCGCGCCGGTGAACCTCAACCCGAACTGGATCGGCGGGCCGTGCGCCGCGGATGGCGACTGCTCGTTCGCCGGCGGTCGCTGCATGCTCGACGCGTCGGGCTGGCCGCAGGGCACGTGCACGCAAGACTGCACCCGCACCTGCCCCGATCGCACGATGCCGCTCGACGCCGTGACCTTCTGCATCGACGACGGCAACGGCGACGCGAACGGGCTGTGCGTCTCGCGCTGCGATGACACGCTCTCGCCGACGGGCTGCCGCGCCGGCTACGTCTGCTTGCCGGAGAAGCGGATGAGCCAGTCCTCGGTCGTGCAGCACGTCTGCGTGCCCGAGACCGGCGTCCCGAACCGCCCCGCGCCGGCGTTCGACATCGGCGCCGCGTGCGCCAGCGACGCGGCGTGCAACCGCAACACGTGCCTCTCGCTCACCGGCGGCTACTGCAGCCAGGAGCAGTGCGACGTCGTCGGCTGCCCGAGCGGGAGCCAGTGCTTCTCGCTCGGCGAGAACACCCACGCGTGCCTGCGCACTTGCGCGCAAGCCTCGGAGTGCCGCACCGCCGAGAACTATACCTGCGACACCGACAGCACCTGCTGGCCGGCGCCCGCCGCTCCGGCGACGTGCGATCTCGCCGGCGCGGCGAACGACTGCACCCCCTACGCGGCGATGGCCAGCACCGACTTCGTGGTGGTGACCAAGAACAAGCGCCGCATGACCCTGTGCAACGGCGCGACCCGGGTGCGCTCCGACTGCGTCGCGCTGGGCCTCGCGCCGGTCGGCGACAAGGAGCGCGAGGGTGATCGCAAGACCCCCGAGGGCGTCTTCTACATCCCGCGCCTGATCCCGAACTCGCAGTATTACAAGGCGTTCCTGATCAGCTACCCGGACAACGCCGACGCCGCGCGCGGCCTGACCGCGGGCCTCATCACCCGCAGCGAGCACGACGCGATCGTCGCCGCCCAGCGCGCCCGCACCGAGCCCCCGCAGAGCACCGGTCTCGGCGGCCTCGTCGAGATCCACGGCAACGGCGCCGGCCCCGACTGGACGTGGGGCTGCGTTGCGACGGAGGACACGGTGATCGACGCGCTGTGGGTGGCGCTGGGCGTGGGCGATACGGTGGTCATTCTCCCGTAGCCGGAAGCTCGAGATCTTGCTCAGAGGCGCTTCTTGATGGCTTGGGCCCACGCGTCGGCGGCGGGTGGGTTTTGCGGGAAGAAGAGGGAAGGCTCGATCATCTCGAGCTCCATGATCACCGGGGTGTTGGTGGCGTCGCGGGCCATGTCGACGCGGCCGTACATCGGGTCGCCGTACTTTCGTGCGACGGCGAGGGCCTTGGCGGCGAGGGCGCGCTCGTCGTCGGCGACGGGCAGGGCGCCGGTGGACACGGCTTCGTGGCTGTCTTTGAAACGTGGATTTTTGCGGATAGCGTGGGTGACCTGGCCGTCGATCGTGACGAGGGAGCGCTCGCCGTAGCCTTCGACCGACGCGACGTACGGCTGGACCAACATGTCGCGAGCGGCGAGCAGGCCGTCGAGCCATGCGATGTCGTCGGCGGTCGGGACCTTCAAACGCCGGGTCTCGAAGCTGCCTGCGGAGACCGCCGGCTTCACCACGACCTCGGCCCAGCCGCGCTCGATCATCGCGGCGGCCAGCGGGAGCTTCTCGCCGCGGCGCGCGAGCAGCGTCGGCACCACCGGGACGCCGGCGGCCTCGAGATCGAGGAGATACTGCTTGTGCGCGTTCCAGCGGACCATCGCCCGCGGATTGATGAGCTTGTCGCCCATCGCGTCGACCCACGCGAGGTAGCGATCGAGGTTGTGAATATAGTTCCACGTCGATCGGATCACGACCGTCGTCGCGTCCGCGAAGGGCGCGTCGGGATCGTCCCAGGCGAGCACGCGCGCATCGAGCCCGGCGCGGGTCAGCGCCGCCTTGTAGAGCGTCTCGTCGGCGTCGGGCTCCGGGAGGGCGCGACAGGTGGCGATGGCGACATCCATGGTGGGTACCTCTGCACCGGTGGTACTACGTCACGGCCGCTTCGTGCGAGAGTCCCGGCGCCCCGCGATGTCGGACCTGACGCTCCTCTACCTGCTCCTCGTGGCGTTCTATCTGTCGGAGTGCAGCCTGTGGGCGCGCCATGGCGCGGTGGTGTTCGTGGGGGCGCTCGGCCGCGGCTACCGGGTCGACACCCTCTCGCGCATGCTGGGAAATGCGAACGGCCGCGTGGTCATGGCCTCGGCGCTCCCGCCGCTCGGGGGCGCGGTGGTGACCGAGCCGTGGCCGCTGATCGTCGCGCCCGGCGGGGTCCTCGGGGGTGAAGTCTGGGTGCCGTTTGGCGGCGGATCGGTGGCCGCGCACCACGATGGCCGGGCGGTCTGGGTGGTGGGTACCGGCCGCACCGCCCGCGCGCGCGCGTCGACGGCGCAGGCCGCGGAGAGCCTGGCGAAGGTGATCGCTCGGGTCGCCAGCGCGACCGATCGCGCACAGGCCGTGGGCCAGGCGCTGGATCACGCCTTCGACGTTCCTCACGCCGAGGCGCGCTGGAAGTCGGCAGTCAGTCGGAAGCGAACGCTCACGTGGCTGGCGCACGTCGTCTGGATCGAGCTCTTCATCCTCGCGCCCTTCATGTTCGCGCCGCACTCCGGGACCGTCTTGTTCTGGATGCTCGGCGTACTGGTGACGATGGTGGCGGTCGCGTTCACGTTCCAATCCGCCCACCGCGCGCTCTACGCGAGCTCGCGGGGTGATCGCTGGATGAAGCTGATCGAGGTGGGCTTCTTTCCACCCGCCGCAGCGCGCGCGCACGACGTGTTGCTGCGTGAGTCGATGGCCGAGCACCACCCGCTCGCGGTGGGCGCGATCCTGCTCGAGCCGGGGAGGTTCGCGAAGCTCGCGCGCCGCACGGTGATCGAGCTGCGCCACCCGCTCCGGCGCGAATCGCCGCTCTCTCCGGAGGCCGCGGCGGCCGACGCCTGGCTGCGCGCAGAGATCCTGGCACGCGCGGAGAAGCTGTGCCGGACACGCGACGTCGACGTCGAGTCCACGCCGGCGCGATCGGATCCGAACAGCAAGGCGCGTTGCCCGCGGTGCGACGCGGAGTACGCGCGCGCCACCGGCGATTGCGACGATTGCCCCGGCGTCGGAGTGGTTCCGTTCGTATAGGCATGGGAGGGTGCGGCGCATGGCCCGCTTCGATACGCAGATCATCCACGCCGGAGAGCCGCACCCGCGCATCGCAGGCGCGGTGGTGACGCCGATCTTCCAGTCTTCGACTTTCGAGCACTCGGGGGACACCGGCTATCACGACGTCCGCTACATCCGGCTCAACAACACGCCGAACCACGTGGCGCTGCACGCCAAGCTGGCGGCCATCGAGGGCGGCGAGGACGCGCTGGTCACCGCGAGCGGGATGGCGGCGATCTCGACCGCGATCCTGGCGCTGGCGAAGACTGGCGATCACCTGCTGGTGCAGTCGAACCTCTACGGCGGCACGCACAGCTTCGTGACGCAGGATCTGGCGGCGCTCGGCATCACCCATGACTTCATCGACGCGGACCGGCCCGAGACGTGGGAGGCGCTGATCCGCCCCAACACCCGCCTGATCTACGTGGAGGCCGCCACCAATCCGCTGCTCCAGGTGGGCGATCACGTGGCGGTGGCGAAGCTCGCGCGCGCCCGCGGCCTGGTCTCGATGATCGACAACACCTTCGCTTCGCCGGTGCTGTTCCGGCCCCTCGAGCACGGCTTCGACCTGTCGCTCCACAGCGCGACCAAGTATCTGAACGGGCACACCGATATCGTGGCCGGCGCGGTGATCGGATCGCGCGCGCTGATCGCCAAGGTGAAGCACAAGCTCGATCACTTCGGCGGTGCGCTCGATCCGCACGCGTGTTTCCTGCTGATGCGCGGCATGAAGACGCTCTCCTTGCGTGTCCTGCGGCAGAGCGAGAACGCGCTCGCGCTCGCGCGGTTCCTCGAGTCGCACGCGGCGGTGTCGCGCGTGGCGTACCCCGGCCTCGAGAGCCACCCCGCCCACGTCCGCGCCCGATCGCTCTTCACCGGCGGCTTCGGCGGCATGTTCAGCTTCGAGCTGCGCGGCGGAGTCGACGCAGCGGTGCGCTTCATCAGCACAGCGCGCATCCCGGTCAGCGCGCCGAGCCTCGGCGGCGTCGAGACGCTGATGACGCGCCCGGTGACGACCTCGCACGCCGGCCTCTCCCCGTCCGAACGCGCGGCCGCCGGGATCTCGGACGCGCTGATCCGCGTCTCGGTGGGCATCGAGGACGTTCGCGATCTGATCGAGGACTTCGCGCAGGCGCTCGCCTGAGCGCGTGAGACCGGCCAGCTACCGTGCGCTGGACGGTTGCTCACCTGCGTGAGCCGGCTGGGGGGTGCGCCACGACGACGACCGGCCTCATTGCTTGGGTGACCGCGGCCGTGACTTCCTTCGGTTCTTTTTTGCCGCAGGCAAACCCAGCGCCTCGCAACGACGGGCGATCTCGTCGAGGTGCTGGCCCAGCTCGACGCTGATCTCGCGCTCCTCGTCGGCGGCGCGGCGGACTCCGCGCAGCAGCTCGTCGTTGGTCATGCGTTTGACGTCGTCGAAGTCGATCATCGTTCGCTCACCAAGCCCGATTTTTCGCCGAGATAGTACTGAATTGATTCCGCAAGTCATTCCGTTCGCGTCCGTCCGGATTTCGCACGCGTCCGGATTTCGGACGGACAAACTCCCTTTTTCGAAATTCATTCGCAGGAATCGGATCGCCGCAATCCGTGATGTTTCGCGGGGAGCATCGCTTTTCGTTTCGCGCGTGACTCCGGCCTGCTCCTTGCTCGGCGGCCACGGCATGAGACACCTGTTCATGATTCCGCTCCTCGTACTCGTCGCCTGCGGGTCCGAATACTCGCCGCCCGACGAGATGACCGCCGACGAGATCATCTCCGGCAGGAAGGACAACCGTCACGTCGCGGTCGGCCAGATCGGGAGTGACTGGCCCCCGAGCTGGCACTGCACGGGCACGCTGATCGCGCCGAACATCGTGCTCACCGCCGCGCACTGCCTCTACGACGAGGACAACCACCGTGTGCCCGCGGCGCGTCTGCTGTGGGGCGAGGACGACGCGATCTACGACGTGGTCTCCGCCAACACCCAGCGCTATAGCCCCGGCTCGCGCGACGCGTGGAACGACATCGCGATCCTCACGTTGTCCGAGCCCTCGCGCACGACACCCATCCCGATCGCCACCACTGTGCCGCGCGTCGATCAGCGCGTCACGGTGGTCGGCTTCGGTGTCACCCGCGCGACCGGCCCGCACCGCGGCACCGGCGGCGGTGTCCGCCGCAGCGCGACCATCACCCTCGACGAGGTGGGGGCGCGCGAGGTCGCGTACGCGTCCGACGAGCACGGCGCCTGTTACGGCGACTCCGGTGGCCCGCTGCTCGCGCGCATCGGCGGGAAGGAGCAGGTCGTCGGCGTCACCTCCCGCGGGACGGCGGTCGACTGCCTCGACGTCGACATCGCGACCCGCGTCGACGCCTACGCCACGTGGATCGGGCGGTTCCTCCCCTGAGCGCGCGGAACAATTGTTCCGTCGCTCTGAACGCCCTCCTCTCGAGGGGGACCTTCGCATGTACGCAACCGTTGGAATTTTCTCGATGGACCCGGCCGCCAGCGCCCAGCAAGCGCGCGAGCTGAGCGACCGAATCATCCCGATGGTGCGGGTGCGCCCGGAGTTCGTCTCCGGCTACTGGAACCAGGATCGCGTCACGTCGAGGAGCTACGCCTATCTGGTGTGGCAGAGCGAGGCGGCCGCTCGGAGCTTCGCCGCGATGGTCGAGGCCAACGCGAGCGGGCGAGCGGCGTTCGGCGTCCACCTCGAGTCGATAGCGGTGGTCGAGGTGTTGGCCTCGGCCGTGGCGCTCTGATGCGCGCGCTGTTCGTCGTGGCCGCGATCGGGGCGGGGGTCGGGACCGGGTGCAGCAGCGCGTCCGCCACGAGCAACGCACCCAGCGCGGAGGTCATCTTCGACAGCGTCTGCGCGCGCTGTCATGGCGCCGATGGCTCGGGCGGGCTCCGGCTCCCCGACGGCACCAGCCCGCGCAACTTCCGCGACCCCGTCTTCCAGGCCGAGCGCAGCGATGCCCAGATCCGCGCCGCGATCATCGACGGGAAAAACGGCGCGATGCCCGGCTTCGGTCAGGGCTTCGGCGCGCTCGTGATCGACGGGCTCGTCGCGCGCATTCGCTCCTTCGATCCCAGAAAGGCCAACCCATGAAGATCCTCAAACGCATACTCATCGCCGTCGGCGCGCTCGTGCTCCTGCTCGCCGGAGTCGTGGTCACCAAGTTTTACCTGCTGGCGCCGCGCTATCGGGCCGCAGCCGAGATGCACGCGACGAGCACGCCCGAGACTATCGAGCGCGGCCGCTATCTCGTGCACCACGTCGCGGGCTGCGTCGGCTGCCATTCCGAGTCCGACGTCAGCGCTCCGGGCGACCCGCCGATCGCGGGCAAGGAGCTCCAGGGCCGGCACTTCGACATGCCCGGCTTCCCGGGCGACGTGCGCGGTCCGAACCTCACGCCCGATCCGGAGACCGGGCTGGGCCAGTGGACCGACGGCGAGATCGTGCGCGCCATGCGCGAAGGCGTCTCGCGCGACGGCCGGCCGCTGTTCGGGATGATGCCGTTCCGTGCGCTGAGCGAGACGCTCACCGACGAGGACGCGCTCGCGATCGTCGCGTACCTGCGCTCGCTCCCGCCGGTCCACAGCGAGGTCGGGCACACCACGCTGCGGTTCCCGATCTCGATGCTCTCGCGCACCGGTCCGCGCCCGCTCGAGAAGCCGCTCGCAGCCGTGCCGACGGATCCGCTGGAGCACGGGCGCTGGCTGATGCGCATCGGGAACTGCGCCTCGTGCCACGACTCCCACGACTCGATGCACGAGCCGATCCCCGGGCGCCGCCTCGCCGGTGGAGATCCGTTCCCGATGCCCGACGGGAGCCACGTCTACGCGGCCAACATCTCGAGCGACCCCGGCACCGGAATCGGCGCGTACAGCGACGAAGACCTCGACCGCGTGCTCACGACCGGCGTGAACAAGGCGGGGCGGCCCCTGTACTTCATGCCTTTCACGCTCTACCGCGGCCTGACGCCCGAAGATCGAAAAGCGCTGATCCTCGCGCTCCGGCAGGAGGCCGCGGTGATGAACGTCGTCCCGCAGCGCGCGGCGAGCGTTGCCCAGACGCAGTGATGAGAGACCACTCAGGAGCCCAAGAAGCAGATCGGATCCGGATTCGAGGAAAATTGGATCCGATTCCTGGGTTCCTGGGTTCCTAAGCGAAATCAGGCCAACTAGGGGCATACAT
>Ga0105048_10013595_pt1 | contig 12714 bp, 15 predicted proteins | sample MAT05_FD_78382 | JGI IMG/M metagenome (GOLD analysis project Ga0105048, IMG submission 78382) | Freshwater microbial communities from Lake Fryxell liftoff mats and glacier meltwater in Antarctica - MAT-05 | ecosystem: Environmental > Aquatic > Freshwater > Ice > Liftoff microbial mat | place... | reverse complement strand
TCATAGTAAGGAAGGTTTATACGGATTTGGGCTTAAGTTGGGCATATTTCTCAAAATATACAGGTGCGATACTTAGTTTTCCCCAATCGGATACTGTGAACCTTTCAACGCGGAGGCCGTTCTTTAGAGCTGCTTCGCAAAAGTGTAATCTGCCTTTAATGGCTATACGTAGCCTATTGGTTGCACAGGCATTCCGCAACGGCTACCTTACATGGGTCATTCCTGAAAACTGATGAGCCGTTTTTCTGTAACCTCCCTCCTGCTCTGCTTATTATTTATAGCAGCCACACCTACCCCTTTAGTTGCCTGGAACAAAGCCACGCATATGACCATCGGTGCCATTGCCTATCGCGACCTGCGCAGCACATCACCCCAAACCGTAGCGCGGGTCGTGGCCATCCTGAAACAGCATCCCGACTACCAACCCCGCTGGGCCGATAAACTTGGCGACCCGGCACTGAGTAACGACGAGCGCGACGAGTACCTGTTTATGCTGGCGGCCCGGTGGGCCGACGACATCAAGAGTGGCAACAATCCCTACGATCATTCGACCTGGCACTACGTCAACTTCGTCTATAATCCCGATCAGGGTATTATCCGGTCAGATTCCACGCTGGCCACTGGCGAAAATATCCTGCAAGCCTACGCCCAGAATCAGGCCATTGTGCGGAGCAATGCCCCGGACCCCGAAAAGGCCATTGCCCTCTGCTGGTTGTTTCACCTGACCGGCGACGTGGCGATGCCGCTCCACACGACCGCGTTGATTGATGCCCGTTTTCCGGGTGGCGATCAGGGCGGCAACAAGTTTAAGATTCGCGTAACACCCGATGGCAAGACGATCAACCTGCACTCATTCTGGGACGGGATGCTGCTGGGCGCGGACGACTATACCTCAGCCCGGAATCTGGCCGTGCAGGAGCGGCAGAGCTTTCCCCGAAATCAGTTGCCGCAGCTCTGCGAAAACAGCATTACAGCGTGGGCCACAGCCAGTTTTCAACTGGCGCAGGATTCCGCGTATCGGAGCCACACGTTGGCAACCGACACGGATGCCGAGGGCGCGGTATTGCCCGCTGACTACGTGGCTACAGTGAAGCCGATTGCTGCCCGTCAGGTTGCGCTGGCGGGGTATCGACTGGCGGATGAGTTACGGGCGGACGTAGGAAACTGAGCCGGGTATGGTTGCGCGTCGGCTGATTCTGATTTTCTTTGTGTTACTGGCCACGTCGGCATCGATGGCGACCGCGCAGACGGTCAGGGGACGCATAGGCCACCACCCGCGCTCTGCCAAACGCCCGGCTCCCCGTGCGGTCTATGTGGACATCTGTCAGAGCCGCCGTGCGTATGCGTATCACAGTGGTATGTGTCGAGGGTTGTCCCGGTGTACGCACGGCGTGGGGAAGGTGACGGTCGCCCAAGCCCGGAACAGCGGCTACGTACCGTGTAAGATTTGCTATTGATAAATATCGCTAAAATGGAGAACGCCAAACTGAATAAACTAATAGGACTGCTTGAAACCATTGTTGAGAGTTTCAATGAGTATTCCTCTGAGAAGAGACCCTTCTCTGAAGTCAATGGTTGGAATTGGCCTTCAATTACCTATGACGATTTGGCGCGCATACCTGAAAGTTTGATTACATCTATAGGGAAATTGCCTAACCCGGTTGTAGACAAAGAATTGGAAGAAAATGTTATTCAGTCCTGTAAAAACTTAGAAAGCCTGACAACGAAAACATTACCATATATTTTTAACGGAAATGGGGACCGGGCAATCCCTGCGTATTTGGCTACGATGGATGGTGTACGACTCACCCTCTCACCACTCTTAGGATGGGATATGATTGTTGAGCAGAAAGCAATGCCTAAGCAATTGGCCAATAGGCTACGTTCTATAGAAGCTCAACTGACAGAAATCGTCCCTCAGAAAGATGACCTCATTAAGCAGATTCGACTCATTCAAAACGCAACCGAAACAGCGGAAAACCTACCTGCTGATTTGCAAAGTCTGAAAGACGCAAGGGCCAAGGTGACGAACCAGCATTTGAATAAATCCCCCCTTTTTTGGCGGGTAGTACACGTACAACCATCTTCCTCTCTCCTCAAACCTGTCTTCTCGATGAATTATTAGTTTATCAGTATCGTGATTTATTACTATTACAGTATATCAGGATACTGATAAATCAGTATTTTGCCATTAACTCCTCGTATCGCTCCTGATAACGCTTATTGGCCCAATCCTGAATCGTAGCTAATTGCTCCGGTGAATCTTTGTACTGATGGAAAAGAAGATTCAAAACAAGATCGCTCGTCAGGTCCGAAAACAGACTCATGTCCTTAATAAACTTCAGTTCTGAAGACACTTCGCCCGGAACAGACTGGCCATTTTGATCAAGTTTGGCATCTACTTTTTCGAGGTGCTGTTTAACCGGCTCCATATACCACCGCACGGGCGGCCCCGTTCTCATGGCTTTGCAAATACGTAATGATCCGGTCAGTTGTCCGCACGACAGTTTCCCGAAGCGGGTTCTTGTTTTCGTCCTGAGTAGGGTCATAACCCAGCTCGATGTAGTGATCGACGGCCTTACTTAGAAAATCGTGCAGCGTAATTTTTTCAGCTTTCCCGGCTCCTGATTTTTTGGCCAGCTTCTGATTGAGCTTCTTTACTCGTTCGCGGGCACGTTGGGCCACTTCCAGGTCAATTTTTACAGTTTCACGCTCCATCTATCAATCAGGCAGTTATGTACGATAGTGTACAAGCCATCCAGAACAATTCACTATCAATCAGTCAATTACAAGCAGCCTGTACACATTTACAGGGCGCTTTAGCAGCTAACGTGTTGTTTTACAGTCAATTGCATCTGTCTATCTTGCTAATCACAAAACAGGCAATAGACAGTACTCCTATAGAGTTAGAAGATCAACGAAAGTACAGCTTTCCATGCGTATATCAAACTCAGAAAATGGTGTAATTTTTACCGGATATGCTTAGTCGATACAGTGGGCAACAGATTCCATAAACAGCCCTATTTTTTCCAAATCGTCAATCCTCCAGGTCTCAAGATGGTCTCTCCGGCGCGTTATCAGTTTGTGACGGTTCAGGTTAACAATCCGGCGTATTTGGCCATTGAGACACCGGACTCCTTCAGGCAATTGTATATTTTGTTTCTAACCTCGATAAAATCATCATTCTTGCCCTTTTCCTCGGCCGTCCCAAACAACTCCAGTAATTTCTGTAAATCCCCGCAGGTAAATCGTCGTTCTCCTTTACAATGATTCAGCCCACCTTTTGCTCAGTGCTACTTTTGTTTCGTTTAAATCAATAAACCATTATGCTGTGATAATAAAATATTAATAAATCTATATCACAGCATAATGATTTATTGATTTACATAACCTCTACCTCATCAGCAACCGCAATCAACCTGTTAAATTCTTCGGTAGGTAAGTGCGTCCACTGAGGTGAATAAAGTTGGCCGGATAAACTGCCCTTGCTCGGATAAATTTTAAACCGGACTAAGTCTGTAGTTTGGTCACGGGTGCCGGGCCGGTATTGCTCAATGAAAATCATTCGCTGAGGATTTACAAGAAACTGCCTTACCACTTCATTCGCTATAGTCGCGCAGGCATTAGTTACCGCATCGGCGGACCGACTCATACCCTTGTCAATATCCGTCGCAACTACAACATCGGATTGGCGGTAGAGAGTAATCAGGCATTGGCTGGGGTATTTATTTTCCGGGATAAATTTTAATGTATGCTGTTCCATTTGGGATAGTTTAACCCTACTGTCGGCTCAATGATGAACAGACAGTAGGGTAGGGGAGAGGGTTTTACTCGTCGTTGCCTGGTTTGATTCCCTGAATGAAGTTGGCGGCTTTTTGTGCCTTCTGTGCAGCTTCAAAGAAAAACCGTTTCGAGCCGGCGTCCCGGTCGCCCCGCAGTTTATTGAGCCAACCATTAATGTAGGCCGAACTATTGCCGATGGTCATAGCACTGATGCCAGTAATACCACACAGATAAGCCGCGCCCAACTCAGCGGTTAATTCCTCTTTGCTGTACGTCTGTGAGCCAAACGAAGCGATAGTCTCGATCTCAGGCCGGTTCAACCGGGAACGGTGGCCGGTCGCGTGTACCAATTCATGAAACAAGACGCTGTAATAATCTTCGGCTTTTTTGAAGTTTTGCGCTGGTGCCATATTCACCACATCCAGAAACGGCGTGTAAAAGCAGCGGGCCGGGTCGTTATTCACCAATCGGGGACGGTTGGGCATCCGGTCGATAATGCGCTGGCAAGCGTCAATCATTACAGACTCTTTCGGTATCACGGGTTCCTTAATTTCAATAGGCAAAGTAGTGTCCTCGATGTTAAAAACCCGGTAGTACCGCAAGACCAATTTTTCCTCCTCACTGTTTGCCCCGCCTTTGGTCTTCACCTTGATGGGCTTCCAAAACACAATTGGAATGCTTACTGCTCCTTTCTTCACCATGCCACCCATTTCTTGTACCTGTTTGAATCGGGGCGGCCCGTGCCGTCAGAAACATGGGGGCCTGATGGAGTGTCAATGCCAGCAAAAACGCATTAACTCCGGTATAGGGCCGTTTGGTGGCGTAGTTGTGGGGAATCGTATATTCCTGCCCTTCCACAATGGCCACTTTCCACGGCTTTCGCCACGGTAAAACTCCCTTCTCTAACTGATTGATTACTTGCTGATTGATAAATTCGTAAACATCGAATTTTGCTTCTTTCTTCGTGTTCATAGTGCTGTTATCTGCTGATTGATTACAGTACTAATTTACGCATTATCTCAGTATATTAATATAATAAAATAACAATATTCTGATTTAGCATTGTTTTTTCTTCCCTTCTATTCTAAATGAACAACGCACATCCGCGCGGGGCCTTTTCGGCCTGGCGCGTCCGTTTCCCCGCCGTGGCCCCTTTTCGGGGCGACGGCACACAGCACACATTCCGTATATTTGTCAATACCTCACAATCCATTTCCAGTATTCTCGAAAGATACCAGCAATGAAGTATATCGCGCCTAAGCTAACGGCTAAACAAAGGAAGCAATAACAAGCCCAAGACTTGGTGTATGACGCTTTTGAAACCCGTAATCCAATCGAAACGCTTGACCTGATACGGAAGGCCCGCGTTTTAGATCCAGAGAACGTGGATGCCCTTTGTTTCATGGCCGCCCACAGTCCGGATTTGTCAACAATGTTTCGGTATTACAGGCAGGCGGTCAGGGTAGGAGCGACTTGGAGAGGAATTCGAAAAGTATCGGAGTCACTTTGGGGGGATTACGGAAACCCGGCCCTATATGCGGGCCAGAGCTGGCTTGGTCAAAGCGTTATTATTCGATGGTCAATCCGGAGAGGCCATTACCCAGATGTGGCAGATGATCGCTTTGAACAAAATGGACAATCAGGGAATGCGCTACACGCTTTCAACTGCCCTCTTAAACGCAAATGATTTTGAAGGGTATGAGAGACTGTTAAAACTGTTTCCCGACGATTATTTGGCTGCCTGGCAATACAATCTCGCTCTGTATTTATTCCTGCAAAAACCCAACTCCAATGAGAGCGTTGCGACCCTCAAAATAGCTTTCGGTTGTAATCGGCACGTACAAGCTTATTTGCTGGGCAAGAAATCGCTCCCCAAAATACAGGCCAGCAGCATTATTTTAGGTGATCCACCCGGCGCTACCGGGCTTAGATTCAGACTACTCACCCTTTCGGGCTTCTTTGTAGTTTTACGGGGTCATCCCTGATCCGACTCCCCAACCCCGCACTGTGCGGGTGAACCTTCATTCGTTTTTTGCTCTGTCGAACAACCAGCGCCGGTTTTTCAGGTCCCGGAAACTTAGTATGCCACCCTCAGCCGTTCAAGAGAGTCAGGCAACTTTACCGTGCTGCACTATTCGGCGAAAGCACTGGCCGGAGTCTTTTAAAGTCTTCCTCATAATACAAAGGTACGGCTAAAATGCTCCGTATAAAACGGTAACTATCTATACTTCAACCTTTTATCTCCCGGTTAATTCGTGGTTTTTGACTCATTTTCTGCTCTGGGCCAGGCTGGGTATCAAAAAAAAGGTCACCCAAGGGGTGGCCTTTTGATCAGGCTGTTTGGCCGTTTTTTTGCTCAAAATGCAATGCCTGTTGTTCAAGGGTTTTTTGGTGTAAACGGAACGTTTCCAAATCGCTTTCATCGACACCGGCCTTTTCAGCCTGTTCGACGGATTGAATGCCTGCCCCAAAAAGCTCCCTTGCCGTTGTCGTAACACCGCCTTCAGAACGGATCAGAGCCGCCAGGCAGCAAGCGTAACCTTGAATGAAGGATTTGTTCTGGCTCATGCCATCACCGGCTGCAGTGCCGGTACTTCCAACGCTTCCACTAAGTTTTTCCTCGGCAGAATACAGGTAAGGCCCAAAGAAGGGATTTTTTGGCCGTTCGACGGCAAAGGGGGTTTCTGTTTCTGATGGTTTCCGGCAGTAGTCGCTTCCTTTACCGTAACAATAGGGGTTGAGCATGGCCAGATAGTTCTGGCACGGAATAACCTGCTGGTTGCCAATTAGGAACAGTTCATATTCATACACTCCGGCGGCTTTAGCCGTTTCGTAGAAGTTCGTATAGTTCCATACCGGGCGCTTATCCTTTTGAGGGTCTGGCTTTTCTGCCCGTTGAAATTCCGGGCAGTCGGCCAAACCAAACGCGTCCGTGAATTCATGAAGACTCATAGCTCTTTCTGCCTTGTTTAGCTTCCGGAGGGGGAAAAACAGTTTTCCCAGGAACAGAAAGCCCGTCGCTTTAGCGACGGGCTTTCTGTTTAGTGGTTGTTTAGTGTTGACGTTCACCAGAGTTGAGGTTTGGGGTTTAATGAGGCCACTTACATGCGTAAGTGAATGGTACTGGGTTTCTCGGTGGTGGGTTGTTTGGTCGGTGCTGAAGGCAACACGTTCATCATGCCGCGCTGAATATCGCCCAGTTTGCCCCCTAAAATCGTTACGGCTTCATCCGAACTAAAATCAGGTTGTGTAACAACCAGCGTGGCCACGAATGATTTGTATTCTGTTTCCAGTGGGTATCGGTAAGTTGGGAATAACGACTGTAGGCTCTGAATGCTTTGGCAGGTCGTATTGAAGTAGGTAGCCAGTCTACCGGGTCGGTTAAGGTCGTTTACGTGGGTATCGACAATAAACGGGTTACGCTTGTTGCGACCATCGGCGGTAAACTTGTCCAGAATACGACTGTACTCCAGTCTCAGCATATCCTTGACCGTATTGTCGTTTTTCTCCAGCCGGTCAAGCTGGTAGGTACAAGCTTGGTTGGATTCCTTCACCCGTACCTTTAGGCTTTTATTCTTCTGGCCTTTGTTTATCAGGGCATTATAGCCCATGTTGATGCCGTACTGTGCGGCATTGGCCAAAATGTCTGTGGGTCGGCTCCCCGTGTAGATACTCCCCAAAGGGGTGGGGATGCTGATGTTTTGGCCGGTTGCGGTCAATGCCGCAAAAATCATCAGGAGTGCAAACAGGACTGGTTTCATTATGTTTTGGGGGCGTTTTTACGGCTCCCTCTGCCTTTTTGTTTACCTAAAGATACCACTAAAAACCTGTTTTGGCAAACCTTTATTGGCCCCCCCCCCCTTTTTTTACCCTATTGATTCTGAGATTTATTGAGAATAATAGATCGCACATTTCCGATTCTATTTCTATTCCCGCAGGGCGTTTCCCCGCTCCGGCGGCTCCCCTTGATTCATTCACCTGCCTGAGCAGGTTTTTCTGGTGCCTGGACTTAGCAGGCCATTTCAAGTAACACTTCTTTTTCCATTTTGGCTACCGCCTGTAGCCGTACCGCCTGTAGTTGCTTGAGGACTACTAAGCGTTCAGCGGCCATTTCCCGCTTTACCTCATCCTTACTGTTCAGGTTATCGGTCTCAAACCAGATATGATTCGACAAACTAGTTAGGTCTAAAGTTGGATAAGAAGTGGGGATGCGATGGAAAGTAGCCATGATAAATTAGGTAGATAACGCTCTACGAGGCTTGGATGGTCAGTTATTCTCTGCTGTTGAGCTTATGTCAAAGATACGGCTCTTACCCCTACTGCACAAGGCTAACTAGCTATGTATCAACATTTTCCACCCACTTGGTTGGGTTATTCGTCTTTGAGCCACCCGTAGCGGTGGTTTTCTGGTTTCGGTTCCGCCGTAGTTCGTCTCCTTAAAATGAAGGAGATGGTTGGAGGTAGCCCCTATATATAGGAAATTAGCACTCTAATCCACCAGCGGAATGAAATTCCAATTCGACAACGGCAACAGCCGCCACCTCTTTACCGACCACACCGAGCGCAACAATTCGAGAGAAGAAATTGAAAGCGTTTTTGCCGATCCCAAATTTGTGGGTTCGTTCAATCGTACATCGCCATCTGGGGAAGATCGCTTCCACGGCGTAGGCCAGAGCAACCAAAATCGCGTTCTTTATGTTGTTTTTGTGGTCAGGAATGGGGAAATTAGGCCCTTTAGTTGCCGACCAGCCAGCAGAGACGAACGGAAAAGCTATGCCAACTCCATCTAAACGATTCGGGAATAAACCAGCCAAGCATAAAGTTACGGTGCTAAAAAACAGCATGACGGCGGCTGAAATGAGGGAGTCCGGAGAGCAGTTTGTCTCTCAGTTTGGCTCCTATATGACGATTCAGGAAATTCTGGACATGCAAGCCACCAAAGAAACATCCAATGCCCGAGTTGGCGTTGAATTCCCTGATGGAATCTTGTTCTAATGAGTCGGCTCAAAAAAAAGGAGCCGTGGATACTTCCGATCAGGAAACGTCCTCAACGGTGAGGTCAGCGAAGCCGTTGAGGACGCACAAAACAACAAACACCTGTGGGAGAACGCGCCTGGGGCGTTGGAATGGCTGAAAAGCAAATCTGGTCTGTAGTCGCTTTGTTAATAAATTGAGATAGTATGACATTGATATACTGATATACTGTGTTTATATATCATTCGCCAGCATAGTCTGGATCTCACTCAATGCCATAAAGCTTCATTTTACTGACCAGAGTGTTGATTGATCCATACCCAAGGGCAGAACAGGCTTTTGATTTGTTCCCGACGTAATAGGAAAGTGTACGTTGAATCAGTGCCTTTTCGTGGATTGACCAGTTGAAGGAATTCAATGCCTCCACGGGCTTTGTAATCCAGCCAGGCAAATCAACAATTTCTATGGTACTTTCAACGAACACATACAGGGATTCTATAAGATTCTCTAACTCACGAACGTTTCCGGGAAAGGTATAAGCATCAACAAAATGATAGGCAGCCGACGAAAAGCGAAGCCGCTTTGAACGACGAAAGACTTTCCGTTTGCTTTCAAGAAAATGATCAACTAACTGGCGTTTTTCGTCTTGTCCCCGATCAACTAAAGCAGGTAAGTGTAATTCTGTTACGGACAATCGATAGAACAAATCCCAGCGGAAAGTACCGTTGGAACACAAACTACGTAAATCGCGATGGGTAGCAGCAATGATACGCACATCAACCTTGCGGGCCTTGGTTTCGCCGACCGGCGTACATTCACCTGTCTGCACTACCCGGAGTAATGATTGTTGCATGTAGGGCGAAATGTCGCCGATCTCATCCAAAAAGATGGTGCCACCGTGAGCCGCTTCAAAGAAACCCTTCCGATCTTGAGCCGCCCCGGTAAAGGCCCCTTTTACGTAGCCAAACAAGCGTGATTCCAGTAGCTCATTACCCAACGCAGAGCAATTGACTGCCTCAAACGGACGGTTGGCTCGGGCTGAACAATCATGGATATACCGCGCCAAATGCTCTTTCCCGGTTCCGCTCTCCCCCTGAATAAGGCAGGTGACTCGCTCCGTTTCAGCTACTTTGTTGGCTCGTTCATAAATAGGTGTCAGCGCGGGTGTAACCAGATAATCATTCGTAAGATCCGCCCGGTCCTGTAAATTCTCTTTAATTACGGCTGCAACAGGCTCCGTCCACCGTTCCAGTTCAGTACGTACTAATTCAGGCACTCCTTTGGCTTTATTGAATCTGGCTTCCCGAGTCTGAAGCAGTTGAGTTCGTAAACCCAACGAAGCATGGCATAGATACCAGACGACCTGCATGGCCGGCGTACCTGGAGAGATAAACAGGTCAATCTCATGCTCCGAAAATTCCATTAACAATGCCTCAATCTTTGGCCGGATCATAGCCGGATTGATGATATCCTTGTTGATGATGTCCATATAGCGGCCTTCAAGCTTAGATTTTCGATCTGGAAAATCAAGCGACAATCGGTTCAGTAGTCGATCAAGCCGGGTATCGTCGTCGGACTCGGTTGACAGGATAACGTGACGGTCATGTTCGAAGAAATGCTGGTGAAACTGTAGAGTAGGGCTGGTATCAGAGACGACACCATCCTGAAAGTCATTTTTAAAGGCATACCAGGAAATCAGAATTTTCATATCAATAATTGACAGCTATAATTTAATAATTGACAATTATAAAGCAAAAAATGGCCATTCCAAGCGTATTTTTGCGCTGGCACAGTATTGGCAATTCATTCAGTATCGTCCATCTTAAACCAGCAGCTACGATCATGACGGCTACCCTTACCTGTCCACACTGTGCTGAAGCTATTGATTTCGAGTCAACTCTGGTACACCAGATCAAACATCAACTGACGGAGGAGCAAACCCGGCAGTTTGCCGAACAACGCCGAACCCTCGACCAACGCGATGCGGTTTTGAAACAACAACAGGAAAAACTTACCCAACAGGCAGCTAATCAAGAGGCTGAGGTTCAACGACTCCTCAACGGGAAACAAGTTGAACTCCGCAACCAGTTGAAAAAGCAACTTCAGGCCGAGCAAGCCACTGAACTGGAAGCCTTGAAGGAGGAAATTCAGGACAAATCAACCCGCATTCGTACCATGCAACAGCAAGAATTGGAGCTGCGTCGCCAACAACGGCAACTGGTAGAACAGCGTGATGCAATGGGGTTAGAAATTGAAAAGAAATTGCAGGCCGAACGGCATACGATTGAGGCTAAAGCGTTGCAGAAGTTCCGCGACGAGAACCATCTTCAAATTGAAGAGAAACAGGTTCTGATCAATAGCCTGACCCTACAGTTATCGGCTATGAAGCAAAAACTCGAACAAGGTTCGCAGCAAACTCAGGGCGAGGTTGGCGAGGTAGCCATTGAGAAACTACTCGCCGAAACGTTTCCGTTTGACCAGATCGACGAGGTAAGCAAAGGGGTTAATGGTGCTGATGTGGTGCAGACTGTTCGTAATGAATTTGGGCAGGTTTGTGGGCGGATCATTTACGAAAGCAAACGAACCAAAGCGTTTAGCCCTGCCTGGATCAACAAACTAAAAGGCGATTTACAGGCGCACAAAGGTGATATTGCGGTGTTGGTTACGGAAACCATGCCCAAAAACTGCCCACAATTCGGGTTGCACGACGGTATTTGGGTCTGCTCCTTTACAGAAGTTCGAGCCTTGGCGGGTGCGCTGCGGCAAGGTGTGCTGCGCGTGGCCGAAGTACAGACAGCCCGGCAGAATCAGGGCGAGAAAATGCAGGTTCTCTACAACTACCTTACCAGCAACGAATTCCGGCAGTGTATCGAAAGCATTGTGCAGACTTTCCGCTCCATGCAGGAGAGTTTGGAAAAGGAAAAGCGAGCTACCAAACGGCGGTGGGTCGAGCACGAAAAACAAATCGAAACCGTCATCGACAACACCGTCTGTATGTACGGTTCCATGCGGGCCATTGCGGGCGGGGCTGTGGCTAAGATTGAAGGGTTCGAGGTCGATGAATTAGAAGAAACGCCGTTATTGGCGTAATTTGCCCTTACTTTATTCATTAACATGAGAGACTATACCGGGCTGCCAGTATGGTCTTTACTTACTCCGATAAATGCTTACTGGCGAACTACGCTCCAATATTGACCGGGTCTGGAATGCGTTCTGGACGGGTGGTCTTTCCAATCCCCTCACGGTTATCGAGCAGATTACTTACCTGCTTTTTCTACGCCGGTTAGACGAACTCCAAACGGCGAAGGAGAGCCAGGCTAATGCCACGCAATCGCCGATTGAAGATCCCATTTATACCCCCGATCAGGACGATCTGCGCTGGAGTCGTTTCAACGGCAAAGACCCCGAAACGCTGTTCCGGCTTTTTACCCAACCCGATGGCGTATTTGAGTTTATCCGGTCAATGGGAAAAGAATCGGCCTTCGGGCGGTATATGAAGGGGGCGACGTTCATGATCCCTACGCCCCGGCTACTGGCTCAGGTGGTTGATCTGCTCAACCTGATACCCATGCGCGACCGCGACACCAAGGGCGACGTGTATGAATACCTGCTGTCGAAGATCGCTACGGCGGGGCAAAACGGGCAATTCCGAACACCCCGGCACATTATCAAGATGATGGTGGCCCTGTTGGCTCCGCAACCCGACGATATTATCTGTGACCCCTCGGCAGGGTCGGCGGGGTTTTTGGTGGCTGCTGGCGAATTTGTAGCCGAAATGCACAAGCAGGCACTGCTCAAAACGGCCACTCAGGATCATTATCGGCACCGGATGCTGATGGGCATGGAATTCGATCCGACCATGATCCGCATTGGGGCTATGAACCTGCTCCTGCACGGTATCGAACCCGAACAATTGGCCGATGTGGATGCCCTCAGTAAAAGTAACGCTCCCTTTGC
>Ga0105048_10013590_pt1 | contig 12716 bp, 8 predicted proteins | sample MAT05_FD_78382 | JGI IMG/M metagenome (GOLD analysis project Ga0105048, IMG submission 78382) | Freshwater microbial communities from Lake Fryxell liftoff mats and glacier meltwater in Antarctica - MAT-05 | ecosystem: Environmental > Aquatic > Freshwater > Ice > Liftoff microbial mat | place... | reverse complement strand
GTGCCTCGGTCATTCTGGCAGGGATTCGTCGGAAACACTGGGATTCCCAGCGTTCCGGCGCAAATCCCTTGCCCAAACACCAAGGTCATCTGGGAAATCCGGGTCGAATGGTCAGGCTTGCTCTTTGGTGAGGCGCATGAAGAGTTTTAGCCCCGCCCCCCGAGGCTAAAACCCACCATTATCGCGCCGCCGAAACCGGCTTTACTATCCATTTGTACCGTGCAAGGCGCTCACTTCCGATAGGTGAGCGCCTTGAGCGCCTTGAGCGCCTTGCTACGTTTCGAGCACTTCACGGCGATCCCGGACCGGCCCGACGCGCCGGCGGAAATCGGCAGTTCGGGGCAATAATCCTGCCCCGACTGGCATCCCGGGTGCATTTGAAGTAGTATCTAACCGTCCCGTCGGGCACCCCGTTGCCAGCCCCGCCCTTTCCCTCTCCAACCCCCGGCGATGACCCCGTACGACCACGCCGAACTCGCCCGGGCGCTGTTCGAGGAACTCGGCGACGCCCTGTTCCTCCTCGACCCGGAAACCGACCGCCTCATCGACATCAACCCGGTCGCCCTGCGGCTGACCGGGTTCTCCCGGGCCGAGGTGATGAAGTTCCCGGCCACCCAACTCTTCCGGGTCGAGGCCGCCGGGGGGCAGCAGCGGCTCAAGGGGGCGTTCTCCAAGACGATGGTGTTCCACGGGCAGGACGGCTTCCTCCTGCGGACGAAGGAGGAGAGCGGGTGGGTGCCGGTCAGCCTCACCGTGTCGCGGCTGCACGTCGCCCCGAAGACGCTCGGCCTCATCATCGCCCGCGACGACCGCGAGCGGCGGGCGGCCCTGGCCCAGACCCGGCGGGTCGAGGCCGAACTGCGGACCGTCCTCACGAACAGCCCGGCCGCCCTGTGGAGCGCCGAGCGGCCGCCCGGCCCAGACGTGTTCCTCGGCTGGCAATTCCGCTACGTCTCCGCCCTCCTCGCCAAGATCGCCGGCCGCGCGGCCGACGCCTTCGACACGCCGTTGCGTTGGGCCGAGGCCGTCCACCCCGGCGACCGCGACGCCTACCGGGCGGTCGTGCGCGGGTTGCTCGTCGGCCCGGCGGCCGACGCCGAGCAGGTGTACCGCGTCGTCACCCCGGACGGGGCGGTGCGCTGGGTCCGCGACCGGCTACAGGTGGTGCGCGACCCGTCCGGCCGGCCGGCCCGGCTCGACGGGTGCGTGTCCGACGTGACCGCCGAACGGCAGGCCGAGGAGACGACCCGCCAGAGCGAGCGGCGGTTCCGGGCGCTGGTCGAGAAGAGCGGCGACGGCATCCTCCTGCTCGACGACAAGGGGCTCATCCGCTACGCCAGCCCGGCCGCCCGGACGACCCTCGGGTACGACCCGGCCGCCCTCGTCGGGACGAGCGGGTTCGCGTTCATCCACCCGGCCGACCACCCGGCCGCCCACGAGCGCCTGGCGTACACCCTGTCGCGGCCGGGCGAGGACGTGCCGTGGCTGCTGCGGGCGGTGGCGGCCGACGGGTCGGAGCGGGTGCTCGAAACGAACGCCTGCAACCGCCTCGCCGACCCGAGCGTCCGGGCGCTGGTGGTCAACTACCGCGACGTGACCGACCGCGACCGGGCGGCCCGCGACCTGGAAGACCAGCACGCCCTGCTCGGCGGGCTGTTCGCGTCGGTCCCCGACCTCGTCTGCTACAAGGACCGCGATTTGCGCTTCCTGGGCGGCAACCCGGCGTTCGAGGAACTCGCCGGGCGTCCGGTCGCGGAGGTCGTCGGGAAGACCTGCCGGGAAATCTTCACGGACGACTGGGCGGTCAAGTTGCGGGCGGTCGAGCCGTCGGTCGTCGAGACCGGGGCGTCGGTCCGCGCCCGCGACTGGGTGACGTACCCCGGCGGGCGGAAGGCGCTGCTCGACATCGTCATCTCCCCGCTCCGCGGCACCGCCGGGGCGGTCGTCGGGGTGATCGTCGTCGGCCGCGACGTGACCGAGCGCGACCGGCTCGAAGAGGCGCTCCGCGAGTCGCAGAAGATGGAGGCCGTCGGGCGGCTGGCGGGCGGCGTCGCGCACGACTTCAACAACCTGCTCACGGTCGTCCTCGGCAACCTGGAACTGGTACGGTCGGGGGTCGATCCGGCCGAGGTGCCGGACCTACTCGCGGCGTCCGAGCGGGCGGCCCGGCAGGCGGCCGACCTGACCCGGCAGATGCTCGGGTTCGCCCGCCGCCAGCCCTTGCGCCCGGCCGTCGTGGACTTGAACGCCCTCGCCCGGGAAGCCCTCCACCTGCTCCGCCGGTCGATCGACCCGCGGGTGGCGGTCGAGTTCGCCCCGGCCCCGGCCCTCCGCCCGGTCGCGGCCGACCCGGTGCAGGTCCAGCAGGTGTTGATGAACCTCTGCCTGAACGCCCGCGACGCGATGCCCGACGGCGGCACCCTGCGCGTCGAGACGACCCACGCCGCCGCCCTCCCCGGCACCGCCCCCGGCGACCCGGCCCCCGCCGGCGGGTTCGCCCGGTTGAGCGTGTCGGACACCGGCGTCGGGATGTCCGCGGAGGTGCGGGCGAAGGTGTTCGAGCCGTTCTTCACGACGAAGGAGGTCGGTAAGGGAACCGGCCTCGGACTAGCGGTGGTGTACGGGGCGGCGGCGGCCCACGGCGGGACGGTGGTGTGCCACAGCGCCCCCGGCGAGGGGAGCCGGTTCGATGTGTACCTGCCGTGCGGGCCGGTCGGCGAGGCCGCCCCCGGTCCGGCCGCCCCCGCCCCGCCCCCGGACCGCGGGCACGGCGAGACGGTGCTGGTGGCCGACGACGAGCGGGGCGTGCGCGAGTTGGCCCGTGCGGGGCTGGAACTGCACGGCTACCGCGTCCTGGTGGCGGCGGACGGCGTTGAAGCCGTGGACGTATTCCGGCGGGAAGGAGAAAGCATCGGGCTGGTCGTGCTGGACGCGACGATGCCGCGGATGACGGGCCGGCAGGCGTTCGACGCGATCCGGGCGATTTCCCCGCGCGTGCCGGTCGTCTTCGCCAGCGGCTACCCGGCGGCGCGGTCGGTCCCCGACCCGCCGCCCGAGCGGACCGCGTTCCTTCACAAGCCGTACACCCCGACCCAGCTGGCGACCGAAGTTCGCCGCATGCTCGACGCGGGGTAGCCACGCCCGGCCGTCACTCCCACTTCGGCAGGTCGGCGGGCGGCTGCGGGTCGCCCTTCGCGCGGGACATCGTGTCGCGGAGTTTCGTCGTCGCGTTCTCGGTGTCGCCGCCGGTCGCCAGGAAGAACCTCTTTCCGGTCGGCCCGGCGTCGATGTTCGACGCCGGGTTGCCGTCGGCGGTGAACCGGGCCTTTTCGAGCGCCACCCACTCGCCCTTCGCCGGCTTCACCCACCCGTTCCCGAACACCGCCCGCCGTTCCTTCGTCGTCGAGACCTTGTTCCGGCGGAAGTCCTCGACGAACGAGTAGTACCCCTTCAACAATTCGCCCCCTGTGAGCGTCGAGAAGGTGACGAGGTGCTTCCACTCCTTCTTCTCGGGGATGAAGAAGTAGCCGGAGTACGCCGTGCGGTCGGGGCCGTCGGGCTTGGCAGCCACGAGGAAGCGGTAGGTCTCGCCGACCTTCCAGTCGTAGTCGAAGAACGACTGCCCGCCGGTCCCCTCGTTCCCGAACCGCCCGGTGCGCACGGCGGCGTCCTTGTACTTCAACTCGACCCGCTTCTCCTCGGGCACGCTCTTCGGGTCGTCCCCCGCGGCCGGATCCCAGACCGAGAACAGCACGAGTTTCTTCCCGTTCGCCAGTTCTTGAATCCCGAAGTACCCCTTCCCCCACCCGCACACCATGAAGTACGTCCCGTCGGCCGACTTCTCGACCGCCGCTTCGTTGTAAAAGGCCACGCCCTCGGGTGCGGGGTAGCCGAGGTGGACCGAGCGGCAGGCGATGCCTTTCAACGTCTCGTCGGCGGTGGCCGTTGCGAGGGTGGCGAACACCAGCAGCGTGCCGGCGGAACGGACGAGTCGCATGAGCGTCTCCGGGGGTCGGGGCGGTTAGTTTTATGATTCGGCCGGCCGGTGCGGAACTTTCGCGACGGCCGCGGCCGCGGCGTGATATGTTCCGATAGGGGTAAAGGTGGCGGGTTCCTCGCGGGTAGTGCCGATGAAGCTCGGGTGGTGGTGGCTGGTCGTCGTCCCGGTCGCGGTCCTCGGGTCGCTCGACCTGGCCGGGGATTGGCTGTTCGGAGTGCGCACCGTCCCGTCCACCCCCCGCGCGGAACCCCCCGCAGCCCCGGAGGCGCGCCGTGCGTTTGCCGAGTGGAAGGGGCCTGGACACGACCCGACGGCCGACGAGTTCGCCGACCTCCTACGTGCGATCGGCACGGCCGCCGCCGCCGGGCGGACGGCCGACGTGGTCGAGGCGTTCGACGTATCGTGCCTCCACGACGCGATCGCGCAGGCCGACTTCTTCACCACCGGCGGCCGCCGTCCCGACCCGATCGACGGCCCTCGCCTCCTCCGTACCGCCCTCTGGTCCAGCGCCCACGAGTGGGGGCCGGCCCTCGCATTCGACCGGGTCGAGGTGCGGAGCGTCGTCGCGCTGCCGGCCGACGCCGCCCGGTTGGTCTACGCCAAGCACGGGTCGGGTTCGCGGTCCGCCCCGTTCCGGTGGTGGTTCACGCGCACGGCGACCGGGTGGAAGGTGTACGACGCCGAGGAACTACGGGTCGGCATGCGCCTGAGTCGGCAGGCGGCGGGCCTGTTCGCCCGCGCGACCGGGGCCGAAGTACCCGCCGACGTGCTCGCCGGGTTGCAGGCCCTTCGAACGGCGTCCGACCGCCTCGGCGAGGGCGACGCGGCCGCCGCCGATACCGCCCTCGCCCCGGCCCGCAAGGCGACGCTGCCGCGGGAGGCGTTCGTTCTGCGGTGCGTATTGGAAGGCGCGGTTGCGGCGATGACCGGGCGGGCGGCGGACGCGCTCGCGTGGGCCGACCGCGCCGACGCCGTGTCGCCGGGACTGCCGGCGGTACTGTACCTGCGGGCGTCGGCCCACGCGGTCGCGGCGGACTGGCCGCGGGCGGCCCTGAACGCCCGCCTCTACCTCGACCACCTCGGACCCGACGCCGCCGCGTGCCGCATCCTCGGCACCGCCCTGCTCGAGATGATGCGACCGGCGGAAGCGGCCGCGGCGTTCGAGCAGGGTCTGCGCGACGACCCGACGCGCCAAGACCTCAAGGCGGCCCTGGCGGAACTGCGGACGAAGCCGTAACCCGTCTTTCGGCCGGGCGAAAGCGTTGACACGCCCGCACGCCCGGCGACAATAGCGCCCGCGTCCCCTCTCGCCTTTCCCGTCGCCACCAGGACTCTCTCATGTCCGCCACCACCCCCACGAAGCCCCGGTACACCGCCCCGAAGGTCGCCGACCAGAAGATGTTCGTCGGCGGAAAGTGGGTCGAGGCGCGGAGCGGCAAGACGTTCGAGACGGTCAATCCCGCCACCGGCGAGGTCATTTGCCGCGTCGCCGAGGGCGACAAGGCCGACATCGACGCGGCGGTGGTGGCGGCCCGCGCCGCGTTCGAGACTGGCCCGTGGGGGCGGATGAACGGGAGCGACCGCGCCCGCCTGCTGAACAAACTCGCCGACGCCATCGAATCCCACGCCGACGAACTCGCCGCCCTCGAATCGCTCGACAACGGCAAGCCGATCGGCGAGTCGGCGACGGCCGACCTGCCCCTCACGGTCAAGTGCTACCGCTACTACGCGGGCTGGGCCGACAAGATTCAGGGCCACACCATTCCCATCGACGGGAACTACTTCTGCTACACGCGGCACGAGCCGGTCGGCGTCGTCGGGCAGATCATCCCGTGGAACTTCCCGCTGCTGATGCAGGCGTGGAAGTGGGGGCCGGCGCTGGCGTGCGGGAACGCCCTCGTCCTCAAGCCCGCGGAGCAGACCCCGCTCACCGCCCTCCGCGTCGCCCGGCTCGCCCAGGAGGTCGGCTTCCCGGACGGCGTGGTGAACGTCGTCCCCGGTTACGGGCCGACGGCCGGGGCGGCGCTCGCGGCGCACCCCGACGTGGACAAGATCGCGTTCACCGGCGAGACCTCGACCGGCAAGGTCGTGATGACCGCGGCCGCCCAGAGCAACCTCAAGCGTGTGTCGCTCGAACTCGGCGGGAAGTCGCCGAACGTGGTCTTCGCCGACGCCGACCTCGACGCCGCCGTCGAGGGGGCGTACACCGGGCTGTTCTTCAACCAAGGCCAGTGCTGCGTCGCCGGGTCGCGGCTGTTCGTCGAGGAGCGGGTGTACGACGAGTTCCTGCACAAGATGGTGGCCAAGACGAAGGGGCGGAAGGTCGGCGACCCGTTCGACCCGGCGACCGAGCAGGGGCCACAGGTGTCGCAGGAGCAGATGGACCGCGTCCTCGGCTACGTCGCCGCCGGCCGGGCCGACGGGGCGAAGCTCCTCACAGGCGGGAAGCGGGCCGGCGACCGCGGCTACTTCGTCGAGCCGACGGTCTTCGCCGACGTGACCGACGACATGACGATTGCCCGCGAGGAGATCTTCGGGCCGGTGATGAGTGTCCTCAAGTTCAAGGACGTGGACGAAGTGGTGGAGCGCGGCAACCGCACCTTCTACGGGCTGGCGGCGGCCGTGTGGACGCGCGACGTGAAGAAGGCGATCGGGCTGTCGAACCGTCTGCGGGCGGGGACGGTGTGGGTGAACTGCTACGACGTGTTCGACGCCGCCGCCCCGTTCGGCGGGTTCAAGATGAGCGGCATCGGCCGCGAACTCGGGCAGTACGCCCTGAACCTCTACACCGAGGTCAAGACGGTCATCATGGCGACGTGAGGTTTGGTGTCTCTACGGAACCGTCAAGATCACCCGTTGGATACTGTCTCAGTTGGTCCGGGACCGACAAATTCTGATGGCGGCTTGGCGACAAATCGACCGGCACTGCGGTCGTCGAACCGACCCGGATCGCATATTCAGGGTGGCTCCCAATTTGGTTACAAGTGCGGGCGAGCGAGAGGCATTTTGAACCGACTTGAGCAACTCGTCTATTTCTTCTTGAGTGCGGCGACCGAAGGTCATGGTTGCTCGCACGTTGATCCCGTACATACGTCTAGCAAGGTTCCGAGGTACATCGGGCAATGGCTGACCACTGATGCAGAAGTCGTGAAAATGCTCGAAGGCTAAGAGCGGACCCCGGTTGTTCCAGCCAACCCTTCTCGGCCCAATCCCGATCCAGTTAACTCTCCCCGCAATTTCTTCCGCACCCGCCCAGGGGCGAAGCCCACCGATGCCAATGACGGCATCGAATTCCCACGACCGCACGCGACCCATGCAGTCGTGACATCCGAACCGACCACGGGCATCGGGGTCGCCGTGATGCGTTCGTTTATAGACCAGAGTCAGCATCGCTTTTACCTGGTGTTTGGCGCGCCCGTCTGTTCGTCGATTAGCTACCGGGAGCGTCGTTCATCCCAAGGCTCGCTCCGACCGCAGGCGAAGGAGGGTCAGCAAGTCCGCGAGGTTAACCAAACCCTCGGCCTCGGCCCGTTCTTCGGGGGTCAGGAGTTCGCCCCGGTCCTGTCGATCAAGCAAGGCGTGCAACCAGGCCTCGACCCCGCCCGGCAACCGGAAGCGAGGGAGATCGTCGGGGAGTTCGAGTTGGATGGTTCGTGCGGTCAGAGCGTTTCTCCGCTTAAGACCCGCTTATCGTAGTCGAGGCGGGCCGGCGGCGGAATACCGGCCGGGTTCACACCACCCAGTCGGGGGCGGGCTTGCGGGTGCGCAAGAGGACGGTCGGGTTGATCGCCTCGAAACGTAGGCTCTCCAATTGCTCCACGCCCCGAGACAGGTTCATCAAGAGCACCTCGACGCCGCCGCCGAGGCGCTTCAAGACGGCGTAGGTCGCGCCGATCATTTCGAGCGTACCCACGTTCGTCACCAGCCGGCCGCCGGGCCGCAGGGCGGCGAAGCACGCCTCCAAAAGCCGCGCTACTTCGCCACCGTTGCCGCCCACGAAAATCGCGTCCGGGGGAGGCAGGCCGGCGAACACCTCGGGGGCGGTGCCGAACACCGGCTTGACGTTCGTCACCCCGAACTTGTCCGCGTTCGCCACGATCAGGTGGTAGTCGGCCGAATCCTGCTCGATGGCGTAGGCCGGCCCCGGCGTCACCTGCCCGGCCGCCTCGATCGCCACGCTCCCGCTGCCCGCCCCCACGTCCCAGAACACGTCGCCCGGGTGTAGGTCGAGCTGGCTCAGCGCCACCGCCCGCACCTCGGCCTGGGTGATGAGGCCGGTCTTCGGCCGGGACTGGGCGAACACGTCGTCCGGGTTGCCGAACCGCCGCAGCAGGCGCGTCGCCGCCCGCGAGCGGTCGGGGCGGTTCGGCTTGCGCTTCAGGATCAGGATGTTGAGCGGGTCGAACGTCATGTCGCGGATGTCGGACAGGTCGCCGCGGGTGATCCGCTCGTCCTTCCCGCCGAGGTTCTCGCACACCGACGCCGAGAAGTAGTCGATGCCGCGGCCGAGCAGTTCGGCCGCCACCCGGCCCGGGTGGTAGCGCTCGCTGGTGAACAGGCCGACGGTTTCGGCGGTGCGAATCTTGTCGATCGCGTCGTCGAGGGGGCGGGCCGACAGGTCCGTCAGGTACGCTTCTTCCCACGACTCCTTGAGCCGGGCGAAGGCGAGCTGCATGGACGAGACGTGCGGCATGACCTCGAAGTGCTCGGCCCCGACCTTCTCGCACAGGTAGCGCGCGGTGCCGTAGAAGAGCGGGTCGCCGGACGCCACGATCGCCGCCCGCCGCCGCCCGAGGGTGGCCCGCAACTGCTCGACCACGGCCGGCAGGTCGGTGCCGATACGGACCCGCTCGGCGGTGAGTTCCGGAAGTAGCCGCAGCGTCGCCTCCGAGCCGAACACGAGGTCGGCGGCGGCGAGCAGGTCGCGCGACCGCTGAGTCAGCCCCGCCGCCCCGTCCGGGCCGACGCCGATGACCGGCACTTTTCCGGGGGTGTCCATCGTCATTCGTCCTTGGTCCTTCGTAATTCGCCGGAGGTCAACATACGCGCCCCCCGGGAATCCGCACCGGGACAAAGTCGGCCCCGGTCCGACCCGTGGTGTAACCGGCGTCGGCCGAGAACGAATGGCCAATACCGAATGACCGATGACCCCGCCGAAACCCGCGTGGCGTCGCCCGCCGGCCGCCGGTAGAATTGTCGGCGTGATCGGTACGCATCCCCCATCTTGCCGAGAAGGTAGCGCCATGGGACGGGCGAAATTCGGGTTCCTCCTGCGGTTCGGGGCGTTCGCCCTCGGCCTGGCGGTCGCGGCCGGCGGCCCGGCCGCCCGGGGCGAGGACGCCAAGCCCGGCGATCCCGCCCTGACCGAGGAGATGCTCAAGTTCAACCGGGCGTCCGGGGACGACGCCCAGCGGACGAAGTTGCTCGCCTTCGTCAAGGACAAGGACCGGGCCAAGAAGGGCGTCGCCCTCGCGGTCAAGATGCAGAAGGACGCCCCGGGGAAGGACAAGCCGTTCAACTACAGCGGGGCGATGGTGGTCGGCAAGGCCGCCCACTTCCTCAAGCAGTACGACGCCGCCGAGTACTTCTACGAGTACGCCGCCGAGAGCGCCGCCAAGATCGAGAGCGGCGAGAAACTCATCCAGTCCTACGAGGGGCTGATCGACCTGTACTGGGACTCGAAGAAGTACCAGGACGTGGTGGACGTGTGCGAGAAGTTCGTCGAGTTGAAGGGGCCGAAGGAGGTGGACGACGCCAAGCCGTTCGTCCTGGAACGGCTCGTCCAGGCGAAGGCCAAGCAGGGCAACACCGACGAGGCGCTGCGCATCACCGAGGGGCTGATCCAGCTGAGCGAGGGCGGGTGGTACTTCACGCAACTCAAGGGCTGGGTCCAGCGCGAGGGCGGGAAGAACGACGACGCCATCGAGACGTACCTCGAAGTGATCGACAAGATCGACGCGGCCAAGGGGATGAAGGCCGACCTCAAGGACCGCATGAAGGACCGGGTGCGCTACACCCTGAGCGGCCTATTCGTGGACACCAAGGCCATCGACAAGGCGGCCAAGCAGCTCCAAACGCTGATTAAACGCGACCCCGACAACCCGACGTACAAGAACGACCTCGGGTTCATCTGGGCCGACAACGACCTCCAACTCGACGAGGCCGAGAAGCTCGTCCGCGAGGCGCTCGACCTCGACAAGAAGCGGCAGGAGACGGCGAAGGCCGACGGCAAGATCGACGAGGTGAAGGACAACGCCGCCTACCTCGACAGCCTCGGGTGGGTGCTGTTCAAGCAGAAGAAGTACAAGGACGCGCTCCCGTACTTGAAGCGGGCGGCGGCGGACGACGACGAGGGCAGCCACCTCGAAATCTGGGACCACCTCGCCGACGTGTACGCGGCCCTCGGCCAGAAGAAGGAGGCGACCGACGCCTGGCAGAAGGGGCTGACGATGGAGGACGTGTCGAAGCGCGACCTCGACCGGCGGAAGAAGGTGACGGCCAAGCTGCGGGCGGCCGGCGTCGAGCCGATGGCGACGGTGCCGGAGAAGACCGAGCCGCCGAAGAAAGACCCGCCCAAGAAGAAAGACCCGCCCAAGAAGATCGACTGACGGGGACGGGGAGCGAACAAGCCCACGGACCGCCGTCCGTGGGCTTTCCCATTTAGAAAGCCCGTATGCCCGACGGCTGGACCCGGTTCGACATCGGCGGCAAGCCCGCGGACGTGTTCGAGCCGCCGGCCGGCCCCGCGGCGCGCTACGCCCTGCTCTGGCTGCACGACGACGACGAGCGTTCGCCTCCCAGCACACTAACGCAGCATCTGGCCCGGCTACGCCTCCCGTGCGTCGCACCGCACGGCGGGCAAGCGTGCTGGGCGGACCGCGTCTGCCCCGCGTTCGACCCGGAACTCACGACCGAACAGCACCTGCTGCGGAACGTGGTGCCGTGGATGGCGGCGCGCTGGGCGCTCGGGCCGCGTGGCGTGGGGGCGGCCGGTGTCGGCATGGGCGGTCAAGGGGCGGTGCGGCTGGGGCTGAAATACCCCGACCGCTTCCCGGCCATAGCGAGCGTAGACGGGGCGTTCGACCACCACGAGTTGTACGGCCGCGGCACCCCGCTCGACGCGATGTACGCCACCCGCGAACACTGCCGGCAGGACACGGCGGTATTGCACGTCCAGCCCGTCCACTGGCCGCCGCATTTGTGGCTGGCGTGTGACCCGGCGAGCGCCTGGTACCGCGGCAACGACCGCCTGCACGAGAAACTGTCCGCCCTCGGCGTCCCCCACGCCGCCGACCTCGACGCCACGACCGGCGGCGACGCGGGCGCATATCTTGACCGCATGATCGCGCCGATGCTGGCCTACCTCGCCGACGGATTGAACCGGGAATCCCGCCGGCTGATGTGATACGATCCGGCCGTCCGCGACCGCCCGGGGGAACCGCCGTGTCGAAGCCCAAGAAGCCGCCGCTGGTGCGGCTGTCCGACCTGGTGCCGAACCAGCCCGCCGTCTTCTTCGCCCTGCTCGCCGAGAAGACGCACAAGACGACCCGCGACGGCAAGGCGTACTACACCTGCAAATTCCGCGACGCCCGCCGCACCCTCGCGGCCGCCCCGGTCTGGGCCGACGGGCCGCTCTACGAGGAGTGCCACGCCCACTGGCAGCCGGGGCAGCACTTCAAGATTCGCGGGGCGATGATCGACCACGAACGGTACGGCGCGCAACTGGAGGTCGAACAGATTCGCCCGGTCGAGGAGCGCGACCGCGGCGACGGGTTCACCGAACTCGACCTCGTCGAGCGCTCGCGGACCGACCCGGAGCAGGCGTTCGCCGAGTTGGAAGCCCTCGTCGCCGCCGAGGTCAACGACCCCCCGCTCCGCACCCTCGTGTCGAACATCCTGCGTGCGAACGCCGCCGAGTTGAAGGCGCTGCCCGCGTCCGCCCGCACCTACTACCCGTTCGCCGGCGGGTGGCTCGAACACACCCTGAGCGTCGCCCGCAACTGCGTCTTCCTCGCCGACCGCTACGCGGTCCAATTCCCCGACCTGCGGCCGCCGTTGAACCGCGACCTCGTCGTCGCGGGAGCCGTGCTGCACGACATCGGGCGGTTGAAGGAACTCGACCCCGCGCCGCCGGGGGCGGTCCCGAAGTTGGGCGTGGACGGCGAGCTGTTCGGCCACCTGCTCCTCGGCCGCGACCTGCTCCGCGACGCCGCCCGCGACGTGCCCGACCTCCACCCCGAACTACTAAAGTTGTTGGAGCACCTCGTCTACACGCACTTGAAGACGCCGGAGTGGGGGTCGCCGAAGCTGCCGGCGATTCCGGAGGTGCTGCTCGTCCACCACGCCGACGACCTCGACGCGAAATTCGAGATGTACGCCCGCTGCCTCACCCGCGACACCGCCGACGGCCCGTTTACCGACAGCGACCCGGTGTTGAAGCGGGCGCTGTACAAGGGCCGTCAAGTGTAATGCCGGTCGTGGCGGCGGGGCGCTTCCGGGGAAGTGGTCCGGGAGTCCGGATCGGGCGGCCGGGCCGGGCGGCCGGGGCATCCGGCACCGCTTCGCGCCCGTCACATCCGTCGTGGGGCGGGAGTCCTTGTGGCGCGTCTCGTGCGGGGAGCGGGGGCGAGTCGGCTGGGCCGGGCCGCCGGCATTTGTTGACCCGTCCGGGACGACGTGGTATTTTCACACAAGCGATTTCGCCGCGACATCGTCG
>Ga0105048_10013587_pt1 | contig 12717 bp, 3 predicted proteins | sample MAT05_FD_78382 | JGI IMG/M metagenome (GOLD analysis project Ga0105048, IMG submission 78382) | Freshwater microbial communities from Lake Fryxell liftoff mats and glacier meltwater in Antarctica - MAT-05 | ecosystem: Environmental > Aquatic > Freshwater > Ice > Liftoff microbial mat | place... | reverse complement strand
TACGCTCATCTTTCCAAGGCCGTCAGAATACAACTACCAATCATATTTATTTGTTGGTTCAGATATTCTCGATGCCGACATAGATAGTATTCTGACAATAAATTTTGACTACGTACAATGAATGGTCGGCATAATTAATCGGAGCCGCGTGAGGGATAGAAGTGAAAATCCCACACGCCTCGTGTGGATTGAAACGGACTTGTCTGTTGACAAACAGGTAGCCCGGCCCTTGGGGCACGCCCAAATACAGAATCAAAGGAAAAATACTTGCATGCTAAAAGATCATGGTCTCTTGCAAATTTTATATATTTGAAAGAACAAATAATTTATGTCATCGAATATCAGTGAATTATCAGGCCGTAAGGGACTCAAAGAAAATCTATTTGAGCAATTGGGTTTGCTTGCAAAAGAAACCGGGACACCATCTGTCGAACAACTGGAAAAATTAGCTGCCGAATTTCTTATTGGCAAGGCGAATACATACGGAAGTGCTTCTTTTTATGATTTTACAAGAGAAGAGAATAAAGGTAAGAAGGTGTATGTATGCAATGGTAGTGCTTGTCTTTGTGCAGGAACACAACCTGCTCTTATCGACAAATTAAAATCACATTATAAAGAAGATGAGATCGGCGATATGTGTTGTCTTGGCAGATGCCATGTAAACAGTGCCTTTCATATAGATGGGATCAATTATAGCGGAGATGCAATTGATCGTTTTTCCGAAATCATGGAACGAAAAGAAATTGATAAAATAATACCGAATGATTTTTATCATGTGAATTATTTCGGAACACCCGTGCTGACCCGGACATATCCTGAAATTTCAGTTTATTATGATATTTTAAAATCGGCATTACAACACTCAAGAGAAGAATTATTAGACGAAATAAAAATTTCCGGCTTGCGTGGACGAGGTGGTGCAGGCTTCCCGATGTCATTTAAACTGGAAGCATGTAAGAAAGAAATAAATGACACTAAATTTGTGGTGTGTAATGCGGATGAGGGTGATCCCGGGGCATTCAGCGATCGTTATATATTAGAACAACGGCCTCACAGTCTTCTTATGGGAATGATCATTGCTGGCTATATTATTGGTGCAGAATGGGGGGTGCTTTATATAAGAGGAGAATATCCAGAAGCAGTGAATATTTGCGAGGAAGAGATCGGCAAACTTCGTGAACAACAACTGATCGGGAAGAATATTTTCGGGAGTGGATTTAATTTTGATTTCAAAATTATCAAGGCCCAGGGTGCTTATATCTGCGGGGAAGAAACGGCGTTACTTTCAAGTATCGAAGGGCAGCGACCTGAAGTTAGAGTAAGGCCTCCATATCCGGCACAGAAAGGACTTTTCAACAAGCCAACCATCGTAAATAATGTAGAGACATTGGCTTGTTTACCTTTTATTATTGAATACGGAGGCAATAGTTATGCAAGTATTGGAAAAGGAAAAAGCACCGGAACAAAATTAGTTTCGCTTGATGGACATTTCAATTCACCGGGTGTTTATGAAGTGGATATGGGAACGCCTTTAAGTGTAGTTATTGATCAACTTGGGAATGGATTCACCTCGCCTATTAAAGCGATGCATATTGGAGGGCCGCTTGGAGGTCTTGTGCCTGTTAATAAAATAGCGGACCTTAGCATCGACTTCGAAAGTTTCCAACGTGAAGGATTTTTATTAGGTCACGCTTCCGTGATTTGTCTTCCTGAATCGTTTCCTCTCATCAAATATATTGAACATCTTTTCAGGTTTACGGCACATGAGAGTTGTGGTAAATGTTTTCCTTGCCGGATAGGAAGTACAAGGGGGTACGAGATGATGGCTAAAGCACAAACTTCTGATTATAAAATTGACAGGAAGCTGCTGGATGATTTATTGGAAACACTTGAAATAGGTTCGTTATGTGCACTGGGTGGTGGATTGCCGTTGCCCATTAAAAATGCATTGAACTATTTTGAGGAGGAATTGAGTGAGTGGATAATGGATTATAAATAAGAAAGTTTATAGCAGCGTTATAAATTCTGATTGAGTTATTAGCAATAAAAAATCCCTGACAACCTTATGGCCATCAGGGAATTTCTTTTAGTTATTGGATGTCATAGAGACCTTAGATAACGGACCTTTATACTTATTGCTTAGTAAATGTTTGCGCATAGTTTAATGCTTTACCATCTACTACTTTCAACATATACATACCGTTTGCTAATTCATTTACATTCACGGTAATTTTATTCAATCCTTCTACTAAATCAGATTGAATTAGTTTCACTGTTTTACCTGTCATATCCATTACTTTAAAAGTAGCGCGTGTTACGGTTGAGGAACTAACATCAACAAACAAGTCGCCTTGTGTAGGATTAGGATAAACAATTACAGCATTCGATACAGCAAGGTTTGCTGCTTCGGCTGTGTTACGAACAAGGTTTGGTGCAAACTGACCATAGTTACCCATTTTGTCCATTTGTGCAAAATAAGGATTGGTTGTTTCATCAAAACCACATTCTGTCAGTTCAAACTTATCGCCATTAGCTAAAGATCCTGTGTAAGGAATTGTCGAAATCACATTCCATTCGCCGGACATAAATTCTTTTGACAACATCGGTAATGCATCAGCAGGATCGCCAAACGATTGAAAATTAAAACCACCCTTTTTTAAAATACCATCTGAGGTTGATATTTGAAATGGCGCTTCAGAACTGTTTTTGTATAAAATGACATCGCTTTTAGCTGACCATTTAATACCAAAAACCAACCCGACGAAGTTGCCGTTAATTGCAGGGTTCACATAACTTGAACGAATGGTTCCCGTCGTGTTCCTTGCCTTGATAACGATGTTTCGTGCATCGTTGCTAATAGAGAACTCATAGTTCCCTGTTGTGTTGGGGCATTGGCCAAATACATTCAAGGATGTAACTAAGGCGAATGCTGCAATGATTATTTTTTTCATTATTTTATATTTATTTTATTTAGAATTTACTACATTGAAAAACATCAACCATTGGCAATTCGTATGCCAATGGTTGTGTTGTCCGTTTTTACGGAGTGTGTTGAGAAATAATTGAATTAATAGTTGCACCAAATTGTAGCGCGATAAAATTCTTATCGTTATCTGCATTATTATATCGCACCTTTCCATCAAGGTTAACGTCTTCAACCCTGTAAGCATATAATGTATTGTTAGGTGTTGCAATTCCCACTAGATTAAGTATAGCATCCTTATCATTCATCAATCCGTTATATTTCACATTCTTGTTGGCATTTGCATCACCAGGCCATAATCCAGAAATACTTCCGACTACTTTTCGTGGTGTATTCGACACACCTGTCTTAACATACACCGGGAAAGAAGAACTTGTGAAATCAATGCTCGTTGTATTAATTGAAAGAGCGATTGGAGAAGCCGACATAACACCAAGGTGATTTCTGTGTTTCACGGAAACATAATAATTGCCTGCTGGTAAACCTGAAATGAAAAGCGGTGAAATACCATCTGTACTTACGACATCACCATCGCGTTGAACGATGGCACGTTTTGTTGCCAACAAAGTATTTACATTTGACGCTGAACGAATTTCAACAAAAACCCAATCTACCACCGCATTTGTTCCTTCTACTGCTAAGGTTGAACTTGACAGTGTTCCTATAGTAGGTTCAGAAATTGTTGCATACATCATATTTGAATATGGTTCATTAGCTGGTATCAATTGTTGAACACGTAAGCTATCGTGCATTAAACCGGTTGAAGCATCATACGCACCTGCTAGAATTAATTTCGGTGAAATAGAAATTCCATTAATAATTGTAAGGTTTAACGTTATGTTACTATCACATCCGACAGCGTTGGTTAAAATGGTATTGTATACTCCACTTGTTGAGTACACTACACCATTTGCCGGCCAGGTATACGATAAATAGCTGTTTACGACTGTTGTAGAACTGGTACTATTAATGATTGTTACATTCAAGGTATGAATTGAATCACATCCTGAAGCCGACGTAAACACATGTGTATAGCTTCCGCTGCCATTATAAACCTGAGAACCGTTTTGAACCCATGTGTATGAATTACAACTAGTCGCACTAGAAGAACCAACAATGGTAGCTGGTTGGCTTATTGAAATTGAAGCATTTGAAGAACAACCATTAGCGTCTGTGACATTATACGTGTAAGGACCTCCAACTGCTACAGGGAATATTCCTGTACCAATGTAAGTTCCGGTACCGCCAGTGGCAGAAATAGTTACAAATCCTGTATTACCAGAACATGCAACCGGTGTAGAGATCACTGCACTTGCTACAATTCCTGCTGGAGCTATGATAGCACTTGTGGTAGTACCGGTGCATCCATTCGCGTCTTTTATTGTAATAGTAAATGTACCCGCAGCAAGACCATTAAAGATAGAAGCTGATTGATAAACACCACCATTAATTGAATACGTATGAATTCCTGAACCACCCACACTATTTACAGATAGTTCACCATTTGTGCTTGTTGTACAACTGATTTGAGATCCGTTGTAATTTGATGTCACAGTTGCGGTAGCAGCAATACTAGCTGGTGCTGTAATTGTTATTGTTGTTGTGGCAACACATCCATTTACATCTTTCGTAGAAATGGTGTACGTTCCTGCACCAAGACCTGAAAAGTTAGGAGATGGCTTATAGGCACCTCCATTGATTGCATAAGTATACGTACCCGTTCCGCCTGTTCCACTCGCTGTAATTATACCATCTGTGCTTGAAGAACAACTTAATTGAGAACCATTGTAGTTCGAGGTTACTGTTGCACCTGCTACAATAGCAGTTGGTGCAATAATAGTTGCTGTTGTTGTTGCTATGCAACCATTTACATCCTGGATAGAAATTGTGTGTGTTCCCGCGGCTAATCCTGTTAAAACAGTTGATGCCTGGTATGAACCACCATCTACTGAATAGGTTTTAGTACCAGTACCGCCAGTTCCTGTTGCAGTAATTGTACCATCGGCACTTGTTGTACAACTAGTTTGAGCACCGTTATAATTTGATGTCACTATCGCAGATACAGCAATCGCTGCAGGTGCTATTATTGTAACCGTTTTTGTTGCAGAGCATCCGTTTACATCCATAGTTGTAATGGTGTAAGTACCTGCACCAAGACCATTGAACAAAGCACTTGATTGGAAAGTGCCTCCATTCTTAGCATACATGTAAGAACCAGTACCACCTGTTCCGCTTGCAGTAATTTGTCCATCTGTGCTTGACGTACAACTGATTTGAGAACCATTGTAATTTGAGCTTACCACTGCAGATGCAACGATCACAGAAGGAGCAACAATTGTAATTGTTGTTGTTGCGGAGCATCCGTTTACATCTTTAGTCGTAATAGTATAATTACCAGCAGCTAAACCTGTGAAAACAGCTGATGGCTGATAAACGCCTAAATTTAATCTATAGCTATATGATCCAGTACCGCCAGTACCTGAAGCAGTTATTTGAGCATCAGTGCTTGAAGAACAACTTAAATGAGCACCATTATAGTTTGACGTTACAGCAGCACTTGCAACAATAGCAGAAGGTGCAATAATACTAACTGTATTAGTAATAGAACAACCATTTACATCTTTAGCGGTGATTGTGTAGATACCGGCACCAAGACCGTTAAATACCGTTGATGCCTGATAAGAACCAGTATTTAATTTATAGTTATACGTTCCTGTACCACCTGTTGCGCTTGCAGTAATCTGACCGTCAGTGCTGGCTGTACAACTAATATGAGATCCGTTAAAATTCGAAGTTACAGAAGCGTTAGCAACAATAGAAGAAGGTGCTGTGATGGCTACTGTTGTTGTTGAAACACATCCATTAGCATCTTTCGTAGACATAGTGTACGTACCTGCAGCTAAATTAAGGAAAAGGGGAGAAACCTGATACGTACCGCCATTTTTTGCATACGTATATGTTCCTGTTCCACCTGAACCACTAACTGTAATTTTACCGTCCGTGCTAGTTGCGCAACTTAATTGAGAACCATTATAGTTTGATGTAACTACTGAAGAGGCAACTAATTGAGTTGGTGCTGCAATAGTTGCAGTTGCAGTTGAAGTACATCCATTGATATCTTTTGTAGCAACAGTGTGTGTTCCGGCTGCTAATCCCAGGAATATTGGAGAAGACTGATAGGTGCCACCGTCTATTGAGTATGTATAATTTGCCATTCCGCCTGTACCACCGGTACCGCTTGCTGTAATTTTTCCATCTGTACTGGTTGCACAACTTAATTGAGCCCCATTATAGTTAGAAGTAACAATAGCTTGAGCTACGATAGTTGGAGGTGGTGTAATAGTTGCCGTGCTGGAAGCAGAACATCCATTTGCATCTTTTGTTGAAATAGTATGAGTTCCTGCAGCTAACCCTGTGAATATTGGAGAAGATTGATAAGCTCCGCCATCTATAGAGAATGTATAAGGCACTGTACCACCAGTTCCACTAGCTGTAATTATACCATCAGTGGTTGATATGCAGCTTAATTGAGAACCATTGTAGTTAGAAGTAACTGAAGCTCCTAAATTAACTTGTGTTGGTTGCGTTATAGTTACAATTGTTGTTGCTGTACATCCTTTTGCATCTGTTGATGTAATTACATACATACCAACACTTACTGTAAATGAACCACCTGTAATCGTGTTCACTTTTGTTCCTGTTCCGCCAGTTGCTACTGGTGTAATCAAGGTTGTTCCGCCATAACAAGCAATAGCCGTATAGCTTGCAGTTACCTGAGGTGCTGGTGTATTACCTAATGTAATGGTTGATGTCGCAAAGCAATAATGATCATCTTCTACAACGATTGTATAAACACCCGTAGGTAAGTTTGCAATTGTCTGTTGAAAATTGTTAGTAAGATTTAATGTATCCCCATTTGCATTTGTCCACCATGTTAAATAGCCTTGATTCATATTGGTACCGCCTACTATATTTACTGATATTTGGCCGTCATTTCCAAGACAAGAAACTGTTGCGTCAATAGTAAATGTTGATGTTAAAACGTCTGGCTCTATTAATTGGATGGTGTTACAAACTGTTACACCCGGGTTTAACACGTCAACCACACATATGGTATGAATACCTGCATCTAAGTTATAGAAAAACCCATCAATATTTGTAACTGCATTGGCAGTTCCACCATCAATCGTGTATTCATAATTAGGATTGGCAGGTGTTGCGGTAGCTAAGACAGATCCGTTAGCAGCTCCATTACAAGAAATTGGCTGATCTAACAGAATACTCACTGTGAACGCACAAGGATTAGAAGTAATTGAAGCTGTAGCACTAGTTGCTGAGCAACCATTACCATCTGTGTACGTGTAGGTATAAGTAGTTGATGGTCCGGTGTAAGGATTTGCGATACTAAATGTACCCCCAGCCGGTGAACCCACTAAATAAATAGAAGAACCTAAACAGCCACTCACATTAGTAGCAGTTACAACTGGCAAACTATTTACAGTAACAGTTAACATAACTGTATTTGCACATTGACCAGCCGTTGGTGTGAACGTATAGGTTGTTGTAGCCATATTATCCAATGCAGGCGACCATGTTCCTGCAATACCATTGTTTGATGTAGTTGGCAAAGCAGATAGTGTTGCGCCTGAACAAATTGCAGAAATAGATGTAAATGTCGGTGTGACAATTGGATTTACTGTAATTGATAATGTCGCTGTGTTGGCGCATTGTCCCGCAGTTGGTGTAAAGGTATATGTAGTTGTTGCTGCATTATTCAATGCAGGTGTCCATGTTCCTGTAATACCATTGTTTGAAGTAGTTGGCAACGCAGATAACGTTCCACCTGCACAAATTGCAGAAACAGCAGTAAATGTCGGAGTGACAATTGGATTTACTGTAATTGATAATGTCGCTGTATTAGCACATTGTCCTGCAGTTGGTGTAAAAGTGTATGTCGTTGTAGCCAGATTATCCAATGAAGGTGACCATGTTCCTGTAACACCATTGTTTGATGTAGTTGGCAACGCAGATAATGTTGCTCCTGCACAAATTGCAGCAACTGAAGTAAACGTTGGTGTAACAATTGGATTAACAGTGATCGCTAATGTTGCTGTTGTAGCACATTGTCCTGCTGTTGGCATAAAGGTATACGTGGTTGTAGCCAAATTATCCAATGCTGGCGACCATGTTCCTGTGATACCATTGGTTGATGTCGTTGGCAACGCAGATAATGATCCGCCTGCACAAATAGCAGCAACTGAAGTAAAGGTTGGTGTAACATTCGGATTTACAGTAATCGTTAATGTAACTGTATTCGCACATTGTCCTGCATCAGCAGTAAACGTGTAGGTCGTCGTTGATAAATTGTTCAACGCTGGAGACCATGTTCCTGTGATACCATTCGTAGAAGTGGTTGGCAAGGCTGATAAAGAAGCCCCTGCGCATATAGCCGCAACTGAATTGAACGTAGGTGTAACGACAGGATTTACGGTAATCGTTAGTGTTGTTGAATTCGCACATTGCCCGGCCGTTGGTGTAAACGTATAGGTGGTGGTCGATGCATTGTTCAATGCCGGCGACCACGTTCCTGTTATACCATTGGTAGATGTTGTTGGCAAGGCTGATAAAGAAGCACCTGCACAAATGTCTGCAACAGCATTAAACGTAGGTGTTGCAATGGTTGTGTTTACCGCTATGGTTAGAGTAGCAGATGTTGCACATAGCCCAGCGGTTGGTGTGAATGTATAAAGAGTCGTTGTCGTGTTATCAAGAGCTGGCGACCATGTTCCTGTAATACCATTGTTAGATGTAGTAGGCAAGGCAGATAAACTTCCTCCTAAACAAATAGCAGCAACAGCATTAAAGGTTGGTGTTACGTTTGGCGTTACATTAATGGTTAATGTTGCTGTGGTAGCACATAGTCCTGCATCTGGTGTGAAGGTATACAATGTCGTTGTGGTATTATCAAGAGCAGGAGACCATGTTCCTGTGATACCATTGTTTGAAGTTGTTGGCAAGGCAGATAATGTTGCACCTGCACAAATGTCTGCTACTGAAGTAAACGTTGGTGTAACATTTGGATTTACTGTAATAGACAACGTATTTGTGTTAGCACATTGTCCTACAGTTGGTGAAAACGTATAGGTAGTAGTTGACGTATTGTTCAATGCCGGCGACCATGTTCCTGTTACACCGTTCGTAGATGTTGTAGGCAAGGCGCTTAACGTAGCACCCGAACAGATAGGAGAAATTGATGTAAAGCTTGGTGTAAGAATTGAATTTACAGTAACCGTTGCAGTACCAGAACTTCCCGTACCTGATTGTGTATTCGCATCAGTTACAGAAACTAATGAATAGGAAGTTGTTGAAACTGGAGATACAGAAATGTTTGAACCGCTTGTATAACTGTTTACTGTAAAGTTTGTCGTACCATCATTATAGATTACCGTAAAAGGTGGTGTGCCTCCAGTAATGGCAACATTCAAATTGGTTGAAGAACCTGCACAAATAGATGTTGTACCAGATAGAACGGAAGCTGTAGGGCCGGCGGCTTGTGGGTTTAATGGTTGTGAAGCCGGTACTGTTCTGATAATATTTGTACCCCCAGTTGCTAGTGAACTTGTTGTTGCTGCTCCATTTACATAAGCAATTACTGCTGCTGTTGTTGCCCATGCAAAACCAAATTGCGAATTTGCAACCCATGTTCCTCCTGTTACTGTCATTCTGAAAGTACCAATATTCACACCCGTTGCACCCGTTGGGATTGTAGGGGCTGTTGCATTCGTAAAAAATGTATTACTTGAACTGTAATTCAACAGTCTTGTTCCAGCAGTATATCCTAAAGCTGTAGAAAGATTAGGCCAGTTACTCCATCCTGAAACTGCATTATTATTTAACGCATTCCATGAAATAGTTCCTGTACCTCCTTGCAATAAATTAACTGCATGATTTCCTCTAAGAACTATACCATTAAAAGCCAATGGTACTGCTCCCGTATTTCTCAATACAATGTCAAAATCGGCTGTAGTTGCTGTTGAACCAACCCATACCATTTCCATTGTTACTTGTTGTGCACTTAGGCCTTTCGATAATCCTAAGAGCAATACAAATGCCATGAAGAATTTCGTTGATAAGGACCTAATTCCTTTCAATCTTATTTGTTTGTTTAAATTTTTAAATTTCATTTCTTTTTGTTTTTTGTTTTTAATGTTTACTGTTTAATTATATAGATTCTTTTATTTAAAATAATAAATTAGGAGTCCTGATTGATGGGACTTCTAATTCCTTTTTATGGTGTTGGAAATTGAGCGTATACTGAATTTGCACTATTAAAATCAAACAATGGATAATCTGAACCATCAACATAAGTATCTCCATTCAAATCTGAAGACAAGAAGAACCATCCTAAGTTTGTTGAATTATCTACATCTACCTCAAATAATGGATAGTCTGAACCATCAATATAATCATCTTGGTTAATATCTCCTGTGTGCATTCCATAAACGCCTGGTGCTAACATTGCCAGTGGATTTGCCGATCCATCAGTAAATGCTTGAGATAAAGCTGTTGAGAAATTATAACTCGTTAATGCAGAAATTGATACTGGACTAGCACTCCATATTTGTAATGAATTTTTATGTTTTAATACGATATAGTAGCTATTACCTATTGCTCCTGCTGGGAAAGTTACTGTCATTGTTCCGTTTGTTTGTAACATTCCTGTAACCGTGTACGCAAATGCAAAAGGTGTTGTTCCATTGTGTAATTCTACTATAACCTCATCAACATCTGTGGCATTACCTGCTGGAGATCCTGCTGCTGTTAAGTTGTCATAACGAGCTGCAACCATGCCTGTGCCATTGTAATATCCTTGAATAAATGCTGTCAAATCCAATGTTGCATTTGTTGCCGCATTCACCGTTACAGTTGTCGTTGCAGTTGCAGTACATCCATTTGAAGCTCCCGTTACAGTATAAGTTGTTGTCGTACCTGGAGATACTATTGGCGAGCCAGTTAAATTACCCGGCATCCACACATAACTTGTTGCGCCACTTGCACTTAAGGTAGATGAGCCACCAACGGAAATTGTAGAAGGATTTGCTGAAGCAGTGATAGATGGAGATGCATTGATCGTTAAAACAAGAGTGGCTGTATCAGCGCATGTGGTTATTCCATTTGTCGTAATATCCAAATACGTTCCACTAATCGTGTACGTTTGATTGTTAGCACTCCACAAATAACTATTACATGCAGTTTGTGAAACCGATGAATTGTTGCTGAGATTGATGGTCAAAACCAAACTCGCAGTATCCTGACATCCTGTTGTTACATTCGTTGTTATGTTTGTGTACGTTCCACTAATCGTGTACGTTTGATTGTTAGCACTCCACAAATAACTATTACATGCAGCGTGTGAAACCGATGTATTGTTACTATTTTTAATTGTTAGTACTAAGACTTCAGCATGACAACCTGTTATAGAAGAATACGTTCCTGAAGTTGTATACGTTACACTGTTTTCTGCCCATTCAAACGAATTACATTGAGTTTCAAATGTAGTATCGGATGTAGAAGTAATGAAATTTGCATCCATTGCTGCAATCACAATGGCTGTTGTTCCTCCTGTTGGATTCACCGTATTTGCACCACTAGGCCAGATACCGTCTGCATCAATTGCAGGGCATCCAACAATAGCACCATTTAAAAAACTGCGTTGTTCAATTCTTTGTACACCGTTTGCATTGGTATTAGGTATAACTAATCCATATCTACCTGAAGTACCATTTACATTGGTAGTATAAAATGTTGCAAAACTTGTTATCTGGGCTGCACCATCATTTTCAACAAACGTACCAGAAAGAGGTCTGTTTGAACCTGAAACATTGTCATAAACAAAAACGAAATTTTTGTCAATTGCCTGAGATGAAGCTCCCCACAAACCTGTACCATTATTAGCACCTGCCGCATTAACAGTATTGATTACTTTAATCGAATCATTCGATTTCAAAGTAGTTGCTACAGTTGTTCCACCATTACCATCATTTAACATTATCCTAGTATTTAACATAGTACCAGGAATAAAGCGCGTTCCATTTCCCGTAGGTACTATAATAAACCATCCTGTATAAGAACCATTGGCGTCAGTAGTGAAAGTGCCATAATTACCAGTAGTGGTAAAATTTGTACTAGTTGAATACGTAAAATTATCAGATTGATTTGCACCTGTATAGATACTATTACCAGCACCATTAGCAGAAGCTACTGCACTAGTTAATTCAACTCCATTATAAAAACGATAAGTCGCATTTGAGTTTAAATTACTAAGTATTGCTCTATAGGCAAAAGGTATACGATTAGTATTTGTTACATTCAAACCTTGGATAAACTGAGGGAAAACTACTTCAGTAAATGTAGGAACGGCATTAATATTAGCGGTCAACCCTATTGGTTGCGTTAATGTATAATTTCCTGCATCTGCGCCACCAATTGTTGATGTAGATGTGACAGCAATTCCAGCTCCTATTGCTGATGAAGCAAAGGTTCCTGATAAAGTCAATGTAACAACATCAGGTATAACAACTCCGGTTAATGTACCGGTGATAGTCGCTGTTGTAGTACCATCAAATACCTTATTTTGAGCGGCTGCACTTGCAATCGTCAATGCTTTTGGTGTGATGTCAGCCGTTAATCCTGTTGGAAGGGTTACTGTATATTTAGCTGCATCTGCACCACCC
>Ga0105048_10013586_pt1 | contig 12719 bp, 10 predicted proteins | sample MAT05_FD_78382 | JGI IMG/M metagenome (GOLD analysis project Ga0105048, IMG submission 78382) | Freshwater microbial communities from Lake Fryxell liftoff mats and glacier meltwater in Antarctica - MAT-05 | ecosystem: Environmental > Aquatic > Freshwater > Ice > Liftoff microbial mat | place... | reverse complement strand
TGCGACGGTGCGCTCGGCGGCGGTCGCGAACTGGCCCGTGCTGGCGGAAAAGTTGAATAGCGAGATGCGTACCTTGTCGCCGGAGCGCACCAGGGTCCCGTAAATCAGCCGGTCGGCCGACAGGGTCCCGGCGATGTCCTTCAGACAGGGGGCATCGATGTCCTCGCAGCCATGCGCAAGACTCATCTGCGCCAGCGATACCTCGCGATCGCTGAGCTTGAAGGTATCGACGCTTCTGATGGCTGCCCGCAGCGCCAGGGAGATCTTGCGCTCAAGCTGGTCTTCACCGTCGAGCGAGCGCACACCGAGCGAGGTCACGGAGCCGGCCTGTGCAGAGACGCGGCTGGCTGCCACGCTGGTCACGGAACTGGCTACGATCGCTATCAGGAGGCGAAAAACAAGCGAGAGCCACTGCCTACCGTTCATGCATTCCTCGACCGGGACGATACTTCCCCGGGGCGCGCGGCTGCAATGTTTTCTGCCCTTGCCGCCCGGCTTTCCATGTGTCTTGTTGGCGCATCCATGCGCGGCTCCAACATCGACGTCTGCGGCTGTTTCCCCACCGGGCGCCATTATCCCGGCATCGCCGAGCTGTTGTCGCTCACGCTCGGCCAGGTCGAGGGGCTTTGGCCCGATTTCGCGTCAAACACCCCATGGGTGGAGCTACCGCTGGCGGTCATCGACTTTGAGACCACTGGCTTCGACGAGAACCTGGACCGTGTGGTCGAGGTAGGCGTTGTGTGTTTCCAGCACGGTGAGGTCACCGCGCGGCACAATTTCCTGATCAACCCCGAGCAGCCCATCCCCGAGTCGGCGATCGCGGTGCACGGCATCACCGATGCCATGGTCGCCGACGCGCCGCGCTTCTGGCAGATCGCCGAGGAACTGCGTCAGGCGCTGGTCGGCCACCTGCCGGCCGCTTACAACGCCACCTTCGACCGCAAGTTCATGCACGCCGAGATGCGTCGCGCCGCCATCCTTACCGATCTGCCCGCGGCCGTGGATCCCCGCGTCACCTGGGTCGATCCTCTGGTCTGGGTTCGCGAGCTGATGGCCGACGAGAAGAGCAAGCGGCTCGGCGACATCTGCGAGAAGCTGGCCATCCCGCTCGCCGACGCGCACCGCGCCTGGGCCGACTCCGAGGCAGCGGGCCGGGTGCTGATGACCTTGGCCGAGCGAATGCCAAAGGGCTACGCCGAGCTGATCCGCATTCAGGATCAGTACGCGGCTCGGCAGGAGGCGGAGATGGCGGACTGGCGGAGAAGGCGGAGTTAGTCAGCGGGGAGCATGTGGTTGGGCCATCGTCCGGCGGTGGAGGACGCCAGGATTGCACACGCGCAAACGGTGGAGAGCCGGCACTGCGCCTCACTCGAAGAGGCCATGGTCACGCAGATTCCGCCCCTTGCAAGCTGACCACAGCCAGGTTACCGCCAACGCATGAGCTCTTTCCTTAATCGGTCGGTCGGTCGCGCTGAGCGCGATCGCCATCGTCGTCACTGCCTGCGTCCACGACTGGTCCGTGAACGATGGCGCGACGCCGGATTCGGGCTTCAGGGATCCCGATGCCGCCCTCGAGCCGGACGGCGAAACGCGCCCCGCCGATGTCGGGGTGGCTGATACCTCACTGGACCTCGGCGATGCAGCCACCGTCGATGCAGGCAGCGACGGTGGCTGCGCCCCGGGTTACGCATTTGAGGGCGCCACCTGTGCGGACATCGATGAGTGCAGCGCGCGCACGCACTCCTGTCACATGACTGCCGCGTGCCAAAACACGCTGGGCAGCTACGAGTGCGCGTGCGGCGCTGGTTACGGCGGTGGCCTGCGAGCGGGTTTCGCGTGTGCACCGGGGATCGTCACAGGCGCCAAGCATGCGTGTGCACTTCTTGGGAGCGGTGCCGTCAAGTGCTGGGGCATCAACGACCAAGGCCAGCTGGGAGATGGGACGAGTCAGCCATATCGCTCCACGCCGGTGCAGGTCGTGGGCCTGAGCAGTGTCGTGGCAATTGCCGCTGCCGACTCCGACGCAACATGCGCTCTGCTCGGCGACGGCACGGTTCGCTGCTGGGGCAACAACGCCGGCGGCCAGCTGGGCGATGGAACCAGGACGACACGCGCAGGCCTGGTGCAAGTCAGCGGGCTGACGGATGTAATCTCCCTGAGTGTCTCCATCTCGAGCGCGTGCGCGGTGGTACGCGGGGGCGCGGTCTGGTGCTGGGGGGCTGGGGCTTCCACCAGTATGAGTCCGCTGCTCGTTGCCGGACTGCCGCCGGTAGCCAGCGTGGCGGCCGGAGGGCTTCACGCTTGTGCAGTGACGCAGGCGGGAGCCGTGTGGTGTTGGGGAAAAAACAGCGACGGTCAGCTCGGCATTGGCAACACGGACGCGCGCACGACCCCCGCTCAGGTCAGCGGGGCGGCCAACATCTCGCGCGTGGCAGCAGGCTATCAGCAGACCTGCGCGATCCGCCGCGACGGGCAGATGCTGTTCTGGGGATTCGGCGGGCCCAGCATCGTAGCCTCGCCGCGCTACAGCGATACGATCGCAGTCTCCACTTCAATCTACGACAGTTGCGCGGTTCAGCGCTCAGGAGCCGTCCTGTGCTGGCTGGGAATACCGGGGTCCGCTGCCTCGTACGACAGCACCCTCGAGGGCTCCGGCTATGGTGCCGTCAGTTTGCGAGGTGACTACGTGTGGGGCTGCGCCGCCGCAGTGTCCGGCCAGGTGTACTGTTGGGGCACCAACGACTCGGGACAACTCGGTGATGGCACGACCACGGGGACCACATCCAGCCGCGGCGTGCGTGAGACAACTCTGGTCAAAGATCTTCAGCTCTGAACCAGATGGGGAACAGGAAAGTTTTCCACCGAGCCCGAAGGCTCAGCTTCGGCGCCGGCGCAGCGCGAGTACGCTTGCTGCGAGTCCGAGCAGCAGCGCCATGACGTTCTCGCGCGTCCTGCCGACGCCGGCGAGACTGCAACCGTTGTCGACCTCGGCGGGGGTCCCTGCGCCGGCGTCAGGCATCGGGCTCGCGACGCCCCCATTGATCACTCCAGGGTTATTCACCGGCGTTCCGCTGTCGCCCGAAGGATTCGGCGATCCGGCGCCGCTATCACTCAGCTGGGACGCATCAGCGGGAATCGATTCGACGACCGGCATGCCTGCGTCCTCGCCTCTGGCCATCGCGACGCAGTCGATGCCGTTCGGCTTCGTGCTGGGCGTTGCGATGGTACCGGGTGTCATGCCGACGCCCTTCTTGAGGACGATGTCCACGCAACGGTGATACACGTCTTCGATGTAGGGGCTTTCGCCGCTGCACTGCCCCTTCGGGCAATACCCGCCGTGTTCTGCGTCATCTTCCATAATCTGCAGGACCTGCAGCGTGCAGTTGTTGCACTCGACGTTCGGGAGTGTGATCTCCCATTTGAACTGTTTTCGTGGCGCAAGGAAGTCGGCTACTTTGCCGAAGTGCGGGTCAACGTTGTCATAGAGGACGGATGCGCCGCCGGTCGCCGACATCACGTTGCAGAAGTCAGACGTTCCGCATTTGTCAGGCTTGTTGGTAAGGCACTTTCGGTAGGCGGGCTTGATGGAGGCGGGGTCCGTGAAAGCATCCTCCCCATCGTTGTCGAACGCGATGCGGAAGTAGCCGGGATGTGCCAGCGCCTCGTCAACGCCCAGCGATATCGTAGCCCCGGGTTCGAAGGTGTAGACCGTGCCGCGTGGGCTTCCCTCACACGGGGACGTCTTCTGGTCCCCTTGCCGTCCCTGCAGCGGCGCAATCATGTTGATGTGTGCATGAGCCGTCGAGACGACGAGCATGCCGCTAGCTACCGCAAGTGCACCAACTGAAGACTCTATACAGCGCGTATTCATGACAGTTACCTCAAGCAAGAAGGGCTGACCGAAGGGTTCTAGACACCAGCGCGAGCCACGAGCGGTTCGCAGGTGTGTGAGCTGAGAACGAAGTTGCACGGTCGTATAGAGCGACAAGCGCGAGTCACGAAGACCGACAGCACCAGGTACTGCGGCGGACAAGTGCGGTTCAGCGCGCTGAGCGTCGGACGATAGGCGTGCACGATACGACACATCGCGATGCGAGGTGCAGTGCGGAGCACTGTTGGCTGTCCAGCGCGAGCAGCGTATCGACTGGCAAGCTTGCGAGGGCTTTAGGCACGACGCACGCACATATTGGGTTGTGTACAGCCTTTGGTCAACGTTGTTCTGCCAACGCCGCTTACTGGCACGCCGGCCTTCAGGGCTTTTATCCCGTCGCTGCGTTCGCTACCCGCAACGGCACAAAGTTGCGGCTAACGCGTACGTTAAAGCCACGTGCCCGCAGAACCTGTGCGGCGCCTTTGGCGTGAGAGGACAGTCGAGGGGGAGGAGCGAAGCCGAGTCGCCCGGTTGCGACCGGGCCTGGTTGGTGCGGCTGGAACCGAGCTTCGGCCGGGTGCGGTTCACGGCTCAGAAGACTTAAGAATCCTGCTTCAACACATCCCCAAGCGCCTGCACCAACTTCTCGTTCTCCTCCGGCAACCCCACCGTGATCCGCAAGTAAGGGTGGATACGCTCCGCCTTGAAATGCCGCACCAACACCGCGCGCTCACGCAGCGCCTCCGCCAGCTGCGCACCCGGCAAGGTTGGGTGCCGCGCGAACACGAAGTTGGCGGCCGAGGGCAACACGTCCATGCCCAGCTGCTTCAGCTCACTGGTCAGCCGCTCGCGCGAGGCCATCACCAGCGCGCGCGTGCGCTCGAAGTGATCGACGTCGTCGAAGGCTGCCGCGCCGCCCACGATGGCCAGGCGATCGAGTGGGTACGAGTTGAAGCTGTCCTTGATGCGCACAAGGCCTTCGATCAACGACGGATGGCCGATCGCCAGGCCCACGCGCAAGCCGGCCAGCGAGCGCGCCTTGCTCAGGGTCTGTATGACCAGCAGCTGCGGGTAACGTTTGGTCAGCGCGACAGCGCTTTGTGCGCCGAAGTCGACGTAGGCTTCGTCGACCACCACCACACTCTCCGTGTTGCGCTCGAGTAGCGCTTCGATCTCGGACAGCGGCAGCGCCACACCGGTGGGCGCGTTGGGGTTGGGGAAGATGACGCCGCCGTTGTCCGCGGGGTAGTCGTCCAGCTGGATCTCGAAGTGTTTGTTCAGCGGGATGGTCTTGGCCGCGATCCGGTACAGCCCGCAGTACACGGGATAAAAGCTGTAGCTGATGTCCGGGAACAGCACGGGCTTGTCGTGACTCAACAGGCCGTGGAACACGTGGGCCAGCACCTCGTCGGAGCCGTTGCCCACGAACACGCGGGCCGGCTCGACGCCGTAGTAGCGGGCCGCCGCCTCCACCAGCAGACTAGACTGCGGATCGGGGTAGCGTCGCAGCTGATCGCTCAGCTCCGCCTGCATGGCCGTCAGGGCGCGCGGCGACGGTCCGTAGGGGTTCTCGTTGGTGTTCAGCTTGACCAGGTTCGCGATGTTCGGCTGCTCGCCCGGTACGTAGGGCTGAAGCTGGTGCACGAAATCGCTCCAGTACTTCGACATGTGCCGACCATAGCACCCTGCTACCATCGCGAAATGCTCTGCGATTTACACATGCATAGCCGTTGCTCGGACGGATCGCTGGAGGTCGAGGCGCTGGTCGACGCGGTGCACGCTGCCGGGGTGTCGGTGTTTGCGCTCACGGACCACGACACCCTGGAGGGGCTGGCGCGGGCCGAGGAGCGGGCCAGGACGCTTGGCCTCAAGCTTATCCCTGGCGTGGAGGTCTCCACCCGGCTGGGCGAGCCGCAGGACATGGAGCTGCACATCCTGGGCTACGGCTTCGACGTGCAGCACCAGGGGTTGGCGGTCGGTTTGTCGGCGCAGCGTGATGCGCGGCGCGAACGCATCCCCAAGATCGTGAGCAAGCTCAACGGCCTGGGCCTTGCGCTGACGGTCGAGGACGTATACCGCGAGGCGGGAGATGCCACCCCCGGTCGGCCGCACGTGGCGCGGGCCCTGATCGCCCGCGGCCACGTGCAGAGCACCGACGAGGCCTTCAGGCGCTTCCTCAGCGACAAGGGGCCGGCGCAGATCGCCAAAGCGGTGCCCACGCCCGCCCAGGCCATCCGCATGATTCACGATGCGGGCGGCAAGGCAGTCTGGGCCCACCCACTGGCGCGCCCCATCCAGCGCCCGGGCGGCTTCGAGCTGCTGCTACGTGAGCTGAAAAAGAGCGGCCTGGACGGCGTGGAAGAGGTGCACCCGTCGCACGATCCGAACATCCGCCGCAGGATTCGCCGGTTGGCACGCGAGCTGTCGCTGCACGTCACCGGTGGCAGCGACTTTCACGGCGAGGCGTCGCCGGGGGTGTCGCCGGGCAAGGGGCGCGGACACGACGCCGTACCCAGCACTGTGGTCGACGCGCTGCTCAGCTGATCGCCCTCATGGTCAGTCTTACGCTTCGGCGACCTTTGGAGTCACCGAGAGCTGTCCGGGCACCAACGTATTGCCGCTGGTGCTGGCCACACGGTTGCGTCCTGCGCTTTTGGCCGAATACATGGCGCGATCCGCGCGGTCGACGAGCTGTTCGATGGTCTCGTCGGCCAGCAGCTGCGCCACGCCGAAGCTGGCCGTGATGGAAACCCGCTCGCCGCGTAGGTCGACGATGTTGGCCGTTTCCAGCTCCATGCGCGCGCGTTCCGCCACCTCCACCGCACCACCCAGGGGCGTGGAGGGCAGGGCGATCATGAACTCTTCGCCACCCAGGCGCGCCACCACGTCGCACGAGCGCAGCGTGCGCCCCAGCAGCTTGCCCACGTTGGACAACACGATGTCGCCGGTCGCGTGGCCGCGCTTGTCGTTGATCTGCTTGAAGTGGTCGACGTCGATCATGATGACCGAGAACGGATCCTGATAACGTTGCGAGCGGCGCACGTCGCGCACGGCCCACTCCGTGAACGCGCGGCGGTTCATGAGTCCGGTCAGTGCGTCGGTGGTGGCCATATGGCGCGACTCTTCCACCAGCGTGGCCATGCGTAGGGCACCGCCCAGCTCGCGCGCGATGGTCTTCACCAGCAGCGGATCGTTCTGGTGTACGGGTGCACGCGGTGCCAGCGCCAGCGTGCCGATCTCCATGTCGCCGAACCGGATGGGCTCAAGGATTGCCGGCGGGCCGTCGGCATCGGCCACGGCGTCGTCGTCTTCCACCGTCATGAGCGAGACGCTGCCATCGATGTTGAAGGCGGCACGTGCAGCGGCCACCGCGTCGTCAGAGCAGCCCGAGTTGGCGTGCACCCCAAGGCGCGCAGGCGCAGCGCGATACACGGCCATCCAGCGATAGGTGGTCACCTGGGACACGAACTGCGAGAGCAGATCGATCAGGCGATCGAACGACTCGCTCGAGCCCAGCCGGCGCACCTCGGCCGCGATGACGCTGTCGAAGAGCGCAGAGTCGAGGTGGGCAGCGATGCGCTCGCGGACGTCCATCCCCTCGGTGGAGCTGACCACGAAGAAGCCCTCTTCCTGTTCCGCCTGGGAGCGCTCCATGGCCCTGCGCAGCGCGCGCACCAGCTCTCCCATTCGTCCTTTCACCACGTACGCATAGGCGCCCGCCTGCTCGGCCCAGAAGTGATTGCGGCGCCCCTCGGAGCCGCGCAGGATCACGGGGACGTTGACAGTTCCGCTCTCGGAGCCGAGCAAACGGCAGAGCTGAACGCCCGAGATGCTGGGCATGGAAAGGTCGGCGACCACGGCGGCGGGCGGATCTTCCAGGGCGCGCACGGCCCCCTCAGCACCATCCTTGCACTCGACAATGGTGAAACCTTGTAGATGCAGTCGTTCCGCCAGCACCTTACGCGCCGTATCAGACGGATCGATCAGCAGGATCCTGGGCGATGGGTGCACCTCATCAGTAACGGATCGTCAGTCCCCGACTTGAGGGGCTTGTGCTGCGAGCGTGAAAAAGAAGCTGGCACCGCTTCCTTTCACGCTCTCCACCCAGATCCGCCCACCATGTCGGCGCACGATGCGAGCGCAGGTGGCCAGTCCGATGCCCGAGCCCGCCACGCCGCGCTGCTGCTCGAGGCGTTGAAACGGCAAAAACAGGCGATCCAGGTGCCTGGTCTCGACGCCGACACCGTTGTCCGTCACGAAGAACGTATCGCTGTTCGGCCCTCGCTGCACACCTACGCGCACCCTCGCGCTGGCAACCTTGGCGGTGAACTTGAGTGCATTGTCGACCAGGTTGCGAAACAGGATGACCATCAGGTTGGCATCCGCGTGCGCGTGCATGCCTGGCTCGATCTCCACCGCCTGCTGTCGTCCCGGGTGTTGTTCCGCAAGCTTGTGCAGCACACCGCCCACCAGCTCCGATAGGTCGATGTCTTGTGGGTGGAGGCCCACGCGGGCCGTGCGGGCGTAGGTGAGCAGGGTGGCGATGATGGCCTCCATGCGCTCACCGGCCCTGAGAATCTCGGACAGATGCTCGTTTGCCGGGTCGAGCCGCGGTAGCGCCTCGCGCTCTTTGATCAGGGTAGCGAAGCCCAGCACCACCGACAGCGGGCTGCGAAGGTCGTGCGCCACGACATTCGCGAACCCCTCGAGCTCCTTGTTGGAGAGGGTCAGCTCCTCGGTGCGGGCCGTCACGCGCCGCTCCAGCTCGCGGACCAGGTCGGCGTTCTCGAGGGCCAGCGCCGCGGCATCGGCCAGGTCTTGCAGGAGCTGAAGCTCCAGCGGGGAAGCCTGATGCGGAGTCGCCCAGTAGGTGCCGATGGCTGCAACCGCGGCCTCCTTGCGCACGGGCGTCATGACCAAACTTCGTACGAAGGTGGGCGCGTAGGCCTGTTCGGGGATGCGGGGGTCGCCAGCGATGTCGTAAATCGAGACCTGCCCGTGCTGCATGGCCCAGCCGCTGATGCAGCTGCTGGCTTCGAAGCGCCGGCCCTTCCACAGCGGTGCAATGGCGTCCTCGTCCAGGTAGAAGCAGAGCTTGCCCTCCTTGAGGACGAAGGTTGCGCCGTCGGCGTCCACCAGCTTGCGTGCCGCGCTGCGCACCACCTCGGCCACCTGCTCCGCGGAGCGCGCGCGCGACAGCTGTCGCATGGCGACGAGCAGCGTGCGGCCCGGGCCCGTCAGCAGGGCAGCGCCTGGCTCCCCTCGCGGCTCCTGTTGCTCCACGTCTTTTGGTCCAGCCACCTGATTCCCCCCTGGGCACTGGTCTTAAATCGGTTTGGGCCCGAGGTGCAAGCGCGATGGCCAGCCGGGCCGCAAACCGCGTTTTGTGGCCTCGCGGTTCGCCTTGGGCCGCGTCTTGAAGATGACCCGCTTCCGTCGTACACCACGCATCGGTTTTATGTCCGAAATCAATCAAAACTCGCCACAAGCCACCTCCTTTCCGAAGGAGAAAATCAGGGTTCTCTTGCTCGAGAACATCCACGAGAGCGCCGTGGAGCTGTTCTCTGGGCAGCACTTCCAGGTGGAGCGAGTGGGCAGCGCGCTCTCGGAGGCCGACCTCAAGAAGCGCATCGTCGACGTGCATGTGCTGGGCATTCGCAGCAAGACGCACGTCACCGACGCCGCCCTGGCCGAGGCCAAACGTCTGCTCACCCTGGGCTGCTTTTGCATCGGTACCAATCAGGTAGAGCTGGCCGCGGCGAACAAGCGCGGCGTGCCCGTGTTCAACGCGCCCTTCAGCAACACCCGTAGCGTGGCCGAGATGATGATCGCCGAGATCGTCATGCTGGCCCGCCAGCTGGGCGATCGTTCGAACGAGGTGCACCAGGGCAAGTGGCGAAAGGTTGCCACCAACAGCTACGAGGTGCGCGGCAAGACGCTGGGCATCGTGGGCTACGGCCACATCGGTCGCCAGGTGGGCGTGCTGGCCGAGGCCATGGGCATGCGCGTCATGTTCTACGACCGCATGACCAAGCTGCCCATGGGCAACAACCAGGTCGTGCCCAGCCTGGCCGAGCTGCTGAGCCTGTCGGACTTCGTCACGCTGCACGTGCCCGGCACCCGCGAGACGCACGAGATGATGGGGCCCGCCGAGCTTGCGCAGATGAAGAAGGGCGCCTACCTGATGAACGCCAGCCGCGGCACCGTGGTGCAGATCCCGGCGCTTGCCGAGGCGCTCAAGAGCGGGCACCTGGGCGGCGCCGCCATCGACGTGTTCCCCGAGGAGCCCGAGTCGAACGGCGACACTTTCAAGAGCGCGCTGCAGGGCATTCCCAACGTCATCCTCACGCCGCACATCGGCGGCTCCACGGGCGAGGCGCAGGCCTCGATTGGCCGTGAGGTGGCCAGCTCGCTGATCAAGTTCGTCAACGAGGGCGCCACCACGGGCGCCGTCAACTTCCCGCAGATCGAGATGCCGCAGGCCCAGAAGACCCACCGCATCCTGAACGTGCACCGCAACGTGCCCGGCGTGCTGCGCGACGTGAACCGCATCGTCTCCGAGCGGAACGCGAACATTACGAGCCAGGTGCTCTCGACCGACGCGGACATCGGTTACCTGATCATGGATCTGGACCAGGACGTCTCGGGCGAGGTCCGGGTCGATATCGCGGGGTTGGAGACCAATATCCGCACGCGTATTCTTTACTAGCTCGTGGGTTGAGGTTCGCACCGTTCGAACATGAACACGCGCACGCGCACGGCTACGAACACGAACACGTCTAACGAACAGGCGCACGGGCTACGAACACCCGACTGGGGCGCGGCCGACCGTCCCCTTGAGATCCATGGCGCGCGACCCCAGACTGCGGGGGTGCCCGATTCCAAGCTGCTGATCCTGTTCGACGGCGTGTGCAACTTCTGCAACGAGACCGTGCTGTTTCTGATCGACCGCGATCCGAACGAGCAGTTCGTGTTCGCCTCGTTGCAGTCGGAGCTGGGTCAGCAGACCGTGCAGAAGTTCGGTGTGGGCGTGGATCTCGACACGGTCGTGGCCATCGACCAGGGCAGGGCCTACACACGTTCGGACGCCGCCCTGCGCATCATCCGGCACATGTGCTTTCCGTGGAGCTTGCTCTACGTGGGCCTCATCTTGCCGCGTTTTCTGCGCAACTGGGGCTACAACCAGTTCGCCAAGCGACGCTACAAGTGGTTTGGGAAGAGCGACCAGTGCCGCATCCCCACGCCCGAGCTGCGCAAGCGCTTCGTGGGCTGAGGGGCGCTGAGGGGCAGAGTTCGGTCCACACAGGCGGGCGGTCAGAGCGCGCCCAGCAGCTCCATGAAGCGCGCCCACGAGGCGTTGTCGGCCTCGGCGCTGTACGCGATGGGCAGCTGGTTCTGCAGGCCCAACTCGGTCGCCTTGGGGTTGGTGAAGCCATGCTTGGCACCGGGGTACTCCACCAGCTCGTAGTCTGCGCCGGCGGCGTCCATCTCTTGCTTGAAGGTGGCCACCTGCTCGGCCGGCACGAACGAGTCGTCGCCTCCCTGGGCCACGAAGATTTTGCCCTTGAACACGTCTTTTTCCAGCGGGTGCTGAGTGGCCAGGTTACCGTGGAAGCTTCCCACCAGCTTCAGCTGGTTGTCGCCGAAGCGCGCCATGTGCAGCACGTTGGCGCCGCCGAAGCAGTAGCCGATGGCCGCCAGCTTGCTGCCATCCACGCGCGGGTCGCTGGCCAGCAACGTCTGCGCGGCCTCGAAGCGCTTCTTGGACTCCTCCACGTTGCTGATGGCAGCCATCATGATCTCCTTGGCCTCGGCAGCGTGTTCGGTGTGTTTGCCCTCGCCGTACAGGTCGACGGCCATGGCGACGTAACCCGCCTCGGCCAGCTTGAGCGCGCGCGCCCGGACGTACGCGGTAAGGCCCCACCACTCGTGCGCCACCAGCACCGCGGGCCGCTTCTTGCTGCCGGCCGGGTAGGCGATGAAGCCCTTGAGCTGGGTGCTGCCGCTGCTGTAGGTCACCTCTTTGCTGGTGACGGCGGTCGCGCCCTGGGCGCTCTCGGCGCCGCCCTGCTTCGGCCCGCACGCAACAACCGAGATCAGCAGACATGTGCACAACACCATGGACGACACGAACGGCGTGCGCGCCGCATTCGAAAGAACAGCCAGACCATTCAAGCGCATTGTTAGCTCCAGGTCGAAGCCCGCTTGGCGCGCGAGCGAAGTGTGAAGGCGCGCTTGCACGCGAGCTTAAAGGTCGATGACCTTGCCCGGGTTGAGGATGCCATTTGGATCGAGCGCTCGCTTCAGCGTCTTCAAAAGCAGAAGCTCCGCGGGGCTACGCGAGTAGTGCAAGTAAGGCTTCTTTAGCAGACCGATGCCGTGTTCTGCGGAGATGCTGCCCTGGTACTTCTGTACCAGCTCGAACATCACGTGATCGGCCTCGGACGTGCGCTTCAGGAACTCGGTTTTCTCCAGCGAGTCCGGCTTCATGATGTTGACGTGCAGGTTGCCGTCGCCAATGTGGCCAAACAGGCAGATCTCCCAGTCCGGATAGTTCTTGGCGAACACCGCGTCCAGCTCTGCGCAAAAGGCCTCGAGCGCCGCGACCGGCAGCGAGATGTCGTTCTTGTGCGGAAGCCCGGTGGCGCTCAGGCTCTCGCTGATGCCCTCGCGCAGCGTCCACAGCTCGGCCGCTTGCGACGAGTTCTGCGCCTGCGTGCCATCCAGGATAAGCTCGCGCTCGAACAGCGAGCTGACCCAGCTCTCCAGCGTCTCGTCGCTGGTGTCCTCGACCTCCAGCAGCACGTAGCAGGGATGCACGGCCTCGAACGGCGAGCGTACCTTGCGG
>Ga0105048_10013584_pt1 | contig 12719 bp, 9 predicted proteins | sample MAT05_FD_78382 | JGI IMG/M metagenome (GOLD analysis project Ga0105048, IMG submission 78382) | Freshwater microbial communities from Lake Fryxell liftoff mats and glacier meltwater in Antarctica - MAT-05 | ecosystem: Environmental > Aquatic > Freshwater > Ice > Liftoff microbial mat | place... | reverse complement strand
ATTTTGGTATATTTATTGCCGTTATTGGCCCCGCTTGCCCCATTAAAAAAAGCGTTCAATTGGGTTTGTGTAGAAATAGTTTTATTGCCCGAAAATACATTACTTCCGGTTGGAACTCCGGCGTCGCAATGGTTAACGGTGATGCTAAAACTACAAGTATCGATATGATTTGCTGTGTCAATTGCCGACCAGAGAATTCGAGTTGTGCCATTGCTAAATTGTGCGTTCTCTATAGTTGTGCCGTTGTTGAAATTATTGGTAAGGCTTGCGTAAACACCTTTATTCATTAATTTTATGGGGTCAAGGTCTTTGTTCAAAACCTTGAATTTATTGCCGGCATAATTAGCGTTAACCGATTGATTGGCAATGCAATTTATTAAATCGACTGGGCGTTCTACCACAGTAATGTAAAATACACAACTGTCGGCCCATACATGCAACATGCTATCGTTAAAAATTGTATCAAAAAGATATTCATCAAGAAAGAAACCCGTATATTCGTCGTAGGCAAAAGCAACAACCCTGGTAGTACCAACGTTTAAGGGCGTTTCGTGCAATTTTATAAAACGAGCAGAAACGGTTGCTCCTGAAAATTTGTAGTAGGGGCCTCCGCCGAAGCCGCAGTAATTAAGTATTTGTGCATCAAGCATTAAGTGGGTTCCGGGGAAATACCCATGACCGTTTGTATAATCGGTATAGGTGGTTTCACCAGAATCTAACATAAAGGTATCAATGCCGGGGCAAGTAATATCAAAGCGTTTAGCATGCATGGTAATCACAAATTGATCTGTATCAGAACCACAAACATTGGTAGCGATTACGTTAATAGTCGCTGGCGTAGGATATGCGTATGCATAAAATGGCGCAAAGAGTTCTCCTGAATGAACTTCATACTCATACGGTTCATAATTATTTACATCTTGTAAATAGAATTTTATTTGTGGGTTGAGACTTCCACTGGCATTGGCACTGAAATTTACGGGGTATTTGCACAAGCCTGCTGGGGTATTTACAGAAAGATCTTGTACTGGTGTTATAACCGGAATTGAATGCACGGTGATGGTTATGTTTGCGCAGGGGGCAGCAGAAACGCAACCGCCTTCTCCATGCGCAAAATAGGTGGTGGTTACCTGAGGCGAAACGGTTATGGAAGAAGTTGTATCTAGGGCAGTTCCGCCACAAGAATTTGAGTACCACTGCCAATGCGTGGCGCTGTCGAGTTGGCCTGAAGCAATAGATAGGATTGTAGATTGATTGAGGCAAATATTCGAATAGCTTGCAGAAATAGAAGGTGCCAAGGGGGTTTTGCAATGGTTCGTATTACTTGGTGTAAATAGTTCATTACTTGACAGAGAGGAACCATTATAGCCGGCTGAAAGAAACACTTTGCCATCGTTTAAAAGAGTATATGGAGCGTCGCGTTTGGTATTTAGTTTTGCCGTTGAAATCCAGGAACTGCTATTTGCATCGTAAATTTCACAGCTATCCATGTATCCTGAAATATTGTTTCCTCCAGCGTAAAGTACATTTCCATTTGCCAGTTTAGTTGCATAAAAAGAAGTACGTTTGCTATTCATGGCTCCGGTGCTGCTCCATGTTCCAGTGGAAGGGTCGTACAATTCGCAGGTTTTTAGATAAGAATTTGAACCGGATAAACCACCGGACACCAATACTTTTCCATTATTTAAAAGTACCGCAGAATGCTATACTCTTACGGTGCTCATGGAGCCTGTACTCGACCAAGTTCCATTAGAAGGATCATATAAGGCAGCAGTGGCCGTTAAATTATAACCAAAATAGGTAGTTGCACCACCTACAACGAGTACTTTTCCACTTGGTAAAAGGGTGGCAGTATGTCCCCAGATTGTAGGCGGCAAAGAACTCGTAGAAGACCAGGAACCGGTAGAGGTATCGTAAAGTTCGCATCGACTTAGGTTATAGCCGCTATGACCACCAGTAATTAATACTTTTCCATTGTTGAGCAGGGTGGCTGTATGACCATAACTGGCATAATTCATTGACCCAGTATTGCTCCAAGTGCCGCTTGAAGGATTGTAAAGTTCGCAACTGCTATGATAATATCCACCATAACCACCTGCGATAATTATTTTGCCATCGGGTAGTAAAGTGCTTGTGTGAAAGTATCGACTATTTAACATTGAACCCGTATTACTTAAAGAATTATTGACCGGATTATAAATTTCGCAAGAGGAGGTTCCGTTGTTGTGACCAGATACCGAACCTGCAATTATAATTGCCTTGCCATCGGGTAAAGTAACAACTGAATGTGTGTGGCGGGCAGTATTTAAATTGCTAGCAGATTGCCAATTTTGTGCTATAACATGGTTAAACAGAAAAACATTAACCCAGAAAATAATAGTAAGCCTGAATTTAGGTACGGTAAATAAGCTCATTTTTTTGAAGCATTTGATGTTTAAATTGTTGATTGGTGATAGGGTTGTTAGGTGCTTAATAGAAATAGGAATTATTTACAGAATAATAAAAAGAATTTTGAATTAATGATGACCTTTGTAATTAATTGATATGATTTTGCTCAACTAAATTGAATATAAATTTACCGTTTTTAATGCTCTAGCAAAAGAGTTTTTTAACTATTAGGTTTTTAGAAAATTCTGATTCTTTTAAAAAATTTCAATTTCTCTTATACAAGCCAAAACTATTCTGAATAGGTTTTTAATGAAAAGCTAAATTTTTTAGCAATAGCATGAATTTGAAAGTTTGGCATATTTTTTGAAAGATTTGTCAAATCTAAAAATAGATTGAAACTAATTTCAATTTGATAAACCTCAATAATTCATAACTCTAACTGCAAACAAAGACCGCATTATTGATTTTGATATTAATTCTTCGTTGGTATTTAGCTTATTAGATGATTCATTATGGCTGGGGCAAACTCATGGGTGAACAGTTTGGTGTTCATGACCCAAGTATTTTAGAAAAGCCTGTTAAATCGGTCGATAAATTTTATGTGGCTTGGCATTTATTTGGAATCGACCGAACATTTCACCTTGTAATTGGATGTTTGTAAATTATAGGCGCAGTATTCATTGTAATAAACCGCACGGTATTGCTCGGGGCTTTGTTTCTGTTACCAATACTTTTTCAAATTTTTTTGATAGATCTAGCATTTACAATGAATATTTTTGGCGCTGCATTGCCGGTAAGACTGGCCGGAATGATTCTAGCCGACCTCTGTATCTTGTTTTATTATAAAGCCTCAATGATAAAGGTTTGGAAACTTATCACATCAGGCACTTCAACAAGATTCAAGAACAAATGGTGGATTTGTATTCTCTTGCCTATACTGGGATTTTTAACTGATTTTGCTTTCGGTATCATTGGTTATCCGATACGTTTGCTTTTTAATCATAGTATTTAGTAGGTGAAGTTCTCAAAATAACTTTCTTTATTCTGATTAAATCGTTACAGGTTTTTCTTTAAAAGGTTGGATTGAAACTCAAAAGTTATTTTGAAAATGAAACTTTTACCAATTGTATTTAATAAATAACCAAAAGTTATTAATTAAATTTACAATGGTAAATGCCGATATAACATAATATTAGTTCTCAGGTAAGAATATTATAATTGAACTATATATTTTGAATAATCGGTATTAGTTCATTCATCAGGAAGGCTCCAAGATTTAATTTGAGACTTTTAAAGATTACCATAATTCGCTTGCTTGTTTTTATTTCTGAGAGATTTTTTTTTGCATTTACAAACCATAAAAGGTTTTAGATTAAAAATCCATTTTAAAATCTTGTTCGTTGATGCATCTTGCCATTTTAAATTCTATGCGTAATAATGATCTTCCGAAGGTCATAAAACTGGTTGTTTAAATTAAACAATAACCAAATCTAAGCGGCTCGCAATTATTTAGGTAAAAACAGTCAAGAATTAATTTTTGGTAAACCATTTTGATGTAATGGTGTTTTTTACTCAGCCTTTCAAACCCTATCTTTGCCGCCATTATGGAACGACGTGTTAGAGTTAGATTTGCGCCTAGTCCCACTGGGCCATTGCATATTGGTGGGGTTAGAACTGCGCTTTACAATTATTTATTTGCCAAAAAACATGGTGGCGATTTTTTGCTACGCATTGAAGATACCGATCAAAACCGCTTTGTGGCAGGTGCCGAAGACTATATTGTAAAAACCTTTAAATGGCTGGGCTTAACCTTTGATGAAGGTTTAACGGTTGGCGGTCCGCATGCACCTTACCGCCAAAGCGAACGACAACCCATTTACAAACAATACGCTGATCAATTGATTGCAAATGATTACGCCTATTATGCGTTTGATACCACAGATGAATTGGATCAAATGCGTGTTAGACTAGAAGCAGGTAAAATGCCTTCAAAATACGATGCTGCAAGCCGCATGGAGATGAAAAATAGTTTAACATTGAGCGCCGATGAGGTTAAAGAGCGTCTTGGAAACCATGAACCACACGTTATTCGTTTAAAGTTACCTCGAAAAGAAGAAGTTAGGTTTCATGATATTATTCGAGGTTGGGTAGTGGTTCAAACGGCCCAAATGGATGATAAGGTTTTATACAAAAGTGACGGAATGCCAACCTATCATTTGGCAAATGTAGTGGATGATTATTTGATGAAAATTACCCATGTAATTCGTGGAGAAGAATGGTTGCCGTCGGCACCTTTGCATGTTATGCTTTACCGATACTTAGGCTGGGAGGATGTGATGCCACAGTTTGCCCATTTGCCGCTTTTATTAAAGCCTGAAGGCAATGGAAAATTGAGTAAGAGAGATGGCGATAAGCTGGGATTTCCAGTATTTCCTTTGGAATGGAAGGATCCGGTAAGTGGAGAAATTTCGAGTGGTTACCGCGAATCTGGATATTTACCAGAAGCCGTTATAAACATGCTGGCATTTTTAGGCTGGCACCCGAGCGATAACCGCGAAATGTTTGGAATGCAAGATTTATTGAATGAATTTACTTTGGAACGCGTAAGTAAAAACGGTGCCAAGTTTGATTTGAATAAGGCATTATGGTTTAATCACGAGTATTTGCAATTAAAGAATAATCGCGAAATAGCAGCCGATTTATTGCCTTTTACCGAGAAAAAAGGAATTAGCACCAACATCGATTTTTTGGAAAAGGTAGTTGCGCTGATGAAGGAAAAAGTAAATTTTGGCAAGGAAATTATCGAAAAGGGAATGTATTTGTTCGAAAAGCCTACCAAATATGATGAGGTAGTTTTGGCCAAAAAGTGGAAAACTGGAGTGCCTCAGTTTTTAAATACTTACGTTCAAACCATCGACCAATTAAGTCATTATGAAGCTAGTATGCTTGAACATGCTTTTAAAAGTTTGGCTGAAGAACTTGGTCAAAATCCTGGTCAACTAATGCAGCCTTTGCGATTGGCCGTTAGCGGTGAGGCCGGTGGTCCTCCTGTTTTTGAAATGTTAGAACTTTTAGGTAAAGATGAGGTGAGTGAGCGAATTCTTAAAGCTGTGGCCGATATTCAGGTAACGCTTTAAAAAGCTATTTTTGAATAATCTCAACCGCTAATTAAATTTCCATGAAAATTGCAGCTTCAATTAAATTCGTTTTCATAATAGTTCTATTCTTCAACGCATTAGGCTCTGATGGACAAACCAAAACATTTTATATGGATTCGATACATTTAGAAAGAGGCAAAGAGACACTTGATTTTAACCGGTTTAATTCTCCGGTGTATCTTCTGAATACCGAAATCGTAAAGTCTGTATTTTTGGGAGTTTTGGATAAGGATAGTTTGTTTATGGTACTTAAGCAAGGTCTTATTAATTACAACAATAAATTTGTGCCTGTATTGCTTTATTCGATGCGGTATACGGATAAAATGTCGATAGAATTAGATTCAATTGTTGGCGACTTTCAAATGTTTTCACCACGATCTTCAACTAAATCAACAATAACGAGTGATGGCTTTGGAGAACTGTTTTTTTCAATCAAGGCAGATTCTACAACCTATCGTTTGCTGCCTCACAAGCAATCAACAGCAATTAGCAAGTACGATATTATTCATAAACTGAATGATATTACGATTGCAAAAAAAACAATAAAAAGTACCGCAACCTCTCAAACAACTGGTTTGTTGGATAATCAATTCAGCAAACCTTACAGCATTGCAGACTATAAGAAGGTCCCACTTTTTTACACTGTGAGTGTGCATCCCATTGATAATTTTCCGGAACTAAAACTGGTTTGCCTTTCTTACCGCATCGAAAAAGACAAGCCAAGTTATTACTCTTCTCCGAGTGTTTTTTTGATGCGCGGAAAAGAGGGTTCCAATCCTGGACATTCAAACGGATATTTTTTCTTTCCTTCGCCCGGTAAATCGGGTAAAATCAATATGATGCGATGCAGTAGCAGTATCTTTGTTTCTCAAAAAAATTAGATTTTTATCATGAATAAATTAATAAGTTTTATAACCCTGCTATTATCGTTGGCATCTTGTACAATTCGTTTCGACCGATTTCCTTCTAACGTAAAAGCTGATTTTCCGGAAGAACTAAGGGGTAAATATCTTTTTACCAATAGACAGGATAAAGACAGCACTTATGTAACGATAACTTCCAATTCGATTCGTTTTTCGGATAATAAAATAATGCGAAGTGGAGGCTTGTCGGATACCATTAAACTGGCCAAAGGTAAATCCTTTTATTATCTCTGTTTTGGAGATAGTGTAAAAAATAGGTTTGTTTGGGATGTTTATCCAATGAAATCGGTTGGAAAAAAACTTTACTTTTTCGCCTTGGATGCCGATTACTATAAGAAACCTATTAAGAAATATTTCCAACCCATTGCCGGCTTTGAGGATTTATTCGAAATGAATGAAACGCAACTGGATTTATTTTGTAAAAAGAAACTTAAGAACAAAACAGCTGTAAGGCTCATCAAGGTTAATCCATAGTATTTTAACGCAATTTAAGCATCGATTTTTTTGGCGAAATTTAATACTTGATGTAATATTACACCGAAATAAAAATGAATCGAATTCTGAAATATTTATTACCGGTTTCTGTTGCCTTGTTATCCGTCTATTTTGTTCTATGGTTGATGGCATCGGTTGCAGGTGTGATTACTGGTGGGTTATGGCTTGACGTTATTCGTTGGCTAGGCGAAATTTGTTTAATCGGTTACGCCCTCAAACGCCAAAATTTAACCATTTGGATTTTTACAAGTATGTTTATTGGTGCCGAGGTAGGATTGTTATTTCCCGATATCGCAACGCACGGTAAACTGCTCGGCAAGTTGTTTTTGCGAAGCATTAAAACCATTATCGCTCCATTATTATTCGGTACTTTGGTTGTTGGTATTGCTGGTCATTCCGACTTAAAACAAGTTGGTCGCATGGGTCTAAAGGCTATTTTGTATTTTGAACTCGTAACTACTATTGCCTTGTTCATAGGTTTGGCAATTGTAAACATTACGAAGCCTGGTGTAGGAATTGTAAAACCGGCTAATTTGCACGAAGAGATTATTCCGATTAGTGAAAAAACTTGGCAGGATCATGTTCTTGAAATTTTTCCGGAGAATATAGCCAAATCAGTTTCAGAAGGCTTAATTCTTCAAGTTGTTATTTTTAGTATTTTATTTGGCATTGGCCTGGCAATGGTTAATAAGGAAAAACGGAAACCAATGTTGGTTTTTTGCGAAAGCTTAAGCGAGGTTATGTTTAAGTTTACCAATATTGTAATGCTTTTTGCACCATTCGCTGTTGGTGGGGCTATTGCTTACACGGTAAGCACCATGGGAATGGATGTTTTTTTACCACTTGCAAAATTGGTTGGTTCGCTTTATCTCGGACTCATTTTGTTTGTGTTAGGCGTTTTGTTACCCATTGCCTTGTTAGTAAAAGTTCCAATTAGAAAATTTATTACGGCCATTAGCGAACCGGTAAGTATTGCTTTTGCAACGGCAAGTTCCGAATCGGCCTTACCTCGAGCAATCGAAGAAATGGAGCGTATAGGCGTTCCTCCAAAAATAGTTGGGTTTGTGTTGCCTACTGGTTACAGTTTCAATTTAGATGGCACCACCTTGTATCTTTCACTTGCCAGTGTTTTTGTGGCTCAGGTAGCTGGAATTCCTCTAACCATTGGGCAGCAAATTCTAATTTGTGTTACTTTAATGCTTACTAGCAAAGGTGTGGCAGGCGTTGCTCGCGCTAGCATTGTTATTTTGGCTGCCACAGTTAGCCAGTTTGAATTACCCATGTGGCCGGTTTATTTAATTATGGCAGTGGATGTTTTAATGGATATGGCAAGAACTGCGGTTAATGTTATTGGTAATTGTTTGGCATGCATTGTTGTTGCAAAATGGGAAGGAGAGTACGATCCTAAAGCCAATCATGAAGAAATACTTGAGGTTAAAGAGTTTTAACTCGTTTTAAGCTCGCAAAATATTTATAAAAATATATTTTATTTTATTATCCTTTTTTTAAATTGCACGTCTTATGTTTAAGAATTAAATGAATAAGCCCGGAATTTTACAACGAATTTCAGCACTGCTTGGAATTACGCCAACCGCTAAGGATATTGCCAAACAATTACGCCATCCTAAGGGTAAGCTTGGTGAAGTTGTTGCGAAAAAGATGAATGAAAGCAATGAGTTTCTTTACGATTTTACCTTAGATACTATGAAGCTTCAAAACCTTAATCGAATCATGGAAATTGGTTTTGGTAACGGCAAATTTTTTGACAAGATTTTTTCGAGGGCCAGTAATTTAAAAATATCTGGCATTGATTACTCCGAATTAATGGTACGAAGCGCCAGATTAAACAATGCCTTAGCGATTGAAGCCGGCAATCTTGAAATATGCTATAGTAATTCAGAGGCCTTGCCATTTGATTCGAACACCTTTGATAAAATATTTTCTATTAATGTGGTTTACTTCTGGGAAAAGCCAAATGAAATTCTCGAAGAAATATACCGTGTGCTTAAGCCCGGAGGTTTGTTTTATACATCCATACGATTAAAGGATAGCATGATTAATTTGCCTTTCACCCAATTTGGATTTAAACTTTACGATGAAGCATCTTGGAAAGATCAATTACTCCAAAGTCATTTTATTTTTAATGAAGGGGCTACTGTTCTAGAGCCGGAATTTGAATTAAATGAATCCAAATTTCGACTTGAATCCATTTGTATGGTTGCGCAAAAGCCGCTTTAACTTACTCTTGTTTTATAAACTTGTTGTGGTAAACTTTACCATCTTCGGTAATCATCTGTATTGAATAAACACCATTGCTTAACCCTTCTAGACGAATCCAAGTCCTATGCAAAAATTGAGCATCTTCAGTGTAGTTTGTTACCGTTTTCTCAAGCACGGTTCTACCTAATTGATCGATAACAAGAAGTTTTGCTTCCTTAAAATTTGGTATTCCTTCGATGAAAATTTCATGGTTTGCAGGATTGGGATAAATCAAAATTTTATTTGAACTAAATTTAGAATAAATGCCTGCTTTTATCAAACTACTATCTTGTAAAATGTTTTCATCGCCGGCTTGATAATCCATATAATAAAAATAAGTAAGCATCATTTCACTGGTAGTAGCTTCGCCTAAGGTAACTATTTTTGCTGGATTGCTTGGTTGATTCGGGTTGTTTTGTGTGTTGTCGTAGGTTACTATGGATTGTATTTTGGTTCCTTTGGTGAGTCTTTGAACAAATTGAAATTTATATTCTCCTTGCCAATGAAAGTCCCAATTTTTGATGCGAATAAGCGGGATAGTATCTTTAGTTGGCGGAATTGCAAAAACCTTAGTGCTTTTGCCAATAAGATGCATGTGAGGTAAAATGGATAGAAGCGAAACATCGTAAGGAAGCGTTAAGCCCTGATAAAATGTTTTTACCTGATCCTTTGCTAAGCTAAATGGACCGTTGAGAATATTATAGTGATTTAAAATTGGGGCAATATACACTTCGCGAATAGAGGGTTGTGTGTGAAAACGAATTACCACATACGAACTATCCACTTCACCTGCTGTTCCTGCGGGATAATGAATTTGTAAGATTATATTGGCCTTTTTATACAATTTAACACCGGTGCCCGACGGGAATTTTATAGGGTCAGAGCCCGGAACGTAAGGTGCAATTAATATGGAATTGTTAGAACCTGTTCCACCAAAATTTGTATAACCAGGTAGTGGATCTGCTTTATCTAAATTATTAGTAACATTCGTGGTGTCCTGAAAAACCAGGACATGGTGAACAATTTTTGAATTGCCTGGTACAATTTCTATAGCTTCTATAAATTTTGTAGAAGTAAGATTACTTGGCAAGGAAAAACAGCGATAAATATCGTCCGTACTGGCCGAAGATGTATACGTTGGAATTTTTATTTTTAAATCATATTTACCAATTTTTGAATCTTTTGAGTAAATTGGTTTTGTCGGTGCCTTTTTTAAATCACCTTGAGGCGTTCCATTATCTGCCCAACTTTTAATTGCTGCTATTTCGGATGGTTTTAGAAGACGTTCTCCGGAATAATGTCTGTAACTGGGGTCGGCTGGCCAAGGAGGCATTTCACCGGTACCAGTGGCATGACTTATCCCATGACTATTGGCAGTGGCTTCGGAATATTCCATAAGAGGAAAAGGTGCTATGCCACCATCATGATGACATTTGGTGCAATTATTATAAAGAATTGGAGCAATGTCTTCGGCCCAAGTTGGGGTTTGCGCTTGTGAAGTTGTAATGGAACTGAAACTAAGTGTTAGTGCTATTATAAATTTGTGCATGAGTCGTAATCTGTTAATTTGAAATTAAATTATGTTTTAAAGTTTTATTGTGTTTTTATATAAACTTCTTTTTACAAAGAAAGACTTCTGATTTCAAAATTCCTAAAGTTTCGTCAAACAGAATGCTAAAATTACCTTATCGAACTGTAAAAAAATGATCCTTACCGTTAATAGTCGCTTTAGCCGTTTTATCACAAGCTCCATCTGAAAAAGGGTCGTAATCAATCAGTATTTCAATGCCAGATTTGGTGTTTTTTAAACTGAGTTTTCCTTTGATAAAAGTTTGTGCGCAACCTATTTCGATTTTTTTCTTCAGAGGTGTTGTAATATTAACGGTAAAATTATCGCCATTGCGATTGGTGCCGGAAGCTGTTCCTGTAACTTCAAATACATCCCCTAAAATGCCGGGACCTGCATCAATCGATTTTGTAATTGTTCTGCTGGCAGTCCAGGCTACGGTTCCCTTAGCATTCATAGCTTTGCCATTAATGACTTCAACAGTAAATTGATTAATTTGTGTACGAGTCATTATTTTGTCGCCCGAAATCTGTGTCATTTCAGCACCGTTTCCGCTAAAGAACACATCGTTATCCGAAATGTTTATTGTTAATCTCGAACCAATATTAAGGTAGATAGCCGATAGCGTAAAATGAATTTTTCCTGCACGGTATCTACCATCTCCGCAAAGTCTACCAAAGGGTAAGGTACTTCCAATAGGGCCAAAATCAATTTCAAATTCTTTTCCGTCACCGTCTGTAAACAAGCTATCTGTAAATTTAAGAATTGCTCCACTTGGTAAAATAGTACTACCTGCTTTTTTTAATCGGGTGTCGTTGCTTACAACATCATCCCCTAAATCAAAAGCTGAGCTAAATTCAGTTTCAACTGTTGAATTGTCTTCTGCCGAAGTAATGGTTTCGAGTGCTTCGAGTTTTTCGCGGCGGCAGCATCCAAGAACCAAAGCAGCCATTACAATAATACCTAATTTGAAAAATGATTTTTGCATAAAAAGGATATTTTAGTATTTACAAATTTAAACATGAATTGTTCATTAACGATTTCTTTTCCATTTACCTGGCACCCAAATCCAACCTTTGCGATTTTGTTTCCAATGACCTTCAACAAAATGATGACCATGCCGATGGTTTACATAATAGCCATTACGCCAGTGGTAATTGTTATTTTTCACAATCCAGTGCCCATTAATCCATTCTTGGCCTTGAGGAGGTCTGTCCACCCGAATTGTGGCTCGTGGGGCAACCGGTTTTACTTTAACAATAATTTGAGCATGACTCATAAATGTAGTCATGAAAAATAGGATGATAAGCATTGGTTTTATGATTTTCATAATACTTTTTTTAATTACCTATCCGACATCTAAATTAACAAATTTATTCCATCGATTTATTTCTATGACTCAAAAGTGACTTTATCGCCTTCCTTTTTTTTCTTTCTGAAACGGGCGTTCGCTGTTCATCAAAATAAAATCTAACGTATTTCTTTCCTTGTTTTTAAAAGTTAGATCACTCTTGGGCTTGTAATCCTTAATGTACTTAACTTTGATTGCATCTAAATCGCTTTCCCATATTTGCCGCTGCGCTGATAATTTTTCAGACAAAGATTCAAGATATAATTTGTGATTAATTAAAATAGGTTTGAGTTGCTCGCGCATTTTATTTTTTAAGCTTTTAGAATCTGTTGTTTCCCGGACATCTCCATTCAATCCTTGCTCAAGAATCTCTGCCTTTTGAAGCTTCCAATTTGAACGCAAGTTTTCGATAACGCGTTTTTCATCTTCTGATAATTCGGCTTCAAATGCCTTTCGATATTGCAGCAAAACTGGTAAAATATTTTGGCGGCTATAGATTCTAATTTCGCGTTTCAGTTCGGGGTTTTGGCGTTCCTTTTTACGCTCGTTTAAAATGCTGTCCTGCATACCGCGTTGTT
>Ga0105048_10013580_pt1 | contig 12722 bp, 9 predicted proteins | sample MAT05_FD_78382 | JGI IMG/M metagenome (GOLD analysis project Ga0105048, IMG submission 78382) | Freshwater microbial communities from Lake Fryxell liftoff mats and glacier meltwater in Antarctica - MAT-05 | ecosystem: Environmental > Aquatic > Freshwater > Ice > Liftoff microbial mat | place... | reverse complement strand
TATAAGTGCTTCATGATAAGTGCGGGCATCAAAACCACTTAACACTTATCACTCAACACTTATCATTATTTATAAGTGCTTCATGATAAGTGCGGGCATCAAAACCACTTAACACTTATCACTCAACACTTATCATTATTTATATCCGCCCGCCAGGTCTGCCGCCAATTCTTTCATTTTGGTGAGGCTGGCATCTTCCAATTTGCCTTTTCGGAATTCTTCCAGCACATCTGGAAGTTTGCTTTCCATGCGCTCCAAGAATAGGTGTTCAAATTCTTGAACCTTTTCGAGCGGCACATTGCGGAGTAGGTTATTCGTACCGAGGTAAATGATGGCGACCTGCTTTTCCACCGAAACTGGGCTGTATTGTGGTTGCTTTAGAATTTCCACATTGCGTGCGCCTTTTGCCAAAACGGCTTGGGTCGTTACGTCAAGATCAGAACCGAACTTCGAGAACGCTTCCAGTTCGCGGTATTGCGCCTGGTCAAGTTTCAAGGTACCTGCGATCTTTTTCATGGATTTGATCTGCGCATTACCACCTACACGGCTCACCGAGATACCCACGTTGATGGCTGGGCGAACACCGGCGTTGAACAAGTTGGATTCCAGGAATATCTGTCCGTCGGTGATCGAGATCACGTTCGTAGGAATGTAAGCAGATACGTCACCCGCTTGTGTTTCAATGATCGGCAATGCCGTAAGCGAACCGCCGCCTTTCACCAAACCTGCTTTGACGAGGCTAGGAGGCAGGTCGTTCATGTCTTTTACTACATCCGCGCTAGCGATAACTTTTGCTGCACGCTCTAGCAAGCGGCTGTGCAGGTAGAATACGTCGCCCGGATAAGCCTCACGACCTGGAGGGCGACGGAGCAACAGCGAAACCTCACGGTAAGCCACAGCTTGCTTAGAAAGGTCATCATAGATGATTAGTGCCGGACGGCCAGTATCCCGGAAAAACTCCCCAATGCAAGCACCTGCGAATGGTGCGTAGAATTGCAATGGAGCTGGGTCAGAAGCTGATGCACACACAATACAGGTGTATGCCATAGCGCCGTATTCTTCAAGCGTGTGCGCTACAGTAGCTACGGTTGAAGCTTTTTGTCCGCAAGCAACGTAGATGCAAAACACCGGTTCGCCGCGATCATAAAATTCTTTTTGATTGAGGATGGTGTCAATCGCAATGGCCGTTTTACCGGTCTGACGGTCCCCAATGATCAATTCACGTTGGCCACGGCCAATCGGAATCATTGCGTCAATGGCTTTAATGCCCGTCTGAAGCGGCTCGTTTACGGGCTGACGGAAGATAACACCTGGGGCTTTACGCTCCAAAGGCATATCATATTTAGCACCAGTAATGGGGCCTTTACCATCAATAGGCTGACCAAGTGGGTTCACAACACGCCCCAGAAAGCCTTCGCCAACTTCGATGGAGGCAATTTGGCCTGTTCGCTTTACCGAAGATCCTTCACGGATACCTTGTGGCGAACCCATCAGTACGACGCCAACATTATCTTCTTCAAGGTTAAGTACGATGGCACGCGTGCCATTGTCAAACTCGACCAATTCGCCGGATTGAGCGCGGTTAAGGCCGTAAACACGAGCGATACCATCGCCCACTTGTAGTACGGTGCCAACCTCTTCAAGGTTAGTTTCGGCCCCAAAGCCCGACAATTGCTGTTTCAATATCGCGGAGATTTCTTCCGGTCTAACGTCTGCCATGATTCTTATAAAGTGATAAGGTGATGGAGTGATGAAGTGATTTTTTGAGCAGTTACAAAGCAAATTGCTTCAGCACTATCTCGCTTCATCACTTTATTAAAACTCTTTGATATAAAGGTTTTTCGTAAATTCAGCCTTTAATTCAGTTAGTTTGTTGGCTGCTGAGGCGTCGTAACGCTTGTTGTCGAATTCAAGCACAAATCCACCCAACAAATCGGGTTCAATGCTGGTTTGAATGTCGAGATTCGGATTGGTTATGCCGCTCTTGAGTAGCTTTGATTTCAGATCATTCAATACGCTGTCACTCAAAGGCGCGGCAGAAATAACCTTCACGGTGGTGATTTTTTGCAACACCTTGTATTGGGACACAAACTCTGCTGCAATTTCTGGCAAATATCCTTCTCGGCCTTTGTTGACCAACAAGGTGAGGTATGCCATGGTGAGGCTGTCCATGCTGCTGCCAAAAAGTGCGTTTAGTGCCGAGTTTTTTCTTTCTGCACTGATAATTGGGCTTTTCAGCATGAGCTGCAAATCGCGGTTTGTGGCTGCAGAAGCCAACGTTTGCACGTCGGTGCTTACTTGCGCCAGTTTGCCTTGCTCTACAGCAAGCTCAATAAGCGACTTAGCGTAACGGGTAGCGATGCGGGTAACGGACATTTTCCTTATGGTTGAGTATCAAAGGTGAAAGAAAAAGGGGGTGAACGAAATTACATTTACGCCCAAACTTTTACCAAGGATCAAAATCAGTTCAAATTAATACTTTCTGCCAAAGATTTAGCGTAGGCTTCTTGCTCTGGCTTGTTTGCAAGTTCTCGGCGAAGCAGTTTCTCGGCAATCTCAACCGCCATCTGGCCTGACTGATTTTTCAAAGAGACCAATGCTGCTTGCTTTTGGTTTTCGATATCCTGAATTGCGCTTTCTACTTTGCGCTTGTACTCAGCACCAGCACGTTCTTTGGCTTCAGCGATAATTTCATCCTTCGCTTCTTTTGCTTCTTTTAAAATGGCTGAGCGCTCTTCACGTGCCTGGGCAAGAAGTTTTTCATTCTGCGCAACCAAATGAGACATTTCCTCACGCGCTTTTTTTGCCTCGTCGAGGGCGTTTTGTATGTCTAACTCGCGCTGCTTTAAAGCTTTGCCAATGGGCTTGAATGCAAATCGGCTCATTAAGAACCAAAACAGGCCAAAAATAACGGTAGTCCAAATGAGCAAGCCGGGTTCGGGCTTGATGACGGAAAAATCTGCCAAAAACAACATCTTAATGATGAGTTATGCCCACCTATGCCTAGGCTTTGGTGGGTAAAAGTTATTGTGAAGCGTTGGCTGCTTTAAAAAGCGGACAACGCTGTGAAGTTCAAAAAATCCAGGCCATAGCGTCGCCAACCGCTTCGCGCAGGCCTGGATGCGCATTTCTTACTGGCCAGGAGCCGCTACGAAGAACGACAATACCATCGCGACCAAGGCTGCGCCCTCTACAAGAGCGGCAGTCAGGATCATGTTTGCGCGGATGTCACTCATTGCTTCTGGCTGACGGGCAATGCCTTCAACGGCTTTACCACCAATCGTTCCTACACCGATACCGGCGCCGATGGCGGCCAAACCTGCTCCAATTGCTGCGTACATAGTCTTGAAATTATGAATTATGAATGAAAAATGTATTTCGGAACGCTGTTCCGTATGTTAAGCACCGGAACAGCGTTCCGGGGTACTTTAATGATGATCGCCGTGTGGTTCTTCCAATGCCATCCCGATATAGGTGGCAGACAGCATGACGAAAATGAACGCCTGGAGAAATGCGACCAAGAGTTCGAGTGTCATCATGAAGAGTGAAAGTGGAATAGCAGCTGCAGCACCGGCAATAGAACCGCCAACGCTAGTGCCTGCCTTGCCAAATATGAATATCAAACCAACGAAACACATGATAACGATGTGCCCGGCCGTGATGTTCGCAAAAAGACGAAGCAGCAAGGTGAATGGCTTTAGAAAAAGTCCCAGAATCTCTACTGGGGTAAGAATCAAGATTTTAAGTGCTGCAGGAACACCGGGCATCCAGAGTGTATGTTCCCAGAAGTATTTTTTGGTGCTGGCGAGCATAAGGATAAAGGTCAGCATTGCCAGTACGATGGTAACGGATATGTTGCCTGTTACGTTTGCACTCCCTGGAAAGAATGGAATCTGACCAACGAGATTAAGACCGAGAATGAAAAAGAATGCCGAAAGTAAAAAGGGCATATACTTCTCATACTTTGGACCAATAGAAGGGCGCGCCACGTCGTCGCGGATAAAAGTGTAAAAAGGCTCGACGAAATTCTGCAAACCTTTTGGCGCATGTCCGTGGGTGCGTGTGGCGGCATTAGCAGCTCTGCGGAAAACAAAAAACAACAGCAGGCAAGTCAGCAACATGGTGAAGACGTTCCGCGTGATGGAGTAATCATAGAAACTAGTTACACCTCCACCCATTAAGCCACCATCGAAAGTAGTTTTCTTGTCCAGCTCGTAGCATTTGCCCTCAGCTACCACATAATATATGTCTTTCTTTTTGCCGTTTATGGTTTTCTCCTCATGGGTTGGCTCGCTCACTTGCACCGGCCCTTTTGGAAAAGATGGATCTTGTACCCGCTGGACACTGCCATGGACAAGCACATAGCCATCTTTTGCTACCGTACCATTGCCATGATGATGGGGGTGGAAAGCAGAAGTTGAGGTGATGGTCCAGCCTTGAGCAGGTGCGTAGAGAAAGCAGGGTAGTGGAAGGTAAATATCGCCTACAATATGAATGGCGTTAGCGTCGGCAATGTGATGAACGGCAGTTTCACCTGCGTTAAACTCGCCTTCTTTTTCCTCCATGGAGTGGCCGCATCCGTGTGAAGCCGCTTCAGGGTGATCCGTAGCTTGGCCATTTTCGGCACTCGAAGGCTGTTCGTGATTTTCGGTGGTTTGCTGCGGATGCTGGTGATCTTCATGCTGTGCAAACGCCACAGTGGCTAAACCAGTGAAAATCAATGCTATCCAAGATTTGCGAATGCCTATCATATCTTTATTTTCGGAACGACTTGATCAAAATCGGCGGCAAAAGTACAATGCCATTTTCTGATAAAAAAACCTAGCCAAAGTATTTTTACAAAATAAATTGGGCGAGGAGGGTATTTGCGGTGGGAGATCGGAATTTAATTTGGGCGCGATAGTGCCGACGGCTTTGGCCGCAGGGTGGTTTTTGACAAGACTTACCCGATGAACAGGATCTAATTGCGGTGTAAAATCCTGTTCATCGGGTAAATCCTGTCAAAAAATAGTCATTGACGTCGCGCTCGGCATTCCTACGGCTAAAGTCGCCGATACATTATCGCTTTGAAAAATTTGAAAAATCCCCCAAATCCAGCGCATACTTCGAGCCTTCGTAGCGGCTCGAATTGCCGATCATCGAACTGTCGAGCACTGCGTTTTTGATCTCCGCAAAGTTCTGCACAATACTGTTGCTGATAACTGTGCCTTCTACCGTTGAATGGTGGCCTACGCTGACATGCGGCCCCACTACGCTGTGGCGGATAACCGCGTTTTCGCCTATAAAACAGGGATGAACGATAACGCTGTTCTCAATCACCGCCGTCTTAGATACCAGTTGTTCGGCACGATGAAACTCAAGCATTCGGGCGTTGGAGTGCAGGATATTCTCCTTGTTGCCGCAGTCCAGCCACTCTTCAATTTCGGCCGTTCGAAACTTAGTGCCTTGATTTTTAAGCCTTTCTAACGCAGTGGTAAGTTGGTACTCGTTCTTTTCCCGGATGTCATTAGAGATGATATAGCGGAGTGAATCGCGGAGTTTTTCACCTTCTTTGAAATAGTAAATACCCACAATCGCCATATCAGAGACAAACTCGGTGGGTTTTTCTATCATCTCACTGATATAGCCGTCGGAGTCGAGTTTGACTACGCCAAAAGAAGACGGGGCATCTACTTTTTGAGTCCAGATTACACCATCTTCCTGATCGTCGAAGCTAAAATTAGCCTTAAAAAGTGTGTCTGCAAAAGCTACGATGCACTTGCCTTCCAAACTCTCCGCTGCACATGCAATGGCGTGGCCCACACCAAGGGCTTTATCTTGTGGATATAGTCTAGCCCGTGCGCCAAGTTTTTCAGCAATACTCACTAGTTCGCGCTCCACTTCGGCCCCAAAATCTCCCACTATGTAAGCAATTTCTTCAATAGGGCCCGGATAAGAGCTGGCTAGGTCTTCCACCAGTCGTTGAATTATAGGCTTTCCAGCTACAGGAATGAGCGGTTTTGGTACTGTCAGCGTGTGCGGCCTTAACCTGGTGCCGCGACCTGCCATGGGGATGATAATTTTCATACTTTTTGTTTGTTGTTGCAAAACAGTTATTTTCCAGTACTTCCAAAACCACCCACGCCTCGTTCAGAATCAAGCAATTGCTCGACCGGAAGCCATTCCACACGCTCGTGACGAGCAACCACCATTTGCGCAATGCGCTCGCCGGGCTCTATAGTTTGGGCTTGGTTGGAAAGGTTAACCACTATACACTTGATTTCACCTCGGTAGTCTGAATCAATGGTTCCGGGAGAATTTAGCATTGTGAGTCCTCTTTTAGCTGCTAGTCCGCTGCGGGGACGAATTTGAGCTTCGTAGCCAAGCGGAAGTTCAATAAAAAGACCTGTGGGTACTAAGGTCCTTTCCAGTGGTTCCAGGGTGATAGATACGGTCACATTTGCCCGAAGATCCATGCCTGCACTACCAATGGTTTCGTATTGGGGGAGGGGGAAGGGCGATTGGTTGATGATTTTAATTGTCAAGGCTGTTGTGGTTTTGTGGGACAAAAGTAGCAGAAGGTTCTGAACAAGCATTTTCTAATCCTAAAAGAGTAAGAACATTGACTTAATCCGTCTTTTCTTGACCTTTTAACAATTATCATTCCCCTATCTATATTCCCTGCGTACTTTTCGGCCACAAAAATCGATCTTAAGTTTTCAGTCTACAAATTCAGGTGTCAGAATGGACTTCAACCGCTCCAATAATCGCCTGAATCTGCTACTTCGAACTTTCCTATTTCTCATTTATCCAAAGTCATGTTTGCTTCATGAAAGCACTATTTACCATCCTAATTTTCACCTTTTCCTTCTTTTTTGCTGCCGCACAGGCTCCAGTTAATGACGACTGTTCCGGAATCATTGATCTTGGAGAGGTTCCTTATTGTTCGCAACCGGCACAATTCACCAATCTTAACGCCACGACTAGTACTATTGATCCAACAGCTAATATTCCAACTTGTTGGAATAATCTGGCCGACCGCGATGTGTGGTTTCAATTTATCTTGCCAGCCAATGGCAGCATTACGGATATTAGTATTGATGTGTGGGGCAATATTATTGGCAATGGAACCTTGAAAATGCCTCAATTGGCCGTGTATCGGGGCGATTGTGCGATTGGTGGACTAGCTGAATTGGCCTGTATTGCTGCACCACTTAATGTAAATGAGCTGCACCTGGATATTTTTGGACTTACACCAGGCGTACCTTATTTTCTTAGAATAAACGACTATTCAGCTACTTCAAGCCCCAATGCAGGTACGTTTAAACTTTGTGTAGAACCCTACGTGCCGGATCTCAATATTGGCGATGCGCCCGGCACATCCAGTTGTAGCGGCACACTTTGGGATTCAGGTGGCCCTGATGGCGATTATGTAGAAAATGAAGATGAGACCTTTGTGATTTGCCCAACCGAGTTCCATCAGTGCATCATCCTCAATTTTATCTCCTACGCAACGGAGTTTGATTATGATTTTATTCAGATTTTTGAAGGCGATGATATTAGCGGAAATTTGATCCAAACCATAGATGGAATAGGCGCAAATTTGCAAATCCAATTGCCCTCTGATTGTGCAACTATTCTGTTTTCTTCAGATAACAGTGTCATAAATGAGGGTTTTCAAATGACCTGGCAGTGCTCTCCGGATGTTTGTGATGCCCCTCCGCCAAGCTTGCCTTCTAATGCTACTTGCGATCAAGCCTTGAACATCAACGGCTGTGATAATGGTCCGCAGGTGATGCCGCTTTCTCCTGGAGCAGGGGATCCTAATTTTATCCAGGACGGTGTTAATCAGGGGTGTTTTACTGGGCCGAGCATTGATTTCAACTTTTCGTTTTTTTACTTTCAGGCACAGTCGAACGGGAAATTTGGGTTTGCCGTTCAATCCGCAAATCCGCTTGAGGCTACAGACATTGATTTTAATGTCTGGGGGCCCATAAATAGTGTGGCCGAAATCTGCGATTTTGTGAGTACCAATCAACCAATTCGTTCTTCCTGGGATGAAGGCTCTGATCTCACTGGCCTTGCAGATGTTCACCCGGTGTTTGGGAATCCTGTAACGGATAATTTTGACTGTGGCAGCCCAGCTACTCCGGGTACAGATCCACCCTTTGGCGTCGCTGACGATTTCGTTCGGCGCATTGATGTGGTAACTGGCAAAATCTATGTTGTTATGCTGGACGATTTTAATGGCACCATCGAAAATGACGGCATAGCCATTGATTTCTCGGGTACTTCTGAAGGCGTGTTGGGGCCACTTGTGAACCCCATTTCGGTTAGTAATGACACCTTTTCATGTAGTGGCGCACCCATACAGCTCCAAGTAACTGGTGGAGTATCCTATGCCTGGAGTCCTTCCGCAGGGCTCACTTGCAATTCCTGTCCGAACCCTTTTGCAAGCCCAAGCCAAACCACCACTTATGAGATAAAAGTAATTGATGTTTGTCAAAATGTGACAGAGTCAGTTACGATTTCAGTTGGACCAACGGTATTGGTTCAAAATGACACCGCCATCTGTAATGGACAAAGTGTTGCACTTGCATATACCGCACCTCAATCTGGCGTGACCTACACTTGGACGCCCAATGACGGTTCCCTTTCTGACCCAACAGCTGCCAACCCAATCGCGACGCCACAACAAACTACGGTTTATTCCTTAACTGCCATTTCCGGACCATGTTCCGTTACAAAAGTGGTTACGGTAGCCGTAGTAAACCTTGATTTGGCAATTAGCTTACAGGACACTAATATTTGCCGTGGGCAATCCGTTGAAATACTAGCTACGGCTTTGCCAACCAGCGTCCCGATCAACTGGTCGCCACTGATTCAACTTCAAGTTCAACCTGGAGGCATGACTGCCATTGCTAGTCCGACGACTAATACTGTATATACAGTCACAGCTTCATTACCTGGTTGTGCCCGCAAAGAAACGGTAAGTATAAAAGTTGACAGCTTGCCGACTAACTTAGCGCTCTCACCTGCCGATACCTCTGTTTGTGGCGGACAACAGGTTTTACTCGTTTCTCCTTCGTATTCAGGTTCGAATTTTCCAGGGCTTCAATTTGTTTGGCAAACTCTGGCTGGCCAAATCCTTCCAGATGATGAGTTTTTTTTACTGGTAAATCCTTTGGAAACAACTGTTTATCAAAGAATATCCATCAATGGCGCATGCGTGGATACTGCATCTGCTATGATTCAAGTAATCCCAGTGCCTGTGCTAACGATTTCACCTTCCAGCCCGCAACTATGTATTGGAGAAAGCATTCCCTTGGCAGTTGGAAATGCCGCAGGGCTTACAAATCTGCAATGGTCGCCCCCTATTGGCTTAAGTTGTATAACCTGTACTAATCCTAATGCCGCACCTTCCACAACAACTACTTACCAATTTACGGCAGATGTATCAAATGGCTGCACGGCAACAGCTTCAGTAATTGTCGAAGTGAATCAACAACCTAAGTTTCAATTTCCTAAGGACACGCTTTGTGCAGGCGAAAGTATTTTGTTGAACCTTGTTGAAGACACTACTGTAACCTATTCTTGGACCGCAAACCCACCTAGCTTTATTTCTACCGCAGCTCAGCCAACAGATACCCCTGCACAAACTACTACTTATCTGGTAACTCTGGAAAACGGCTGTACGGTTCAAGAACAGTTCGTTATCCAAGTGATCCCTTCAGGAAATTTACTTGTAAGTGATAATGATACCGTTTGCGCAGGGGTTTCCGCGCAGCTTACAGCATCAGGTAGTTATCCAGGCATCTACAACTGGAGCAATGATGCAACTGGACAGGTAATTAGTGTTTTGTCCACCCAGACGGCTACCTATACTGTTACTTACAGTTATCCACTTCAAAATCCGCAGTGCCAACTCCAAGATTCTATTACAATTGGTGTACAAGGTGAAATAGCTCAAGTGCAATTTCCAGCCGACACCTTGCTTTGCCCTGGAGAAGGTGTTTTGCTAAATATTAGTGTTACCCCCGGCGCTACCTATTTCTGGAGCTCAGACCCGCCAATTTTCAGTTCTAATGATGCAACGCCGCCAATATTTTATCCGGAGGAGTCAGCTACCTATACGGTGACGACAACGCTGGATAATTGTACGGTCTCCTATGAGGTAGAGGTTACTGTATTCAATCCACAAATGATGGTCAGCGAAGACACCACTATTTGTGCTGGAGAGCCTGTTATGTTGAGCGCAGAGGCCCTGCTTACTGGAACTTATTTCTGGAACCCCGGTGGGATGGCAGCGACTTTTGTTGACACCGTTTCAGTAAATAGTCAATATGCCCTAAGGTTTGAATACGGGGAAGGCTGTGTTTACGAGGATACTGTGCATGTAATGGTCAGACCAAACTTTACACTAAAACTTGTAAGCGATCCGGATACCAATCGAGTTGATATAGGCGTGCCGATCATGCTGGATGCGTTCTTACCGGGTACAAACTCCAATAATTTCATTTTTACCTGGTTGGAAAACAATTCAGATCCAGTCGGCAATACGCAGCAAATCACGGTCACACCAATCATTAACGACAGTACAGTGACTTATTTTGTAACCGTAGTTTCTCCTTCCGGTTGCACCCAAACTGAATCGATCACGTTCACCATTATTCAGCCAAACATTAAAGTGCCCAATGCTTTCACGCCTAATGGGGACGGTTTTAATGATTCTTTTGGGTTGGCCATTGTAGAGGGTGTCGCCAGCATTGAGAAAATGGAAGTTTACAGTCGTTGGGGACAAAAAGTTTTTGCTAGTAACGAACCAAACGCTCGTTGGGATGGCACAATAGACGGGAAAGACGCGCCATCTGACGTTTATGTCTTCAATATTTTTTATCGTGGCGGCGATGGAGCATTAGCAGTTGCAAGAGGAGAGGTTACGTTATTAAGGTAAATTCGCCAGACTAGTTTGTACTGTACAACGAAACAACTGGGTTGTTTTTGGCGTTTCGATACAGCCTGCAAAAATATTTTTGAGTTATGAAAAAATTGTTGTGTCAAATCCTTTTTCCCGCTATAGCTATGGTGATTGCGGTGCTTTGCCCAAGTGCCATTTTTGCCCAAAATACCATCGGAGGGGTAAAAACCACGGTTCCCGAAGCAGAGGTAAAACGTCAGAGTCAATTCCTTGTGGCGGAGCGGGAACGTCTCCTGACTCACAACGATAAAGCACTTGAACTTTACAAGAAATTCACGTACGACCATCCGGAGGTGGATGCTGGCTGGTATGGTCTTGCTCGGGCCAATACCAGCCTCAAGGACTTTTCCAACGCAATAGAGTCTATTGGCCGAGCCGTTATCCTGGCTCCTGACAACCAATGGTATAGCATCTATCAAGCGTATCTTTTTGAAAAGGTCGGTCGGTTGACTGAGGCGGTTGGGGTTTATGAGGCCTTGATAAAGCGATCTCCACAGACCATTGAGTTTTATGAAAAACTTTCTTACCTCTGCCTGCAAAATGAAGACCCCAAACGTGCGCTGAAGACACTTGACAAATGGGAAAGTTTAGTAGGCGTGAATGAGGAAATAGCCTTTAAAAAACACGTCATCTATATAGGCCAGGGTGATCTCAAGAAGGCAGCTGGTGAATATAAAAAGCTCTCGGACGCCTATCCCAATGAACTCAAATACCGCCGCGAACTAGCGCAGTATTATGATGAAATTGGAGATAAAGTCAATGCCAAAGCTGCATATTTGGAAATCCTCCTTAGGGATCCAAATGACCCAACTGCCCGAATAGCCATGGCGGGTGGCCAAAACAATTCGGGTGAAGCAAAACTCGCTGCTTTGTCCCTATTATTTGATGATCCTAAAGTGCCTCTTGATGAAAAGGTGAAGGCGATTTTGCCCTATCTTCAAAAAATGAGTGCAGAAAAGGATGAAGCACTTACTAAAAGTCTACTTGAACTCGCAGCCTTGCTCGAAAAACACCATCCAGAGGAAGCCAAAACCTGGAGTCTTTCAGGCGACCTTTTTTATCAGGCAAATCAGCCAATAGAAGCACTGAAACGTTACCGTCAGTGCATCAAGTTGAACCCTACGGTATTTGCAGTCTGGGACAATACTTTGACACTTCTTGCCACACAAGGAAATTACGATGAAATGCTGGTTACTGCAGAGAAAGCGATGGATGCTTTCCCGAATCAGCCTAAAGCCTACTTTTATTATGGTGCAGCCGCTAATATCAAGGGTCGCCAGGATGATGCTATTGCACAACTCGAGCAAGGCTTGTTGATGACGGCTGGCAACACGAGTTTGCGCTTTGATATTATCGACCAGATTGGCCTTGCTTATCTTGGTAAAAAGGATTTTGCCGGGGCGATCACCAGGTACGAACAAAGCCTTTTGAAAGGTGGTGATCAACATCCTGGTATCCTGGAGCATCTTGGTGATGCATATTCCCTTCAGGGACAAGGCAGCCAGGCGGTAGAATATTGGAAAAAAGCCAATAGTATTCGCCGTTCGCCGGGTTTGGAGCAAAAAATTAGTGCCGGGAAACTTTAGGGAACGCGATTCCTAAGTCATTTGGTTTTCAATAATTTTTTCCACTGGATTTCTCTGGCATTGGGCTGCTGAATCTTATTGAGCCATTTTTCAGCCAAATCCATTTTATTTTGATGCAAGGCCATTGCCGTACAGATTCGGAAAACCGCCTCATCCAAGTTGTTGGTTTTTATCTGATC
>Ga0105048_10013579_pt1 | contig 12723 bp, 11 predicted proteins | sample MAT05_FD_78382 | JGI IMG/M metagenome (GOLD analysis project Ga0105048, IMG submission 78382) | Freshwater microbial communities from Lake Fryxell liftoff mats and glacier meltwater in Antarctica - MAT-05 | ecosystem: Environmental > Aquatic > Freshwater > Ice > Liftoff microbial mat | place... | reverse complement strand
GCTGAAACCTACATCAAGATTGTTGAGCATCATCCAGCTTTTTGGGGCTACCTGTATCATAAAAGTGACTATGAAAATGTAAACTCGGCTCTTTCCAAACTAAGAGTTGCCATCGAACGGATAAACACGGGCAAACTGAAAAAGGTGCTGAAAGAGATCAACCCAGATCATGTCATCTGCACCCATTTCCTGCCTGCTCAATTGCTGGCCAAACAGATTCATGACGGGACATTCAAAAAACCGGTCTGGGTCATGGTGACAGACTTCGACGTTCATGGCCTCTGGATTCAGCCAGGCATGACCGGTTATTTTGCGGCCAATGAAGAGGTTGCCTGGAAAATGGCCGAGCGGGGGATCAAACAGGAAAACATCTGGATTACGGGCATCCCGATTATGCCTGAATTTACCGAGCCGCATGACCGTTCAATATGCGCCGGAGAACTTGGACTTGACCCGCAAAAAGCAACTCTGCTGATCATGTCCGGCGGTGCCGGTGTGGGTAATATTGTCCCATTGGCGGAACGCATGTTGAAAGCCAATGAGAAATATCAGGTAATAGCCCTGGCCGGTAGAAATGAAGAACTGCTTGGTTCTCTGAAAAATCTTGAACACAGGTATCCAGGTCGCCTCTTTCCGATTGGTTTTACGGATAAAATTCAGCGGCTGATGGCAGCCAGTGATCTGGCCATTACCAAACCGGGCGGCTTGACCACCTCGGAATGCCTTGCCATGGGATTGCCGATGATCGTTGTTTCACCGATCCCGGGACAGGAAGAACGTAATGCCGATTATCTGCTGGAAAACGGTGCGGCAATGAAAGCCTGCGATCCCGGTGCTGTTGTCTGGAGGACAGATATGCTGCTGTACAACAGGAAACTTTTGAATGCCTTGCGAGAAAACGCCCTGCATCTGGCAAGACCTGAAGCGGCAGTAAAAATTCTGGAAGCGACGCTCATTGGTTGCTAGTAAACAAGGATTGCTGACCTTGACTATGATTCAAATGGGTGTATATTTCAGATTAAATCTTATAATTTCAAAGGAGGAGTAAGTCATGTCCGATCTTAAAGGAACAAAAACCGAACAAAACCTGAAAGATGCCTTCGCAGGCGAATCTCAGGCAAGAAACAAGTATACCTACTTTGCATCAGTTGCCAAAAAAGAGGGCTACGAGAAAATTGCCGACTATTTCCTGGAAACAGCTGAAAACGAAAAAGAACATGCGAAACTGCATTTCAAATACCTGAGTGGTATCGGTTCAACCTTGGAAAACCTGAAAGCGGCTGCTGCCGGTGAAATGGAAGAGCACACCGATATGTATCCACGCATGGCAAAAGAGGCCAAAGAGGAAGGTTTTGCCGAAATTGCTTTTGTGTTTGATGCTATTGGCACTATTGAAAAAAGACATAAAGAACGTTATCTGAAACTGTTGGAAGAGGTTGAATCCGGCAAGTTTTTCGCCAAAGATGAAAATGTAAAATGGCAGTGCCGCATCTGCGGTCACACCCATGAAGGCAAGGAAGCTCTCAAACTTTGTCCTGTTTGCAAACACCCACAGGCCTTCTTTGAGCTGGCTGAAAGCCACTACTAGACGGTTAATAAAAAAGCCCTCCGGAATCGGGGGGCTTTTTTGTTGTTATTTATCTGCAAAACTCTCTTCCCTGTAACGCCTCGTCAGTCCATTCAGAAAGTTTCTGAGAAACTGATCACCGCACTCTTTGTAGTTTTTATGATCTTCCCTTCTGAAGAGAGCCGACAGCTCCGACTTGGAAACCACTATATCAGCCAGCTTCATGATCGCCAGCATCCCCTCTTCGTTCAACTCCAGGGCGATTCTCATTTTCTTCAGTATCAGGTTATTATTCAGTTCAGAGTTTGTCTTTTCCTGCGACCCGACGGCATCATCTCTTTTTCCTCTTTTATGAATAATCAGGCCATCAAGAAATGAGGACATTACCGAATCGTTGCACTCCACGTAACCGGTGTCACCCTCTTTTTTGAGCAGGTCGCTCAGCTCCGCTTTTTTGACCTTCCGTCCAGCCAGGGCAAAAATATCAATCATGGCGGCATCATTTATATCCAGCGCATATCGGAATCTTCTCAGAATATCGTTCTTTGTCATTATCAGCTCCTATTTTTTATCACAAGATACTATCACAAAAAACAGGAATGTGAACCGCGAGAGAGAGCTAATGGGTGTGTTGCGGCTCTTTTTTAGCCATTTCATAGACTTCTTTGTATGTGGCCAGTTTACCGCCATACTGCTTGATAAATGCCTCGGCATCTTTCTTATCGGTAAAGGCCCACTTGGCAACTCCCGTCATAACACCACGCTTGCTACCACCCACAACCCAGGTAGCCGTCTTGGCATCGATCAGCTCTTTAGAAATATAATCCGCAACCTGAATCGACTTGATCTTTTCACCTTTGACCTTGTTGTTTTCTGTAATTACACAATTCAGGCTGCAGGTACCGACAGTACTATCATCGGTGTAGGTAACAAGCATGCGGCTGGAATTGAACATAGTACGATCCATTTTGCAGTGTTTACAGGCCGGCGGAGCTTCCACCGGGCCAGCGGCTGTTGCAAATGCGACGCCCAAAGCTAACGTTAAGAGGACACAGATAAACATGGTTTGAATTGTTTTTTTCATCGTTCTCTCCTTTAGTAAAAGTAAACTCTTTATTCTAACCGCTTTTTCAGTTTTCGTAAGCCAAGCCATCACGCATTTCTATTGATCTTCCAGCCAGCCTGGCAAGCTCAGGATTATGGGTAACCATCACTATGGTCAACCCTGATTTGCGATTGAGATCTTGCAGAATTTCACCGATTTCACCGGTCCGCTTCGTATCCAGATTCCCGGTCGGCTCATCAGCCATCAGTATATCCGGACGGTTAACAAGTGCCCTGGCTATGGCCACACGCTGCATCTCACCACCGGATATCTGTCCTGGCAGATGATTCATGCGATGCTCCATACCGAGCATACGAAGTAAACGCTCCACCTCGCCTTCAACACCAGGCTTTTTATAGAATGCCAGTGGCAGGGCTACATTTTCCTGCACTGTCAGGGTTGGTATCAGGTAAAAATTCTGAAAAATATAGCCAAAGACCTCGCGCCGGATTCTGGTTAGATCCTTTTCACCAACTTTGGCGCCGCCGCCGAAAATATTTCTGCCAACCAGCTCCAGGTTACCTGAAGATGGATTATCCAGGCAGCCGAGCAAATTGATCAGAGTCGTCTTGCCGGAACCGGATGGACCCATAAAGGAAACAAATTCACCTTTTTCGATCTGCAGCGACACGCCGGCCAGTGCACTGATCTCTTCACTGCCTCTGCGATAAACTCTTGTAAGTTCGGATGCTTTTAGTACAACATTTTCAATATTCATGAATCACTCCTGATCGACTCCAGCGGACGGATCCTGCCGGCCTGCCAGGCCGGATAGAGTCCGCTCATCAACCCGACAACAATGATAATGCCAAGAGTGAACAGGGACATTTTAAAATCTATCAGCACCAGTCCGCCACCGGGAGCATAGGGCAGAATCCTGCGAACCAGGACATCAGTAACACCGGCAAAAAAGAAAGCGAACACTACCCCGGCAACTCCACCGGCACCGCACAGCAAAAGCGTTTCTGTCCAGACCAGCCTAAAAATATCACCCGGCATGGCACCCATGGTTTTGAGAATGCCGATCTCCTGTTTACGCTCCAGCACCGACATCAGGATTGTATTAATCACTCCTACCATGGCGATAATTATCGCCACAATAGCAATTGACAAGACCATCAAGCGGGCTGTTGAAATGAGTTTCATGATTGTCTGCTTAACCTGGCTGAAACTGACAACCTGCACATCAGGAAGTTGATAGAGTTTATTTTCCAGCTTGGTAATATCAGCATCTTTTTTCACCTTGATGCCGATGGTCGTAACCTTATCGATACCGGCAATGGTCTGCAAGGTTTTCAGAGGCACAAAAATAGTGCCGTCATCCTGACTGCCGGTCCGCTCCAGAATACCCACAACCTTCAAAGGCACATCCACTTCCGGCACCATGATCATATCCCCAACCACGCGCTGTTCAAGTTCGGCAGCCTCAAAACCCATCACAGCCTCTTGGGCGCTGTCATCGGTGAACCAGGCACCCTGATAGAACCTGAGAAACGGCTTCATAGCCGGAAAGGTCGCCGCCTCTACACCGAAATACCCGGCTATGCCGCCGTCATCGCCCTTGTTGGGATCAAAAAAGGCCTGCATCAGAATCAGGGTTGTCTTGTCAACCTCAGGCTCTTTAACGATATCAGCCAGCATGGAAGTTTCAATATAACGCAACCCTTTGCCCCCCTGCAGCATCAGCGTTGCGGCCTCATACGGGCAGCCTTTGGCCATGACCATTACCTGATAGCCCATGTTGTCAATATCACGGTTCAGTGCCGCTTCATAACCACGGTTAAATCCAAGCAGACTGACCAGCACCCATGAGGAAAGCATAATCCCGATCAAAGTCAGAGCTGTTCTGGATTTTTTCCGCAACAGGTTTTTGTAGGCGATCTGAAATTTTGTAATCATTATTTTTTACGTCCTTGCAGATAACCGAACTCTTCCATCAAAATCAGATTTTTCTTCAACGCCCGCATAATACTCAAAAAATCTGTTTCCGCCTCAGGAGCCGGATTTTTAATATCAGCCAGTCGCCCGCTCCCTTTGCCGGTGATCGGATCATAGGAATCAAAATCCTTCATGGAGATACCGATGAACTGGCGTCCGAATTTTGGTTCCCTGAACCTGTGTGCCAGCTTTCCGGAAATTTTCTGCAGATAGAGTGCCTTGATTTTACCGGTCAGATCCAGCGAAACAAAAACCTGATTGCCACCGTACTGCCCCTTTTGGTTGACACCATGGACATAGCCGATCAGTTTTCTGTCGTTAATGACAGAATAGACCGTATACGGGACATTCAGCGGGGCGTAAATTGGTATGTAACGCCTGTCCAGGCGTTCTTCCACCTTGCTTAGCAGCTTTGCACCGCTGCTGCTTGCAAACGAGACATAGTTTGTATTGTATCCGGTTGACCCTGGAAACAGCCTCGGCACGTCGCGATCCGGATCATTCAGGTCGCAACCGATAGCCGCCATGGCATGAGGTGCAATCAAAAAAACAGCAAAAACAACAAACAGGACAACTTTGGAAAATCTGCATACAAGTCTGCTTATCTGCATTTAACTACCTCTATGAACGACCTTCAACAGTAAAAAAACAACCATTACAAATCAAACAGATATACACCGCGTAACACAGCCTTGCCGTTTTTTATGAAAGTGAATTTAACTTCCCAGTCCCCAGGCATGACCAATCTTACCGGCAATAAATATACTCCCTTTTTGGAGATAGAGAAGTTTTTATCACCTTCGGCATGAGCCCCGCGCATGGAAGGCATGTCAGCATCACCTTTGACCACAAAGGATTTATCCAGAACTCCGTCTTTGGTGAAAATCTCCACCTTCATAATGGCGGTACCAATTTTTGGCGGCTTGCTGAAACCGTAGATAAAATAGTGATCGCTACCAAGAGGAATTTTCTGCCCCGGCTTGGCAAGTACCGGAAAATCCTTATGGGTTATTGTCGGAACAGCGGCCACAACCGCTAAAGGAACGACGTAAAACAGGCTCAATACCAGCATTAACGCAATCAGGATCAATTTCATATTCAGCTCCGATCAAAAGAGAAATTAAGTGTAGATTTAAAACTGTTCACTAATTTACATCTTAACTGATAATACCGCAATAGATAGAGACATTCAAATACCCATATTCAATTATTCTTAAAAACCAGTTATAACCACCAATTTCAGGTTATAGAATATCGCAGTAAATTACCTGCAAACGCAAACGGCCATGAAAGTATCATGGCCGTTTGTGCAATCAAAGTAAATATTTACTTATTTGGGGATCGCTACGAACCCCTTATCTGATTTAACACCCACAATATAGTTTTTGGTATTTATTCCAAAGGCAAAGCCATTACCACCACTTCCACTTAGTGAAGTATTAACGGTAGACTCCGGTTTTGCAATTGCCAGCCAGAGAGAAGTTAAAGAACTGCCAGATATATCGTTGCTCCACCCTGCAATGCTGCTGTTGTCATTGATGGCGGCCGCACTGCTTTTAGCACTACCCGCACCAAGGTCAATCAGGTCAAAGAATCCAGGAATAATAACTCCAAGCAGGGTTTTATCCTTGAATATGACCGCATGTACTACACCGGTTGCATCTTCGGACTCCCCAACCATAACACCGCTCTTGTTGACCCCCATGGCAATACTTCTGGTGTGACCAGACAGCACACCCATATCCTCGACAGCCTGTACAACACCTGCAGTATTTATTTTCCAGCGAACAGCATGATCACCGGATTCACCGACAATAATGCTGCTTCCATCGCCCTTATCAATGATTGCATAAGCTACTCCGGTTCCGTCAGTCCCGATTGTTCCAAGTGCAACAGGCACAATGGAGGAACTGCTCCAATACACCGGCACAATTTTATCAGCCCCGTTGACAGCCTCTCCAACTATCCTGCCGCTGGCACTGATACCGTATGCTGATGAGTTTTTGCCGGCCGCCAGCACTGGTAAAGCCGTTGCAGTTATGCCGGTACCCCAGTAAACCGCAACGACAGTATTGCCGGTGCCCTCTGACTCACCGACAACAAAACCGGTGGCATTGATGCCGTAAGCCGCACTAAAACTGAATCCGGCCAATGGAGACAACTCAACCGCAGGGCCAACCGTGCCGGTGATTGTGTTGACATTCCACTTAGCTGCCCTCATCTGCTGAGTAGCGTTGGATGAGATACCCACCACACTGGCAGAATTATTTAAAACATCGTTAATCGCTACGGCGGTACTCATAGTACCGCCTGTCAGAGGCTCAAGCGTTTTTGCACTGGTGTCAAAAGTAACCTGATTCGGATCTGTTGGACCGGAAGCGCTGCTACTGCTATCTCCACCTCCGCCACCGCAACCTGCAATGGCAAAAGACAGAACTGCCACAGCCACCAAAATACTTTTATTTAATCGTTTCATACCAATAACTCCTTCCTGGTCTATATATAATTTTTAGTTGAAGTGAAAAGCAGGATCTCCAATTGGATCCAGAAAGGGCTTTAAAGGTCCCTGTGTCTGTGTTCGTCCGGTACTTCCAACTGCCGGTATTTCAATCACATTGTCAGACAGTGCCTTGACACGCCTCGGGTCGCCTGTAATTTTTGCTTTATGCCCATCGGGAACAAACAGTTGCGGATGATCAAAAGGGGCCCTTTCCCAACGGACTCGCTCATCAGTCAGTGCAAGCATAAAATCTATCAAGGCAGCCTGATCAGGCTCATTATTTTTCAGACTGTTTATGCCACCGACAAACGGGTCAAGGTCGGCAATATTGTCTTCATGAAAATTGGTTCCACGGACATAAAAATCAACTACCTGTTTAAGTGTAACCATGCTTCCGTTATGAAAATATGGTCCTGTCAGCTCAATATTGCGTAATCCCGGCGTTTTAAAGGCTCCGTTAACAGCAACCCTGGGAATTGGAGGTGCAGTGGGTGACGGACAGATCCTTGGCGGGTCAGCCAGAGGAGTACTCAGACAGCCGGGCTGGGCTATAAAATCCGTACTGAAAGGCATGCGGTTTCTATCCAGAAACTGCTTGGCAAATGCAAGAGGGATTTTTTCATTTGGAAACTGCGGCGACAGCAGATTAAACGGTGAATCACCACCTCTGCCCAGATCCTCTGCAGTTGGAGTTACCCCAACGTTATAAAAACCGATATCATAATTACCCAGAGTATTGTCGCCCATGGGCATCAACTCGATAATACTGGGCTCCAGTGGATTTTTGGTATTTGTAATTGAAACTGCAGTAAACTCAGTTCCGACATGGCAGGCCGTACAGGCGGTAGCTCCGGACTGGAATATATTGAATCCACGCTGCTGCCGCTCGGTCATGGCACTTGGATTACCATCCAGAAAACGGTCAAAAGGGGTGTCATCGGAAACCAGAGTGGCCTGGTAGAGCATCAAAGCCATACCGTAGAAAAATGAAAAATTGGCCTCCATCTGACTATAACCGCCGGTACCGTTAACAATCGCAAGAGCCGAACTTTTTACATTCATCTTGCCCGGGTTGATAATTGCCTTATTTGAGCTGTCCGGTGTTGCTTTTCCCAAAACTTTACCAGCACTGCTAAATGTGATTGTCTGGCCCGTGTTATCCCATAATTCAGACTTGAAAGCGGCTTTGATCATGTCACTGTAAGTAGTAGTCAAACCCTTGCCGGAGGGATGAACCAGAAAACCCAGCTTACTGTCTGTTGTTGAAACCTGTTGGCGAGCAAGTGGTCGCAAAGAAAGCATTTTCCTTCCCACTTCAGGAAAACTCCGCCCTTTCCAAGACATTTCCACATCGCTCAAAACCGGACCGACAGCCTGGGAAGCCAGACTGGCATTATCCAGCCTGTTGGCCAGCAGACTCAGGTCCAGTTCAGTCAGGGTTCCATTGACATTCTTCAGAATTCTGGCAGATAAATCTTCATAGCCGAACGAATTAACTCCGTTAAAAAAGTGGTTGGCCCGACCATCCCAAAAATTGGCGTAGTTGAAAACCGCATTAATAACTGACGGCGAATTACGACCGGTAACCTGACGTACATTTCGTCCCATACTGCTAAAAGTTGCGTTGCGGCTATGTTTGCCGCCATCCTCCGCATTTCCGCTGCGAACTGCATTGAAAGCGTTCAGATTGACCCCTTGGGCACCGACAACATTGTCCGTCACAATTGTGCGCGCACTGGTCCGGTCCTCCGGATCTGCAAACTGCACAAATGGAAAATCAGCCACTGTGACGCTCTTGTTTACACCTTTACCTGTCCCAAAAGAACCGTTACTACCCGGGTTGAGCGTATTGGTTGTTCTGTTGTCAGTACCGGCATGAAAGTGACAACTGGCACAAGCGGTAACGCCATCGCTTCCCAACTGCATATCCCAGAACAGGGCCTTGCCCAGCCGGATAGCGGCGTTTTCGTCCGTAACATAGTTGGCAAGATTTGCCGGTTTGGGAACTGGAATTCCTTTAAGCGAAACAAGGTTGGCGGCTATAGCCGGTGATGCAATCAGATTAAAAATCAACCCGAAGACAATCGCTCCCCTTGAAATGTTACAGTTCCGGATTATATATTTCATTCGCTGTCTCCTAATCTGGTATCTCTGGCTGAAAAAACATTATCGTATCAAAACCGGTATGCCCAGCAGTCTGACACCGTTACCTGAAACGGCATTAACTCCTCGCACGCCCTGTGGATTAACCATTGTTTTTTTATTAAATTTCCAGGTACCGTCGGATGCTACTGATGTATTGCCAAGTGTTTTGCCCAACAGTTGCCCCCTTATTTCACCGAAACTGTTAGCTGTTGTGATCACATTGATATAAGCATTACCGGAAAGGATAGCATTAACAGCATCAAGGAATGTGGTGATGCCGATATTGGGGCGAGCCAGCAGACTGGACAACGTCAATTGCCCGGTTAAAGGAAGTGTTACGGGACCGCTCTGGTTATCATACAAAACAAAAAGTACCGGACCGTTAAAGCCTACTGCACCATGATTAATGTGAATTGATGTAATGGCAGTTGCCGGTAACGGGGATACATTAAGAGAGTAATTAATCGTGTCACGTCCTACAATCAGAGAAGCGGTTCCCTTTGCCTGGCTTTCTACAGCCGGTATTACGCTCGAGCCGGAAAAAGTGGCTACTGGGTCGGAAGAGATTGAAATCAGATTGCTGGCAGTAGATGAACTTGTTCCTTCAACACGCCATTTACCGAATTTTGGTCTGAATGATGCTCCGCTGTCTTTTGATGTCAGATTTTCAACCAAAATGGAAACAGTTGCCGGGGCCGAAATAAGTCCGCCACTATCCTGTACAACATACTGAAAACTGTCCTGCCCGAAAAATCCGGTGGCTGGGGTATAGGTAAAGGTTGTCTTACCTGTACCGGTATTGACAAAACGCCGTACGGTGCCGTTGTTAGCGGTAATAAACGAAGCGGAACGGGGCATTTTAACGGTTACAGAGTCAAAAACGCTGATCGCCTGAGGGTTAATGCCATGTACGTTTGAAGCTGATACAGCATCTTCTACAAACGGTGCCACATCAATGCTTACGGGCGTATTGGTTCCGGTTACCACGTTGGCAGGTGCAGCAACAGGAACAGTATTTGGACCGTCGTTAAACAGTTTCCCAATCAGCTGAAACTGATCAATTGTTACAAGCTGCGGGTTATTTGTATCCAGGGGATTCAGCACAACCCCGGCAGGAATACCGATATTACCGGTTGCGTCACCAATCAATTCAATGCTGAACACGTTACCGTTAGGGCCGTTATTTATAGTTACTGTTTTGGGAACTATATCAGTGCCCGGGTCGGACAGATATACAGCACCGCTGGTAGCGGTTACTGTTGTTGAAGAAACCAGGAATGGTCCGACACTTTTGCCGACGCCGTCAACGATACCATTGGGAGCAGCACTGATTGAAGGTGGTGTTGGTGCCGGGAAGGCAGGAATAGGCAATTGCGCCGCAGGACGATCCGACAGTGAGGTCAGAAAACTATCACGAATAGCAGGATTAACCAGGTCTATAAAAAGTCCTAAATCCTGAGTCTGGTTTATATCACGATTATCTCCGGCACCAACGTCTGCAACCACATAGTCTCTTGTTCCATAAGGATGAGTTATACGGTACGTTCCCGCCACCGGTACTTTGATCCTTAAACGGATTCTGGAAAATACCGCCTGATTTCCTTCGGTTCCAAAGTTAAAGAAAGCTGCTTCCTGAGCCATGACAATCAGGGCATTCCAAGGTGTCGCAACCCCGTTTACATTAGCGCTAAGCAGGTTATTAAATCCAACAGCCGCCCAGTAAAAGGCCTCTGCGCCAAAATTGTTCGGAAACGAGATCGGCCCACCCTCAAAAGGCGCAGCTGTAAGACATGGAGTCATGTTAGCGCCGGTAGCACTATTTACTGCGTTCTGATCTATGCAAAGCTCAAGCTTTCGATTGGAACTGTCTCTATACCAAATAGGAAAGCCGGTTGCCAGACTGACTGCCACATCCAAATTTGCACCTGCTGCCGTTACTTCGGTCAAAGCCGCCGGTGTACCAGCCTGGACACCGGATACAGATGTCAATGCTGCATTTGCTGGCGTTGTAGCTGTAATTGAAAGCGCCAGCAATGATAGTATTCCTGCAAAATTTATCCGCATTATTTTCATATTATTAACTCCGGGTGAAAAATATATTTACTTCATCCTCTTTTCCCGGCCTAACCGGGAAAAGAGGAATATGTATTAAAGAAATGTTGCGGTGAAAGCAGTATCCAAACCTGTTAAAATTGCGCCCGGGTTTACATCGCCACCATTAACTGCTTTGAAACCACTGACAAAGAAATGAGCGGGCGTAACCACACTGCCGTTTGTCTTTGCCAGAGTTACTGTGGCAAACTCACCTACACCGAAACCGGCAGGCTGTTTAACCAAAATTACTTTCACTGTATTAGGTGCACCGGCCACAAAGTTGGCTCCGGCAGTTGATCCTGTTGCAGCAACTCCTGATGCAACCACTGCAGCAGAAGCATCACCTGCCGTATTTACTATGCTGACCCCGGCAGGCAGATTAATAATCACCTCAACCCCGCCGATTGTGTTTGGTGCAGTCAGAATACCTTTGGTGCTGAGCTTTACTGTTATAGACGTTGCTGTAACATTTCCGGTAACACCAGAAAGGTTCCTGACAGAACTGATAAAGGCACTGCGTGCGGTTCCAAGATCTACCAGAGTCTGGGCCGAAGGAGCGGCAGAACCAAGAGCGGCAATGGCTTGACCAAGAGTATAAGGCTGAGCCTGCAGCTCCATGTATTTTGATACCGTTGCCAGGGCCAGACCATAGTTGATCTGAGCAGTGCTTGCAGCACCCGGTGCTGCAGCAGCGTTTGCAGGCAATACCCCAACGATGTCAGTAACACCGAAGACGGTTGCAATTTTTGCATTTTCAGCTTTGATAGCCGGAGCTGTAACAGGGCCCGCAGCCAGAATATTAACTGCTGCCATTTCTGTCAGAGGCGTTACAGCTGCAGAGGTGGATCCAGCGGCATTTTCTACAAAAGCACGCATTACGATACCAACCGGTTTCAAGGTTGTACCGGTCGCCTCATCCGTATATGTTCCGCCGGTTGATTCAAGCAGTACAGGACCTGTGTATGCCCCAAGATTAATGGAATAGGCACCACCTGCCAAAGTCGGTGTAAACCGCCCGATTTCTGCACCCTTTGCGCCAACAGTTATGGCATAGGCGACAACTGTTGCCCCGGCAACCGGCCCTTTAGAAACCACTCCGCTGACTGTGGTGTCTGTGCTTGCTGCAGGTCCTCCGCCTCCACCGCCGCCGCACCCACCAATAATCACTGCCACCAGTGCTGTTATCAGAAATGAAATTACTTTTATTTTCATTGTATCGCTCCTTAATTTAATTTAGCTCTACCAGACCGGATCAATACCAACAGCCCTGCGCAGGATCAACATGACATCACTCACGTCAACCAAACCATCCGACTTGGGTTTATTGGCCAACAGCGACACAACAACAGCTGCTACAAGTTCATCTGCATTAGC
>Ga0105048_10013578_pt1 | contig 12724 bp, 10 predicted proteins | sample MAT05_FD_78382 | JGI IMG/M metagenome (GOLD analysis project Ga0105048, IMG submission 78382) | Freshwater microbial communities from Lake Fryxell liftoff mats and glacier meltwater in Antarctica - MAT-05 | ecosystem: Environmental > Aquatic > Freshwater > Ice > Liftoff microbial mat | place... | reverse complement strand
GTTCCGAGTGCGTAAATTTTCCCGGAACAGCGTTCCGGGGTACAAAAAACCCCGACTAATTACAGCCGGGGCAACAACTAAAAAATTAAGCTATGAAAACAAAAACTTCTTTATCCGCCGAAGCCTTGGCGTAGGCGGATTATTCTACAATCGAAGCCTTGGCGTAGGCGAATTATTCTACAATCGAAGCCTCGGCGCAGGCAGATTATTCTGCCGCCAAAGCCAAAGCGTAAGTGGCCATTCTCAAAGTTTCTAACGAATAAGCGCTTGGGCTTTGTTTTGTTGTGCGCGACCTGACTTTGCCCTAAACAGGCTTTCGGCGGGTAAAGATAAAAAAGAAAATGCCGCTTGTGCAAGCGGCATTTTCAATATTGTCTTTTATTCTGACTTGTCGCGCCCCCCCGTGAGCATGTCTTGATACTCTTTCAGTTCGTCCCACTTGCCTTCTTCGGCAAATTTAGACTGCGCTGGCCAAGTACTCGGATCATGAATCTGGTAGCGTGGACCAGCGGCGTCAAGAATTTCTTTGAGACGATCTTCTGATGCAGCGGCCAGTTCAGCCCAGGTAGAGATGCCGCCTTCCTTAAGCAGGGTCTCGATTTTTGGACCAATACCTTCCACGATTTTCAGGTCGTCAAGTTTTGGGCCTTTTTCCTTTTTAGGCGCAGCAGCTTTCTTTTCAGCAGGTGCTTCAGCAATTGCTTCAACTATCGCAGGTGCTGCCATTTCTACTTCCTCTACAGCGGTTTCTGCTTCGGCAGCCACTTCCTTGGCGGCTTTCTTAGCTGGAGCTGGTTTTGGAGCAGGAGTAGCCACCGTTTCATTTTTCGGATTCGTTGGCTTTTTAATTGGTTTAACCGGCGTTACGGGTACTTCTTGCACCGGGATGATACTAACGAAACGACGATCTTTGAAACTGCGCTTGAATACTACAACGCCGTCGATAGCAGCGTGGAGCGTATGGTCGCGGCCCATATACACGTTGTCGCCAGCGTGAAATTCAGTGCCGCGCTGACGAATGATGATGTTGCCGGCCACTGCACGTTGGCCGCCAAATAATTTTACGCCTAGGCGTTTACTTTTACTGTCGCGGCCGTTATCGGAACTACCCGCACCTTTTTTGTGTGCCATTTTTCAATGAGTGAATTTGCAATGAATGAATGAGGGAATTAGTAGAAAGTTTCAAGTTTATAGTTGCAAGTTTATAGTTGCAACTTGTACCTCTTAACTTCTAACTGATTAGCCCTTGATAGATTCGATTTTGATTTTAGAAAATTGTTGGCGGTGACCGTTTTTCTTGCGGTAGCCCTTACGGCGCTTCTTTTTGAAAACGATCACTTTGTCGCCCTTCAGATGACCGAGGACGCTGGCGCTAACATTAGCACCTTTGATGTTGGGCACGCCTATGGTTACGTTACCGTCGTTATCTATAAGATGAACGGCATCGAAACTCACAGCGTCGCCTTCGTTGGCTGCCAGCCGGTGGACGAAGATCTGCTGACCTTCCTCAACTTTAAATTGTTGACCGGCGATGGAAACAATTGCGAACATTGTAGTAAATCTAAAATTTAGATGAAAAGAATTGCCTTTTTGAAAAAGGCGGGCAAAGGTACTTTAATCATCTTGAAAATCCAAACGTGATTTAATCTTCTTTTCTAGCAATCCAAAGCATGACCATGCTCCCCCACATTAAAGCAGCAATTCGGTCGTCGTGCAAAAAGTCATTCAGTACTGCATGGGCCCAAAAAGCACATAATGCCAAGAAAAAAGGTAGGACATTCATTCCATTTGCCTTTGAGAACCCTAGCCACAAGGTTGAAAACGCTAAGCTGATTAACAGCAAAAAGCCCGGCCAGCCGGATTCCGATAAAACTTGCAAGTACTCAGAATGGGCCCCACCGCCTCGCCCAAAGTTGTCCGGTCCTCTTTTAGCAATTGGCACAACCAAACTAATCCGTGTCATCTCTTCCGGCTTTTGAAACCCGAGATATTGAAACTTGTAGGTACCTGGGCCATAGCCAACAATGGGTTTTTCTGCCGCCATGCGCAGAGCACAAGACCAACGGTTGAGCCGTTCCTGCGCCGAAACATCTAGCCGGCAGGGTTGTACCATGCTATAGATTCCCAGACCAAAAATAAATAACCCAAGTAGTAAAATCAATCGAGCTCTGGGCTTGAAAATCAGAAAAAGATAGGCGAGTCCAGCCATTACAAGCGAAGCCCATGCAGCCCGGCAGGTGGAAAAAATGAGGGCCGTTGCTAAAATGGTTACTTGGACTATTTGAATCGGTGGCTTTTGCCTGCGCTTGTCGTGTGGCATAGCTTGTATTAACGGTATTCCAACTAAGCACAACACCATGACCACTGCAGATGCCCACATGGTATGATCTGGAAAAAAGGGCATCGGCGCAAGTAAAGCTTGATCGAAGCGAAAATGATAAAATGCATGATGTACCAGCGTATAAATCGCCACACCCGCCATGGAAGCTGCAAACCAGGGAAATGCCCGACGCCACAATGCTGGCCAAATCGAAATTCCAACCGCAAACACCCACCAATGTGCTGCGGTTACCACCCAATATTTCCATGCAACGATTGGAAGGCTTGAAAACCAGGCACTTACAGCCATCCAGATGATACCTACCAAACTAATTTGGAGCAAATACTGGCTGGAAAGTACACGTAGCAGCAGTTTTGGTGTTTGCACTAACAATAGGAACAAACCAAGGCACAAAAAACCAATAAGTGGCTCACTTGGCATTCGCATGGCCCAAGTGCCAAAATCGGCCTCTACAGACCAAGGCAAACAGGCAAACAGCACAACGTATCCGTTGGATAACCATGTGGGTGGTATTTTCATAGTGCAACGCTACGACAGGAAAGTAGTTGGAGATTGATTTATTTGCAGCTGGAAAAGACCGGAATAACCACAAACGGCTCACTCCCCCGGATGATACCGGCGTTCCAAATTTTTCAACACATCTGCCTCATAGAAAAGCACTTCCTTAAATCGGCCCTTGGTGTAAGGCTCCAATTGATCGGTGAAATGCGTAGACAATAGATGGCCGCTTTGCCCGCCAGCAAGTAACGATTTGGCTCTTAGGCGGTCACCAAACTCAACTACGCAGACGAAACTATTGCCGTTTACGCCATACCTTTTTTTAGTTCCAGGGAAATATCTCGCATTGTAAGAAGGTAGCATACCCCAGGTGGAGGAAGCAAAACTGACGGGATAGCTTGCTTTTTTGTCGTCGAAAGGCTGTTCTATTTCCTCAGAAATCCGCTGATAGCGATTGAGCTCGCCCCAGGCTATTTGCCAGGTTCCAAAACGTTTTTCCAGATCACGTAGCGTTTCGAGGAAGGGTAAAAGCAAGGCATTTGGCTCGGCCGTGGCCGTGAATTCTTTCGTTTTCTGCACTTGATCGGCTTCCTCATCAAGCAATATATGCTGCACTTTTTGAATTGCTGGCAAGAGGCGTTCGCCCCATTCAACAGCCAAAGTGGTTGATACAGAGCTTTCTCCGCAGCGAAAATCCCAGCTTTTCAAAAGCCCGATAGGCGCTTTAAGGATGGTGAAAAGCGAGTCTGCCGGACGCACATTTTGTTCAAACGCTTGTACCAAAGCTGGAACCAAAGTCTCAAAAGCCGTGAGTTTAGTATCGTACCCCGCAGCAATCGCCTTATCAAGGGTGTATTTTTTCTCGCTTGCCAGCACCCGCACGGCATTCAGCCCCCGGAAATTTTCCCCATCTGGTGCCATGTATGGTGGATAGTTTTCTTTCTTGGGACTGTTGGCGCCTGCAACAGTAAAGGGCGTGGAATTGCAATTTTGAAGCCACCCGTTTGTTGGATTGATAAGATGTACCGTTTCGGAGACCGGGTGCAAGCCTTTCCATTCCGTCGCCGAGGTACTGCCGTCTACGGGTTTTGTCCAGTCAAATTTTATATCCCGCTTGGGCATAAAATTGCCGTGCCAATAAGCAATATTGCCCTGTGCATCAGCATATACCGTATTATTTGAGGTATTTCCGCGCAGGTTCATGATCTTTTGAAATTCGGCAAAACTGCTAGCTTTAGTGCGCAACCAACTTTGTTTTAGACTGGTCAAGGAGCGATTCATGGCTTTCATGCTTATCCATTGGTCCCCACGTCGAGCCATGATGGGGCCATGATGGGTGTATAAAGCCTCTATAAATCTTTCTTCCTGTTTACCCGCTTTAAGGTAACAAAGGGCAATTGTTTTGGTACGAAGTGGCTTCATTTTGCCATCGTATTCATAATACCAACGGTCCTTGATTTTGCTGACCTTCTCCAAATAGGTATCTGAAATATCGGTGTAACTTGAGGTGTGCATCCAGCCACAGTGTTCATTAAATCCTTGATATACAAAGAATTGCCCCCAAGTCACCGCACCGTAAGTATTCAAACCTTGTTCGCTTACCATGTGAACTTCCGGGCGGAAATAGAACGTGACATGCGGGTTGATGTACAATATCGCTTTGCCAGAAGCGGTGATCGAGGGTGCAAAAGCGAAACCATTGGAACCCGTCGGATCGGGCTCAGCAGACTGATCCGCAGGGGCAGTTTTTTCAATTGACTTGTGATTTTCATTGATTCCCATTGTCCCTACGCCATAAAACTCCTTTACATCAGCCGCCGTCAGGAAGTCTGTATTGATTGCTCCGATACTGCCATCGGTCCAGAGCAAATTGAACCAAGGTTCAAAACGCGTAAGCAGTTCGGGTTTGACCTCCGGGTGTTTGTACAAGTAATAATTGAGTGCATCCGCCTGAGCAGTCAGCAGTTTTTTTAACCAGCGTGGCGATTTAACAAAATCAGCTTTTGCCTCCCCCGCATCAATAATCAGCCGGATAAGCAAGTCATCATACAAGTAAGAAACTCCTTTTACCTCAGCCATGCGCCCCAGTTTTTCAATGTAATTCAGCTCAATTCGCTTGAAATCGTCCTCACATTGTGCATAAAGCAGTCCGAAGACGGCGTCAGCGTCAGTTTTGCCGTAGATGTGTGGAATGCCCCAATTGTCGCGAAGGATGGTGACCTGTGCAGCCTGTTTTTCCCAACGAGCGATCTCCTTTGCGGAGAAGGCCTGTGCAGAAAGTGTAGCTGAAAATATGAAAATGCAAAACGCGAGAAGATGGAAGCGGAACATAGCTTTAATGGATAGCAATCGTTGAGTGTGAAAGGTAGTATGTTTTGGAAAATTTGATACAGAAATAGCAGAGCGTTAAGGTACTTTTGCAGCTAAACTAAAACATAAAACATGAAGTTTCAAACTATCCTATCGATCTCAGCACTCTTTGCCATCACCATTTTCACTGCGTGCAAAAATGACAGTGCTGCCGCTAAAGGATCAACCACTGAAAACGGAGGTACTCAACCTGCTGGCATGCCTGATATTACTGTCGCTAATACCACGGATCCGGCTGCTGCAGCCACTATAGAACCACCCCAAAATGCTGCAGGCGTTTGGCATTACACCTGCTCAAAGGGGTGTGCTGGAGGTGCTGGCGCAGCAATTCCATGCGAAAAATGTGGCACTGCGCTCACCCACAATACGGAGTATCACGGACCGGCTGCCCCTACAACAGCATCAAATCCTACAATCAATCCTGGCCAAACGCCTGGAGCCACACCCGCTGCGAAACAGCCAGAACCCGCTCAGAATGCTGCAGGCGTATGGCACTATACTTGTGCCGCTGGCTGTGCTGGGGGAGCTGGTGCTGCTAGCAACTGCGCTAAGTGTAGCGGGCAGCTTACCCACAACAAGGATTACCATGCTAAGTAGACACGAACCTTTGCAACCCTAAAGAAAGGGGAAACAACTTATGGGCTCATTGGAATTGCATCCAGCAATTATGATGCAATAAAGTCTACGGCAGAACCAGAACAAAATCAGTCTTTTGTATTTGATTTCAACCAAAACCCTGCACGCATGGCGTTTGACATACTCATTACCTTTTTCCTGGTTTTCCTTAATGGTTTTTTTGTGGCGGCTGAATTTGCCATCGTCAAGGTGCGCTATTCTCAAATCGAGTTGCGCGCGAAGTCGGGCAATCAGATGGCCAAAGTAGCCCAAAACATCCTGAATAACCTCGATTCCTATCTTTCTGCCACCCAATTAGGAATCACACTCGCTAGTCTCGGCCTGGGTTGGATCGGTGAGCCGGTCGTGTCAAAAATCCTCATTGCGATATTCCATGGGCTCGGGATGGAAGTGTCGGATGAAATGGCGCACAAGATCGCTTTGCCCGTTGCCTTTGCCACAATCACCGTGTTGCATATCGTATTTGGAGAACTGGCACCCAAATCCATCGCCATCCGCAAGCCCGAAGAAACTACCTTGTTCGTATCGCTCCCAATGCGGGCATTTTTTCTTGTTTTTCGACCTATCATTTGGGTTCTCAACGGACTAGCCAATCGCATCCTGAAAATGGTGGGTATCTTACCCGCAGATGAGCACGAGGCGCATAGCGCAGATGAATTGCGTTTGCTCATGCGCCAAAGCCAAGCCAGCGGGGCGATCAAAGAAGACAATTTTCAGATCATACAGAATGCCTTTGATTTTTCTGAACTGACGGCCCAACAAGTGATGGTGCCACGCAAAAGCATTTTTGCCCTCGAAATCGACAGCAGTCGCGAGGCAGTGCTAAGTGCGGTACTTGAAAACGGTTATTCCCGTATCCCTGTGTACGATAATGACATTGATAACCTAATGGGCATCGTATTCGCCAAAGACATTTTCAAGGCCAACACCCGGGGCGGCGACTGGAACTTGAAGGATTTGATGCGCCCGGTGCATTATGTGTACAACTCCGCCAAACTCAACCGGGTACTGAAGGATTTTCAAAGTAAAAAGATTCACGTCGGCATGGTGATAGACGAGTACGGTGGCACAGAAGGCCTGATCGCAATGGAAGATATTTTAGAAGAACTTGTGGGCGAAATCCAGGATGAACACGACGACGAAGTGTCGCCAGTAACCAAAAACGAAGATGGCACCTTCACCGTCTCAGGTATTGCCCCCTTGCACGATGTAAACCATTTTCTGCCGTTACCCTTCCCGGAAAACAAACAATACAATACACTCAATGGCCTAGTACTCAATCGTTTTGGACGGATCCCTATGAGTAATGATCCCTTCCAAGTCTCACCTTATGAAATTTTGGTACTGGAACGGCGGCAGAATATTTTGATGTCTTTGCGGGTGAGGGTATTGGAGGGATTATTGGAGGCGGCGGAGGAATAAGCCTTGTGGTGCTATTTGCCCGTTTTTAAACAAAAAACAGGCGTCATCCTGAATGTCATTTTTTTGATTAACGAACACCGATTACATGATTTTCGATTTTTGATGGCCTCACCAAGCATCGTCCACTTTTTCATAGACTTTATCAGTCCAATACCTCAAAAATCATAAGATCTGCCATTCCTTCAAAAATCATACATCATGTAATCGACATTCGTCAATCAAAAAAGAAAAATTAGGGTTGACTCTTGTTTCTTTTATCCTACCGCGTTCCTAAAATCAAACCAGATCAAACCGATCCAAATTCATCACCTTGTCCCAAGCCGCCACAAAGTGCTGCACGAACTGGTCTTGACCATCTTCAGCCCCGAAGACTTCCGCAAGTGCTCGGAGTTCTGAGTTCGAGCCGAAGATCAGATCAACTCGGGTGCCCGTCCACTTAAGTTCTCCAGTCACACGGTCACGCCCCTCAAATACGTCTTGAGATGCTGAACTCGCTTTCCAGGTCGTGCCGAAATCTAGCAGGTTCACAAAGAAGTCGTTGCTGAGTACCTCTGGGCGTAGGGTGAATACGCCGTGTTTGGAATGACCAAAATTCGTGTTAAGCACACGCATACCCCCAACCAGAGCCGTCGTTTCCGGTGCAGTCAGCGTCATCAATTGCGCCTTGTCAAGCAGCATTTCCTCTGCTGAGCTGGTGTGTTTGGGCTTAAAGTAGTTGCGAAATCCGTCTGCAGCGGGTTCCAGAACCGCGAATGATGCCACATCGGTTTGTGTTTGCGTGGTATCGTTGCGTCCAGGGGTAAATGGAACCTTCAGCGTGTGACCGGCATTTTTCGCAGCCTGCTCCACCCCTGCACATCCACCCAGCACGATCAAGTCAGCTAGCGAAACTTGTTTGCCAGATGACGCGCCGTTGAAAGCGGTTTGGATGCCCTCCAGCGTCTCCAGCACTTGGGTCAATGCCGCAGGATGGTTGACTTCCCAATCTTTTTGAGGAGCCAGCCGAACGCGTGCGCCGTTTGCGCCACCACGTTTATCAGAGCCCCGAAAGGTGGAAGCGGAAGCCCAGGCGGTGGAAACCAATTGAGACACCGACAATCCAGAAGCCAAGATTTTGCCTTTCAATGCAGCGATGTCTTGATCGTCAATGAGATTATAAGTAACTGCCGGGATTGGGTCTTGCCAGATCAGTACTTCTGCAGGCACCTCTGGTCCAAGATAGCGGGCACGTGGCCCCATATCACGGTGCGTCAGTTTGAACCAAGCCCGAGCGAATGCATCTGCAAACACATCCGGATTCTCGTGAAAATGCCTTGAAATTTTTTCATAGGCAGGGTCAAATTTCAAGGCCAAATCCGTGGTTAGCATGGTTGGCGCGTGACGCTTTGAGGGGTCGTGCGCGTCGGGTACTGTACCCGCCGCAGCACCATTTTTGGGTTTCCATTGGTGTGCGCCAGCCGGGCTTTTGGTCAGCTCCCATTCGAAGCCGAAAAGGTTCTCGAAGTAATTGTTGCTCCATTTCGTTGGCGTAGTCGTCCAGGCACCTTCCAGGCCGCTGGTAATCGTATCGCCACCTTTACCGCTACCAAAGGTGTTTTTCCAGCCAAAGCCTTGTTCCTCAATACCCGCTGCTGCCGGTTCTGCCCCAACATACAAGCTTGGATCGGCGGCACCGTGGGTTTTTCCGAAAGAGTGTCCGCCAGCAATCAGCGCCACAGTTTCTTCGTCATTCATCGCCATGCGGCCAAACGTTTCACGGATGTCACGGGCAGATGCAATTGGATCAGGGTTTCCGTTAGGACCTTCTGGATTCACGTAAATCAGGCCCATTTGAACCGCTGCCAGTGGATTTTCGAGTTCCCGATCGCCAGTGTATCGCTTGTCTCCAAGCCACTCTGATTCCGCCCCCCAGTAGATATCCTGCTCAGGCTCCCAAACATCCGCGCGACCGCCTGCAAAACCGAAGGTCTCAAAGCCCATGGACTCCAGGGCGCAGTTGCCAGCAAGAATCATCAGGTCGGCCCAGGAAAGTTTCTTGCCATATTTCTTTTTGATTGGCCATAACAGCAAATGAGTCTTGTCGAGGTTCGTATTGTCAGGCCAACTGTTGAGTGGTGCAAATCGCTGGGTACCAGAGCCCGCGCCACCACGTCCATCGAAGATGCGGTAAGTCCCTGCACTATGCCAGGCCATCCGGATGAAGAATGGACCATAGTGACCATAGTCGGCTGGCCACCAGTCCTGAGAAGTGATCATCAAGTCGAAGATATCTTGCTTAACAGCGCCCAGATCAAGGCTCTTGAACGCTTCTGCGTAATTGAACGACTCGCCCATCGGGTCAGACAGGGCAGAATTCTGGCGGAGGATGTTCAATTTCAACTGATTGGGCCACCAGTCACGGTTGCTCGTGCCATTGCCAGCGCTTTGTTTTAGCACTCCGCCATGAAAAGGGCACTTGCTTTCATTGTTTGTGTTGTAAGCTGTATTATTTTCCATATTTTGTTGATGAATACATGGTAGGGATGTTGGAATTGGACTTTGATGCCACAAAACTATCTCGAAAAAACCATAGTCAAAATTAATAATTTATATACCTTTATAGCCTTAAACTATACTCATGACTTTGCAACAACTAGAATATATTCTGGCCGTGGATGTCTACAAACAGTTCTCGACAGCTGCTGAAAAGTGCTTCATTACGCAGCCTTCTCTGAGTGCTATGATTCTGAAATTGGAAGACGAATTGGGTGTGAAAATTTTTGACCGAAGCAAACAACCCATCATGCCCACAGAGATTGGAAGCGACATCATAGCACAAGCCCGTTTGATTATTAATGAATCCGAACATCTAAAACAAATGGTGAAAGACCGCATGGAAACGGTGAGTGGCACGTTGCGCCTGGGCATTATTCCTACTTTAGCACCTTATCTTTTACCCTTGTTTTTAAAGGATTTTTCAGAAAAACACCCCAACTTAAAGCTTAGTGTTACGGAATTGACAACAGAACACATTATCTCTTATTTGAAAAACGGGATCATAGATGTCGGCATCATGGCAACGCCATCCAAAGACAATCAGCTGTTTGAAGACCCTATTTTTTATGAAGAATTTGTGGCGTACGCGCCCAATGAAAACGCTATGCTGAATAAGCAATATTTGCTTGCCGAAGATATTGACGCCAATCGTCTGATGCTTTTGCAAGAAGGACATTGTATGCGGGCGCAAGTCATCAACCTCTGTGCGTTGCAAAAAACGCATAGTTCACTCCGTAACATTACTTACGAAGCGGGCAGTCTTGAAACCTTGAAACGCTTGGTAGAAGCGCATTCAGGCATCACTATCTTACCCCATTTAGCCGTTTTGGATATGAACGAAGACCAAATGCAGTATATCCGTTTTTTCAAACCGCCCGCCCCGGTGCGTGAAATTAGCCTGGTGACCCATCGGAATTTGGTTAAAAAAAGGCTGATTGAGGTTTTAAAGGAAGCTATTATGGATAATTTGCCGCTACCGATAAAGAAAATCAGGAATAAACGGGTGTTGGATATTTGAGGTACAGCATGGGATTGACGTAAGGGAAAGGGAAGTGCTTTATTGCGTCCTTTGCACTTCAATTACACACATGTCCAATTCAGCATCCCGGATTCATATACTCGGCGCACCTGGTTCCGGCGTCACCACCTTAGGTCGAGCCTTAGCCAAACAGTGGAACGTCCCGCATTTCGATACAGATGACTACCATTGGTTCACCGACGACGCTTTACCATACCGACGTCGCAGGAATCCGGACCATCGTCGGCAATTGATGACCCAGGATTTCGATGCATACGAAAGCTGGGTGCTTTCCGGGGCACTTTGTGGCTGGGGAGATGTTTTCATTCCCCGATTTCAGGCTGTGGTGTATTGTTGGCTGCCCGCTGAAATCCGTTTAGCGCGTATTCAAGCCAGAGAGCTTGCTCGATATGGCGCGGAGCGGCTTGCTCCTGGGGGCGATTTGCACACGGTCTATGAAAAATTTTGCAACTGGGCAGTAGCCTATGATGTTGATACGGAGAACCTTCGAAGTCGAACAAAGGAATTGGAATGGTTGAGTAATTTGTCTTGTCCTGTGCTTCGTTTAGAAGCAGAATTGCCGGTGGAAGAAATGATGCAGCGGGTGCTGAGTTTTGCAGGTGCGTTGTGACACTTTTTCAAACACTCCCGAATAAACCCTTATTTTTGCGTTCCAAAAACTATAACAACTCAGATACACCATGAAAAAACACAATTTCTCTGCGGGCCCGGCAGTATTGCCCGCTTCCGTGCTCAAAGAAGCTGGAAAAGCTGCTGTCAATTATGAAGGCTTGGGCCTCAGCCTGCTTGAGCTTTCTCACCGCGGCCCCGAATTCACCGCTATCATCGAAGAGGCCAATGCCTTGATGCGTGAAATCATTGGTCTGCCGGACAATTATCATGTTTTGTGGCTCACAGGCGGAGCAAGCACTCAGTTTTTTATGGCTCCGATGAACCTGCTTAATGAAGACGAAACCGCACTTTATGTGAACACTGGAGTGTGGGCCGACAAGGCCATTAAAGAGGCAAAAAGCTTTGGTAACGTGCAGGTTATTGCTTCGTCAAAAGAGCAGAACTACACGTTTATCCCAAAGGATTATAAAATTCCAAAGTCTGCAAAATACCTGCACCTGACAAGCAACAACACCATTTACGGCACCCAAATGCGCAAATTTCCAAAGACCTCGGTGCCGATTGTGTGTGATATGTCTTCCGATTTTTTAAGCCGCCCGTTCAAGCCCGAACAGTTTGGTTTAATCTACGCTGGCGCACAAAAAAACCTTGGACCAGCAGGAACCACCGTGGTGATTGTTCGGGAAGATATGCTTGGCACCGTGAAACGCCACTTGCCGTTGATGCTCGATTACAACACCTTCATCAAAGAAAACTCGCTCTACAACACCCCTCCCGTTTTCCCGATATACGTGAGCATGCTCACGCTACGCTGGATTAAAAAGAGCGGCGGACTCAAAGCCCTGCAACGCAAAAACAAAGCTAAAGCCCTCCTCCTCTATGACGAGATAGACCGCAACCCACTGTTCCGTGGCACCGTAGCCATAGAAGACCGCTCACACATGAACATCTGTTTTGTGATGAATGAAAAATATGCCGCTTTGGAAAGTGAATTTGGAAAACTCTGCGAAGCAAATGGCATGATTGGACTAAAAGGCCACCGTTCTGTTGGCGGTTTTCGTGCGAGTACCTACAATGCTTTACCACAAAAAAGTGTGCAGGCATTGGTACAATTGATGCGTGATTTCGCAGATCGGAAGGGGTAGTCTAGTTGAAAGTTGAAAGTTGAAAGTTGAAAGTTGAAAGTTGAAAGTTGAAAGTTGAAAGTTGAAAGTTGAAAGTTGAAAGTTGAAAGTTGAAAGTTGAAAGTTGAAAGTTGAAAGTTGAAAGTT
>Ga0105048_10013576_pt1 | contig 12724 bp, 7 predicted proteins | sample MAT05_FD_78382 | JGI IMG/M metagenome (GOLD analysis project Ga0105048, IMG submission 78382) | Freshwater microbial communities from Lake Fryxell liftoff mats and glacier meltwater in Antarctica - MAT-05 | ecosystem: Environmental > Aquatic > Freshwater > Ice > Liftoff microbial mat | place... | reverse complement strand
GGGAGGTTACTGGGTTAATACGGGTCACAAGTATGTCGGTCCGAACATGCGTTCCGTCAGCCCTGACGACTGGCCGACGCTGGGGTCAGTGATCAAGATGCTCAAGCCGAGCGACAGTCTTCCTTTCAGCAGCGTGATGCTGCCCGAATCGATTATTGCCAACCCTAACGTTTTTCTGCCAGGTCAGAACGGCGGATTCCTTGGACATCGATGGGATCCTGAGGTGTTTCGATGTGATCCGTCTGAACCCGGATTTCGGATCGACGATTTTTCATCACTCATGGAAGTACCATCCGTGCGCCTTGCAGCTCGCCGAAAACTGCTTGAACAGTTCAATCAATCGGCACGCCGGTTGGAGACCTCTGACCTGCGGGAATACGATCGACAGACTCAGGAAGCGATGGGTGTGTTGTTGTCCGGAAAGGCGCGTGGTGCGTTTGCCCTGGATGAGGAATCCGCGACGACCCGCGAGCGCTATGGTCGTGGCAAATGGGGACAGTCGGTGTTGCTCGCTCGTCGGCTGATTGAAGCCGGAGTTCGTATGGCCTTCGTCAACTGGCCTCGTGAACCGGGCGACCTCAGTGCAGGTAATCCGTTATGGGACACGCATTCGCAAAACAATCCTCGGATGAAGGATGTGTTGTGCCCACAGTTCGATCTGGGATTCACGGCACTGATTGAAGATCTCGACGCACGGGGCCTGCTGAATGAAACGCTGGTTGTGGCGATCGGCGAAATGGGCCGGACACCGCGTTTCAATGGTACCGGAGGTCGTGATCATTGGGGCAACGTCTTCAGCTTCGTGATGGCTGGTGCCGGTATCCGAGGCGGGTCCGTTCACGGAGAAAGTGACTCGACAGGTTCATTTCCGATATCTGGTCGAGTCCAGCCGCAGGACCTCACCGCGACAGTCCTTCACCTTTTGGGCATCGGCCATGAAGCCATGTTTCCGGATCGGTCGGGACGACCACTGCGGGCGACAGAAGGCGAACCAATCCCTGGGGTGATCAATGGCACGTCCGGAGACGAGCCACATTAAGTCGATGGAGTGGTTGATGTTGGGGTACGATGGGCACTCTTGCCCGTCAAAACGCAGTCGGACAAGAATGTCCAACCTACATTTATCCTTACGACAATCTTCGGCGCGGTTTCCATCTGGTCAGTTTGGCCCATGCCACAGAATATGGCGTCTCAGATGCCGCCAAAAACCACCACACTGATTTGAATCGAATACTAACATGAAATCCGGCTTGAAAACGGGAGACGCGGGTCAGCTCACATGGGTGGTCGATGCCTCCATGATCATCACTCTGGGCGGTGATTCGCGAGCCACAGTGTTCTCGACTCCGAACATGATTTTGTTGATGGAACGTGCAGCTCGTGAAGCGCTGCGGTCGTTTCTGGAACCAGGCGAAGAATCGGTGGGTATCGAAGTCAACATCCAGCACCTTGGCGGTGCGGGATTGGGGGCTACGGTCGTCGGAGTGGCCAGAGTGACCATGATCGATGGCCGTCGGGTAAGTTTTGATGTCGAGGCTTTTGCCGGAGATCGCTTGATCGGTAGGGGAACACATTCCCGCGCAATTGTCTCTTTAAGCCGTCTCATAGAGAATCTCGCAGGGCTGTCGCACGACGAAGGAAGACCGATGAATCCCGAGGCCAGTACCGGACCGCTGCCGACCTTTGAGACTTTGCTGGTGGACGTCGCCAACCGCATCGCCACCGTGACGTTGAATCGCCCGAAGTCGTTGAATGCGGTCAACGTACAGATGACCATCGAAATCGAACAATTTGTGGGATGGCTCTTCGGCCATCCGCAGGAGGTTCGTGTTGTGCTGCTGACCGGTGCCGGCGATGCGTTCTGTGCGGGCGACGATGTGAAGGAGCTGAGATTGCTTCCGCTGGCCACAGCTCGCTCGCTCAGTCATCGTCAGGCGGAAATGTATCTTGGCTTCGAACGCCTGCCGCAGCCTGTCATCGCACTGGTGAATGGTGATGCGTTCGGAGCAGGCTGCGTGGCGGCCTATTCTGCCGACATCAGAATCGCCAGTCATGCCGCGCGCTTTGCCATGCCCGAAATCCGACTCGGCTGGCCACCCGGTTACGGGATCGCTCAACTGACCGCACTCGTTGGAAAATCGCGAGCCCTGGAAATGTGTCTGATGGGGGAACCGATCACAGCGACAAGAGCTCTGGAATGGGGACTCGTCAACGAAGTCGTGCCCGGCAGCGCCCTGCTGAAACGCGGTCGTCGGCTTGCAGAGACGATGCTGCAGATGCCCGCTGTCGCTATGCGGGAAACCAAACGACTCGTCCATCTCGATGAAGGTGCCCAGCCCAAAGTGGCACACCGAGCCGACACAGAAGCCTACCTGCGATGCCTTGAATTGCCGGACGCCCAGGAAGGTCTGAAAGCCTTTTCCGAAAAACGCTCGCCGAAGTTTACAGACCGATAATGCATTGCCTTCCCGGATGGTGCTCTGACAGCGTGGCAAGGCGAGGCGGGCCGCTTTCTCCTGCCTTTTTCGCTAAAACTCTGTCAAAGGTGTGCGGAATTTGACCGCAGAGATGTTTCGGCCATGCGAACACTGGATCCCGGGGCGGTGTTTTTATGGGTGTGAAGACCATTGGAATTGATAGCCAATAGCGGTCGGGGACGGCGCATGTGGACAGCTCTGGCCACCTGCCGAAAACAACAACGCAACTTCTTCGACTTTCTGAAGCCCTCCATCGAAGCGAAGCTCAACAAACAAACCGCTCCGTCGCTCCTGCAGAACTGATACCGTGAACGGTTACTACACATTGCCCGCCATCAACACGCTGGCACAACCATGGGAAGAGCGGTTCAACGAAAAGCTCGGTCGAGCTTTGTACCGCAAGAATCTGCATATGGACCCTGCCACCGGCGCAGAAATTCGACTGGTGCGTTTACCCGGCCGGAGTCATCAATCCGCTGCACACTCACCCGTGCGGCCACGGCATGTATGTACTTGAAGGCTGCCTCGTCACGCACAAAGGCTCGTTCGGCCCCGGCACCTTTGTCTGGTTCCCGGAAGGAGAGGTCATGGAGCACGGCGCCAGCCCGGACGGCGACGCCACGGTGCTGTTCATCACCAACAAATCTTTTCGCATCGATTACGTGGATTGAACGCAACGATCGCGTTGCCAAGTGCGAGCCAAGACGCCGAGGCGATCGGCTCCCGATGGGTTGGAGATGGCGATTCGGGAGTTCTTTCCCGCAAAGTGACTTGACGAGGTACCATGAGGGCGGAGAGTCAACTGCGAAGGACGGCTTGTCACCCACGTATGAAATGAGTGCTTGGCGGTCGCAGCGACCTGCGCCGCCGTCGCGCGCAGGGGGCGCGAACCAAAATGCATTCGGTGTGTCGGACCGGAGCGTGTTAGCTTCTGCCGCTTCCCACTTCGGTCGTGACCCCGGCAGCAGGTTGCGCCAGTAATCTGTTTAGGCGGGCGGCAGATTTGGAACTACCAGGCAGACCAACCGGACGCTAGCGCGTGGCGGCTGATTTTATTAGCCGCAGGGCGCTAGCCCCGGTTTTCGACGGTAACCAGAAATCTGCCGGTCGCCTTACATGCTTTGAATCACTGGCCTCGTTAGCGTCTGTCGCCGGGGGTTCCCAGAGACCCCTTCAAACCGGCAGCCCCTTTAATTCGTCCCAGATGCTGATCGGCGTCTTTCAATGAAACGTATCGGAACAGCCACAAAAGGAACCCGTAAAACACGGCATTCGCCAAATAGAACGGCCAACTTGGATCGGGGATTCCAATATCTGTCGGGGCTCCTGACTCAATCCCGAGAATCACAACCGTAGGGCTGAATATCCACAGGTATCGAGCGCTGCCGGATACCTCAACGTTGAAGCCGTCCGCTAAGAGGTATCGGATGGCCACTGGCAATGTGAGCCAGGCGACAATCAGACAAATGGACACCAAAATCGCGCGAACCTGCGAGCGGATCTTCAGTCCCAGCCACATGGAAAACCATGCCGTCAGCGGCAGGTAGATCAGAACAAAAACAGTTGACCAAAGGACATAATCCCATCCGTAGCTGCTCTTAAACCACTTTTCGAACATGAAGATGCTGAGAAACGGAACGCACAGCACGCAGATCAGTCGTCTGACGCCTCGAAACTTCTGCAGGATGATGTTTCGTGCGGCAATTGGCGTTGTGAGCAATACGTCCAGAGTCTGTCTCGATCGCTCCGACGAAACCAGGCCAGCGGCATGAACGGCGACCAGGGCCGCCGATACTCCCCAAAGCACATAGAGCAGCACGGACACTACCTCGGCCGACGTTGCGCTGCTCGGCCCGCGGATTAACTGAAACGTCCACAACAATGGCAGCTCCAGCAACACCAGCACGCGGAACAGATAGCGAACCGTCCCCAGCGACTTCTTCGAAGTCTCACGCCACGCCACCGGCTGCGTCCCCGGCAGCATGTCCACATCCTTTGTCAGCACAATACCGCCCGTCATATGGTTCATATCCGTGTAGATCCCGTCGAGATGCCTGAAGAGTTCCAGCAGATAGTTTCGGGCCGGGACGAATGCTCTGGATACAAGAAACACACGGGCCAGGAGGAGGAAACCACCGATCGAAAAGATGATCATCGTCGAACCGGCAACGGCTTCCTGCAGCGTGCGCGTCTCGGCCCATGCGAACACATTGGGCGCAAACATTCCTGGAATCATATAGCACAGCAGAAGGAAGCAAAGATAGCTGGCGGTAAAGGCCTCGGACGTCGTGCGGAAGAAGGCCGAGCAGGCGATGGAAAACGAACCGACCTGCAGACAAGTGAGCGTCAACAGCAGAATGCCGGACCAAATTCGACTCGATGTCACCCCACCGTTACTGAACGCGATGGCCATCAACGGAAACGAAATGAACAGGAAGGCGAACATCGGAATCAGTCGGCCGAACAACTTCTGTATGATAATCTGCCAGGGTGTCAGAGTTGTCAGCATCAGCAGGCACAGACTGTCTTTCTCCTTCTCACTGCTGATCACGCTGCAGACCGTCGCCGGCAGCAGTAGATAGATCCCCCAAAACTGCACTGTGACAAGTTGATTGAACATCGGTCGTCCGCGTCCAAGCACGCTCGTCGTTCCGTCGGATGACAGATTCCCATAAAACAGCACACACGTTACGACAAACAGAAGCGCGGTATACCCGAATCGTATCACGTACGTTCGCTTCCTCGCCGCCTGCTCGGTGAGCTCTTTGGCAAGCAAAGGAAGTTTCCATTTGCGCGACAGGTGCCTCATGCCGTCCGGCCTTCGGTGAGCTTCATAAACGCTGTTTCCAGTTCCATGGCTTCCGGCTGGAACATTCTCATGCGGGCGCCCAGAGCATACATTCGGTCCAGCAATTCTTCCGGCGGCAGGTGCTCGGCACGTACACGTATGGCCAGTCGGTCCGCCTGCACCTGGACTTCTTCGACGCCGGAAATCCGACCGATCTGATCGATCAGCGTTTCGCTTCCATTCACCAGCTGCACGTGGATCAACTGCATTAATCCGAGTCGCCGGTAAATATCTTCGAGCGACCCTTCGGTCACCATCTGTCCCGCTTCGATGATGCCGATTCTGGTACACAGCAGAGACAGCTCGTGCAGAATATGGCTGGAAATGAGGATCGTCTTGCCCATCTCTTTCAGGGCGAGCAGCATTTCGCGGATTTCGATGCGCGCTCGAGGGTCCAGACCGCTGGCAGGTTCGTCCAGCAACAGCAAATCCGGATCGTGCAGCAACACGCGAGCCAGTCCCAGTCTTTGTTTCATGCCGCGTGACAATGCATCAACCGGTTCTCCTGCCTTTGCCGTCAGGTCAGTCAATGCCAGTACGTCCGCGACTGTTCGTCCGCGTTGAGACGTCGGAATGTCGTAAGCCGCTGCAAAAAAATGCAGATACTCATTTGCCGTCAGGTCCTCGTAGACTCCGAAAAAATCCGGCATGTAACCAATGCGTTTCCTGATTGCCAGGGGATCATCGGTCACACTGATCCCGCCGATCGTGACTTGGCCATGATCCGGTGCGATCAACGTCGACAGGACCTTGATCGTCGATGTTTTCCCGGCTCCGTTCGGGCCGATGAATCCGAAGACTTCCCCCTTTGGAATATCGAACGAGATGCCGCGCACGGCATGCACGGCACCATATGTGACCCATAGATCTTTGATATGTACGAACGCCATCACGAGCCTTTATGAAATAGCCGTCGGAACACGACGTAGTCATTACCCTGTCTGGTGATGATCACCAGCAACAGTTGACCTGGATCGTCGGGATCCAGAATCGACAGGTCTTCGAAATCGCCCGCGCCATTCGGCGAGATCTGAGACACGATCGAGAATAATCCGACTGCCGGACGGACACACACTTTGCGAACCAGTTCCACCAGTCGCTGATGCTTCGTATCCGCCGAGCCTGCCTGCCCGTTCGGATTCGTCAGGTCTTCGCCCTGCGTCAGATCGAGAACCCGATTCTGAGTGAAGAGTAAGACGGTCGATTCGGGCAGTGCCGTCTGGATTCTCAGGCGCTCCGATTGTTGCCACAGGCTGGTCTCGATCAGTTGCGGGGTTTGCCGCCATGCCGTCTCGATGTCGTCCAAATCAAACTCGGGTATCGGACGCCCTGTCTGTAATGCTGTCTGACGACTCAATTGGGGGCTCCATTGTCGCATTTGCTGCCGAACCGTAAACAGGGTCGGCATGCTGCCCTGGTAAAGTGGCGATTCGGAATCCTGTAGCGGGTCGGTCGTGTCCGCTGGCTCATTACCGAGGTCGGATGTCGTCAGGCCACGGCCGGAATTCCCTTCGTCCGCTTCCTTGCTGCTTTGGACGGAAACTGCCGTGTAGAGAGTCTGCTTCAGTTCTGTGGCAACTTCTCGCTGTGTGGCAGTGAATAACATTTCGAAACGACTATTGCAGATCACACGATTGGCCGTCGTCAGATCAACAAATTCCAGCGATGTTCGATAGTCGGTCGATCCCAGATAAGCATCGCCAAGCCAGGTAGTAAACCCGGTGAACACGAGCGACACAACCGGCACCAGAACCCATGTGAACCTGCGACTTTTGAAATGGCCAAGCACGTAGTAGTCGACGGGCACAATCACGATGAGAAACAACGCCAGAATGGCAACGACGACGCCTAATGGAACGCTCCGCACATCGTCCGGCAACAGAATCGCGGTAAGCGAGTCCGTTTCGGTCAGGGGGACGTGCTGAAACGGACTATACATCAATTGGGAATCGTCGAAGCCGCGGCCTTGCCAATCGCCCGACTGGTCGAACTCCGATCCCGACAGCCGCTTTGACAATTGCTTCGAGGTGCCGGTGTCACGAAACTCGGATTGCATTTCGCTCCGAACTTTCCACAAATACGCCGCCGCTTCTTTTAGATCAGTTACGGTATCGATTTGTTCGTCCGCCTGAAGAATTACCGAACGCCCCAGCCCCGTGCGGTACATGCGTAATCTATCACCTCGATCACTGATACCCCCCTGAGGAATTATGTCAGTCCCAATCAGCATCCCTCGATCGTTGTCTGGAAGTCCGGCAATCCGATTCAGGAACTTTGTCTGTGCAGCCGAATTTGTGCTGTCAACGATTACGAACAGGCTACCCCCTGCCTCAACCCAGGTGCCGATCGCGTCAAGTTGATCTTGAGTCAACACTTTGAATCCTGGCATTGTCAGTGCCAGCACGTCGAACGAAAAAAGACCGAGCCCGCTGGCACGCAGATCCTCGGGAGTGATCTGCGATGGGATACTCACCAGATGACGGACAGTGATATCCTTCTCACCCAACTGATCAAGTCGCAGAGACTGCCCGAGTTCGGCGCTTCCCGCGACGCGAGAGTTCTCTTGCGGTACCAGGACTCCAATCACAAACGAACGCACCCAATGCACGGGCACTCGCAATTCGAAACTGCCCAGATCATAGTCTGATGTATCTCTCAGGAAGCGGGCACGCACCGTCATTGCCGACAGGTCTCTGGACAGCGACATCGGAGGAAGGATCGTGCGCGAATGCCTGTCGCCAGCTAACAACGCGATCTCACTTCCAACGTTACGGTGAAGCAGCTTTTCGCCGTCGTAGCAAGTCAGTTCCAGCCGTCCTTCCAGCAGCTCGGGCGATGCCCAGTCGAGGTGGACTTTCAGCGACAGCGGCGCATCAGATCGGATATTGGAGGTCACCGTCGAAAGTTTCAGCCTGAGCTGTCCCGCAGCGTTAACCTGCGATACGCTCAACAAGGTGACGATGATCCACCGAAGACTTCTGAAAATGCCGGAAGTGTTCATGGCGACTTTGACTCAGCGACGACTCCGCCGATTGAACCTCCGCCCGCAGTCGATGTTTGTTCGTCGTAACTTGTCGGGCGGCGAATACTCTGGGGAGGAATGAAACCGGGTACAATGGCCTTCATCGCGAGAATCAGGCTGATGCCGAAAAGGACCGGCCCTGCCGCATTGAACAACTGCAACGTCTGAATTCCGGAGAGACCGTCTCCAGGTACTCCGCCTGGCGACACAAGGGTCGTCATCAGGACGGACGCCGCACTTGGAACAATAATTGACAAAGCAAAGCAGACGTAGGCACCACGAAACGATGAGACGACCCTGATCCGCTCCGGTCTGAAGATGGGGACGGCAAGGAGAAACGCCAGAAAAACGACCTGCAGCCAACCGCCCGACTGCAGCCATCCACCACCGCCGCCGAACATTTGCATCATCCACAGTTCTTCTCGACCCATAAGAATCGCCTTCGACAGAGTTCCATGTTCCGCTACCAGACGCATGTTGACGAAATACGTCGGTTTTGTCGATCGAACGCAGTTCGTGCGGCTGAGTGCAGCTGATCGATGTCGTCACATTGACCGGACGGGCCGAACAGATCCTTACGAACTGCCTCAGTGGTCACGACCGACGGGCGCTGGTGACAGGGGCTTCGCTGCTTCCGTCGATGTGACCAACGGACGATCGTCTATCTGTAATTGGGCCGGCGACTTCAGCCCAAAGACAATAGTCCGAAAGCAAGGCGTCACATGTTGAGTCCCCGCCGCAGCGCCTGTTTCTGTGCCCACACCATCATGTTCGTGACCACCGACATTGTGTGACCTCCCTTTCGGCATACGGCCAGCCACAGCCAAGGTTGTTTGCCAACGGAAGCTATTTGTCGATTAAGAGATCAAGAGTTCGAGATATGCTCGGAGTCGGTTCCATGTCCACCGAGGAACGTTGTTGCGATAGGATTTGATTCGCTCCAGCTGAAATTGAAAAGCAGGTTCCAATTCGGAAACGTCGTCTCTTTCTCGGACTCGACGCAACGCTGAAGGGCAGTTCCCGACTGCCGAACTGCAAAGGATTCCGTTGAAAACTATCGCCTTCTTCTCGAGCGAGTCTAAATGGTCAAGCCATTCAACGAGGAGATGAGGCAACTCGTGAAGCCATGGGTCACCTGCCTGATGCTGTGTTGACAGTAACAAATCGATTATGAGCGGAACGTTCTCGATCGATAACGCACTGACGAAGTTCTTGCGCTCACTCTCGTTGCGAAGCATCTTCTGTATTGGGGCCAAAGCCAGTGTTCGATTCAGAGCGGCGATTCGAAATCGGTTTAGCCAATTGCTTCGCTCGATTTCTTCAAAGCCGTCGAATCGTCTTAAGATGTCGTCGATGAAATTCTCTTCAGAAAGCTTCTCGCACTCTTCTACTAAATTTGAAAACGCAGCGTCAACATCAGGTTCCTGACTGATCGTCTCTTTCCACGCAGCCAGAACTCGACCAATCTTTGCTGAATGGTCGCGGAAGAGGACGCTGTTAGGCTGCGTCACTCCTGTGGGCCGATGTATTGCATAAACCAGCAACCATTCCGCAATTCGCTCTTTCGCATCAGCGTCCAGGCATTCGACGATGTCGCTTAAAAACTCTCCCATGCTCGCGATGAGCGACGTGAAAAATGGGCCCCCGTTCCGGATCAGATGCGTGTTCAACTGGAAGACAGTCCCAGTGGCACTGCCCCGAACAAGCTGTTTTGCCGAAGAACTGGATTTGCATGGCGGATCAATTTTTCTCTCACGCAGAAATTCAAATCGCTCCTTCGGATTGTTACTTCCTTCGATGTCAGCCACGAGGACCGCTGTCAATCGTTCAGATAGCCACCAAGCGAGACTCGCACTGTTGTCTTCTCCCACTTCTGGTCCGTAGAGCGATATCCAGTCGAGGAAATGATTTGCCAGTCGATGGAGCAAATACCAATGCCGCCCTTCAACCGTATCGAAGTTCTCGCCGCGGGACATCACAACGAATCTTGAAAGACACGTACCGGCTCTTGACCGCTGCTCGGGACTCAATTTCTTCCAAAAGTCAACCAGCACTCGGCAGCCCTGATAAGCGTGCAGTGGACTATTAATACCCGCCGTGTTGAGAACACAATCGATGATTGGCTCCATACCTGACTTCTGTGCCAGACGTTCGAGAAGTGACGACAGAGACCATTCGTTATCGAGTGGCAAATGCCCGACTCGTTGGCAGTACTTTTCAATCAGCAAATTTGGATCCGACTCTGCCTCGAACTCATTGAATACTCGACCCTTAAGCGCTGTAGCATCTGTGCATGCATTGAAGGCCTCAGGAGGCACCGTACTTGCGGGATGACTTACGGGACGCACACATCGTGCCCAGTATTTCTGAATCCAATCCTGTTTCTGCGCTACGATTGCCTGCCTGAAGCCCGCAACATTCAACTGCCAGTCGCTTTCAATAGCCGCCAAGAGGTCCTCGGCTGCCGGATACCAGTTGACGGCCCGCTGTTGAACAATCTTTGAACGGTGTACCCTTAATGCTTCGATTGTTCGACGCGAAACCAAATCCTGCGTACCAGAAGCCAGTATCTTGAAATATTCCAGCACCGCTGACCGAGCATCAGCATTTGGGTAGATCAACAGATCAGTGCTTTCAAAGACTCCACCACGTTGTTTGCTTTCTTCGAGGTGAAAGAACAAAGGCCCGAGAGGCACAGACTTCAAGAACCGTTCATGTTGAAAGTCTCGCATTACCTCCGTTATCGAATCCGGTGGAACGTCACCACCGATTCGTCTCTTGAGAGAGCGTGAAGCCTCGAGCAATGCCGCTCCGCGGGCATTGACCTGATAGCCGTCATCATCGTGAAACTGGGCGAGTGCATGCTTGGCAACTCCGCGTCGATGTACTTCTTTTGCTCGTTTCCAGTTGTCTGGTGAAATATCCAACCCATCTCCATCAGGGTCTACTTCAATCAGGCCAAACACACTTCGCCAGAATTCGCCATCCCGCATTCCGAGGCACTCGCGGAGGACGGACATCAGTTGTGCTGAACGCGACGTATCTGGATTCAATCCACGTTGTGAGAGTAGGTGCGAGAGAAACAACCTCGCCTGATTCTGGATCAGATTCATCCGAAGGTCAGGGCGTATTGTGATACCAATTGTCGGCAAGAGGTTGTCAATCGCCCAGCGCGTCAGCAAATCCGCGTCGGCATCGGAGAATGCAGCATCGCTCCACAAACGATTCACAAAGCGGGCACAGACCTGTGCCCAATGTCTGAAGTGTTCGATTGCCATAGAACGCGGTGGTTGCACATTTTCATCGCCGCCAAACAAACCAACATCAATCATTGTGTCCTGAATGTACGCTGCGATGCGTCTCAGTGGTCGTGATACACCATGCGAGTGTCCGAGAGATGCTTTCGCTGCGCATAACAAAACAGATTCATCCAGCATGACAAACCGGTATCGCCAATCGATTAGTCGCAGTACATGCTTCAAGAAATCATCGTCGTCAAGCTCCTTTGCACTTCGCAGACTCGAAAGTAACTCGATCGTGCTAAATGCTGACGAGGAAGTGGGGGCAACGTTTCCAGAATTGTGCATCAACGCATGCGATACTCTGTCGTCCGAAAACAGCGGCAATTGACGCTGATTGGCCAACATTAAAGAACTAAAACACACATCAAAGCCAATGCTGGTCTCTTCGTCTATCAAGTCGGAATTATCTGTGTCTCGCAGCGATTTATTCGCATGCACAAATACAAATGCATCGTTGTCGCGAATCGCCTGCCAGAAATCGCGGCTTTCTTTCGCGATTCTGGCTTGTTGATTCATCGAAAACTGGTCACGCTCAATTTCGGCGACTGCTTCTTTCGTCAGATAAACCCTGTTAGATATCAAAAGTTCATCCAGCAACTCGACAGAGTCCAACGTTTGCAGTGCATAACTTGTAAATCTGAACTGCTCCACCGCAGTTGCGTTTTCAAGGACGCTGGATGTCGATGGCTGCAGGTTTCCGGCCTTAAAGGCGCGTTCGGAAGCATTGTTCGAAATAAGTCCATGGCTGCACATCCATTGCACGAAATCACCTACTGCACACTGATTGGTACCTTCTTCCTTCTCCACGTCAATGGTGTATTCTCTGTCGGATGTCGTCTCGCAGCGTCTCAATTCTCCCCATGATAGCAACTCATAGAGGCGAGATGATTGGTCGACCTGGGAACGTTGGTGTGGCTGTAAACGCCGGGCGTCGTCCAGTTCGAGACCTCGATACAATGCTGGAACGTAAATCGTGCCGAAATACGTTGTCACCATTTCGGTCAGGCCGAGATTGTGCAGTGTCAAAAGTGCCGAGATATCAGCGACAATGTCAGTGCCTCGTTCCGGGGCCGTT
>Ga0105048_10013575_pt1 | contig 12725 bp, 11 predicted proteins | sample MAT05_FD_78382 | JGI IMG/M metagenome (GOLD analysis project Ga0105048, IMG submission 78382) | Freshwater microbial communities from Lake Fryxell liftoff mats and glacier meltwater in Antarctica - MAT-05 | ecosystem: Environmental > Aquatic > Freshwater > Ice > Liftoff microbial mat | place... | reverse complement strand
TTTAAAAGAACCAGAAAATCTGTTTGCCAAGTCCTCCCGAACATGTATCTTTACTTAAATTAAAAAGATGGATACGTTATACCGCAAAGTTGAGGAAGCATTAGATACGATTCGTCCCTATTTAGAAGCCGACGGGGGCAATGTTGAAGTAATTGAAATCACCGACGATCAGACTCTTAAAATTGAATTAAAAGGTGCCTGTAAAACCTGTTCCATGAGCCACATGACCATGCGTTCGGGGATTGAAGAAACCATACGCAGCGCTGTACCAGAGATAAAAAAAATCATTTCAGTAAATTAATTTATGAAGCTCACCCAAAAGCTTAGCGAAAGCAAAAAGACTTTGTTTTCAATCGAAATCCTACCGCCTTTAAAAGGAAAAAGCATACAAAGTATTTACGATGGTATTGATCCTTTGATGGAATTTAAACCAGCATTTGTTGATGTTACCTATCACCGCGAGGAGTATATTTATAAAAAGAGAGAAGGCGGTTACCTTGAAAAAGTGAGCATGCGAAAGCGTCCGGGCACAGTTGGTATTTGCGCTGCCATTATGAATAAATACGATGTGGATGCCGTACCCCACATTATTTGTGGCGGTTTTACCCGCGAAGAAACAGAAAACGCGTTGATTGATCTTCAATTCTTGGGAGTAGACAATGTGCTTGTTTTACGTGGCGACAGTATTAAAACTGAACCCTCTTTTGTTCCCGAACCAGGCGGGCACGCATACGCGCTTGACCTTGTTAAACAGGTAACTGAAATGAACAACGCTAATTATATTGATAATGATATGACTGATGCGGCACCTACCAACTTTTGTATTGGCGTTTCAGGGTATCCCGAAAAACATTTCGAAGCGCCCAACATGATCAGCGACCTTAAATACTTAAAAGCCAAAGTGGATGCCGGCGCCGAATACATTGTCACGCAAATGTTTTTCGATAATCAAAAATATTTTGAGTTCGAGAAGTTGTGCCGGAATGGCGGCATCAATGTTCCAATTATTCCAGGTCTGAAAATACTTTCTAATAAAAAACAGATTACAGCCTTACCAAAAATCTTTCAATGCGATATACCACAGCCATTTTACGAAGAGCTCGAGAAGTGCAAAAATGATGCAGAGATAAAAGCACTCGGCATAGAATGGTGCATTCAGCAAAGTAAAGAATTGGTTAAAGCCGGTATCCCTTGCTTGCATTTTTACACGATGGGTTCTTCAGATGCCACACACGCTGTTGCCAGAGAAGTGTTTTAATTTTATTGTTTTTTTCGCCCTAAACAAAGAGCACAAGCTTTAATGAACTACGATTTTTATAAGGGGGAAATATTATTGATCGACAAACCGTATACCTGGAGCAGCTTTCAGGCGGTTAATAAGATCAAGTATGCCATCAAACCACATCCTTCTTTAATTGTTGATTCGATAAAGATAAAACCCAAAGTCGGTCATGCAGGTACTTTAGATCCGCTTGCTACCGGATTGCTGATTGTTTGTACGGGAAAAAAAACAAAGACCATCGAGTCCTTGATGGGACTTGAGAAAGAATATACCGGCACGTTCTTCGTTGGTGCTACCACAGTTTGTTTTGATCTTGAAAAGCCCATTGATCACACCTTTCCTATTGATCATATCACAACACAACAACTGCTTGATGTTGCTAAAGGTTTTATCGGCGAACAGCAACAGGTGCCTCCCTTGTATAGTGCCGTGATGGTTAATGGGCAGCGTGCATACAAACTAGCAAGGGCCGGCGTAGATGCAGAGATTAAACCACGCCCGATAGAAATAAAAGTATTTGAATTAAGCAATATCAATTTGCCGACAGTAGACTTTAGGATCGTTTGTACAAAAGGAACTTATATACGCAGTGTAGCCCGTGACTTCGGTCTTGCGTTAAACAGTGGCGCACACCTCACAAAGTTATGCCGCACCAGAATTGGGGACTTTGAATTAAAAAATGCTGTAAATCCTTTGGTGTTTTCAGAGTGGGTGTCTGAGATTATTTTAAAATAATAACGTAATGTACTATCTTGATTTGCAAATTACTCTAAAGGACAATGAATAAATCTTAGATGGTATTGTGACGCGTGAAAATAATTGGAATAAATTATTTTTCATTTTGGTATTATAACTTTATCTATTACGGGAGTTGATTGTACTTTTGACACAAAACAAAAAAACAAAGCTTTGATGCACTATTTCGAGGGGTTTTTTTAGGCAATTATTAATAGAACCCTAAACATACATTTGAATAAATAATTAAGACTTACTCTCCGTTTAGGGCGGGCGTTTAAGTGCTCGTCACGGTTTCAACACTTTAATCTCAAAAGAAAATCAATAATTTTAAATATTCAGAAAGTGCATAAACTCATCAAGCCGGTCATTCATGCCTTTGTCAAAATCGCCCTGATGGAAACTCGCTTTAACTGCGTAGTTATAACGGCTAAAGGTTTGTAAAATTCCTGACAGGTCTTCGCGGTTAACCTTAATGGTAACTTCGAGTTTCATGCTGTCGGGCGCGGATGATACGTGCAGGCTGAGAATCTTTGCATCGTTGCTTTCGATAATATTACCAATTTGTGTCACAGAATAATCGTTTTGATTTAACTCAAGCACAATAACGCCGCCAGGATTTTGCACTGCGATCATGTTACCTAAGTTTTGTACAATGCCCTTTAAAGTAATACAACCCTTGTACAATTCTTTTTCGTCAATCACAGGAATCAGTGTGAGGTTGAGGCTGCTCATTAAACGCACTAGATCGTAGGTGTGTTGATAATGATGAATCACAGGACGCATTAAATGTAGTTTGCTGATGTTGATTTGTTCATCAGGGTGTTCATAGTCCATCAGGTCTGCTTCAGAAACTACACCAACCAATTCACGGTTGTTTACAACGGCCAGGTGAGACACTTTAAATTGTTCCATCCAGTCGAGAGCAAGTTCAACCGTGTCCGTTACCTTTAACGGAGGAATCTCATCTGTAATTAAATCTCCTACTAACATTCACCGCAAAAGTAATAAATAAATCAATTATCAAATCCTTTTAAAATTTAATTCAGGGCGCAGTTTTAAGTGACAGATATATTAATAATTTAATATATTGATACATTTTTTTAAGATCTGCCCCTGCGATTTGTTTAAAGAATCTTTAAAGTTAAGCTGGAGATGAATGATCATGACTAAGCGAATTTTTATAAAAAACTAACAAATGTTTAAGCAATAACAATTTAATTTAAATTAATTTTAAGATGTTTTGAATATTACAAATGACTAAACTAAGTGTAAATATAAACAAGCTGGCTACCCTGCGCAATGCACGTGGCGGCGATGTTCCTAATCTTTTAAAAGCGGCTCTCGACATTGAGCGATTTGGCGCTGAGGGCATTACGGTTCACCCCCGCCCTGACGAACGGCACATTACGTACAGAGATGTTTATGACTTAAAACCACTGCTAACAACTGAATTTAATATAGAGGGAAATCCTAAAGAAAAAAAATTTATCGATCTTGTTTTGGCCGTTAAGCCGGCGCAGGTAACTCTTGTGCCTGACACACAAGGCCAAATCACTAGCGATCATGGTTGGGATACTTTGAAAGAAAAGGAATATTTGAGCGAAATGATCACTTTGTTTAAATCTAAGGGAATAAGAACTTCTGTATTTGTAGACGCAGATTTAAGAATGATTAAAGGTGCGCAAGTGGTGGGGTCAGATAGAATAGAATTGTATACTGAAGATTATGCGCGGCTTTATTCAAGCCAAAAAGCGAAGGCAATCCAACCGTTTATTGAAGCGGCAAAACTTGCTTGCGATCTTGGGCTCGGCATCAACGCTGGCCACGATTTAAGTCTCGTAAATCTTAAATATTTTAAAGAACGAATTCCTAACTTATTGGAAGTGTCTATTGGTCATGCTTTAATAAGCGATGCTTTATATTTTGGATTGGAGAATACAGTGCAGCTTTACTTGAGGCAATTAAAATAAACTTGACCTCTCGAAAAATAAATAAAAATGAAATTAGCTTTTAGAGAATTTGGACAAGGAAAGCCATTGATTATTTTGCACGGCTTGTTTGGCCAGAGTGACAATTGGAATACAATCAGCAAAAATTTTGCAGAAGCAGGGCTCCATGTATTTACGTTAGATCAGCGCAACCACGGCCTGTCGCCGCAGGATGATCTTTGGAATTATGGGGCGATGGCCGAGGACTTGAAGGACTTTATTAACGAACATCGTTTGGAAAGGCCGATTATCATGGGTCACAGCATGGGAGGCAAAACAGCGATGTTTTTTGAATTAAAATACCCTTGTATGTCTTCGCAATTAATTGTGGTGGATATGGCACCGCGCGCCGCTGTTAGGCATCACGAGGGAGTTTTAAAAGCTTTGAACGCTGTTGATTTTTCGAAACTCGCAAATAGGAAAGAGGCAGAGTCGATTCTAGACGATTACATTCAAGATTTTGGAACCAAACAGTTTTTATTAAAAAATATTTATTGGACGGAAAATGGCAACAAAAAAATGGACTGGCGTTTTAATTTAAAAGTGATCACTGACAAGTATAGTGAGATTCTTGTTGAAGTTCCGCATATGATGAGTCTAGTTGAAACCCTAGTTATCCGTGGCCAAAAATCGAACTACGTTAGCAACGATGATTTAGAAGATTTTAAAACGCGCTTTCCGAATTTGAAAGTAAAGACAATAGCAGAAGCTGGACATTGGGTGCATGCGGAAAAACCGAAGGAGTTTGTTGAAGCAGCCCTCGGGTTTATCAAAATCAAATAGAATTTATTTTGTTTTTTAGATACTTTGACCCGGTGCGGTGATTCTTCACGCAGCCAAATACGATTGTGGGAGTAAGGCTAATGTTGGCATAAGAGGCTAACAAACGTTAGCGATGTGTGCGGTTCCAACGCGAAATAAAAACAAATATTAAAAATTTGTTCTCTTAATCATTTACCAATATTTTGCCAAAAAATTCGATAAAACCATTTGCCATTTTTCCTTCGTGAAACGCTGGCCGCAGCTTATATTAAAAACTTTCATCAAGAAGATCGAGCTCCTTTAATAAATCAGCAAGCTCGACACCATTGGGTAAAAGATAAGATTTGATTCCGCATGCTCCGGCGCCCCTAACATGTTGTTCCGAATCATCGATAAAAACTGTTTCGTGGGGCAATAGTTTATTTTCTTTAATCAATAGTTCAAAAATTTCGGTATCGGGTTTTCGCATCCCAACGCGGCATGAATAATAAACAGCATCGAAGTAGTCATTAAAATTTCTAACGCCGTGTTTAATATACAGATCATGTTCAAAAGCCCTGATGTGAGGCTCGCAAGTATTGCTGAGCAAAAAAGTGTTATAATTTTGTTTCATTCTTACGAGTAGGTCGAGACGACTTTGTGGCACATCCAACAACATTGCATTCCACGCGTTGTGTAAGTTTTCTTCCGGGCCGTTGTAGCGCAATTGTTGAGTTAGTTCTGCAAAGAAATGTTTTTCAGAAATTGTACCTTTGTCCAGCCTTTGAAAGAGTTCGTCGTGTAGGCCTTGTGTGTAAACAATTTCGAAGGGAACCTTGCTTAAACGGTTAAATTCATAAACTGTATTTGTTTGGTTGAGGTCAATAATAACTCCTCCAAGATCGAAAATGATATTTTTGATGTCACGCATTATTATTTTGTAAATATGCGGCTTTTATCTATTTTTACAGGCGTTTTATTTAAAAAATTATCGGTCCTATAGCTCATTCGGTTAGAGCAACTGACTCATAATCAGTAGGTGCTTGGTTCGATTCCAAGTGGGACCACCGAAAACAAAAGCCTTGCATTGCAGGGTTTTTTTTTAACCTAGAATTAAAAGTCGAACTTTTGTTCTAAATACTCGCCTCTTGGATCGATATTTTACTCGTTTTAATATGGATTGTTAGGAATTATTACGAAGTTTGATGCATCCGGGGTTTTTGAATTTAGAATTAAAGAATACTTTCAAGGTTTGTTTTATAAAACTACACGCTGTGGCAACATAAAGGCTCGAAACGAAAAAAAGAATTTCTAAACTTTCAAACACAAAAAAACCAGATTCCATTTCGTTCGAGCAATGGCAAACAACTCTGCGAAGGCAATTTTCGGCAGAGCAGAAATTCAGTATTAAAAACATTGGCGATCAAAAGGTATATTCTGATTTTGAGGGGCGAAACCCTTTGACTAAAAAGGTTTACAAAGTTGTTACAGGAGCCAGACAACCGGGCTGAATTTTTGTTCTTGCCCCGATTTTAAAGTGAATAATTTGGGTACTTGCAAACACATTGAAAATGTGTTCAATTTTATTAAGTCTAAAAAAGGTTTCGTGAAAATACTAAATGCGGATTATGAAAGACCTTATTCGTCGGTTACACTAAAATATGGAAACGAAAGGAAAATTCTTTTGCGGATAGGGGGCCTTAAAACGAAAGAAATCAAAAAACTTGCCGCTGCTTTTTTTGATTCGGATTTTACATTAAAAGAAAGCGGCTTTGAAAAATTTGAAAAATTTCTTGGCATGGCCTTACAGTTGGATTCACAATTCCGTTGTTATGCCGATGCTTTGGATTATATAATAACCGAGCGGGAAAAACAAAGTAGAAAAAAACGGATAAGAGAAAAATTTCCAAACGGAATACAAAGTAAAGATTTGAATAGAATCATAAAAGCAACACTTTACCCTTACCAAAAAGAAGCGGTTTTAAAGGCTATTGAGGCCGGTCGTTTTATTTTAGCCGACGATATGGGTTTGGGAAAAACCTTACTATCGTTGGCAATTGCCGAGTTATTTAAGACTATTAGCGGTATCGAAAGTGTTTTAATTATTTGCCCCACGTCGCTTAAATATCAGTGGGAAAGCGAAATAAAAAAATTTACTAACAGCGCATCTAAAGTAATAGAAGGCCTTGCTAATCAGCGAGAGGAGCAATATGCCTCGAACGAATTTTATAAAATAATTTCATATCATGTGGCAGCCCGCGATACAGAACTTATTAATAAAATGAAACCCGACCTTATTATTCTCGATGAGGCGCAACGTATTAAGAACTGGAAAACAAAAACGGCGCAAAGTATCAAACAGTTGGACTCACCCTACTGTCTTGTTTTAACTGGCACTCCGCTCGAAAACAACCCGGATGGATTACACTCTTTGGTCGAGTTTGTTGACTGGTATAAGACGGGTTTGCTGGCACGATTTTTATTCGATCATCAAATTACCGACTAGGGTGGTAAGGTAACCGGTTATAAAGATTTAAATAAAATTGGCGCATCCATCGCGTCCATTTGTATTCGCCGTACAAAAGGCGAAGTTTTAAAACAACTGCCACCACGCATTAATAAAACACTAATGGTGGATGTTACGCAAGAGCAATTGAATTGCCACAGTGAATATTATGACCGAGTATGTAAGCTTGTAACGAAATGGGAACGCTTTGGCTTTTTGAGTGAAAAAGAAAGGCAAATGCTTATGATCGGATTAAACCAAATGCATATGGTAAGCGACAGCAAGTATGTCATTGATCAGCAAACTCGGAACGGTACAAAAATTGAGGAATTAAGAAGTGTTTTGGAGGAAGTTTTTCAGAACAAAGAAGATAAGGTAGTTATTTTTAGTCAGTGGGAACGCATGACACGCATGGTTTCGCAGGAGCTCGAGGATATGGGAATAAAGTATGAGTACTTTCACGGAGTAATACCAGCTGTAAAGAGAAAAGATTTGCTAGCCAATTTTAAAGATGATCCCGAATGCCGGGTGTTTCTGTCAACGGATGCAGGCGGTGTAGGATTAAACTTACAAAGTGCTTCCGTGCTTATTAATATGGATTGCCCGTGGAATCCGGCAGTGCTTGAGCAAAGAACCGCCAGGATTCACCGTACTGGTCAGCTAAAGCCGATTACCATTATCAACTTCATTTCAAAACGTACCATCGAAGAAAGAATGCTTGGATTGTTGAGTTTTAAAAAGAAAATGTTTGAAGGCGCGTTGGATTGGGGTGAAGATTCAGTGGTTATGGGTGAAAGCAAAATGAAAAAGTTTATGAAAACGGTCGAAGAATTAGCTGTTGAAAAACATTAGAGCATTTTGATTAGGAAGAGGAACCGCCAAATCAATTTGTTGACGCCATGTTTCTGGAGCCATCAATTGGTGAAAGACCTGATCCCTTACCCTTATACGAAACAGACGACTTACCACCTGACACTGAAGCGAAAAAGAATAAAACGGTAATAGATGATGGCGTAAGAGATTTGCTCCATAGGGGCATGAATTTTTTCGAAAAGTTAAGCAATACGCTTTCTAATCCTGAAAAAACGACATTACTGGTTAACAGTATGGTGGAAACAGACCACAAAATCGGAAAATAGTACCTTAAGATTCCGGTCGAAAATGCGGATTTTGTGAACAAAGCCGCCGGAGTTGTGACTGGAATTTTGAAACTTTTTAAGAAGTAAAATAAGTTGAACCCCTGATTTCATTTAAACTCAAAAGCATCGATCGTCAACCTTAAAATTAATCGACATTATATTTTGTCTGTCTTGAAAGCTTCCAAAAATTCAAAAATCTTATTTAAACCGCAAACAGATTCTGTGTTAATTTCCAAATTTAAAACTATAAATGTTTTATTTTTGTATCCTAGGTTTAAAAGCCTAAGAGCGGACATGATCCAGCTCGCAGGGCGGCTTAATGTCGCCCTCTTTTTTTAGCTCATAGTTTGGATCGTAAATCGCTTCATTTTTCCACAAGGTGTAAATTAAAACCAAAAGTTTGCGTTGGACTGCCACCACACCTTTCATTTTAATACCTGTTTTGCTTGTAATCCTAATGAACGTGGCCTCACTGCTATGAGTATGTTTGATTGAAGTTAAGGCTGGCATATGCATTGCCTTTCCGATATGTTTATTGCCTCGTTTCGAGATTCTAGCTTTAGTCAATACTGATGTTCCAGACTCTTGGTTCATAACGTCGTAACCCGCATAGCTTACCAGTTGTCTTTTATTGCGGACCTGGCTAAATCCGTTAGTTTCCCCAATGATCGTTGCCGCTGTCAATACGCCAACTCCGGGAATTGAAGTCACTTTTTCAACCCTATCCTTAAGTTCCTTATTCTCAGAAATAAGGCCTTTTAGTTGTTTCAAAATTTCAGCTTTTTGTTTCTTCAAAAGATTCAGAGTTTGATCGAATCTCTTTAAGCTTTCTTCATGTATTAAGTATGCCGATTTCTCTGCTTCCATGAAATTTTTTAGCATAGTGATTTGATTCTGAATTTGTTCTTTTTCTCTTGTCAGGTGCTTTAATTCAGCATATTCTCTATGAGGTGGGCTCCATAAATCAAGTTTCTTTTCCAGACCCATAATAGCTAAATATTGAGAAGCTATTTTGTCGGTGATTTTCTTAACCTTTAAGGTTTTACTAAAGTCCTTGGCTCTCTTGGGAGCAACAATGGAAATATGGTAACCTAACTGTGACAAGAAGTGGGCTAATCTTTCATGATAAACTCCGGTGGCTTCCATTACAAAAAGCATGGGAATAGATTTTTTATAAAGCTTCCCAGCCCATTTGTTAAACGCTTTAAAACCCACATCGTTGTTAGCAAAAGTCCGGCTGGAAAGATGCTGAATCTCTTGGTAACGATCACTATGGCTGATTGTTACAGCAAAATCTTTCTTCGAACAATCGATGCCCGCACATTGTTTGTTGATTTCTTCCATTTGATTAAAATTATAATTGTTTCAAATGTTGAAAAGGAAACTCTTCCACCCTTTGTCTCATTGACGATATTCTTGCTTTACGAACCATTGCCGTATGCTTTACATTCTGTTCTGGGTCTAAAGAGTTGAGAAAAATGAGGCAATATCTGTTTGCCGATATTGTATAAAACATATCTAGACAGTCGTCTGCTCTCACTTTTCTCCTTTTCTTCATTCTTACTACTAATTTACTAATTTGGAACAAACATATGAGACAGTTGAATTTCTACTGTAAATCAAAATCCGCTGTGGTATTTAAAAATGCTCGCTTTTCCTGGCTTCAAAATAGTGTAAACTATTCTTACAGGCCTCAAAACTGCGCTTTCCAAATCCCTTGCGCCTTTCGTCACGAAATTGGCTATCTGTTTGCGGTTTAATCCACATTGGCAGTTTTATAACTCCCGGCTATTAAGGTATTTTGCGTTTTGATTTTCGCTAGTTTAGTTAACCATGCTTTTGTTTAAAAGAATCTTTTTCAGCATCTTCATTATTTTGGCCGTCGGTTTGGGGCTGTGGTCTTATTTGCAGCTCAAAAACAATAAAAAGCCAAACGTTGATGCTTTATCTTTTGTACCTGACAATTGCCTCGTTTATCTGCGGACTGTTGATTTTTTCGAACTCAATAGAAAATTAAACTCTCGAAGTCTCATCGCCGATAGGTTGAAGTTATTTAATGAAATAGCTTCATTTAGCAACACGATTAACCGTTTTGATTCATTGTTTAACACCCAGCCAATCCTCCACCAGGAAGTGAAAGGGAAGGTGATGCATTTTGCACTTTATCCCGAGCAAATGAACTGGCTTGTGACCTTTAACCTGCGGCAGTTGGGTGAACAGGAGAAAGTAACTGAACAGATTTCTCAAAAGCTCAATGCCCGTGTCTTGGATAATCAATTGTACGCATTTGAGTTACATAAACAATTTTTTTTATATTTTACAGTGAATGCCGGCGTGGTAATTATTTCCGACAGCAAAGAAAAGATAAACGAAGCTCTGAATAATTCCTCAAAAAAATTCTGCAACAGCAGGTCTTACCAGGATTTTGAAAATACACTAGAAGAACGTAGTCTGCTTTCTGTGTATGTGAATAGTCAACTTTACGCAAATAGCCCCGCAGCAATAAAATTAAATCTACCAGTCATATCCCGCAACGGTTTTTTAGCAGGCATGATGGATATTGAACCCTCTGAGTTTAAGATCAACGGGTTTTTAAAGCCAGATAGCAGCGCGCTGATGTCTGTTTTACAAACGCAGACAGCACAAGCACCAGATTTTATAGCAGCCCTACCTTTTGCAAGTCATTATTTCCAAGCTTTTGGTTTCGCCGATTATGTCAAATTAAAATCTAAGTTGCCGAAAATAAACGCAGATTCAAATGACGAGTTTTGGAAGATGGTAAATGACTCGGCGCTTTATAATGTTGAAAAGGGATTTGCCGCGAATACGGAAAGTTATTTACTCGACTTTGAAAGCGGGTCGGCGGCTGCTAAGTTTGTAGCTTTAAAAATAACTGACAGCATTCTGGCTAGAGAGCATTTGAGTTTAATGAGCGATTCGATCATCGGTCAAAGTAACGATTCGATTTTTAAGATCAGAAACTTCGGGCAGGTTAAGTTGTTGTCGCTTTTTAAGCCCTTTTCGCGCTGTGTCACGCGCTATGCCATGCTTTATCACACACACATTTATTTTTCTGAAAAGGCTGAAAATCTACAACAACTTGCTTACCAATTTAGAAATAACATGATCATGACAGAAAACGAGAGTTTTATGCGGTATAAAAATCAGAATTTTCCGGAAGAATTTAATTATCTTGTTTATTCTTCTCCTGCAATTTATAGAGAGGATCGGCAATCGTTTTTTAATTTTAAAACAGACAGCAAAAAAGATCCTTTCGAGAACTTTAAACACTTTTCGTTTTCAGTAACAAACCGCAAAGGTCAGATGGAATTTAGGTGGCATTTGTTGAACGAAACAGACGCGCTCAATAAAGAACAAAATATTTTATGGGTTTTGCAGCTCGACACAACTGCTTCGATGAAAGCACAAGCCTTTGTAAACCACAACACAAAAGAAAATGAGTTGTTGGTACAAGACGATCAAAAAAAATTATATCTGATTAACGCGAAAGGAACGATATTATGGAAAAAACAACTCGACGAGCAAATAATTTCTAAAATATTTACCGTCGACATTTTTAAAAATAATAAGTACCAAGCACTTTTTAGCACTAAAAATCAACTTCATTTGTTAGATCGGAATGGAAACTATTTGCCGGGGTACCCTGTTAAATTACCGGCAGAAGCCAGTTCGCCACTCGCAGTATTTGACTATGATAAAACGCTAGACTACAGATTGTTTATTGCCTGTAAAAATAAACAGATTTACAATTTCTCAATCACCGGGAAAAAGCAAGCAGGATTTGTAACCGTTCGCGCAGAAAACCTTGTAAGGCTACCTGTTCAATACCTAAAAGTTGGTTTAAGTGATTATTTGGTAGCACTCGACGAAGATGGCAAGATATACACTTTTAGCAGACGTGGTGAGAGCAGGATAGGACTTAAAAATAAAGCAACTGCAAACTGCTCAACTTTTTACCTCGATGCCACTGCTAACATTAACTCCACGTATTTTATTTATGCAGATGACAAAAACAGTATGATCAACAAAATATCTTTCGGGGATCAAAAAGACATTGTGAAATTAAATAACGGGGTCGAAAACGCAGGCATTAGTTTCTTTGAAGATGTAAATAAAAAAACGGTAAATATTATTTTTACTAAGTTAAACGCTGTTATCGTTTACGATATCAACGGTAACTTACTTTCGCAAAAAACGTTTGACAACGACCTCAGTGAAACTGACCTTTATAATGATGAGAACGGAAGTCTATATCTTACTAGAAGTGACATTAGGGAAGAACTACTTGTGGTAGACCCCATGAGGGAACA
>Ga0105048_10013573_pt1 | contig 12727 bp, 14 predicted proteins | sample MAT05_FD_78382 | JGI IMG/M metagenome (GOLD analysis project Ga0105048, IMG submission 78382) | Freshwater microbial communities from Lake Fryxell liftoff mats and glacier meltwater in Antarctica - MAT-05 | ecosystem: Environmental > Aquatic > Freshwater > Ice > Liftoff microbial mat | place... | reverse complement strand
GTGGCAGAAGTTTATGCCCAAGCAATAGACGATTTGACCAAAGCAGAAGCACTGGTACCTGCCGCCAACAGTTTTTATGCAACCAAGAGTGCGGCTGCTTCTATTTTGGCGCGTTTGTATTTGCAGCAAGGTAATTTTGCCGCAGCCCGCGATGCTGCCAACCGCGTTATTACATCTGGCCGTTTTCGTTTGGTTACGCCTTTCGCAGCGGCCTTTAATAGCAAATTGAACAACAACGGTGCCAACCCAGCCGAATATGTATTTGCTGTTCAAGTAAATGACCAAGATGGAGCGAATTCAATGAATACCTATTTTGGGACTACGATTGCGGCTATTCCTGGCACAGCAGGCCGAGGAGATATGCGTATCCAACCAGCTCATATTGCCCTCTACGAAGCAGGAGATGCACGTGGAGCTTTCTTTATCAAGCCGAGTGCGAATACATTCACGTACAAATTTTTAGATCGCTTTGGAAACGTTCCTGTGGTGCGCTTATCAGAAATGCTCCTAACCCGTGCCGAAGCTAATTTTCGATTGGGTACTACCATTGGCGCAACTCCCGCTGCCGATGTAAATGCCGTTCGTACACGGGCAGGTTTAAAAGATTTGACCACCGTTACATTAGCTGCTATCTTGAGAGAACGTCGTTTGGAATTAGCTTTTGAAGGTCATACTTTGCACGACATCAAGCGTACTGGTGGAACAGTAGGCACTTTGCCTTTCAACTCACCTAAGTTGATTTTGCCCGTTCCGCAGCGTGAGAGAGACGTAAATAGTGGACTTGTTCAGAACGAGGGCTACTAAATTCTCTTTTTTAGCCAAGCACAAAAAAACCTTCGGCTTCGGTCGAAGGTTTTTTTTGTGGATATTTGTGAATAAATGAAAGCCACAAGATACCAATCCTTAAATGTCAAACGCTATCACCAGCCGCCAACAACTCTTCTACAACCACCTCGCCCAAACCTCCGATTTCCCTTTGGCCTTAGACATTAAGCGAGCGGAGGGTATTTATCTGTATGGACAAAATGGGGAACGCTACACCGATATGATTTCAGGGATTGCGGTGAGTAATGTGGGACATCGACATCCCAAAGTGTTAGAAGCTATTCAAAATCAATTGGATAAGTACCTGCATTTGATGGTGTATGGCGAATACATCGAAACTCCACAGATTCAACTAGCACAAGCACTTGTTCAAACCTGTCAGATTTTTGGAAGCTTGACAGGCTTTTCATTAGACAACGTCTATTTCACCAATTCAGGTACAGAAGCAGTAGAGGGAGCAATGAAATTGGCCAAGCGTTTTACGGGGCGAAAAGAATTTGTGGCTTGTTTCAATGCTTATCATGGTAGTACGCAGGGTGCATTGAGCTTGTCAGGGGCAGAATTTTTCAAAAGTAATTTTAGGCCACTTTTGCCAGGGATTAAGCATATCAGCCACGGCAAAATCGAAGATTTAGAAAGAATCAGTTGCCGAACAGCAGCGGTCATTATCGAGGTCATTGCGGGCGAAGCAGGTGTGCGTGTACCTGATGGTGCATATCACCAAGCCCTCCGAAAACGCTGTGATGAAGTAGGGGCGCTGTTGATTTATGACGAAATACAAACGGGATTTGGTCGTACAGGGACATTTTGGGCTTTTGAACAATACGGCGTGATACCCGATGTACTTTTGTGTGCCAAAGGCATGGGTGGAGGAATGCCTATTGGAGCGTTTATTGCTCCTCAGGAAATCATGTCAGTATTTAAAAATAACCCCATTTTGGGGCATATTACAACTTTCGGAGGGCATCCCGTGAGTTGTGCCGCTTCTTTAGCTACTTTGCAGGTAGTGCAACACACTTTGTCATCCCGCAGGGAACTATCCATCCACGAAAAAGGGGAATTGATAAAACAACTATTGCAACATCCAAAAATCAAAGAAGTGCGTGGGCGAGGCTTGATGTTGGCTGCTGAATTTGAAAATTTTGAAGTATTGAAACCCGTCATTGACCGCGCCATCAGCCGCGAAGTCATTACAGATTGGTTTTTATTTTGCGATAATTCTATGCGAATTGCACCGCCTCTCATCATTTCTGAAGAACAAATTCGCGTAAGTTGTCAAGTAATTTTAGAAGCAATTGATTGACAAATTTTGATACCTTTGTGGCGTTTTAATCAAAAATAGAATGGATACCAGATTTTATGGAGTGGGTGTGGCTTTGGTAACCCCCTTCGACATCAATCATGACATTGATTACCCCGCTTTCAAAAGACTTCTCGACTTTGTGAGCGGAGGTGGTGTAAATTACCTTGTAGTGCAAGGTACCACAGGCGAAACCTCTACCACCACTACGCAAGAAAAACTCGACCTGCTGAAGTTTGTTCAGAAAAATAATCCTAAAAAACTACCTATCGTGTATGGGTTGGGGGGGAATAATACCCGAGCTGTACTGGAAACTTTCCAGCAAACCGATTTGACGGGTGTAGATGCCATTCTGTCGGTTTGTCCTTATTACAATAAGCCTTCACAACGTGGCTTGATTGCTCACTTCACGGCAATTGCCGATGTGAGCCCCTTGCCTGTGTTTCTCTACAATGTCCCTGGCCGTTCAGTGGTCAATATGAAAGTAGAAACCGTTGTCGAACTGGCGCAACACCCCAACATCATCGGTATCAAAGATGCCTGTGCTAATTTTGACCAATACATGGCCTTGGCAGATGCTTGCCCAAAAGACTTTATTTTGGTTTCGGGCGACGATAACCACGTGACACCCATGATAAGCATAGGTTGGAAAGGTGTTATTTCGGTGATTGCCAATGCGTTTCCCAAAGAATTTACAGAAATGACTTGGCACGCCTTAGAAGGACGCATGGATGAGGCCGCAGCTATTCAGTATCGTTTCTTAGACATGGATGGGCCGCTGTATGCGGAGTCTAATCCTGTGGGCATCAAAACTTGCCTCGAAATCAAAGGGATTTGTGGTAGCGATGTGCGCTTACCTTTGGTGAAAGCTTCTGACGGACTTGTCGTGAAGTTGCGGGAAGTGATGGCGCGTGAAGGGTTGATGTAAATCGGATTAAGCGGCCAATTCTAATTCTCTCATGCAGAATATCTCTTGCACCGATGGGGCGAACTTCGTGGGCATCCAACGTAACAACCGCAACAGTTTTACCTTCTTTGGTCATAAATTCTACCTCATAACCTTCGTTTTTACCATAAACTTCGACAATAACTCCAACATCACCTTTTACTAAACCTCTTTCTGGTCTATCAACAGTCAGTACTATTTCTGTAAATTCTTTCATTTTCTCAAAAATGAACTGCTGCTAAAACTTTCCAAATCTATTGAAAGATGACATAGATTTGGAAAGTTTCGGCAACAAAATTTTATCGTTATTTATTCTAACACGTTCCTTCAAATCAAGGCAACATAAACACGGCATTAGAAAACAATAGTTTGCCGTTGTACCAAAACCCTCTAAATAGTGGGTCGTTGGCCATATAGACAATTTTGCCGCGCCCCATGTCTTCTACGCCATAAAATAGCGCATTTTGGAGTTTCTCTTTGACGTTCTTGCCCGTAAAACCTGCCACATATCCTTCTTTCTCTTTCTTCAAATAGCCCACATTCCAACCATCTTTGAGGAGGTCGTAGTTGTAAGTGTTATTGACCAAGGCAAAGAAATAATCAGGGAAACCAAAGGCCAAGGGGTGTGTATTGTCTAATTTGATTTTGTAAATACTTCCCGGCGTATCATCTGATGCTGATTCGCGCTCGCGGTTGGCATAGACTTTCAAGCTATCGGCTGATACCTTCTTATCAGCTTTTTTGGTATCATCTTTCTTGTTTTTGAGACCAAAGCCCTCTTTATCAGCCAAAAGGCTCGTCGCATTTTCCATCAAGATCAAACGCCCACCACCACGCACCCATTCACGGATGGCTGGAAGTTGACTTTCGCGCAAGAGGCTACCACCAAACGAAGTAGGCACAATCAATACATCTAATTTGGTAAATGGAATGCCACCGCGACCGTTAGGGTCAATCATCGTCACGGGGTATTGGAGTTCTTGGTCAAAATACGTCCAAAGTTCACCCACGGCAGTAGGAGAAGTTCCCTCACCTGCTACAATACCCACACGTGGCATGTATTTGAGATTGTAAACATAATCCGAACCGAAATCTGAACCCTTTGTAGCGCCGCCGCTTTCAGTGGGTATGAGTACTGTGCCTAATTTGGCAGCTTCTGTTTGAATGATTTTATCAAAGGCATCGCCCAAACCTTCATTGCCTGCGCGGGTGACGATGAGTGTGCCTGCTTCATACGATTTTCCACCGATGTCAAAAGGCTTTTCGGCTGCTCTCACGCGCACTTTCTGCTTAGAGATAGCCGCCAAAAACTTAGCATCTTCCGCCGATTTCCACCGCACCAAGTAGGCATAAGGCTTCCCACTGACCGCCGACTGCCGACTGCCGATTGCCGACTGCTGACTGCCACTTAACTTTTCCTTCAATCCATACGTCCTTGCACCATAAGCCAAAGGCACACACCAAGAAGTAATATCGTAGGTGATAGAGTCTTCGAGCATAGGTTTTGTTTCAAACAAAATCTTCAACAGATTAGACTTAGGTTGATAAGCACTGATGACCAAATCGCCTGCTTCGGTTTTAAAGGACTCCTCTTTTTGGGTCAAATAATTATAGCCCGTGTAAGATTTGGCATCGTTGGCATAGCCGTATTTGATTTGGTTTTTGTCCAACAACTCTTTCATGGCTTTTACGCGTCCTTCATCGCCTACCGATTTGATGATGTATGACTTAAAAGTGCCGATAGGGTCGTTTTGGTTGCGGTCATAAAACTTGATAAACTCCTCTACGACCTTGGCGGAGCGATCGGCGATGGCTTCCATGGTAGCAATGCTTGCCGCTGCGACATGTGCCACACGGCCGGTAAGGCGCAATGTGTCACCTTCGTCGGGGCGGTCGTAGGCCAAACCTGCCATACCGCTTCCTCCTTGTTCAAAAGTCATCGCTATCGCGCCATTGTAAGTTGGCCAAGTATCGCCATAGCTTGGGTAGAGCAAGTCAAAGCGTTCGTGGCTATAATAGAGCCAATTATTACGGTCAAAATAGCGTTTGTTGTAGTTTCCCACCACTTCTTGCATTTCGCGTTGCCAAGGGGTAATGTCCTCGTGGTAAGGTTTGGCCGAAGGAGCAAAATAATAAGGGCTATTGGGACCCATTTCGTGAAAGTCGCCATGCACATGAGGCATCCATTTGTGGTATTCCACCAAAAGCTGCTGCGTGATTTCCTGCGTTTGCCAAGCCCAATCGCGGTTGGGATCTACTAAATAATGTGTCCAACGGCCTCCTGGCCAAGGTTCGGCATGTTCCCAAGCCGATGGATTAGCATTGGGCAATGCCCCTACTTTTTGGTTGTACCAGTTTACATAACGGTCGTGGCCGTCGGGATTGAGGCAAGGAGCAATGACAACGACGGCATTTCTTAATATTTTCTCCGAAATAGCACCTCCTGTGAGTAGTTCGTGCAAAATTTTTGGATAAGCCGCAGCATTGGTAGCTTCGTTACCATGGACGTTATAACTCATCCAAATGATAGCAGGACGTGTTTTGCTCGTAGGTTGGCCACTCATCATGCCGATACTTTTGAGGTGGTCGGTACGAATTTGCTCCAGATTACGCATATTTTCTTCCGAGCTCACCACCATCATAATCAGCGGACGCTTTTCGTGGGTTTGTCCATAATTCATGAGTTTTACCTTGTTGGGCACCTGTTGCGCGGCGTGTTCGGCGTATTGGTACAGCCGACTGGTCGGAACAAATTGCTCTCCAGGGGCAAAACCGAAAAATTGGGTTGGGGATTGGAGTTGGGCGAAAGATTGAAGAGTTAGGAATAATCCAAAAAATAGTAGAAAGCGTTTTTGCATTGGGGTTGATGTAAGTGTAGGAAAACTGTTAAAATTGAAGTGCTAAAATAAGTAAAGTTTTTCATTCCCATAAATTTATTGGACAAGCACGAAAGAAAAAGCGATGAATGTGCTTTTGGTAAAGGATTTAAAGTGGATTTAACGTAGATTTGGAGTGGGTTTAAAGTTGTTAAAACTACAAAATCAACCGAGCGGGTACGGTACCGCACAGGCACGTTACTCCGCTGCAGACCCTGGCCGCTGCGGGCTTCGTTAAAAACAATTAAATCCACTAAAACCATAAAATCTATTTAAATCAATCCTAAACCAAAATCTTATGAATTCTCGTCGTGATTTCCTTCGTCAAGTAGGTGAGTCTTCTTTGGCATTATCGCTGGTATCTGCGGGTGCTGCCGCCGAAGCCGCCGTACTTCCTGCTGATAAACAACTCCGTGTAGCTTTGGTGGGGCTGGGGAGTTATGCCGATCGAGTGGCTACGGCCATGAAAGATTGTAAAATGGCCAAACTCGTTGGTGGCGTAACAGGAACGCCCGCCAAAGTTGAAAAATGGATGACTGAATTTGGTATCGAAAAAGCTAATTTTTACAACTACCAAAACTTTGAAGACATTAAAAACAACCCCGACATAGACGCGGTTTATATTACCCTGCCCAATTCCATGCACCATGAGTACGTGTTGAGAGCAGCCAAAATGGGCAAACATGTGATTTGTGAAAAACCCGTGAGCCTCAATGCCAAACAAGCCGAAGAAATGATAGCGGCTTGCAAAAAAGCCAATGTTCGCTTTTTGGTGGGTTACAGAATGCACTTTGAACCTCATACGCGCGAGTTGATACGAATGCGTCAAGCGGGGGAGTTAGGTAAGATTATGCACGTCAACGCCTATTTTGGTTTCAAAAGTGGTGACCCCAATCAATGGCGACTCAAAAAAACACTGGCGGGCGGTGGCGCACTCATGGACGTAGGCATTTACTGCATCAATGCCGCCCGCTATGCCACAGGCGAAGAACCCGTTTGGATTTCAGCAGAAGAAAGTAAAACGGATTTTGTGAAATTCAAAGAAGTGGACGAAACCATCACTTGGCAAATGGGTTTTCCGAGCGGCGTTATTGCCTCATGTGCGACCACTTATAACTTCAATAATTTTGAGCGGTTATATGTAGTAGGCGACAAAGGCTTTATCGAACTCAGCCCCGCTTATGGCTATGGCCCTATCAAAGGCCGCACCCACAAAGGTGAAATGAGTTGGGACACTTCCAAAATGCACCAAACTTGGCAAATGGAAGCCATGGCCGATGCCATCCTAAACGGAAAATCAGACTTCAACGCCACAGGCGACGAAGCACTCAAAGACATGAAAGTGATTGATGCTGTCTATAAATCCATAGCGGCAGGAGGCAAGAAAGTTATGGTGTGAGGGTCGGCCATTTTTAGTACGACAAGCAAAGGAATGATAAGACGTCTCGTCTAACTAAATACCTGCAAACTCTTTAAGAAAATGAGCATATCAGGCGATTGATTTTTTTCTCAAAAAAAAGCTCGAACAATACACCTAATAAAACCAAATTGGTGTAGAAATATGCCTCGAAGTAGATGCCAAAATACAAGTTGGCAGCTATCGCTATGATTAAACCAACGACCGATTTGATAGACACATTGGATGTGAAATTCTTCCTGCCAAGCCCAATTTCTACCCAAGATTGCCGGCCTGATCCTCCGTCAGTAGTCGTCAACTCAAAATAATTAAGTTCTTCTAAACAATTTTCTAATTGTAAATGTATCATTGTGTTCTTATTTTTAGATGTTAAAAAAATCATAACAAGGCAGCTACTCGTCTTTCATAATCGTCTCCTCCACATATCATTTGCATTTCTATAAGGTCAAGATCTACGGAGTCAAACGACTTCAATGTAATTGAGTCGAAATTTGTTTTCATTGTTTTCAAACTGTTTTAGTATTAAAAGATTGATTTATAATCAGTTTGGCGGCTGCCGTTTTCAGACGAGCTTGTGGGCGCGTAACCGTCGCCGCCACAGATTCCGACCAATTCTACTTCGGTCAGGTTTTGAATTGTTGTTGTTGTTGTTTGCTTTTGCATGGCTGTAAAAGTTGTTTGTTTGTTTGTTTGTTAAAAAAATGAGTAACTATTTAGCCGCAGGCAGTATGCGATAAGCAATAGGCTTTTTGTCCTATTTTCTTGTCTATTTTTTCTTGAAAAATCATACAGCTTATTGCATATAGCATATAGCCAAATAAATTCAAACTCCTGCTTACTTATTCCATAAAATAGCTTGGAGCGGCTAACGCTTATTCCGTGATTAGTGCGGCAACGAGGGCCATTTTCTCTTTGAGATACGGTCAGGTTGGCTACGCCAAGCGTTTTATGAATTTCTTTGGTACGCCCTTAGGGCTGTTCGTCGGTATTTTTTCTTTTGTTAATGGGTGTAGTGCCTGTTTCGCCTTTCTGCGGTATGGTTGGTAAAGAAGAAAAAGTATTAGTGGAAGGTAGCCCTACTTTGTGTCGTTGCCATGGATAAGTCGTTGAAACGACTCGCGGTAGTTGCCCCCTATCGAAACTTCAACTTCCTTTTTATCGGTTTTGACCACCACATTGGTGCCGTCTAAAGCCACAATATGGGCGTAGGCTACGATAAAAGACTTATGAATCCGTGCAAATTGGGGATGCGGTAAGCATTCTTCCAACTCACGAAAGGTCATCAAGGCCATCAAAAGGCCATTTTTGTGATGAATACCTACATAGTTGCCCATGGCTTCTGCATAATAGATGTCTTCGAGGCGCAGGCGGGTGGTGCGGCCTTTGTTGTCGCCTTTGAGGAATAGATCGCCCGAAGAGCTGCCCAAGGATTTGGTTTCTAACGGCTTGGGGGCTTCAATGGGTTTTTTTGATTTTTGATGCTCCACTGCCTTGAGGACAGTGTTCAGAAAGCGATCAAAGCTAATGGGCTTTAGGAGATAGTCCAGCACGCCTATTTCAAAGGCATTTAAGGTGTAGTCTTTGTCGGCCGTCGTAAACACAATGGTTTTCTTGTCTTTGACCTTCGCTGCTACCTCTATGCCCGAGAGTTCGTCCATCTGAATATCCAAAAAAACAAGGTCAGGAGGATGCTGATGAATGTACGACAGCCCCTCGATGGGGTTGGTAGTGGCAAAATCCAACTGAAGATAATCGAGCTTTTGGATGTGTCGGGTCAGTAGCGCAATGTTGTGCGCTTCGTCGTCTATAATGATACAATTAAGCACGGTAATGTGCTTTAGACTTTATTTGTCATGTCTTTACTCTCGCAATATTAACATAACAAAATACAATGCCAAAGTACCGACTCTTTTTGTATTTCTCTTATCTTTGTTACTAAAACGATGGAGTTATGACTAAAGACTTGTATCACGACGTTGTCAAGGTGGCCTTGGAGAACGAGGGCTGGAAAGTGACTGACGACCCACTTACCTTCCGAGTAGGGGAAATAGGTTTTCGCATTGATTTGGCTGCCGAAAAAATACTTATTGCTGACAAAGAAGATGAAAAAATAGCGGTTGAGATAAAAACATTCATTCAACAGTCTCATCTTCACGCTTTTTATGAAGCAATTGGTCAATATGACAACTATTTTTTTGCACTCGAAGATTATGAACCTTTGAGAGTTCTTTATTTGGCAGTACCCATAGATGTATGTCAAGATTTTTTTCAAAAACCTTTTATTCAAAAAGTAGTCAGCCGAAAAAATATCAAATTAATTATCTACAACCCTATCGACACAATGTTTTTGCTATGGAAAAAGTAAACAAATACCAACAAGTAATTCTTTCCTTTATGAAAGACTACGCCCAGCATCCCTACCGTAACGCGCCCGAAATCGAGTTGCAAATTCTTTCAGACTATGAAAACAACCATTTTCAGTTGGTGGCAGTTGGTTGGGATAAGAATAAATTTTTTCATGATACCATTTTTCATTTTGATATTAAAAACGAAAAAATATGGATACAAAGAAATGAAACAGATATACTTGTAGCTGATTTATTGATGTCTAAAGGGGTAAATCGTGAGGATATTATTTTAGGATTTGTACCGTTGTATGCACGCCCTTATTCGGGCTTTGCTGTTGCTTGATAAATTTCGGTAACTCCTTTTACTCACTACGACTTCTCTGTCTCCAACTCACTATAAAAATAATCCTCATCTTCCCTTGATTGGAGCGTGGCGTGGCCTTTTGCCATCATTTGGAGCCGCCGCTCCAGGTTCTTGATACCGATGCCCGTAGATTGGGCTGACGAGGGTATGGCTTTCTTTTTGTTTTTGGTGGTAAATCGCAGCTTTTGAGCCGATACTTCGAGCGACAGCTCAAGCGCGGCTTCTTTGATATTGCCGTGCTTGAAGGCATTTTCAACCAACGTCAGAATACACAAATGAGGCACTTGCCAGCCGAAAGTAGTACCCATAATCGCAAAATTGACTTTTACCGTTTCGCCAAAACGAAGCCGATTGAGGGCTATCAGCACTTGGGTATATTTTACTTCTTCGTCGAGTGCCACCAAGATACTTGGACGCTCCGATACCGAGTAGCGCATCAAATCTGACAACGACAAGATACCATCGGCCAGCTCATCGGACAACTCCGTCGCTTGGGCATGAAACATACTCAGCATGTTGTAGGTAAAATGCTCATTGATTTGCGCCTTCAAAAACGCGATTTCGATGGCATGACTGCGCTGCTCCAACTCCAGCTTTTCTTTTTGTTGTTTATAAAACTGATTGTAAAACCAATAAACCGTGCCATAGCCCGTAAATTGAACAACATCTCTTAAAAATGCCAAAACAAGGGTATGGACTTGGAAATAATGTTTTGGCATTTTATCATAAAAACCTGCAAAATAAGCCCAAATTAATCTTGAAGCCTCCGTAGCATACAAAATACCAGCATTTATGATGAATAATCCGACCCCTATCCAAAGTGTTTGCCTATTAAAGAGACGTTTAGCTGTAACATGAATATAGAAGTAAAAAAATAAAATAAGAGACAAAAACTCTAACCCTTTATCAATGACATACCACTCTGGATTAGGAAATCTTATGTATAGAGCCACAAAATAATTGCCAATATAAAACACCCACCATGCGACATGCAACAAAATCTGTCGGTAAAGTGGGGTGATTTTCATGGGTCAATATTTTAGTTTCGTCCTTCCAAAATACCTTTTCATCAAGGATTTTGGCCAATTTGAATAATTTTTTTGAAAATGACCTGACAACCATAGTAAGTTTGTCGAGCAAATATAAAGCAAGAAAGTAATGCGAAACCTATTTTTTATTCTATTACTATTGGGTGGGTTCATGGCAGTAAACGCCCAAACCTACCGCCTAACGGGTAATATCGTAGATTCGCTCTCAAAGCAACCTTTGCCTTATACCACCGTACAGCTTAGTGGTGCATATAGACAGCAAACTACCGCCACTGACTTCAACGGAAACTATACCTTTAAAAAATTAGATACAGGCACTTATCAACTGAATATCACCTATTTGGGTTATCAAAATAAGACTACTCAAATAACGATCAATGAGGGTGACACAACAGCCCCTACCATTGCTCTTAGTCTTACTTATATCAACCTGAAGGAGGTAAAAGTAAAAGCATCGAAGCCGCTTTTTGTCAATGAATCAGGAAAGATAATTGTCAATGTCGCCGAGAGCGTGATGGCCAATGCAGGCACAGTGATAGATGTGCTTCGATATGCACCCTCCCTGCAAATCAATGAAAATAGCCTGTCACTGCGCGGCAAAGAAGCCATTGTTTTGATAGATGGGCGGCAAACCAACGTGTCGGGCGAAAGCCTCGAAGCTATCTTAAACGCATTGCCAAGTCAAAGCATCGAGAAAATCGAACTGATTAGCAATCCTGGGGCTAAATATGATGCCACGGGCAAGGCCGTTATCAACATTCGCACCCTCAAAATGAAAAACTTAGGGACCACGGGCAACTGGACAGCAGGCGTAGGTATGGGGCGATTGCCACGCTACAATGGTGGATTATTACTCAACTATAAAAGTCAAGTTTAATCGGCAATATTTCGCATCAGTTTACGCAGCAATACATCAACTTAGGGGCCACACGTGCGCTTAAAAACACAGCAAAGACGTCATTTTTAGACACCGATTTCGACAACCGTAAGCGCAGTATTCAGTTTGTAAAGTTGGGCTTAGACTATGCCCTTACTCCTCAAACCACGGTGGGCGTGCTGCTACAAGCTGACAGAAACACAAGAAGCAGAAATGCCACAGGAGCCGCAGAAATCAGCAACTAAGCGCAATTGGACTCGGTGATTAGGCTACAAACACAAGGCAGGGCGTTGTACCAAAACCTCAATGCCAACTTGTTTTTCAAGCATAATTTCAAACAAAAAGGCCGCGAACTGGCCATTGATGCCGACTATGGCTATTATTTGACTGATTTTCAAGAAACTACCGACAATCAATTTCTCAACGCTAGGCAGTTGCTCCCTTATCGCCCCCGTTTGGTGGTCAATATTCCTTGGCAACAGCCCATTCGGATCCAATCATTGCGGGGCAATTATGTGCATCCCACCAAAAAAGGATCCATAGAGTCGGGCTTTCAGCTTCGGCATACCGATATCAGCACTGATTTTAAATACGAGCGGCAAGCCGACAATCGTTGGACACTCGATCCCCAAAAGAGTTTTGTCTATGCTTATGCCGAAACGGTCAATGCGGCTTATGTAAATTATGCCGAAAAAGTAAAAAAAATCAATTACCAGTTGGGCCTT
>Ga0105048_10013571_pt1 | contig 12727 bp, 13 predicted proteins | sample MAT05_FD_78382 | JGI IMG/M metagenome (GOLD analysis project Ga0105048, IMG submission 78382) | Freshwater microbial communities from Lake Fryxell liftoff mats and glacier meltwater in Antarctica - MAT-05 | ecosystem: Environmental > Aquatic > Freshwater > Ice > Liftoff microbial mat | place... | reverse complement strand
GGGCCGCGGGGCCGCGGGGCACGGGCGGTTCCGCGCACCTCCACCCGGGGCCTCGCGTACATTCCGGGGCAGTACTTGTCCCCGGGGGGTCCGGGGGCTCGGAGACCTCGATGCGCCGCCTCTTCGTCGCCGTTCCCGTCCTGGCCGTGTTCGCCGCCCTCGCCGGCCTGGCCCCGAGGTCGGCCGCCGCCTCCGCGGCCGAGGACCTGACCGCCGCGACCGCCGCCGGCCACCCCGTGTACGTCGTCGTGACCGACGGCTCCGCCCGCGGCGCCGACGCCGTGACGGCGGCCGCGACCGAGGCCGCCGCGTCCGTGAAGGGGAAGGTCCTCGTGCTCGACCGTGGCGCGGCCGCGAACGCCGAGCTCGTCGCGAAGTACCGCCTCGGCTCGGCGCCGGTGCCGCTTGTCCTCGTGCTCGCGGGCAACGGGCTCCCGGTCGCGGGCCTGACGGCCGACCGCGTGACGCCCGCGGCCCTCGTCGCCGCCCTCCCGTCGCCCAAGAAACTCGAGACGCTGACCGCGCTCCACGACCGCCGCGCGGTGTTCGTCGTCGTGTCGGGCGAGAAGATGGCGGGGCGCACGGCCGCGATCGAGCAGGCGAGCCTCGCGATGCAGGCCATGGAGATGACGAAGTCGAAGGCCCGGGTGGTCCTCGTGGACGTCGCCGACCCCAAGGAGGTCGCCTACGTCGCCGATCTCGCGCTCGGTGCGCTCGAGGCGCCGACGGCGGTGGTGCTGAACGCCGCGGGCAAGCGGATCGCGACGCTGCGCGCGCCGTGGGCCGCGAAGGACCTCGCGGAGGCCGCCGTGAAGGAAGGCTGCGGGTGCAGCGACGGCAACTGCGGCCACGGGGGCGAGTAGGCCTTCGGGCCGCCGCCACCATGAACCTCTTCGGTCTCGTCCGCCGCGAGCTGTCCCACCGCAAGGGGCAGGCCGTCTCCGGGCTCCTCGCGATCGTGCTCGGCGTCGCCGTGATCGTCGCGCTGCGCTCGGTCACCCGGGTGTCCGAGATCGCCGTCGCCACGAAGCTCGACAACCTCGGGGCGAACATCCTCGTGCTGCCCATCGGCACGAGCGTTGACGACTACCGCTCGGCCGACATCGACGCGGCGACGCTCCCCGAGGAGTACGTCGAGCGCATCGTGGCCTCCACGCTCCCCGGCGTCGACAACCTGTCGCCGAAGCTGACGCGGCGCATGGAGGTGGGCGGCCAGAAGCTGGTCGTGACCGGCATCCTCCCGACGAACGAGATCGCCTCGAAGCCCGTCTGGCAACTCGACGCGCTGTCGGGCGGCGCCGCGCACGCGTGCAGCAAGGACGCCGGCGCCTACGTCAACCCGCGCCTCAAGCGCAAGGCCGTCGGCTCCCTCGACGAGCAGGAGTGCCTCGTCGGCGCGGCCGCGGCGGCGCGCCTGAAGGTCGTCAAGGGCGCGACGGTCGATCTCGGCGGCACGCCGCTGAAGGTCGAGGCCGTGATCCCCGAGACGGGCACGGTGGACGACGATCGCATCTTCGTGCACCTGCGCACCATGCAGCGCGTGACCGCGACGCCGGGCAAGGTCTCGTCCATCGAGATCATGGGCTGCTGCAACGCCATCACCGACGGCCTGCTCGGCAAGCTCCGCAACGTCCTCCCCGACACGAAGATCACGACGGTTCAGCAGATCGTCGCCACGCAGATCGAGACGAACGCGCTGGTGAAGAAGGTGTCGTTCGCCTTCCTGTGGGTGGTCCTCGTGGTGGGCGGCCTGTCCATCGGCAACTCGATCTGGGCCAACGTCAACCAGCGCCGCCGCGAGATCGGCATCCTGCGCCTGCTCGGCACGCCGCGCGGCGGCATCTACGGCCTCCTGCTCGGCAAGGCGGCGTTCCTCGGCGTCGTGGGCGGGTTCCTCGGCTGGGTGATCGGCACCATCGCCGGCTCCACGCTCGGCGCCGACATCACGGGCCTCGAGGTGCGCCCCGTCGGCGCGCTGCTCGGCACGTCGCTCCTCGTCGCCGTCGGGACCTCGCTCCTCGGTGCGTTCCTGCCCGCGCACCTCGCCTCACGCATCGAGCCGCAGGCCGATCTCGGGGAGACGTAAGGTGCTGATGACCCTCGAGCGCGTGGGCAAGCGGTACGCCCACGCCGACGGCCCCGTGGACGCGCTGGCCGACGTCGACCTCGCGCTGCCCGAGGGCGCCTTCGTCACGGTCACGGGCCCCTCGGGCTCGGGCAAGTCGACGCTGCTCATGCTCCTCGGCGGCCTGTCGCGTCCCACGTCGGGCCGCATCGCCTTCCGCGACCGACCCCTCGGCACGCTGCCGGACGCGGAGCTGGCCCTCCACCGCCGGCTGCGCCTCGGCTTCGTGATGCAGAGCTTCTGCCTCATCCCGTACCTCACCGCCGTCGAGAACGTCGAGTTGGCCCTCGCGTTGGCCGCGGTCGACCGCAAGCTGCGGCGTGAGAAGGCCCTGGCGCTGCTCGGCCAGGTGGATCTCTCGGCGCGCGCGAACCACCTGCCGCGCGAGCTCTCCATGGGCCAGCAACAGCGCGTGGCGCTCGCCCGCGCGTTCGCGAAGGAGCCGCTGCTCGTGCTGGCGGACGAGCCGACGGGCAACCTCGACCCGCGCCTCTCGCGCGACATCCTCGACCTGCTCGAGCAGATGAACCGCGAGCGCCAGACCGCCGTCGTGATGGTGACCCACAGCCCCGAGGCGGCGGAACGCGGCACGATGCGCGTGGCCCTCGAGGCGGGCCGCGTCGTCGATGCGTCGCCGGGCCTCCGGCTCCCCGCGCCCGCCGCGACGGCCTGACGTACCCCGGGCGCGGGACGCGAGGCCCCGGGCGCGGGACGCGAGGCCCCGGGCGCGGGACGCGAGGCCCCGCGTCCCTGCCGTCCGGCCTTCCGCTCCCGTCGCCGTCCCGGCAAGATCCCGCCATGCCCGTGTCCGCCCCCGTCCGCGCCTACTACGCCGCGCGGATCTACGCGCTGAGCACGCGGACGAGCGTGCCGCCGAACTTCCGGCCGCTCGAGGGGGCGGTGTCGGGGAAGTCGTCCGTCGAGGGGTGCGCAGGCGGCGGGAAGAACCTGCTCGAGGTGTCGGTGCGGGTGGTGGGGGACCGGCTCGAGGACGTGCGCGTGGCGTGCGGGCTGTGCAACCCCGCGATGTACGTCGCGGCCGATCTCGTGTGTGACGCGGCGCGCGGTCGGGCGGTCGAAGAGCTGCTCGCCGTGGACGTCCTCGACGTGCGGGCCCTCGCGCCGTGGTTCGTGGGGCTCGGGGGTGGGCGGCCCGACGACGCGCGGGAGAAACTGCAGTACGCGCTGCTCGGGCTCCAGCAGGCCCTGCGGGTCGCGCGCGGCGCGCCCGTGCCGCGCCCGCCGACCATCGCGCCGCCGCGGGATCCCGCCGCCGACGACACGGATGACGACGCGGGGTAGGATCGGCGGCCGGCCCGGGCGTCGTTCCTGCGCGCCTCCGGGTCCCCCCGCCCCCGTGATCCTCCCGAGCACGCCATGCCCCTACGGTTCCACAACACGCTCACGCGTCGCGTGGAGGAGTTCCACCCGGCGAACCCTCCGCGGGTGACGGTCTACGCCTGCGGCCCGACGGTCTACGGGCACGCGCACGTCGGGAACTGGTCGTCGTTCCTGTTCTTCGACGTGGTGGTGCGCTGGCTGAAGCGTCGCGGCTACCAGGTGCGCTTCGTGACGAACGTCACCGACGTGGACGACAAGACGATCCGCGACTCCATCAAGAGCGGCGAGACGCTCGAGGCGTTCACGCGGCGGTGGGAGGCGGCGTACCTCGAAGGTCGGAAGACGTTCGGCTGCGTCGACGCCGACGCGTACCCGCGCGCCACCGAGCACGTCGAGGGCATGCAGCGGATGATCCAAGCGCTGCTCGACCGCGGCCACGCCTACGCGGCCGACGACGGCGTCTACTTCCGCGTCGCGTCGTTCCCGCACTACGGCGAGCTCGCGAACCTCTCGCCGGAGACCGTCCGGGCGGGGGCGTCGGGCCGCGTCCAGGCCGACGAGTACGAGAAGGAGGCGGTGGGCGACTTCGCGCTGTGGAAGGCCTACGACCCCGCGTCCGACGGTGCCGTCGCCTGGGAGCCGACCTTCGTCGTCGACGGGCAGCCCCGCGTGATGAAGGGGCGCCCGGGCTGGCACATCGAGTGCTCGGTGATGATCCAGGCGTTGCTCGGGGACCAGATCGACCTCCACCTCGGGGGCGAGGACCTCAAGTTCCCGCACCACCAGAACGAGCTCGCGCAGAGCGAGGCGGCGACGGGCAAGCGGCCCTTCGTCCGCGTGTGGCTCCACCGCCGCCACCTGCTCGTGGACGGCGCGAAGATGTCGAAGAGCAAGCGGAACTTCTACACGGTGGCCGACCTCGTCGAGCGCGCGGGGGCGAACGGGCCGCGCGCGTTCCGCTACATGGTGACGTCGGCGCACTACGGGACGCCCATCGACTTCTCGTGGGCGGGGCTCGAGGCGGCGGCGGCGACGCTCCGCAACCTGACCGACGCGCGGGCCCGGCTCGCGAAGGCGGCGGCCGGCGCGGCTCCGGCGATGCGAGGCCCGGCGGCCGACGCGGGGAAGGCGTTCGGCGAGCGGATGGACGACGACCTCGACACGCCGGGCGCGATGGCGGCGGTGCACGGCTATGTGCATGAGGCCAACAAGGCGCTCGCGGCCGGCACGCTCGCGCCGGCCGACGCCGCGGCCGGCGTGGCGCTGCTGGACGAGGCGGACGCGGCGTTGGGCCTGTCGCTGGTGCCGACGCGGACGTTGTCAGCCGACGAGCAGGCGCTGGTGGACGCGCGGATGGCGGCGCGGCGGGCGCGGAACTTCGCCGAGGCCGACCGCCTCCGGGGTGTCCTGGCCGCCCGGGGCGTGCTGGTGAAGGACACCAAGGACGGCCAGGAGCTCTCGTTCGCCTGATCCAGCGTCCACCGGGGGACGTTCCGCCCACCGGTGTCTGACCCTGGAGGGCGGATCCGCCAACGGGTGTCTGACCCTGCATTGCGGACACGGGAGGGCGGAACCGGACGATGCGCACCGCCGACTTCGACTACGACCTGCCCGCGGATCGCATCGCCACCCGGCCGGCGGTCCCCCGCGACGCCGCCCGGCTCCTCGTCGTCCCCCGGGAAGACGGCCCGTTCCAGGACCGCATCGTCCGCGAACTCCCAGACCTCCTCGCGCCCGGGGACCTGCTCGTCGTCAACGACACCCGCGTCATCCCGGCCCGCCTCGCGGCCACCCGCGCCGACACCGGCGGCGCCGTCGAGGTGTTCCTCGTCCGCCCGACGGCCGACGGCCGCTGGCGCGTCCTCCTCGCCCCCGGCCGACGGATGCGGCCGGGCGTCCGGCTGTCTCTCGCCGAAGGGGTGTCGTGTCGGGTGGAAGCCGTGGAAGCGGGCGGCGACCGGATCGTCCGCTTCGAAGGCGCGAGCGGCCCGGGGGAGGTCGTGGACGTCGTTGCGCTCGCCGAGCGGGTCGGCGCCACGCCGCTCCCGCCCTACGTCCGTCGCGAGGCCGACGCGCGGGACCGCCGCGACTACCAGACGATGTTCGCCCGCGCGCCCGGCGCGGTCGCCGCACCGACCGCGGGCCTCCACTTCACCGACGACCTCCTCGCGCGCCTGCGCGCCCGCGGCCTCGGCGTCGCGACAATCACGTTGCACGTCGGCCCCGGGACGTTCCGTCCGGTCACGTCCGACGACGTCGAGGCCCACCGCATGGACACGGAGGTCTACGACGTGCCCGCCGCCACCGCCGCCGCCGTGGCGGCCACACGCCGCGCGGGGGGACGGGTCGTCGCGGTCGGCACGACCGTCGTCCGCACCCTCGAAGCCGCCGCCGACGCGGGCGGCGTCGTCCGCGCCGGCCCCGGCGAGACCGCGCTCTTCGTCCGCCCGGGCTTCCCGTTCCGCGTTGTCGGCGGCCTGTGGACCAACTTCCACCTGCCGAAGTCCACGCTCCTGATGCTCGTCGCGGCCTTCGCCGGACGCGAACGCGCCCTCGCCGCCTACGCCCACGCGGTCGCCTCCGGCTACCGCTTCTACTCGTACGGCGACGCCTCGCTCTTCCTCTGATCCCACGCCCCGGCGGCCCCCCCCCGCCCCTGTCGGACCCCTCGGGCACCCTACGCTCGACTCGGGCCCGTCCGAGGGAGATCCATCATGCGTATCGTCGCTCGTTGCGCGCTCGGCCTCGCCGCCGTCGCGTCCCTGTCGCTCGCCGCCTGCAACAGCACCTGCCGCCCGCGCTGCGCGCCGAAGCCGGCCTGCTCGCCCTGCGCCTCGCCGACCGCGAGGCCGATGCCGAACTCGATGCCGATGCCTCAGCCGATGCCTCAGGCGATGCCTCAGCCGATGCCTCAGGCGATGCCTCAGCCGATGCCTCAGGCGATGCCTCAGCCGGCGCCGGCGCCCGCCGCCGAACAGGTCGTGCCCGCGAAGTAGCCCGTCTCGGGGCCCAGGACGCGGGGCGCAGGACGCGGGGCCCCAGAGGCGCGGGGCCCGCAAGACCCGGGGCTCGGCACGCGAGGCCCGGGCGCACGCGCCGGGCCTCGCGTCCCATCGTCATGGCAGGCTCGTCAGGGCAGGCTCGTCAGGGCAGGCTCGTCAGGGCAGGCTCGTCAGGGCAGGCTCGTCAGATTCGGGCCATCAGGGCAGGGCCGTCACCGCTCAGGGCCGTCACCGCTCAGGGCCGTCCGGCGCGGCCGTCGCGGATCGCGAACGCCCGCGCGACGATCGCCTTCGCGACGCCGCGCTTGTCGCTCGCCGCCAGCGCGAGCGGCTCGGCGTCCGGCGTCAGCCAGTAGACCGCGCCGCCGCCCGTGCCGACGTTCGCCGGGCTGTTCAGTACGATCGCGTCGAAGCGCTTCTTCTCGAGCTTGCGCCGCGCGAAGAAGAACGGCCGCTGCACCTCGAGCGCGAAGCCCACGTGCACCCGCTTCCCCTTCGTCCGGCCCAGCGTGGCCGCGATGTCGGGGTTCTCGACGAGCGTCAGCGCGCGGGGACGGCCCGAGCCGTCCTTCTTGAGCTTGCCCTTCGCGCGGACCGCGGGCCGCCAATCGGCGGGAGCCGCCGCGAACACGAGGAGGTCGGCCGTGCGCGCCGCGCGCCGCGTCGCCGTGAGCATGTCGCGGCACGTCTCGACGCGCACGACGTCCACGCCGCGCGGCGGCGCCTCCGCCGTCGGGCCGAGGACGAGCGTCACGCGCGCGCCGCGTCGGTGCGCCTCGCGGGCGAGCTCGATGCCCATGCGGCCGGTGGACGCGTTGGAGAGGTAGCGAACGTCGTCGAGCGGCTCCCGGGTGGGGCCCGCGGTGACGACGACACGGAGAGGGCGGCGGGGAGGCATGCGGCCTGTAGGATGCGCTCGACGTGGACCCGCAGGAACTCTTGACCGACCTCGCCCGCCCGGAGGCCCTCCCCGAGGCCGGCCCCAACGTCGACGTCCGCCAGACCCACATCTCGCTCGTCTTCCTGACCGGCGACCGCGTCTACAAGGTCAAGAAGACCCTCGCCCTCTGGGGGTTCCTCGACTACGCCACCCTGGAGGCGCGCCGCCGGTGCTGCGACGAGGAGGTGCGGATCAACCGTCGCCTCGCCCCGGACGTCTACCTCGGCGTCCTCCCGGTGGTCCGGCGCGACGGCCGCCTCGCGATCGGGGGCGCCGGCGAGGTCGTGGACTGGGCCGTCGTCATGCGCCGCCTCCGCGATGACGCGACGCTCGCCCACGGCCTCGCCGCCGGCACCACGTCCATCGCCGACGTCGAGGACGTGGGCCGGTGGGTGGCCGCGTTCCACGCCGGCGCCCGCACGCCCCTCGCCGCCCGCGTCGCGCGGCCCATCGCGTTCGCGCGCGTCCTCCACCAGAACTTCGTCGCTACGCGCGCCGCCGCCGCGACGCTGGGCCCCGCGCTCCACCGGTGGCTCGACCACCGCGTCGCCCGGCTCCTGCGCGCCGCGCGCGCCACGATCGTCCGTCGCCACCGCGCCGGCGTCCCCGTGGAGGGCCACGGCGACCTGCGGGCCGAGCACGTCGTCCGGGACGCGAGGCCCGGCCACCCGCGCTGGCTCGTGATCGACGGGATCGAGTTCGCACCCGCGCTGCGCTGCATCGACCCGCTGTCCGACGCCGCCTTCCTCGCCATGGACCTCGCGTTCCTCGGCCGGCGCGACCTCGCCGACGCGTACCTCGCGGCGTACCTCGGCGCCCGTCCCGACCCCGACGCGGGGGCGTTGCTGCCGCTCTTCCTCGCGTACCGGGCCCACGTGCGCGCGAAGGTGGACGCGCACCGCGCGACCGAGCCGCAGTTCCCGGCCCCCGACCGCGCGTTGGCCCTCGGGGGCGCCCGGCGACACCTGGCGCTCGCGTGGTCGTACGCCCGCGTCGGCACGCCGCCGCCGCTCGTGTTGCTCGTGGGCCCGTCCGGCGTCGGCAAGAGTGCGATCGTCCGCGCACTCGCGGCCGTGCTCGGGGCCGACGTGGCCTCGAGCGACGTCGAGCGCAAGCGGCTCGCGGGCCTTGCGCCGACCGCGCGGGTCGAGGGCGCGGCCCTCGAGGCGCTGTACGACCGCGCGATGTCGGTCCGCACGTATGCCGCGCTCGAGGCCCACGCCGCGGCGGGCCTCGCCGCCGGCCGGCCCGTACTCCTCGACGCGACCTACCTCCGGCGCGGGGCGCGCGCGAGCGCGTTCGCCGTCGCCCGCCGGCTCGGCTGCCCCGCGGTGGCGCTCGTCGTGGACGTCGCCCCGGAGGTCGCGCGGGTCCGCATCGAGGCCCGTGCGGCGGCGGGCCACGACCCTTCGGACGCGACGTGGCCCGTCCACCTCGCGCAGGTGGCGGCGGCCGACCCGGTGGCCCCCGACGAGGCCGACGCGGTCGTCCGCCACGACGGCGCCGCCGACCCGGCGACGGCGCTCGGGGCGCTCCTCGAGGCCCTCACCGCGCTCGGTCCCCCGCACCCCTGATCCGTCGCCGTGCGGGTCCGCCCGCCCGCAGGCCCCTCATGCCGGGAGGGCCCCCCGACGCCGGGCGTCCCGACGTCGCCGGGGCCGACTCTACTTCATTGCGTAAAGTACTTTACCCCAGTGGAATCGAGGGCACGCTGGGGCCGTCCCCGGGAGGCCTCCGCATGGAACCGAGCGTCGAGTCCCCGGTCGACGCCCCGCACCCGGGCGCCGCGGCGCGTGCGATGGACGACCTCCGCCACATCCGCTCCGCCATGGAGGGCGCCACCGGCCTCACGTCGGCCTCCGGCGGCTGGCGGGCGGCGGTCGGCGGGTTCGCCCTCGGGACGGTGGCGTACCGCTGGTGGGGGATCGCCGTCGCGCCGGGGTCGGCGCGGTGGGTCGTCTCCTGGGGCTTCGCCGCCGCGCTGTCCCTCGCCACGGGCGTGTTCATGATGCGCCGCAAGTCGTCGGGTCGCCCCGACGGGCGGGCCTCGCGTCCCGGGCGCAAGCTCGTGTTCGGCGTGGGGGCCCCGCTGGCCGCGGGCCTCCTCGCGTCCGTCGGCGCGTGGCGGGCCGGCGCGGCCGAGCTCCTGCCGGGGATCGGGCTGTCGGCGTACGGCGCGGGCGTGCTGGCCGGCGGCGCGTTCTCGCCGCGCCCGGTCCCCGCGCTCGGCGTGTGCTGCATGGCGCTCGGGGGCTGGCGTTCTTCCTCCCCCTCGCGGCCGCCGACACCGTCCTCGGTGCCGGCTTCGGGGCGCTCCCCCTCGCCTGCGGGCTCGTGATCGTGCGGAGGCACGGTGGGTAGCCCGGGCACCCGCGTGAAGGCGGCGACGTCGCGGGCCCGCGCGGCCGCCGACGCGGCGCTGGGGCTCGACCCGGTGATCCACGAGCGGCTGCGGCTCGGGATCGTGGGCGCGCTCGCGACGCGCGACGCGCTGCGGTTCGGCGAGCTGAAGGACCTGCTCGGGTGCACCGACGGCAACCTGTCGGTCCACGCGCGGCGGCTCGAGGAGGCCGGATACGTCGCGGTCGCGAAGTCGTTCGAGGGCCGCGTGCCGCGGACCGACTTCCGCCTGACCGCAGCGGGACGCGCGGCGCTCGCGCGCTACGTCACGGAGATGGAGCGGCTCGTCAAGGCGGTCCGCCGTGGGTGACGCGAGGCCCGACCGGTCGCTGCACGGGGCGGTCGTGATGGACGGCAACGGCCGGTGGGCGCAGCGCCGCGGGCTCCCGCGCGTGGCGGGCCACGTCGCCGGCGCGCGCGGCGCGTCGCGTCGTCGCGGCGGCGGGTGACCTCGGCGTCGGGGTGCTGACGCTGTTCGCGTTCTCGTCGGACAACGGGCGGCGGCCCCGGGGCGAGGTGGCGCGGATCTTCGCGCTGTTGCGGCGGTTCCTGCGGGCCGCGGCGACGCGGCGGGCGACGCGGCGGGCGACGCGGCGGGCGACGCGGCTGGCGACGGCGGGGGACGCGACGCGCGCGGGGTTCGCGCGTTGCGTCGCGCCGGGCCTCGCGGTCGCCGACGTCGACCTGTTCCTGCGCCCGGACGGCGAGCGGCGGCTGTCCGACTTCCTGCGGTGGGAGTCGGCCTACGCCGAACGGGTCGTCGTCGACCGGCTCTGGCCGGACGTCGCGGGGGGCGACTTGGCGACGGCCCTGGCCGAGTTCCGCGCCCGCGACCGCCGGTTCGGCCGCGTCGCCGCGGGCGCGGGCTGACGCGCGCTACCGCGCCGCGGGGACCTGCTGGGTGGCGCAGTGGAACGAGCCGTGCCCGTAGACGAGTTCGCGGGCCTCGATCGGGAGCACCACGCGGCCCGGGAAGCACTTCGCGAGGATCTTGCGCGCCTTCTCGTCCCGCGCGCGCGGGCCGTACGTCGGCAGCAGGATCCGGTCGTTGCCGACCACGAAGTTCGCGTAGGAGGCGGGCAGCCGACGCTTGCCGGCGAAGAGCGCGCCCGGCATGGGCAGCTTCACGACCTCGAACGGGCGCCCCTCGGGGTCGGCCATCGCAACGAGGCGGCGCCACGTGTCGTGGAGCGCCGCGTAGTTGGCGTCCTTCGGGTCGTCCTCGTAGGCCGTCACGATCGTGCGCGGCCCGACGAAGCGGGCGAGGTCGTCCACGTGCCCGTCGGTGTCGTCGCCGACGATCCCCTCGCCGAGCCACAGCACCTGTCGTACGCCGAGGTAGGCCCGCAGGTAGGCCTCGAGCTCCGCGCGCTTGAGGTGGGGGTTGCGGTTCGGGTTGAGGAGGCACTGCTCGGTCGTGAGGACCGACCCGTCGCCGTTCACGTCGAAACTGCCGCCCTCGAGGACGATCCCCGGGGCGAAGCGGGGGGCCGGGAGGCCCAGGCGGTCCGGCAGGCCGTCGTCGGCGAACAGCTTCGGGTACTTGCCGCCCCAGGCGTTGAACTGCCAGCGCACGTAGCCGCGGCGGACGCGCTTCCCCTGCCGCTTCAGCAGGAACGTCGGGCCGTAGTCGCGGATCCAGACGTCGGCCGTCGGCTGCTCGAAGAACTGGACCTGACGGCCGTCGCGAGCCGCCACGAGGCCCGCCGCGCGCTTGGCCGTCGCGCCGTCGGGGACGAGGCAGTCGACGCGCTCGCCGTGCGAAAGCGCGGCGATGACGTCGGCGAAGATCCGCTCCACCGCCGGGATGTCCCGGAACGTCACCGGGTCGCGGGGCCACGAGATGAGCGTCGCCTCGTGGCGCACCCATTCGCCGGGCATCGCCCAGCCCTTGGCGGCGGGGGTGGCCGTGCCGAGGTCGAGGCCCGTGCGGTCGAGGGCGTCGTCGTCGAGGTCCGCCTGGCGACCGCCTGGCGGGGACTTCTTCCGTCTAGCCACAGCAGTCGCTCCCGCCCAGGTGGTGGGGGTCGTGCAGGTACCGCTCGAGGATCGGCGGGTACCCGTCGATCCGGCGGTCCCGCAGGAAGGGCCAGCCCTGCCGCGTCCGCTCGATCTCATCGAGGTCGCAGTCGGCGAGGAGGATCTCCTCCCGGTCCTGCGAGGCCTCCGCGAGGATCTGCCCGTACGGCCGCGCCACGAACGACGAGCCCCAGAACTCGAGCTCGTCCTCGCGCCCCACGCGGTTGATCGCGGCGACGAACACGCCGTTCGCGATGGCGTGCGAGCGCTGGATCGTGCGCCACGCCTCGCGGTGGTCCGCCTTCAGCGACGCCTCCCCCGTCCACGTCCCGATGGCCGTGGGGTAGAAGAGGATCTTCGCGCCGTCCAGCGCCGTGATCCGCGCGGCTTCGGGGTACCACTGGTCCCAGCAGATCAGCACGCCGATGCGGCCCACGGCCGTGTCCCACGCCCGGAAGCCCCCCAGCCCCGAAGCCGCGTCGCCCGGCGTGAAGTAGTACTTCTCGTAGAACCGCGGGTCGTCCGGGATGTGCATCTTCCGGTACGCGCCGAGGAACGAGCCGTCGGCATCGAGGACGGCCGACGTGTTGTGGTACAGACCCGGCGCGCGGCGCTCGAAGAGCGAGGCGACGACGACGATCCCGTGTTTCTTCGCGACCTTCGCCAGCGCGTCGGTGGTCGGGCCCGGGACGTCCTCGGCGAGCGCGAAGTTCGCCGCGTCCTCGGTCTGGCAGAAGTACGGCGAGCGGAACAACTCCTGCGTGCAGACGAGCTTCGCGCCCTGCTGCGCGGCGCGCTCGATCGCGGCGAGCGTCCGCTTCAGGTTGTCGCGCGGGTCCGCGCTCGCCCGCGCCTGGACGAGCCCGATGCGGAGCACCGAAGAGGACGAAGAGGACGACG
>Ga0105048_10013569_pt1 | contig 12728 bp, 8 predicted proteins | sample MAT05_FD_78382 | JGI IMG/M metagenome (GOLD analysis project Ga0105048, IMG submission 78382) | Freshwater microbial communities from Lake Fryxell liftoff mats and glacier meltwater in Antarctica - MAT-05 | ecosystem: Environmental > Aquatic > Freshwater > Ice > Liftoff microbial mat | place... | reverse complement strand
GTGGGGACAATACATCGCCGACGCAAAACCGGCTTACAAAGGGGGGCGGCCGGATGTGCGGCATTGGATAAATAATCGTCTTTATCTCACCGGCCCTCAGGGCGGCGGCTCCGCCGGGGGCGGCTCGACCGGCCTCCCGCATGGGCGGCGCATCCTCTTCCACTGCTACATGGGAGGAGTCAACTTCTTGATCAAGGAGAATGATTTCGAAAGCATGTTGTCGGATTACGATCCGCTTACCGTTGAGAAAACCGATCCGTATATCCTGGCGCTGCGGGAGCTGGATAAGACCTTTGCTAGTCCCTACGCGCGCATGTGGGAGGAGTTTTATACTGAGATCGTGCGCAAGCAGGACCGGGGGGTTCCCTACACGCCGGTCGCGCTTCTGCGGGACCGCAACGATGGGTTCGACATACATTACGCGAAAAACGGGCGCGCCATCGGAAGGATTCCCTTCAGTCCGGGCGACGAACAAACCCGCGACATGCTCGACGTCCTCCTGGTCGCCCCCTACCGCCAGATGCGGCACCTTGGGGGGTGCGGGGACCAGCGCGCGGGAAACTACGCGGGCGAAATCTACGATGTGCTCACCACCGACGCTTCCCCGTCCGTGCTCGGTGCGTACAGGGCGATCGTACTGATGGGGGATGTCCGAATTGAACCGCCGCTGGCCGCGACGCTCAAGGACTTTGTGAAGAATGGCGGCCTGCTGTTCATGGTTTGCGAGCAGATGACCCCGGAGCTGTGGAAACTGGCCGGAATTTCCGACACCGGCGGGAAAGGGATGGAAAGCGGTTACCGCGGTGCCTATCTGCGGGCGAGCGACCATTACGCGTACTTCGCCGACGGCGATTTTGAATACCGCAAGGTCCGACTCGATGGCGCCGAACCGCTTTTCGTGGCCAACGAATATGAAAACCGGGTCTGGCCGGTGGCCACGATCAACCGCGTGGGCAAAGGCGCCGTGATCACCTCCACCATTCCCTGGTTGCACCACGGTCCGCCGGCGAAGGCCACGGTTGACACCGATGGCACAAGGAGCGGGATGCACGCCCTGTTCCCGGAAATCATGGGCATGATTTCCGGGGAGCTTGTTCCTGTGAAGGTGCGCGGCAGCGAAGTGAAAGTAATGTACAACCGCAACCGAAACGGCTGGGTCGTCACCTTAACCAACGAGATTGGTTTGGGGATGGAGTGGCCCTGGTATTCCTACCCGGAATTTCCATCGGTCAAACCGGCGGCCAGGGAGCAGAGCACCGCCGGCGTGGTGCTCCAGCCAAAGTTCGAATACGCGCGGGTGACCGAGTGGCTTACGGGGGAGGAACTCGCCCGGTCAAAAGACGGCACCGTGGGTCTGGTTGTTCCGCCCGGCGAGGTCCGCGTGGTGGAGTTCCATCTGAAGTGAATCCACTCCCGGAACACAGTAGTATAAATCCAAAGTCAGCCGGTGAGTGGATTCCGGTTCATGCCTATTCGGCAGCCGCAAAAATCCGGTCCACCCAGATGGATTTGACTTCCCCGGAATTTCCCACCGGCGCGACATAGATAAATATCGCTTGGGTGAGATTGCGCACCCCCAGATCGATTTCATGGTATTTGCCGTCGGCCACTTGTTTTCCGCTTTATCCGGTCCGGAATGGAGCACCATTTCGCGGTCCTGGACATCTACCCAGCGGCCTCCCTCCAGGCCGTCCGCAACCGCAGGCGGCGAAGCCGGGGGCGGGGGCACGCTCATGGCGCGCAGAACCGGCGCATACTTTTCAAATTTGCCATTGGACTCGCGCCACCGGGTCACGCCGAACTGCCCGGCTCCCGCGATGAAGTCCTCGGCGGCGGCGGCGGGATCTTGCGGCCCAAGGAACGGCTTGCCTGTGGTCCGGGCGATCCTGCGCAGGTTCCAGTAGCGCAACAGCCAGTCATGATTCAGCGGCATCCGCGCGCGGCGAACACGCGCAAAGAGTTCCCCATCTTCCTTCACAGCCGCCTCGGCCTTGTCAAAAAGTTGCGTGCAGGCATTGAGGTGGTCGAGGCTCAGGAATGATGAGGCATCCTCGTAGTAGATGCCCAGCCGCCCGCCCGAGCGGGCGTGGGCATCGTTGACGACCTTCAGATACTCCCGCAGATGCGGAGCGGCGGAACCGTAATACCCCTCCAGGAATTCACCGATCAACGCATCAATCTCCCGCTTCGGTCTCCACATCAGTTGGGCCTGGACCCAGGCCCGCATTTCCAGGAAATCCCCGGCGGGGCAATGAATGTCCCCTTGCAATCATCGTCGCCCGCGGGTTGTCGCGCAGCCATTGTAGCGCGTTCCGGGTCAGCTCAGCCCGCATTTCCTTGTTGGTCAGGCACAACTGCGTGTCTTCCTTGGGATGCCCTGGCTCCGGATTGGCAACCCGCTTGCCGCCGATCATGCTGTACCATTCGGGATGATTCGCCGCATACTTGTCTAGGGGAAGCAGCATCCAGAAAGTGTGGACCCAGCCCAGAAGCAGGTGGTGCCCGCCGTATTCCTCCGGAATGCGCTGGTGGTCGGACGAATGGAAAAGCGTGCCGTTCAATTTGAGGCGCGAAGCAAAAACGCCGTCTGTTGCCGGATCCAGGTAAAACTCTTCGCGGTAGTTCAGTTTGGGTCTGTAGATCTCGTCCAATTCGGCCACCCGGATGGTGCGCGAAGAGGGAATGAGCTTCGCCTTGGAGGTCCACCATCGACATCCCAGGTAATCCTCCAGCAGAGTATAAACCACATAGAGCGTTCCACGGGGCCGTCCGCCCGCGAGGAAAACATCCGCTCCTTTGGTCTTGAGCACGATGCCGTCGGCACCGAGTGCGTCCAGATCAATATCCGGAAATACTCTGGCGAACTCCTTGGTCTGCCCCACATAAATGTTCTTGAGGGGTTCGCCAAACTCGCCCTCGGGCAGGATGGGCAGCGTGGCGCCGCTTATGGCCACCAGGTGCTCCTGCAATTCGCGCGCCGCCGTCCGCTCCGGCTCGGCGGCGTCCCCGGCAAGGCGGATGGCATAATCGCTTTTCCCGTTGCACACGAGGAGTGGGCCGTTCGCGGCGGTGGGTGCGGCACAGAGGCTCGTCACCCAGGGCAGACAGGCAAAGAAACTGAGAACTGCTGGTGTTTTCATTGTCCAGGTTCAAGGCACCGCTCACCGCCATTCTCCTCCGTCCCGGCAGAACACGGGGCCGGAAACCAGAATGGTTACTTGAGGGGTGGTTTCCTAGACGATCGGGCGGATTAGCGCGCGGACGCGGCGACGCGACTGCGCAGGCCCGCCCGCCGAAGTCGTACCACCAGCAGACCCGCCAGTCCCAGGCTCATTAACGCGGCCACGCCGGGTTCGGGAACTGCCGTCAGCACGATGTCGTCAACACCGAAATAACCGCCAGTGCTTTGCAAATAGACACCGAAATCCGAAGCCGTCACTGCCGCCGAAGGCAGCACGCTGGGATCAAATGGAACAGTGGTCAGAAAAATCCGGTTCCCCGGATCAACGGTCACATCTTCGTAAAACGCCGACATCTCGAAATTGGTCCAATCGAATTGCATCGTGAACCGGTAAATCTGAGCGAGGTTCGGCGCCCCTCCGCCTCCAGAGAGATAGGGAACCGCCGTGTCAATCACCGTATTCCATCCCCGGACACGGATGGTTGAAGCGGTGGTTGTGGGGCTGCCGGTGGCGTTATAGCCGTAAATGGCGACGGGGCCTGGTACATTAGGCGTGCTTGTGACATTGTCGGACAACCAAAGACCGTGCTCGACAGTCGACGCCAGACTATCCGGGCTGGCTTGCAGCCAGCTCAATTCATACATGTCATTCGCCGTGGCGCTTGCGCTGGAGAAGAGTTTGATCGAGGAGCCGTTGCCCACAGCACTTCTATAGGCAGATTGGGTGCCTGCAATGACGAAGGTATATCCGCCCGGTGTAGCTGTGAGTATATCTCCCGGCATGCTGTTACTTTGCCACCCGTCCACGCCGATGACGGTTGCATTCGCTACATAGCCGTCTGCCGGCTCGAAGTTGGAGATCAGCACCGCCGCCGGAAGCGAGTGCAGGCTGAGGAAAAGGGCTGCGGGAATGGCGAGGATTTGGGAAGCTTTCATGGGTTGGTGTGGGAATAGGTATTAAATCTGTATGCGAATTTAAATAGAAGCGCTGTGTCTGTCAATAGATTTTTTAGGTTTATCGGGCACTATCGCCCGCCTTCGCTGCACGCCCATTACAAACACTTCCTCGCTCCTATGCAGGACTCCGACTCCTGCCCTCGCCGTTGCGGCCTCCCCCGTCTCCGGGGTTGTGTCGCCCGTTGGGGTTTGCATCCCGAGCAGGCAATACTCGGCGCGGAAGACGCGGCTGGGGCCGATGAGCTTGATGTTGTAATCACAAAGGTGTGCGGCCGATCCGCCGGACCAGCTTCCACACGTCGCTTTGCATGTTGTTGCCCGCGATGATCCACAGTGCGCCGTCGTGGACGACGATCCCTGCCGCGTGGCGCTCCTTCCACGGCGTGCCGGGAAGCTCGTGCCAGTTCACCCCGTCGTCCGAGTGCCAGACATCGTTGCGGTTTCCCTCCTTTCTCCCGTCGCCGTCGCCTTCTCCGTAACCTTCCAGCACCCACACCCGCCCGTCGAACACGGCCACATCGTGAAACTGCCGGGGTTCCCACGGCGCGTTTTTCGTGTGGCATTCCCACTCAACCCCGTCCGCGGAACTCCACACATCGTTATAAAATTTTCGCGTAGGCGTCCGTGGCGTGTCATAGGTTCCGCCGCCCAGAATCCATATCCGTTCCTTGAACACCACGTTGCCCCCGATCATGCCGCGCTGCGGCCAGAAGGGCTCCTTCGGCTCGACCTGTTCCCAGTTCACGCCGTCAGACGTGACCCAGATGTCGCGATAAAATTTTTCTTCGTCGGGGGCGAACGCCGGCATGGTCTGGCCGCCGATCACCCATATTTTGTCCTTGAACACAAGGGTGTGGTGCATGGCGCGAGGTCCCCATGGCACAGGTTTGCCCTGGTTCACGAAAGTCCAGTTCTTCCCGTCTTCCGACGACCAGACATCATTCATGTAGTGGCCCTGATTGGCGTCGCCGCCCACGATCCACATGCGGTCCCGGAAGACGACGTAGCCAGCACAATGTCGTCCCTCCCAGTCCCGCGCCGGATCGAAGGCTTGGTCCACGAAGGTGTTGGGTTTCTCCAGCGTCCACACCCGCCCGTCACTGGAACTCCACACGTCATTGCTGCAAAGGCGGGCGAAATTCATCTTGTCGTTGGGATTCCAACCGCCGATGACCCATATCCGGCCCTTGTAGGAAAGCACGCCCAGCCCGTCGCGGGGCGCAAAGGGCGCGTTCAGGGTCACGTTGATCCACTCGTATTCCGGGGTGTCTGGCGGCGTTTCCGTTGTCTGGGAGTGAAGGATTTTCAGGAAGGAGAAGGCACAAAGGATGGCGGCTCCACAAAGCGTGGCCTGGGTTTTTATTTCGGACATGAGACATCTGCGATATCCTTGTTTCCAAGGTGGCGGTTGAACCACCGCAACGCCTCGTCCTGGATTTCGATATCATAGCAATGAGGTTTGTCGGGAGCCAGGTCGCGGAACCGCTCCAGGCAGCCGGCCCATGCGCAGGCGGCGGCGATCTGGCGCGCGGCGTCGCATTGTCCCGCCGGAGGAAAAAGCGGATCCTGTTTGGTGCTGACGACCATGCAGGCGGCGGGAAAGGCCATGGCGATGAGATCGGGGACATCCAGCCGGTTCCACACGCCGGGAAGCAGGTTGAAGGTGCCGATGGCACCGGCGAAGTTATACGCCTGCTGCGCATCGCCGGTGGTCATCCAGCCGACCGGAACGGCCGCCTTGACGCGTTCGTCCAGCGCGGCGAGGACGTTGGTGCGCCAGCCGCCGCCGGACAACCCGGTGACGCCGACGCGGGAGGTGTCCGCCTCCGGACGGGATTCCAGATAATCAATGCAGCGGCTGTCGTCGCCGAAGTTGATCCCGCACCAAGTCGTTCCCGCCCAGTTGAGCTGCCGGACGCCGAGATAGAGTGCTTCGCGGAGCTGGTCCTGATATTGAAAGAACTGCCCCAGCGGCAACTTCCCCGGTTCCGGTGCATCCATCACCGGCGGAGAGCTGATCCCGCGCGGAACCCGTCGCCCGAAATGGTAGGCGTCAATGACCACCACGCAAAATCCGTTTGCGGCGAAGAAATCGGCCAGGGCGCGTCCCCCGGTGTAGGTGTTCCGGTGTTCGATCAACACCGGATGGTCCGTTTCGCCGCAGACGCGCTCGCTGCCGAAAAGCATCGGTCCGCCCCACTCGTGCATCACCACCAGGGCGGGAGCGGGCAGGTGCGCATTTTTCGGCGTGTAAAAATATCCCGGCACGCGGAACCAGGGCGCGGTGTTGAACTCAATGCGTTCGCGCACGAAGGCTGCTGTCTCGACGCGCTCCAAGGTTTCCGGGCGCAAATCCGGCGGGCCGGGATCGTAGTGCAGTCCTGCACGCAGGCACTCCCTCGCCGCCGTGCGCCACGCGTCGAAGGTCCCTTCGGGATGGGCTTCGCGCCAGCGTTCGCAGTTGAGGTCAAGGGGACGCGCGGCGCGCAGTTTGCGGATGACCGGTTCGAGCGAGCCGTAGTGAGAGCGTGGCTCGCGTTCGAGTTGTTTTGCGTTCATGATTTTACTGCCTTTCCCAGATGGAGCAGGGCATCAAGCCAGACAGTCCGTTCCCGCAGCCTCCACCAATGGGGATAACGGACTGTGGCCAAGGCGTTGATTTCGCGATCGGCGAGTTGCTTCGCCTGGTCGAGATGGAGTTTGTCGGCGGTGATTTCATGCAGCCGCAGGCAAAGCTTCACATGCCAGCCTGTGGCGCGGAAGGTCCAACGGTTCTCGGGAGTGAAGGCACCCTCGATTTTGTGCGCTTCCTCCACCGCATCAGCGGCCATTTGCCGGAGGCGCTCCACCAAGTCCGGATCAGGGCAGAGCGCGGCAGCACCGGAGAGGTTGAAGGGGATGTTGGACCCCGCGCATTGTTCATAATAGTTGGGATTCCGGTAGAAGCCCGCGCCGTTGTAAACCGGAACCTGCTCCATGGCAGGATCGTTCCGCGCCGCCGTGTCCTTTTCCTCCTGCGAGCGGAAGCAGTAGCGCGCGGTCTTTTCGAAAGGACGCCCGTCGAGATGCAGGTGTTCCCGGAAAATCCGCTGCGCCGCATCGTATCCGTACACTGCGATTGCCCGCGCCGAGCGTGATCCCATTTCGCGAAGCTGTTCTGCCAGGACTTCCGCGCCCGGCCGCCGCCGCAGCATGGCCGACGCGCGCAGCAGCTGCTCCGCGCCGGTGACGCTTCCGCGCGATTCGGCCCATTCGCCCGGCTTCTGTGCGCCGCGGGGTTTCCAGGTGCCCGCTCCGAAAAAATTCGGCATCAATCCGGATTTCTCATTCTGCACTGCCGCCCACTTGTCCGCCATTTTTTGCGCCCAGTGCAGGCACTCCGTGTCCCCGGCATGGACCCAGCAGGATGCCCAGAAATAAATTAAACTGAATGCGACGCTTTCGAACCCGCATTGAGCGCTGTTGCGGGTGAGGGAGGGTTTGCGCTCCCCATCGTCGAAGCCAAGCATGCAGAACCGGTTGAAGTCCATGTTTTCCGGATCGGTGACCAGGCCGTAATAGGCCGCGCGCAGCCATCGATGGGTTTGCGCGGGCAGGTGCCCCCAGAACCGTTCGACATGGAAGTCGCTGGCGGAACCGGAATTGATCGGCTTGAACTTGGGATCGTCGGCTTTGAGGCGTTTGCTGTGCGAACAGGCGTGGAGCACATCGAAGTCACTCTCCTCGCTGAAATGGATCAATCCGCTGCGGGGATCGAATCCAGGTTCCGCCAGCGCGTCTATCATGCCCTCAGTCAGCTCGAGATAGCGAGTGTCCCCTGTGACCTCGGAGAGCAGGTCCAGGACCGGCCACATTTCATGATCAGCGCGGAAGGTGTCATATTCGAATGATTCCTCGGGAAACCAGTAGGTTTGAAACGTGTTGCCCGTCCGGTGTCCCAGGGAACGGTAGCTCAGTTTGGCATCAAGACCCGTGGTCAGAAAGACCGTGCCGCAGGGATCGCCGCCCAGCCGGCGGCCTTGCCAGGAAAGAATCCGGTCCACGGTATCGCGGGCGAGCTCAGCATAATCGCGGCGTTTGCCCGCGGACGGGGGTTTCCGGTCTTCGCGGATCACCAAGTTGCACTCGCAGTGCCTCCCGAGGCTGTCACGCGCTTCGACCACATAATACCCTCCCGGCAGTCCGGCAGTTGGAATCCCGAAGGCGGTGCTCTTTGCATCGGAGCCGCATTGCAGGGTTTCGTGCCAGCGAATGCCGCCATCCTTCCGTGCCGTCGTGGTCAGGCGCACCCATTCTGGATGCGTTTCCCGAAAATGGATCGCGCCCCGCAGCGCTTCCCGTTCGTCCAGCACGCAATAGGTTTCCAGTTCCAGACGGAGCGCCGCTTCCTCGCGCCCCGCCTGCCGATGGTTGTGGCACATGGCCGCGATTTCGGTTCCGGTATAAGCAGCGGGAACAATCGTCGCGTCCAGAATTCTTCCCCTGAACTCCCCCGTGTTTTCCAGAATGCAGCCTATGCGCACCGGAGTTCCGGACCGGATCAGCCGTCCGCTTCCTTCCCTTGCCGCGGCGAGTTCGCCGTCGATGTAAAGTTTGATTTCGTTGCCGTCATACGTGCCCGCCAGGTGATGTCGCCCCGGCGGCAGCGGATGGGGACTGCAAACCTGGAGGCAGCCGCGGTCCGTATTGACAAGAAAGGCGGGGCCGCGCACGGCGGCGGTGAGTCCGCCATTGTGACCGTAGTCGCAATAGCGCAGGCTGAAGGTTCCGTTCTCTCCCAGGGTGTCGCAGCGGAGCACGACGCCGTGGGTGAGGAATTTGCCAGGCGCGTCCGGCTTGGGCCCGTGCTGCCAAGGCGCGGCGTAAAAAAACCGCCCGTCAAAGGCTCCCGCGTTATATCCCACGCTATTCAGTCCGTCCGTGCGGGAAGCGTCGAAGGACTGCCACGAGGCCCGTTCTCCGAAGGGTTTGGAAACCTCGTAGCGCAGGTAATGGGAGTGCAACTGAGTGGGTCGGGATCCCTCCTTCTTTCTGAAGAAAAACGGCTGAAAATAGACAAACCGTCCATCGAAAAATCCGCCGTCGAATCCGCAGGTCCGCAGTCCTCCGGTGCCATCGACGTCGAAGGATTCCCAGGACGCCGCGCCGGCAAACGGCTTGCGCGTGTCGAAACGCACAATGACAGAGTGCGCGTAGGCGCAGAGATAGAGAAACGTCCCGTCGAATACCGCCCCCACTGTCACGCCACCTCCGATGGGCCGGAGGTCAAACCCCTCCCACGCCGACGGCTCGGCGAAATCTCTCCGCGTATCGTAACGCACCACCATCGCGGTCTCGATCGGCACAAAATAAACATACCGCCCGTCGAACGCCCCACCGTCAAAACACGCCGCCTGCGGCCCCAGAAATTCCGTGAGATCCACCGAAGCATAGCTCGACCGGCTTTTGAAATCGGCGCACGTGTCGAAGCGGATCACGCGTCCGCTGAGGGTGTCCTCCATTTTCGGATCGCCGGAAAAACCCGGGCACAGGTAAAGATACCGTCCGTCGAACGCCGCGCCCTGCGAGGAGTGGTCCTCCCCGGCGTTGAACGCCGCCCAGCTCGCCGAATCCAGGAACGGCCCTTGCGTATCGAGCCGGAGAATCCGGGTGTGGTATTTCTCCAATCCGATTTGACGCGGCACGAAATAGACAAACCGCCCGTCGAACGCCCCTCCATAATACCCCCGGGTGTCCATCCCGTCGGTTGTCGAGGCATCCCACGCCTGATAGCTCTCGGGATCGCGGAAATCGCCGTGCGTATCCAAACGCAGCACGACGCCATGCGTGGTATGCCCCGCCTCCCCGTGCATCTCGGGAACAAAATAAACAAATCTTCCGTCAAATACCGCGCCAAAGTAACCGCGCGAAGGCAGGCCATCGGTTTGCGAGGCGTCAAACGCTGCGAAACCGGGCCATTGGTCCGGCGGCGCCCATTGGGAGACGAGCGCCTGGAGGCATTCCGGTCCCGGCGCCTCCGCCTCCACCCAGGCTTCTACGGTGATTTCCCGGTCCAGCTCCGGCAACGGCGGAGCGGACGCGTGCTTTGATGGCGGGTGCTGAATCATTCCGGCACGAGGATGTCTTCCGGCGCCGCCGTTCCGGGACATGCGGTGAACAGACGGAAGCCGACTTCGGCCGGCGAGGCGATAATTGCATAGTCTGTGTGCAACACGTCGTCTCCGGTTTGCCAGACGGCAGCGTGTTCGTTCCGCTGGCTCAACAAACGTTCAAAATTCGGCACGGAAGCCGGAACGGCCGAGGGAAGCAGGTCCCGCAGCAGCCGTTGACGCGCGTGGGAATTCGCATGCAGTTCTTCACTCTGGCGCGGACTGGCTGCCTCCAGCTCCGGGTCGAGGATGTGGTTTGTGTGCGCGAAAAAACCGCCCTCCATCGGCGGCAGAACCTTCGTTGCAAGGGCGTTTTTCTCGATCAGTGCCATGCCATCCCCACGATCGGCGAGCAGCAGGCTGCAACCGTAGAATGAGAGGGGCGTGCGCCGGGCGGCTTCGATCGCTTCCGCAACGGTTCCGCAGACGCGCAGGAGCAGATCGGCCAGCCACAGATTGGGAATCCCCAGCCCCTCCACTTCCGGTCCGGGAATTCCGGTGAGCGCCACGACGAGGCCTTCGCTGTTCATGCCGGAGGAAACGCCCACGGTTCCTCCAAAGTGAATCTTGACGTGAGCATGGCCCTTGTCCGGGCGGACGCTCTGCAGCACGTTCATGCCGCGTTGTCCGGGAAGAATGTCGTCGGTCTTTCCCACAACCGCCCGGCCCTCCGGCGTCCATGCGCCGAACGTCGAACAGTCAACCGCGGCTACCCGCAGCCTTCCGGCAAAGGACGCCAGCACATAATCCTCCCATTCCACGCCAAGCCCTGCGGCGATGCCTTCCATCTCCTCCGCCATTTCGGGAAGCACGCTCGCCGTCTGTTCCATCCACCTCATGGCGGAGGACCTTTCCCGCCGGTCCGCATTATCGCAACTGCGCAGCGCACTCTCGAACCAGCGCAGGCCGAGCTCCCGGCAGACCTCCGCGTTCCGCCACCCGCGCGCCCAGGGCGAACCCCCGGTTTCAAAATGAATCATGCCCGCGATCTTTTTCACGGATCCTTGTAAAATCGATTATGGATTTTATTGCAAATTGAAAATCCGCCGACCAAAGGCGGTGGATATGCAGTCCTTGGCTTTCGAGCGAAACGGGCGTTGCAAAAAGAAGAAGAACTGAAACTGGCGTGAAGCCCCCGAGATCTCATCGTATAAGTTGAAGCTGACAGATGACAGATGCGCATACGCAGTGGACGGAGACACGCGCGGTGGGGAACAAAGGCCAGCACGGTGATTGGAAAGACTGTCATCTGCTATGTTGCACAGCTCCATCTCAACAAGGGCCGGAGCATTGTTTTCTTCTGGGTGTAGCATTGGCCTGGATTGGATGGAATCAAAGATTACCGTTTCGTTCTTCTGTGAAGCGCTTTGTTTGCCGAAATCGGCTTAGCGACGGTCGCAGTCGTCTACCGTCAAGGGAAGTCTTCGGACAGTCCTGTGGATTTTCAGGCTTCTCGGAGTTCGCGAGCCTGATGTCCGGCGGCCAGATCCTCCGGAAAATTGCGGTTATTTAACTCGCAACGCCCGGCTTAAGTCATTCGGGTGAGCGTATCCGAGGAGAACCGCCACTTCTTTTACCAAGTGTCCTGCTGCCAAAAGCTGCCTCGCCCTGTCGATCCGCAATTCCTGGAAGCAATGGCGCGGTGCGTGGTGAAGGTGCCGCTGAAAGAGTCGGAAGAGCGTAGGTGCCGAAATTTTGAGATATTGGCACAGGTCATTAACCGGTTGGCGCGACTCCAGGTTTCGGCGCATCCATTGAAGTGCAAGTTCGATCCGCATGGACTCCTTTCCGGCCCGTCCCTTCGACAACAGCCTTCTCGCAAAAATGAGATCAAGCTGAGTGCGCAAAGCGGCGAGAGCGGCCATGGAAAACTGGTCCGCTTCCCCAACTTCATGGCGGCATTCTGCATGGATGCCGGCAATTCTTTTGAGGGCGTTCTCCGGAAGGTGGAGTTTTTGCCATTGCCCTGGGTTTGGGCGCAAGGAGGGAAATTCGGGCGGCGCACGCCAGACCCAGGTCAAAATTTCGCAGCTCCGATCTTTCTCCCCGTAAATCGCGCAAGCCGAGTCCGGATGAATGATCAGCGCGTTTCCCGCGGCAAGACGAAGCCGCCGGGATTCGAATGTGAAGATAGCAACTCCTTTCATGGAGCAAAAGTAGATCCATCCCGTATGGCGCGACATCGGAACCGGATGGCGATGGTAACGGCGCATACCCCAAGACAGATACTCCAAGCTAGTTTCCGCGAACTGCGAGGAAACCCAGCGGGATCGCCCTTGCGGAGGGAGATGGAGCGCGCGGGGAATATTCCTCATTACCAGAGATAGCTATATCGTTCACTGGAAGGTATTGCTAGCTTGATTTTATTGCCTGTCAGGGAACGTTGCAGCAGGCTCTTTTCATGAAGATCATTGCGCGCGAAAACCGCTCCCATTTTACGG
>Ga0105048_10013568_pt1 | contig 12729 bp, 11 predicted proteins | sample MAT05_FD_78382 | JGI IMG/M metagenome (GOLD analysis project Ga0105048, IMG submission 78382) | Freshwater microbial communities from Lake Fryxell liftoff mats and glacier meltwater in Antarctica - MAT-05 | ecosystem: Environmental > Aquatic > Freshwater > Ice > Liftoff microbial mat | place... | reverse complement strand
TGCGCCCGGCTGGCAACTCAAGATTGCTGCGGCGTATCGCGTCTTCAACATCCTGCGTCGTCAACCGGTAAGACGCCAGTTTGTCGGTGTCCAGCCAGACGCGCATGGCGTATTTGCGTTCACCAAAAATACGCACTTCGGCTACACCGGTGACGGTTTGCAGCCGCGATTTGACCACCCGATTGATCAGGTCATTGATTTGCAACTGCGTTTGCGTTTCACTGCTGAAAGCCATGAAGATCACCGGAAAGGCGTCGGCCTCGACCTTGGCAATCACGGGCTCATCAATCGCCTGCGGCAAACGGTTGCGCACGCGTGAGGTCCGGTCGCGCACCTCGGCTGCGGCAGAGTCGGCATCTTTTTCAAGCCTGAAACGCACGGTGATCTGGCCCTGCTCGGCGCGGCTGATGGATGTGATGACATCAACCCCGTCAATACCTGCAATCGAGTCTTCAAGTGGCTTGGTCACTTGCGACTCAATGACTTCAGCCGAGGCACCGGCATAGCGCACGCTGACAGTCACGACGGGCTCGTCAATTTTGGGGTACTCGCGTACCGTCAGGCGGTCAAAGCTGACTGCACCGATCAAGACGATCAACAGGGACAAAACGGTCGCAAATACCGGGCGGCGAATGGAAATTTCAGCTAGCTGCATGACAAAACTCTCGTTTTACATTCATGATTTTCTCGTTGACTGTTGTCACACTGTCTTGGCAGACTGACATCAGGCGGGTTTGCGCGATGGTTTGCCCTTGGGCTTGTCGCCTGCCATCTGCTCGTCGCATGGGTTTGGGCCTTTGGCTTGAGGCGATGCAGGCTTGCCGCCAGCTCCTGGCCCTTTGGCCACGGCAGCGGAAGCAGGGGCAGATGGAGCGATCACTGCTGGCGCAGCCGATGCGGCAGAGGCTGCAGCAACAGGGGCGGATACGGCTGGCCTGGCCGAACCAGGCGCGCCACCTGCTGGCGCATCACCTGGCCTGCCGGGCCTGGCACTGCTTAAATCCACCACGTTGACGGTTGTACCATCACGCTGCACCCGCTGTTGACCCGCAACCACGACGGTGTCGCCGAGTTCCAGGCCATCGAGTACCTCAACCCTGCCCGGGCTGCGCAAACCGAGTTTGACTTCTACCCGCTGGCTCATGAGGCTCGGCGTTGTGCGGCCTTGCGGCGTATCGCCTGGCACGAGTTTTATAACGAACTGCCTGCCACCCTGCGGAACAATCGCTTCTTCAGGAATGACGCGCGCATTCTCACGCACCCCGAACACGGCATTAACCCGCGCAAACATGCCAGGCCTCAGCTGCAACTGGCGGTTATCAACACAACCCCGAATGCCGACTGAACGACCATTGGCATCAATCAGCGGATCAATCGCCTGAATTTTTGCGCTGTATTTGCGGCCAGGCAGCGCGTCCATGTCGAGCACAGCCGTTTGGCCAGGTTTGACCTTCGCCTGAAAGCGCTCTGGGAGCCTGAAATCCACAAAAATCGCATCAATGTCTTCAATATTGACGATATCTGCACCGTCTTTTAAATAGTCGCCGACGTTGACCAGTCGAATACCCACAATCCCGTCAAACGGCGCAATGATTTTCAAACGCTCGGCGGTGGCTTTAGACAAAGCCAATCTGGCCTGTGCGACTTGCAAATTAGCAGCGCTTTCATCCAGCGAGCGTTGGCTGATGAAGTTTTGCGCCACCAGTTCCTGATTGCGTTTTTGATTGGCCTGGGCAATCGACAGCTCGGCCATGCTTTGCTGGATTTGCGCTTGCGGCAACTGGTCGTCAAACTGCACCAGTAGCTGGCCCTTTTTTACCCTTTGTCCATCGGTGAAGTTCAGCTGGGTGATGCGCCCATTGACTTCCGGCCGTAACACAACACCCCGGCGCGATCGCAAACTGCCTACCGCCTGAGTTTCATCTGTCAAACGGGCAACCTCAACCTTGGCAACCTCTACCGAAGGCGGGCGACCACCGCCAGGCCCACTGGCCGCGGCTTGCGGCGCGCCTGCAGCGGCGGGTGCACCTGCCGAAGTTGCAGGATTCTTTTTAGGTTGCTGATACCACCAGGCTGCACCGGATGCCGCTGCAATCCCGACGACTGCCACTGCTGAATAAATTACTTTGGAAGCCATGCTTTGAATGCCGTTAAGTTGCCAACGTGTTATCAAATGAAACAAACGTCCAATGTATCAGCACCCGCCCCTTTTTAAGGGGATAAAGGTTATCCAGTCGTCATGCTGTGCAGCGGCTTTACAACGACTTTACAAGGCTGGGAATAACATGCTATGCATACTTATGGTGCATGGCGGCGCAATGCACTGCGCGAAGGTGAATACATCGTTGTGTCTGCTTAAAACCTCTTCAACGCATGCTCCACGCCTTTGTTTGCCAGGCCATCCGCACGCTCGTTGCCAGGGTCACCGGCATGGCCCTTGACCCAGCGCCAGTCAATCTTGTGGCCACTGCTGCTAACAATCGCGTCAAGCTTTTGCCATAGGTCAACATTTTTAACGGGCGCTTTGGCTGCGGTTTTCCAGCCCCGCGCTTTCCAGCCGTGTATCCATTCGGTGATACCTTTACGCACGTATTCGCTGTCCAGATACAGGGTCACGCTGCAAGGCCTTTTTAGCGCAGTCAGTGCTTCAATCACGGCGGACAGCTCCATGCGATTGTTGGTGGTGCCCAGCTCGCCGCCAAAGATCTCTTTTTCAACGCCGCCCTGGCTGAGCAACGCGCCCCACCCGCCTGGGCCCGGGTTACCTTTGCAGGCTCCGTCGGTGTAAATCACCACGGGCTGGCGCGATGTGTTTTGTTGCGGCTCAGTCATGCTTGTTTTTCTGAATGGTCGGTCATGAGGTTGAGATTGGGTTCTTTATTGGCCACGGCCGCAGGAGCGGCAGCGACCGTTTTGCGGGTTTTCCAGGTCGGCTCCAGCAGCCGCATGCCGCGCACACGCTTGACGGCTACCAAAAAATAAACCGCCCCAAAAATAGGCCACCAGCGCCCACCGGCCTTGTCCATCCATTCAAAGCGCGACAGCCATTTGTCAGTTTCAAAGGCCGGGCGGTAACAGCCAAACCGGCCTGACTCCACCTCAAAATTCAACAGCCGCAGCCAGTCCCGCAAGCGCCAGTAGCCAATAAATTCGCCAGCCTCGGGTAAAAACAAATCACAGCGGCCAAAGCGCTGGTAAAAATGTGCTCGCCGCTGGCGCATGGCCCACAGGCTGGTCGGGTTCAATCCACTGATGACGACGCGGCCTTCAGGCACCAGCACACGCTCGACCTCGCGCAACGTGGCGTGTGGATCCTGGCTTAACTCCAGTGTATGGGGCAAGACCAGCAAATCCAGGCTGTTGGCAGCAAAAGGCAAAGCACCGGCATCCGTCACCAGCGCGGCTCGAGCCGCTTCAGGCAGGGAACTTGACGCGTCCAGCGCAGTCCCATGGTTTGCGGCGTGCAGCAATGAGGCTGCCGCCAGCCACTGGTCGGGCATGCGGTTGGCCCGTAGCGTATCCAGTTCAGTAAAGCCTAATTGGAGCGCGTGGTAGCCAAAGATGTCACTCACGGCCTGGTCAAATTGCTCGCGCTCCCACGCCAGCAGATACTCGCCGGGAGGGGTTTTTAGCCATTCAGTCAAACCTATAATTTCACCACTCCTCAATCTCCGCACATGTTGACATTAATTCCCATCCCCGCTTTTGCCGACAACTACCTGTGGCTGCTGCATGACGGCCACCGTGCGCTGGTGGTGGATCCGGGCGATGCAGCACCGGTGCAGCGCATACTTGCTGAACTGAACCTTGATTTACAAACAATTCTAGTCACGCATCATCACCCAGACCACACTGGCGGTGTCCATGAACTGCGCAATAACACAGGAGCCAAAGTGTATGGCCCAGCGACTGAAATTATCCCAAAACCCTACGAGCCGCTTGATGAAGGCGATGTAGTCGCTGCGTTAGGGCTGAGTTTTCGAGTCATTGCTGTGCCTGGCCACACATCCGGCCACATTGCGTATTACACCCAAAGCATGAACGGCAAGCCTTTGCTGTTTTGTGGTGACACGCTGTTTTCGGGCGGCTGCGGCAGACTTTTTGAGGGTACTCCTGCGCAAATGCTGGCATCGCTTGACAAACTGGCCGCCTTACCCGGCAACACCGTGACTTGCTGCACACATGAATATACTTTGAGCAATTTGCGCTTTGCGGTAGCTGTTGACCCGGACAATCAGACATTGGTCAGCTACCAGGCGCATTGCGAAAAACTGCGCGAACAGCATCAACCCACACTGCCCACATCGATTGCCCAGGAACTGCTAATCAACCCGTTCTTGCGCACCCGACAACCGGCACTCATCTCTTCTGCACAGCATTTTGATGCAGCCGCCCATGACGACGTTTCAGTATTTGCCGCCATCAGGCAGTGGAAAAACCAATTCAAATGATCCATCATCACCTGCCCGCTGCCCTGCTTTGTGTTGCATTTCTGGCGGGCTGCGCCAGCAAACCTGGAATGCCTGGAGATCCGGTGTTAGCGACCTCCACTGGAGTTTCAGCAAACCCGCCAGCGGCCACCACCACCCCCCAAATCCCTGACGGACCTCTCAAAAGCATCACGCCAAGTCAAATCAGTGCCTTGAAAATCACATCTGCCGAGCCCCCAAAAGAATTGTGGGACCGCATACGCCGTGGCTATGCCATGCCCGATTTGCAGGACCCCCTGGTGTTGGACCGGGAGCAGTGGTACTCAAGCCGGCCCGACTACATCCTGCGCATGACCGAGCGCTCCAGCAAGTACCTGTTTCACATCGTTGAAGAGCTGGAGCGCCGCCAAATGCCGACCGAGCTGGCGCTGCTGCCCTTTATCGAAAGCGCCTTTAACCCGCAGGCTGTGTCCAGCGCCAAGGCTGCTGGCATGTGGCAGTTCATGCCTGCTACGGGTAAAGACTTTGACTTGAAGCAAAACGCTTTCAGGGATGACCGCCGCGACGTGCTGGCATCGACCCGCGCTGCGCTGGACTACCTGCAAAAACTCCATGGCATGTTTGGCGACTGGCACCTGGCGCTAGCCGCCTACAACTGGGGCCAGGGCAGCGTGAGCCGCGCTATTGCCCGCAACAAAAAAGCAGGCTTGGGCACGGGCTACCTGGACTTGACAATGCCAGCCGAAACGCGCATGTATGTGCCCAAGCTGCAAGCAGTTAAAAACATTGTGGCCAACCCGCAGAGCTTTCGCGCCGAGCTGCCTTTTATTGCCAACCACCCGTACTTTCAGCAAGTGCAGTTAAGCCGCGATATTGACGTGGCCCTGGCTGCGCGGCTGGCAGATGTGCGTATCGAAGACTTCAAGGCTCTGAACCCCTCGGCGCACCGCCCGGTGATCCTTGCATCAGGCACGCCGCACATTTTGCTGCCCTGGGACAACGCGCTGGTGTTTCAGCGCAACTTTGACGCGCACAGCCAGGGACAGTACGCCAGCTGGACGGCCTGGACGGCTCCTTCCACGCTTAGCGTGAGCGAAGCAGCCAAACGTGTTGGCATGAGTGAAAACGATTTGCGCAGCGTTAACAACATTCCGCCCCGGATGCTGATCAAGGCCGGTTCAACGCTGTTGGTCCCGCGCTCGGCAAAAATGGCAAGTGACGTTGCCAGCAATGTCGCTGACAACGCTCAAATGTTGCTGGCTCCTGAAATTGTGACGCGCCGCACGACCGTTCAGGCACGCAAAGGGGAAACGGTCGCCAGCATTGCCAAACGCTACGGTTTGAACTCTGTCAATGTGGCTGAATGGAACAGCACCAGCGTTGCCAGTGCCTTTAAACTGGGGCAGCAAGTAGTTGTCTACTTGCCACTCAAAGCGCAAGCTCGTCGGGCCACAGCTTCCAGGAAAAGTCCGGTGAAGGCTACGGCACGAAACCCGCAAGCCAACGTCAAACGCCAAAAGCGTTAAGACTGAAAATAATGTCTGTTTGTTGGCCTGTCACTGCGCAACATCGCCACAGCCCGATTGTGGATTGACTCAAACCTTGAAACGCTCTTTGGATCGCGCTGCAAAAACGTTGGTGTAGGTTTTGCTGACGTCAATTTTGGCTTGCTGCAAGGTTGCATCAAAGCGGCTGAGCGCCTTCAAAGCCGTACGCGGCCCGTCTTCAGGCAAAAAACCATCGAGCGAAAAGCACTGGCGGATTTTGTTGAACGATGCCAGGTACAAGGCCCTGTCGCCGAGCAAATAACTGTCTGGCACCACTTTGATAATGTCGCCTGGGCCGGCGGTTTGCAGCCACTTCAGGCTGTGAACGATGGCATGGGTGAGCGCTTGGCAAGTGTTGGGGTTTTTAAGCACAAACTCGCTGTTGGCATACAGGCATGCGGACGGCATGGATCCACCGAAAAGGTCTGATGTGCCGCGAAGCGTTCGCGTGTCGCTGATGATTTTGACATCGCCTTTTTGCTCTAACATGGTCATGACAGGGTCAGAGCTGCACAGCGCTTCAATCTGGCCTGAGCGAATTGCGCTTAACGCAGTGGCTGATGAGCCAACAGGTATCAAGCTCACATCCTGGGCATTCAGGCCAGCCTTGACCAACAACAGGTTAGTCATCAGGCTGGCAGCTGAGTCGAGTGCCATGACACCGACTTTCCTGCCACGCAGACCGGCCATTGAAGCGGAGGCTGACAAATTTCGCGTCGACATGCCAAATGCGATCTGTGGCGTACGGCTTTGCAAGACAAATGCCTTGACCATCTGATTTTTTGATTGCAGATTCAGTGTTCTCTCAAATGAGCCGGAGCAAACGTCTGCGGCACCCGCCAGCATTGACTGCGTAGCGCTGGCAGCGTCTGTATAGTCATTGATCTGAAGATCCAGGCCCTCTTCCCTGAAAAATCCCAATTGGTCTGCAATCGTCAAAGGCAAGTAGGAGAACGATGCCTTGCCGTCAACAGAAATAATAACTCTGGATTTTTCAAGCCGACCTTGTGCGCGCAGGTCAGGCAGCGCCAACATCAAAGCGGCAGAGGTCATGCTGCTCGCAAAGCGTCGACGCGATACCGGATATTGAAAGGTCATTTGGCTGGGAATTCTTATTTTTAGTGATTGATGCCAGCGTACCAAGCCAACAAAAAACCCGCATCGGGAACATCCCGTGCGGGTTATTACTCAAGTGACGAATTGAGCTTACGACTGGTTACGCAGATTTAGCAAAATATCAGCGGAAACCCGTAAACAGTATCCAGACATTGATCAGCAGCGCGGCAAACCAGATGGCACTGCGGGTTTTAGCCATGTCGGCAACGTACATCAAAACATAGCCAACACGCAGCACAACGAATATGAAAGCCAAAATATCAACCAATGTTTGCCGAGCCTGCAACTGGTGCGCGATGATCACCGCGGCGAAGAAAAATGGCAACGCTTCAAACGTATTGGCTTGCGCCGCGTTGGCTCGAGCACGCCAGTCGATTTGTCTGGCCAGCCAGGCACGCGGGTTATGGTTGTCATAACCCCCGTCACGCCGGGATTTGCTGAACATCCCGTACTTGGCAATACCAGCACACACGATCGGCAGGATGGCCATGAATAAAATACACCAATAGGCGATGGTAAAGCGGGCAAAAGTCATTTTTAACTACCTTTCTAGCCTTTAAGCCATAGGTTACGGGTGCAAGCAGCTATTCAAATTATAGCAATTAAAGGCCTGTTTAAAACGTTGCTAGCGCCTATCCACCAGCGCATGCGCAATCGTGCCCAGGTCAACGTACTCCAGCTCGCTACCGACCGGCACGCCGCGCGCCAGGCGCGTGACTTGCACACCTCGCGCCTTCAACGCCTGGGCAATGACATGCGCCGTCGCCTCACCTTCAGCGGTAAAGTTGGTCGCCAAAATGACTTCCTGCACTTCTCGCTCCCCCACCGGCACGGGTTGACCTTCAACGTTTTTGGGCACAACCCGGTCAAACAGTTTTTGCAGACCAATGTCATGTGGGCCAATGCCATCGAGCGGACTCAGCTTGCCCATCAGCACAAAGTACAGGCCTTTGTAGGCCAGCGTTCGTTCAAGTGCGGCTTGATCAGCCGGCGTTTCGACCACGCACAGTTTGCTACGGTCGCGCTGCGGACTGGCGCAGGTGCTGCAAATATCCAGCTCGGTCAATGTGTTGCACAGGGTGCAGTGCTTGATGCTTTGAACGGCATGCTCCAGCGCCTTGGCAATTTGCAATGCGGCTGCCTTGTCATGCTGCAGCAAATGAAACGCCATACGCGCGGCAGACTTGGCGCCTACGCCGGGCAGCTTGCGCAGCGCTTGGGTCAGGCTCTCCAGGGCGTTAGTTTGCATGTGTTGCTTCGTGAAGTGAATTCGGGGACGGAAGCGGATTCGAGGAGATCTGATCAGTTGAGGACCGAGCAACGGGGCGCTTTGCGCTGTCCGTTGGTCCGTCCCGCAATCCTTGATCAGTTGGGGACAGAGCAACGGGTCGCTTCGCGCTGTCCGTTGGTCTTTCCCGCAATCTTTTAAAAGGGCATTTTCATCCCGCCTGGCAAGCCCGGCATCCCCGCAGTAATCTTGCCCATCTTCTCGCCGCTAACCTCTTCCGCCTTGCGCACGGCGGCATTGAAGGCTGCGGCCACCAGGTCTTCAATCATGTCCTTGTCATCTGTCAGCAGACTGGGCGCAATCTCAACCCTTTTGACTTCATGTTTGCAGGTCATCGTGACCTTGACCAGACCTGAGCCTGACTCGGCTGTAACCTCAATAAATGCCAGCTCGTCCTGCGCTTTTTTCATGTTGTCCTGCATGGCTTGCGCCTGCTTCATGAGACCAGCGAGTTGCCCTTTGTTAAACATGTTTTTTCCTTTTAAAACGGGTTATTTAGCCTGGACTGATCATATCGTTTTGATCATGTCGTTTTAACAGTGTCTGCCAACGCCTGAACGGTCATTTTGATGCTGCCAGGCACAACTTTTGCGCCCCAGTTGCGTACCATGTCTTGAACAAACGGGTCGTTGTTGATCAGCGTTTCAGCGAAGGCCTGGCGCTCACTGGCCAAGGCCTGGTTGCGACGCACGGGGGTGTCAGTAACGGGGCCTATGTCGACAACCAACTGGATGGCAGGCGCGCCTTGCTGCTGCGCGTTGATAGCGGTTTGAAGCTTTTCAATATTGGCCGGGCTACTAAGTGACTGGCTTTCAACCCGCAGCGTCCACACGTCGCCGTCGTTCGCTGTCAGTTGCGACTGCAACGCCAGCTCGCGTGCCATGGTTTTGATGGCGTCGAGCGCGATGAGCTGCGTCACCAGACTGAGCCAGAAATCTCCCAGCCCAGTGTCAGCTGGGGCTGATGGGTCAACCGATAGCGATTGAAGTGCTATTAATTCAGGAGCTGATTGCGCCCGTATTGATTGGGCTAGAGGCTGATTTAAACCCTCAAAATCGCCATTTTCAGGTGTTTTTGACACTATTTCCGGCTTTTCAACCGTTACGGGCAAGCTAGCGGGCAATGTGGCCGTCTCAGGAACAGCCCGGACCGCCTCAAGTGGGCTCTGAGGCTTTTTTCCAGGCTCGGCGGCGCTCCCCGCTTTGGAGGCTGGGGGCTGAGCGACATGGCCAGCAGGCTTGAAAGCCAGTAAACGCAGCAGCACCATGGTCAGCGCCGCGTATTCGTCGGGAGCCAGACCCAGCTCACTGCGCCCGTGCAGGCACAGGCTGTAAAGCAACTGGGTTTCGTCGGGCGGCAGGGTTTGTGCCAGGCGGGCCGTCTCCGTAGCTTCCGGGTCGGTGTCAACGTCTGCCTCAAGCGATTTGGCCATCATGTCAGGCACAGCCTGTAGCACTGCCATGCGTTGCAGCACGGTGGTCATTTCCTCCAGGGTGGACGCAGCGCTCAGGCCATTGACCCGCAAAACTTCTGACATTTCCACCACCGTTTTGCCATCACCTCGCGCCAGCGCGTCAAGCAGCTTGAAAACATAGCTGCGATCCACGCTGCCCAACATCAGGCGCACGCTGGCCTCAGCCAAGGCGCCCGAGCCAAAGGCAATCGCCTGGTCGGTCAATGACAGCGCATCGCGCATCGAGCCGCGCGCCGCCCGCGCCAGCAAACGCAAAGCTTGCGGCTCCGACGGTACGTTTTCAATGCCGAGCACATAGCCCAGATGCTCCAGAATCGTTTCTGGCGCCATGGGCCGCAGGTTAAATTGCAGGCAGCGCGACAGAACCGTGGCAGGCACTTTTTGCGGGTCAGTCGTAGCCAGCACAAATTTGAGGTATTCGGGCGGCTCCTCCAGCGTTTTAAGCATGGCGTTAAACGCCGTGTTCGTCAGCATGTGGACCTCGTCAATCATGAAGACCTTGAATCGGCCGACGACTGGCTTGTAAACCGCTTGCTCCAGCAACTGTGCAATCTCGTCTATCCCCCGGTTGGACGCCGCGTCCAGCTCGGTATAGTCCACAAATCGCCCGCTATCAATATCAGTACAGGCTTGGCAAACACCACAGGGAGTAGAGGTAATGTCCCCCCGCCCATCGAGGCCAATACAGTTAAGCGACTTGGCCAAAATACGCGATATGGTGGTTTTACCCACGCCCCGCGTACCCGTGAAAAGGTACGCATGGTGCAGTCGCTGGGTTGTCAGCGCATTGCCAAGCGCCTGCACCACATGCGACTGCCCCACCATTTCAGAGAAGTTTTTCGGGCGGTATTTGCGGGCCAGGACTAGGTAGGACATCCCTGCATTCTAAAGTCGGCACCGGTGAGTTTTAAGGCAGTACTTTGGATCAGCACCACGTGGCCCTCAAGTAGAGAAGCCCCGTAATTGCGTAAAAACGCAATACTTTTGGATAAAAGTCGCGACTTTTATCCGTTTATAACTACAATAGTCGGATGCATCGATACCTGGAACCCATCATTTCCCGCGATTTGAACAAAAAAATGGTTTTTGTGACTGGACCGCGCCAGTCCGGTAAAACCACTTTGAGCCTCGCATTGGTAGCTACACGCGATGGTGTCAAAGGAGCCAGCCAGTACCTGAATTACGACGTGCTCGAGGATCGCAGCGTCATCACGCAAAGGCTATGGGATGCACGCGCACCGCTGCTGGTACTGGACGAAATTCACAAAATGCCGCAATGGAAAAGTTGGCTAAAAGGCGTATACGACGGCAAACCCGCAGCCCAACAGCTACTGGTCACAGGCAGCGCCCGGCTGGACACTTTTCGGAAAACCGGCGATTCGCTGGCTGGGCGTTTTTACGCGCTGCGCTTGCACCCCATTTCAGTTCGGGAATGGTGCGAGCAAACCGGGGCCAAGCCTGAAGACGCCCTGACCCATTTGCTGCAACGCGGTGGGTTTCCAGAGCCATGCCTTGCCGATACGCCAGAAGAGGCTGAACGCTGGCGCAGACAATACTTTGACGGGCTGGTACGCAACGATGTGCTGGAGTTTTCACGTTTGCAAGAAGTCGCCACCATGCGGCTGTTTGCACAAATGCTGCGCAGCCGGGTGGGCTCACCGCTGTCGCTGGCATCAATGGCGCGCGACCTTCAACTGTCGGCCTCCACACTTAAAAAATATCTGGATATTCTGGAAGCGCTTTATGTCGTTTTCATTGTGCGTCCCTGGCATCGCAACATTGCACGGGCTACCTTGCAATCGCCAAAAGTCTATTTCTATGACACAGGTTTGGTGATAGGCGACAACGGCCTGCGCTATGAAAACCTGGTAGCGTGCGCATTACTAAAACATGTGGAATATCTGCAGGATATGCAAGGCCGAGAGATAGGCTTGCACTACATCCGCACCAAAGACGATGCCGAAGTGGACTTTTGCATCAGTGAGGGGGAAACGCTGACTGACTTGATCGAATGCAAGCTCACCGACGCCAAGCCGCACCGCGCGCTGGTGCGCTTTGCCGCAGAGTGGCCAGGGGCACAGGCCTTACAGTTGGTACGCGATTTGCGCCAGCCGCGTGTACACAACAAGCTGCGTGTAATAGCTGCTGCGGGTTGGCTGGCGCAGCTCTCAGCGTGAAGCTGCCTTACAATCGATCGTGACGAGCCTTCCCGCATGGTAAAGCGGCCAACCGGGTCAGGTGGGGAACCAAGCAGCCCTAACTGTGGAGTCAGTGCCGGGGTCAAGGCTCGTCACCTAATTCTGCTTCCATTTCACCTCGATATGTCGTTGCTTCGCCTTGTCGTGCTGGAGGACTGCCTGCGGCTTCGCCCCTAACCTCGCAGCGAAATGAAAACAGAATTACATGTCATCGGTCCTCAGTGCCCAACGAATGTGTTCTTGCACCAGTGCGCTACTCTGACCCAGGCGCGCTTGCAACGCCGCCCGAATCCCGTCGTCGCACCAGGCCCGCAAGGCATTGCCCATTGCCACTGCAATGTTGCGCAGCCAGCGCTCATGGCCGATACGGCGAATCGCGCTGCCTTCAGTGAATCTTAGAAACTCCTCTTCAGTCCAGGCGAACAATGTCACCAGTTGCTGGCCTGTCAGTCCTTGTCGTTCGTCAAAGTCTGGCAGGGCACTGCGCTGGGCAAACTTGTTCCAGGGGCAGATGAGCTGGCAGTCATCACAGCCGTAAATCCGGTTACCGATGAGTGGCCGCAGCTCTATGGGAATCGCCCCGCCATGCTCAATCGTCAGGTAAGAAATGCAGCGCCTGGCATCCAGCTTGTGGGGCGCAATGATGGCCTGGGTGGGGCATACGTCGATGCAAGCG
>Ga0105048_10013567_pt1 | contig 12729 bp, 10 predicted proteins | sample MAT05_FD_78382 | JGI IMG/M metagenome (GOLD analysis project Ga0105048, IMG submission 78382) | Freshwater microbial communities from Lake Fryxell liftoff mats and glacier meltwater in Antarctica - MAT-05 | ecosystem: Environmental > Aquatic > Freshwater > Ice > Liftoff microbial mat | place... | reverse complement strand
TACCGAAACCGCCGCGTGGCCTCGATGAAGCACTTGCGGCGCTTGCGAAAGATCACGAGTTTCTCCGCCAATCGGACGTGTTCACCGAGGATGTCATCGAGACGTGGATCCAGTTCAAACAGCACTAAGAAGTCGATGCGATCCGGCTGCGGCCGCATCCGTACGAGTTTGCGTTGTACTTCGATTCATGACACAATTAGGCTCTCATAATTGACGTAAGTCCGAATTGCGGAGGTTCAAAAACTGGTTTTTCGGGTGTTTTTCCGGTTTTGGACTGCCAAAATGGCAATTTTTGATCGCAAAGTATTGATTTGTTTGTGGGCGGTTTGCGGTATCATGAACGGATGTCATCAGTTACGTCGAAAAACACCGTTTCGCAATTTGATTCGAGTGGCGACACTTTGGCGACGTGAAGCGACCGACACACGACGTCAGGCGACCGACACACGACATCGACACGACATCAGACGACATTTTGGCGACACTTTACGAGCACCTCGCGAAATTGACTTACGTCACATCGCATAAGACTTTTTGACTTTACGAAATTGTGTGGGCAGCCGAAATTCGGATCGAAAGTTTGCAACGTCGCTGTTGGAAGGTTACGATTGATTCGTCTTATACTGGAATAGTGACATGATTAATCGGGAGTTGTCCTATGAACCGTTGGATTCATCTGACTTTTGCACCACTCGTAACCCTGGCTATTGGCCTACTCGTTTTCACTCAAACTCTCGTTGCACAGGCCCCTAAACCGGTTGCCGATGCTCCCGCGCCCAAGGCCGCTACCGAACTGCGTGGGCCACAAGAACAGAACGCGAAGCTCTTCCAGGATCTCAAACGCGGCTTGCTCGTTTTGGCGCAGAAGCTCGAAAAGAGCGATCGCCAGGAAGACAAAGATCGTTCGAAGACGATCCGTGCGGCACTTGATGTTGCCGAGAAAGCCAACGTCGATAACCAGTTCAAAAACTTGATCACCGGCCTGAGCAAAGGCTCGAACAAGATTCAAGACGTCGATCAGCTCCTCGGCCAAAATGGCGAGTTGGCGAAAGCGCTTCAGGAGATGCTGAACATCCTGATGACCGACGATGAATCGGCACGATTGAAAGCGGAGATCGAGAAACTCGAGCGATTTTTGAAAGATGCGGAGTCTCTGAAGCGTCGCGAAGAGATCATTCGCGCGATGACCGAATCGGCTAAGGGCGACCCTAAAAAGATCGAGAAGAATCAGGCCGATGTCGCTGCCGACACGAAAGATTTGATCGACCGCATGGGCGGTAAGAAGCCTGAAGGCAAGCCCGGTACACCGGCTGGTCCGAAGCCCGATCCGAAATCGCAACCGAAGTCCGACGCCAAGCCCGGCGAAAGCAGTGCGGAACCGAAGGCCGACACGAAAGACGCGAAGTCCGGCGACAAGGGCGAACCGAAACCGGGTGAAGCGGACGGGGAAGCCAAACCCGCTAAGCCAAAAGATGATGCAGGCAAACCGAAGCCGAGCAAAGACGACGAAGCGAAGGCGGGCGAGCCGAAACCTGGCGAACCGAAAGCTGGCGATCCCAAGGCCGAGCCCAAGCCGGGCGAACCCAAGGCCGGCCCCCCTGCGGAGAGCAAAGACGCCAGCAAGGGTAAGGGCGAAGGCAAGCCTTCCGAGGGTAAGCCCGGTGGCGAAGCCAAGGGCAAGGGCAGTGATGCCAAGCCGAGCGACCAAGAAGCGAGTTCGAAGGGTGGCGGGCAACCTCCACCGCCCGGCGAAGCCCCGCCGCCACAGGCGAACCCACCCCAAGCACCACCCGGGCGCAAGAACGTCGAAGAAGCGTACCCGCAACAAAAAGGTGCGGAAGAGGACTTGAAGAAAGACGACCGCAACGCCGCCGCCAAGAAGGAAGACAAGGCGATCGAGGCACTCGCGAAGGCGATCGACGAACTGAAAAAGAAGCTGAACCAGTTGCGCGAAGAAGAGATGCTCAAGACGCTCGCGGCCCTCGAAGCGCGCTGCAATCGCATGTTAGCAATGCAGAAGGAAGTTTACGAAAGCACGAAGCTAATCCATTCCGTCATCGTCAAGAACGGTAACGAGAAGACCACCGCCGACCGCCAGAAATCGCAGCAACAGGGCGACAAGGAAACCGAGATCATCGCCGAGGCCGAGAAGGCGTTGAAGCTTCTCGAAAGTGAAGGCTCCGCAGTCGCGTTGGCACGCGTTCTCGAAGAAGTCAAAGGCGATATGCAGTCAGTGCAACGCCGGTTGCTCGAATGCTACGTCGATACCGATACGCAGCAGATTGAAGAGAACATCATCGCGATGCTCGACGATATGGTGAAGGCATTGAAGAAGGCACAACAGGACATTCAGAGCGGCCAGAGCCAAAGTAAACCGAGCAACAACAAACCACAGAACAAGAAGCTGATCGACCTGCTCGCGGAACTGCGTTTGATTCGCGCATTCCAGATACAAGTGAATAGCCGCACACTGATGTACGGCAAAAAGTATCAGGGCGAACAAGCCTCGGACGCGATCATACAAACCGAACTGCGCCAGATTTCCCTCCGGCAGGCGAAGCTGCAAGACATGGTGCAGAAGATCGCAACGGGGGCGAATCAGTAGCTTTCTTCACAATCACGATTGTGCGGTGAGCAATTGCGCGTTACTGTTGCTTAAGATACAACGTGTGGTTATCGTGTTAACCAGTCGTAGTTCCAGGACTTGTAAACTCTCCGAGCCGATATTTCATAACTGAGGAGGAGTTCGCGTGGCCCTTCGTAAGTGGATTGCTGCCGCTGCAATGTCAGCGGCAACAATCACAATTTCCCAACCTGCCATCGCTGCGGAAGCCGCGAAGCCGACGGTCTATACCTTCGGCACGCTTAGGACGGCTCCGGCCGACCAAGCGAAGGCCAAAGCCGCCGAGTGGCTCGGATCCATCGGTAAGATGGACGCGGGTGCGTTCGAGAAAATTTGGGCGAACGAATCGCGTAGCGTATTCGATCGCACCATCGATAGCCTGCTCCTCGGCAACACCGAAGCCGAAGCGATGCTGCTCGATGCCCGCAACCCCGATGCGATGCCGCCGATGTCGGTTCCGTCGATCATCAAGGATGTCAAGAACAACGACTTCTTCCGGGCGAACATTGCCACGGCTTACGCCAAGGCACTCTCTTCGAAGCGTGTGTACGAAGAAGCCCTCGAAGCGTTGAAGTCCGTACGTGCGGAGTTCGTCGTCGAACCGTCTGCGTTCTTCTTCTACAAGGCCGTCGCCGAACATGCGACGATCCAGAAGGAACTCGCCAACGGGTCGATCGTTCGACTTCTGGACGATGTCGCCGACGCCCCCGACCGCTACAAGATGGTTGCGACGCTGATGTTCTTCGACATGCAGAATTGGTCTGCGGATCAGAAGGACTTAGCGAACATCGGTCGATTGATGGATAACAGCGGTCGCCGACTGGACCTCGCTCGCGGTGGCCCACAGACGCAAGACATTCAAAAGAAGATTGTGTTCCGGCTCGACGAAAAGATCAAGGAACTGGAGAACCAAGCCAAAGGGGGTGCCTGAAACGGCGGAAATTGCCCCTCCGGCGGTCAGCCGGGTCAAGGTGGCAGTGTTACTCCTAGCGGTCCAGCAGCCGACAGCATGATTATGGGCGGGTCGGGCCAAGGCAAGGTCGACGAGAAGAAGCTCAAGAAGCTAGCCGAGTCGTGGGGCGTTCTGCCTCCCGCAGAGCGAGCCAAGGCGATCCAGGAAATCACTCGCGATCTGCCGCCGAAATATCGGCCGATGATCGAGGAGTATTTCAAGTCGCTAAACAAGGTCAACGGCGTCCAACCCTAATTGTGGTGGACAGTTACAACAGGCGGCGTTCGCAACCGCGACCGCCGCCTTTGTCATTTGAGCACAGGCGAGCGGTGGGTGTCAGCCCACTGATCCAGCCACCGTCATACGCAACAAGAATGGACCGAGACTGCCTCATTGAAATCGATGTTGTCCGCGACTCAGGACGGATCAGTGGGCTTACACCCACCGCTCGCCAAGAGTGGGAAAATTCACTAAACGGCAATCGAGAGACATGAACACCATCCGACGTGCCTTCGCTGTGCTTGCCATGTTTGTTGCAATGGTTTCGGCACAAGCCGCCGAGATCAGCACGCTCACCGGCAAGAAATATCTGGGCGACATCGCGAGCATCAACGATGGCATCGTCACCTTCCGCACCGAAGCGGCGGGTAATATCGGTATCGCCGTCAAGGATATGTTCGTCGTCGATTTTCGATCCAAAGTCGAAGCGATTGCCAAGGGCACGAAGTTCGATGAAATTGAACTGATCGACGGCTCGATCATCCGCTGTTCATCGCTCAAAATTCGCGGCAAGAAGTTCGAGCCCACACTGATGGCCGCGTCTGGCTCTGCCGTTCCGAAGATCGATCTGCCGACCGAAACGGTGTACTCACTGCTGCGTGGGGCCGACGATCAAAAGAATCGCGACGAGTGGAAGAACCTCCTCAAAACACGCGGTAAACGCGATCTGTTCGTGATCAAACAAGCCGACGGGTTCAGCCCGATTCCCGGCACTGTACTCGATGGCAACGAGGCTGGCGACGCCATCGATTTCGAGCGCGAATCGGACGGGCAAAAGGTGGCGTTCAAGCTCACCCGTGCCACCGGGGGCATCGTCTTCAACCAGCCATCGCGCGGGGCGATCCCGCCGACGGTGTGCCGGGCAATCGATGTCTTCGGGAACGTTCTCACCGCGAAAGGCGTGCAGCTTCTAAAGGGCGGCGTCCTGCGAATCACCACCGTCAGCGGGGCGACGTTCGAGTACCCCACAACGGCGGGTTTGTCCAAGCTCGATTTCTCGCAGGGGAACATCGCGTATTTATCCGACCTCGAACCGATTGTCGTCGCGCCGATGCCAACTCCAGGCGAGCCGTACTTCACATACCTCAACGATAAAACCGACGAAAAGACCGCGTTCAAGCTCGATGGCACGAACTACGCAAAAGGCGTATGGATCTACCCCGATACGACGCTCACTTACAAACTGGCGGGCGATTATCGCGAGTTTAAAGCGATCGTCGGGATCGACGAATCGGTGCAGCTGGTCACGAGTGTCGTTACGCTGACAATCGAGGCCGATGGCAAGAAACTGTTTGCGGAATCGATCTCACGCAAGGACAAACCGAGGTTGCTGAACCTCGACGTGAAGGGCGTTAAGGAACTGAAAATCACGCTGGAACGCGATGGTCTCTTCCACGGCAACCAGATCGATCTCGCCGAGGCACGCCTACAAAAATGACAACAAGGATATTCGATATGCGCGATTCGTTGCGGGTTTGGTTGGCGTGCTTCGTGCCCACGGCATTGGCGATTGTCGTCGTCGCGTGGCCGACGAATGCCACCGCCGTCGATGCCGACGTGCTAAAAGCCGAGAACGAGCGGATCGCCGTCGTAAACAAGGTGAAACCGGCGGTGGTTGCGGTTTGTTCCTACGGCGGGCAGGCGGTCGGGTCGGGCGTGGTCATCGACCCCGAAGGCTACGCGCTGACGAATTATCACGTCACCGAATCGATCAGCCCGGTCATGCAGGCGGGCCTCGCCGATGGCATCCTTTACGATGCCGTGCTGGTGGGCCAAGACAAAGTTGGCGATGTGGCCCTCATCAAGTTGCTGCCTAAGAAAGCGGGAACGCCGTTCCCGTTCGTGCCGCTCGGCGACAGCGACAAAGTCCGAGTCAGCGATTGGTCGCTCGCGATGGGTAACCCGTTCGGTTTGGCGAACGATTTCAACCCGACAGTCACGTACGGCCTCATCAGCGGCGTGAACCGCTATCAACCGCCGGAAGGTGGCGGGATGCTCGAATATACCGACTGCATCCAGATCGAAACCTCGATCAATCCGGGTAACTCGGGTGGGCCGTTGTTCAACATGAAAGCCGAACTCATCGGCATCAACGGCCGCGGCTCATTCGACAAACGGGGCCGCGTGAACTCCGGCGTCGGTTACGCGATTTCGATCAACCAGATCAAGAACTTCCTGGGACACTTCTATTCGGGAATCGATACCGATCATGCCACGCTCGGTGCCACGATCGAGACCGAGAACGAAGACGGTGCGCTCAACCAAATGAAGTTCGGTACGATCCTCGACGAAGCCGACGTGTTTCGCCGTGGGATCAAGCCCGGCGACAAGATTATCTCGTTCGCGGGCCGCCCCTTAACGAGCACGAACCAGTACAAGAACATCCTCGGCATCTTCCCGAGCGAGTGGCGAATGCCGCTGAGTTACCGCCGCGATAACACGCGGAAAAATGTGCTCGTTCGTCTGATGGGTCTGAAAGATGCTCCCGTTGATGCGTCGGCGCAGCCGAAGCCACCGCCACCCGAACGGCCCGACCCCGCCAAGGAACGCGCGAAGAAATCGCCTGCGGTGAAGCTGTTCAAAGAGAAGAAAGGCTTCGCGAATTATTACTTCAACGACCTGCGGCAGAAGCAACTTTGGGACGGTTTCACGAAGCACGGCGACTTCACGGGATTCCCCGGCAACTGGGCGATCAGCGGATCGTTCGATGCGAACGAACGTCGCGGGCCGTTAACGCTGATCGTCGGCGAAGCGGCCGATGGAACACCCGAAGCAAAGCTGACGATGAACGTCGAATTCGTTTACCATCCGCTCGACGGGGCTAACGGACCGGCGCAACTTCAGGTGCCCGATAACAGCGGCGGATTGCTCGCGGCACTCTACCAGTACCGTCGTTTGCTTGCGATGGGGCCAACGCAAAAGGCGTTCGAACTCGGCGTCTCGCACGGCGGCACCGAGCCAATCTACCCGCCGCACCTCGATGGCCGCCCCGTGGAGGATTGGTCGAAGCAGCGCGTCGATTGCGAAGTCTTGCGTACGAAACATGCCTCGATCGAATGCAAGTGGTTCTTCAGCCAAACCGACCGGAAACTGCTCGCTTGCGAGGCGTATGTGCTTCGCGAAGAAGACCCCTGCGAACTGTTTTTCTCGGACTATAAGACCGTCGAAGGGCGACAATTGCCGCACCGCGTCGACGTCCGATTCGGCGACAAGAACTACGGGCGACTGAATTTTGCATCGTTCAACATGAAGAAGTAAGAGGAACATCATGCGAATGCTGATGGCGACAATACTCGCGATGGCGGTCACGACTGCGTCGATGGCGGCCGATCCGTTCTACGCGGTTTCCGAGAAAGTGAATCAGAAGCTCGTGAAACTGTTCGGTGCGGGCGGCTTTCGCGGTGTGTCGAATTACGGCACGGGCATCGTCATTTCGCCCGATGGCCACATCCTGACGTCCGCCAGCCAGATGCTCGATTCGGCCGAGATCGTCGTACACCTGTCCGACGGGCGGAAGCTGAAAGCGACGGTCCTCGTGACCGAACCCGAACTCGATGCGGCGATCCTGAAGCTGCGCGTCGAAGGGAAAAAGATCGACGAGCCGACGGGGCTGGAACTCGAGCATTTCTCGTTTGCCGACGAACTCAAACGACCCCGTGCCCAACCGGGCGACTGGGTTCTCGGGTTTAGCAACTCGTTCGAAATCGCGATGCGCGACGAAGCGATGACCGTGCAGCGCGGCGTAGTGGCCGCGTACACGAAGATGCACGGGCGACGCGGGATCTTCGATTTCCCGTATACCGGCGATGTCTACATCGTCGATGCGATTACGAACAACCCGGGGGCAGGCGGCGGGGCACTCACCGATCGCAAGGGCAACCTCCTCGGTGTCATCGGCAAGGAAATTCGCAACACACAAAGCGAAACCTGGATGAACTACGCGATCCCGATCGGTGCCGAAGTCGACGTGAAAGATGGCGATAAGACGGTAAAAATTGGCCTCGCAAAGTTCGTCGAACTCGGCATCCTGGGCAAGTACAAGCCCGTGAAACGCCCCGACATCGTCATTGGCATCGGCGGCTATCACGGCATCGTGTTCGTGCCGAACGTGCTCGACCGCACGCCGCCCTACGTCGACGACGTGTTCCCAAATTCGCCTGCCGCGAAGGCCGGTTTGAAGGTCGACGACCTCGTCAGCTTCATCGATGGCGAGCCGATTTACAGCATCAACGGGTTCCGCGATTTCATGAAACGCACGAAGTCCGGATCGAAGATCCGGCTCGAAGTCCGTCGCGGCGACAACCTGCAATCGATCGACATCGAACTCGGTGAATACCCGGCGAAGCCGATGGCCCCGAAGAAACCGTGATGCGCGAACGCGATCTTTTGAAAATCTGAAGCCCCCGAGATGTTTCCCATGATTCGGTATGCAATCTCCTTCTTGAGCCTGTTCCTCGTTGCGTTTTCCGCGTTCGCACAAGACTTGAACGAGAAGAACGAGCAGACGATGAAGGCTGCGGCCGCGAAGGTGGCCCCTTCGGTCGTGAAGATCGAAACGGCGGGCGGCACCGACAGTGCCGGTGCACCGGCGGGTGGCGTACGAAAAGGTCGTGGCCCCACTACGGGCGTGATCGTGGCCGCCGATGGCTACATCCTTACGAGCGCATTCAACTTCGCGAACAAGCCTTCGGACATTTTCATCACGATCCCCGGACGCCCCGCGCGGCTTGTGGCCAAGGTGATTGCGAACGACACCACACGGATGCTGACGCTATTAAAAGTCGATGCGAAAGAGCTCCCCGTGCCGGTGGCGGTGAAAAATGCGGAACTCCAAGTTGGCCAGTGGTCGCTCGCGTTGGGGCGGGCATTGATGCCTGAAGCCGATACGCCACCGTCGATGAGCGCGGGGATTATCAGCGCACTCGGTCGCATTTCCGGCAAGGCGATCCAGACTGACGCCAAGGTGTCACCGGTGAATTACGGCGGTCCGCTGATCGCAATCGATGGCCGCATACAAGGCATTCTCGTTCCCGCTTCGCCGCGCGGCGAAGCCGAGACGGCGGGCGTCGAATGGTACGATTCCGGCATCGGGTTTGCGATCCCGCTCGAAGACATTTTCGCGATCCTGCCGAAACTGCGCGAAGGCAAAGACCTTCGCCGGGGCCTGATCGGCATCACCTCACAGAGTCAGGAATTATATCTCGACGATGTCGTGGTCGGTCGCGTTAATGCCGATTCGGCAGCGGCGAAGGCGGGGATCAAGGTCGGCGATAAAGTCGTTTCGATCGACGGCAAACTGGTCGCGAACTACACGCAACTCATGCACATTATGGGGCCTAAGTACGAAGGCGATACGGTGTCGATCAAGGTGATTCGCGATAGCAAAGAGATGGAATTCCCCACCGTGAAATTGTCCGGTGCGGTGACCGCGTTCGCGAATCCGTTCATCGGAATCTTGCCGATGCGAGACGACCCAGAACTCGGCGTCGAGATCCGTTTCGTCTTCCCACAAAGCCCTGCTGAGGAAGCGGGCCTGAAGCCCGGCGACCGCATTCTGAAGATCGCCCCCGTCGGCTCACCCGGCCAACCGGTGCCGCCAATGGCCGCGATTCAGGGACGAATGCAGATGTCGACCATCGTCAACAAGTTCGCGGCAGGCGACGAAGTGAAGATCGAAGTCAAGCGCAAAGACGGCGGCAAAACCGAGACGAAAACTTTACGCCTGACGGCGGTACCGGAGACACTCCCCGTCGCGTTGCCGTTACCTTCGACTTTCGAGAAAGCCCTCGACAAGCCGAAGACAATCGCGGGTGGGCCGATGGCCGTCCCCGTGAAACCGAAGGATCCACCGAAGGCCGACGAGAAGAAAGAAGACAAGAAAGACGAAGACAAAAAGGAACCCGAACTCGGACTGTTAAAGCGAAAGAATGCGACGCTGGGCCGCGAATACTGGATGTTCGTTCCGCTAAACTACAAGCCGAATATTTCTCACGGCCTCATCGTCTGGCTCCACCCACTCGGCAAGGGCGGTAAGGATGCCGACGACATGGTGAAGATCTGGCGACCGTTCCTCGAAGACTTCCACTACATCATGATCGGCCCGAAAGCGCAGAGTAACGATGGCTGGGTCGCCAGCGAAACGGAAGGCGTCGTGCAAGATGTGAAAGAAGTCTTCGGGCAATACACGATCGACCGCTCGCGGGTGGTCGCGCACGGCATGGGCGTCGGCGGGCAGATGTGCTTTTACCTCGGCTTCAACGCACGCGATACCATTCGCGGCGTCGCCACCACGGGGGCATCACTCGGCACGCAACCGAAGGACAACCTGCCGAACCAGCCACTGTCGTTCTACATCGTCGGCGGGGAAAAAGATCCCGCAATCAAAACCATCGCCGAGAGCAAACCTGCACTCATCGACAAACGCTTTCCCGTAATCTATCGCCAACTGAAAGACTTCGGCAAAGAGTACATGCTTCAGGAAACGCTACTGGAGTTGTGCGTCTGGATCGACTCGCTCGACAAGATTTAGCACAACGTGGCGTCCTTCGATCTTCGTTTCCCTTCTCTGGTAGTCGCAGGTCTTTCGCCTGCGCGGGGGATTTTACCCTTAAAAACCAGTCGCGGCGAGTCTTCGAGAGGCGACGCGATACGCCACAGCGTTCATTCCCGCCGAGCGGAACTTCGTTCTTTGAAGACTCAATTGTTGCGTTTGGAAGTAGTATGCTACCGATATGAGCCAGCCATCATCGCGAGTGGAACGAGAATTCGGAGTGCCCTTCCCTGGGACGATATTGCCGCCGCTGAAGTGGACGCAGACCGCACTGAAGGCGATGCCCGAACACGGCCGACTCAACTGGGCGACGCTGTTCGGCCGCGCCGCACCCATCGTGCTGGACATCGGTTGCGGGAACGGGCGGTTCGCAATCGGCAGCGCGTTTGGCCGAAGTACGCACGATCACCTCGGTACCGACATCTTGCCCGTGGTCATTCGCTACGCCCGCAAACGCGGCAACCAGCGCGGTTTGCCGAACCTCAAGTTCATCGTACTCGGTGGGCACGAACTGCTCGAACGCTACGTCGAACCGGGCAGTGTAGCGGAAATTCACTGTTATCACCCGCAGCCGTATTACGACCCCGCGCAGATCCATCGCCGTCAGATTACCCCCGCATTTCTCGCCGTCGTGCATCGCTCGCTGGCACCCGGCGGGCTGTTTATCGTGCAGACCGATAACCCCGGCTACTGGAAGTACATTCAAAGCGTCGTACCGGTGTTTTTCGACTTCCACGAACGGATCGGTCGCTGGCCCGATTCGCCGAAAGGCCGCACCCGCCGCGAGATCGTCGCACTGAAAAAGGGTCTGCCCGTATTCCGCGGCTCGGGCACCGCCAAGCTGGACATCACCGAAGACGCGGCAATTCAACTCGCAGAATCCCTGCCGCCGCCAACCTTCGACGCGGATCGACGACTCCGCGAATTGGACCGCCTGGCGTGACGACGCACGGGCGAGCGGGGGAGGTCACTCCCCTGATCCGTCCAGGGTCTGCGGCCCTCGCGATTCCGCAGTGGCAATCTGCCCACTATGCTGGTAAGATCAGTGGGCTTACACCCACCAATCGCCAAATCCTGGAGTCACTATGGATGTTATTCATTGTGAGCGATACTGGTTGCTGACATGGACGACGTATAAGACGTCGATGCCGGGCGACGAACGCGGATTCGTCAGCAATGTCTGGAATGGCGATGGCCCCGAAGTGCGGCACAATGCAGTCGGTATGCCGCACGACAGGGATATGCGAGCGTTGAAGTAGGCGGCGATCAAAACCCTGCATGGTGAACCAATTTATCTGGTTCGACATCAAGCGACAGTACTCGTTACGCAGTTGCAGGAAACAGCAAATCAACGCGGTTGGAACTTGTTCGCGACGGCCGTGATGCGCAACCACGTTCATGCGTTCGTTGGCGTACCGGGCGATCCGGAACCCGATACCTTGTTGCGAGATTTCAAAAGTTATGGCAGTCGTGCCTTGAACAAAACGTGGAGCAAACCAAAGAGCAATACATGGTGGACCGAAAGTGGTTCGAAGCGAAAAAAGGGCGAACACCAGATTGTCGAGACGATCCTCTACGTGCGAGATCAGGCATACCCGCTGGAGGTGTGGTTATCACCGCTCTCAATCGAGTTGACAAGAACCTTATAGGCTAGCGGGGGAGGTCACTGCCCTGATCCATCCTGGGTCTGCGGCCCTCGCGAGTCCGCAGTGGCAATCCCTGTCACTTTTCAATGCACATGACGGCGGCAGGATCAGGGTGCTTACTTAAACTCATCATGCGATATCGGATGTTGGTCATCCATTATGAATCAGGACGACCAACAGTTTTTTGCGGTATCTCAGCGATCGGATTCGCGAACGGCGACTGACGCGGAATTTGACCCAAGCTCAACTGGCGGACACCTGCGGGCTGCACCGCACTTTCATCGGCAGCGTGGAACGCGGTGAACGCAACGTCGCCATCCTGAGCCTGCGACGCATCGCCCGGTCGCTCCGAACGACACCCGCTGAATTGCTGTCACCGAGCAAATGACAGTCGAAGGGATAACCTGGTTATTACCGATTCGTGGGGAACATCACGATTGCCACTTACTCGAGTCGGGAATTCGCGTGTAATTGGCCAGCGTTTTTGAACTCGTCTCAAACCCATCGTCTCCGAGAACCGGAATGGGCGCGGGTACTCGGCGGTTCGTTGCGAACCAGCCGATTCCGACAGTCGCGGTGGCCGGGACAGCACATTCTCTGCGGAGTTTGTGGACGGTTCATGTACTGGGGAGGGCACGGGCAAAACGAACACATGATGTGTGCGGGGGTCCGAGAGTAT
>Ga0105048_10013566_pt1 | contig 12729 bp, 8 predicted proteins | sample MAT05_FD_78382 | JGI IMG/M metagenome (GOLD analysis project Ga0105048, IMG submission 78382) | Freshwater microbial communities from Lake Fryxell liftoff mats and glacier meltwater in Antarctica - MAT-05 | ecosystem: Environmental > Aquatic > Freshwater > Ice > Liftoff microbial mat | place... | reverse complement strand
CCTAACAGTTTTGTAAGCACCCTCGCCGTCCAGGCCGACGGTAAAATCCTCATCGGTGGCTACTTCGCCAGCGTGGCCAATGAAACCCGCAACTCGATTGCCCGCCTCAATGCCGATGGCAGCCTCGACACCTCCTTCAATCCCAATGCCAATGGCGCAGTCACCTCCCTCGCCACTCAAGCCGACGGAAAAATTCTCATCGGCGGAGACTTCACCACCCTCGGCGGGATCACCCGCAATCGCATTGCCCGCCTCAATGCCAATGGCAGTCTCGATACCGCCTTCAACCCGAACGCGAACAGCTACGTCAGCACCATCGCCATCCAGTCTGATGGGAAAATTCTCATTGGCGGCGGGTTCACCGTCGTCCGTGGAGCCACGCGCAATCGCATCGCTCGTCTCAATACCAGTGGCACGCTCGATTCCTCCTTCAATCCCAATGTAAGCGCCGTGGTTTATTCACTCGCCCTCCAGACCGATGGAAAAATCCTCCTCGGCGGAGATTTCACTTTCGTGGGCGGCATTTCGCGGAACCGAATCGCCATGCTCAGCGCCGGCGGCAATCTCGATCCATCCTTCGATCCCAATGCAAACGGCACTGTCTATTCCCTCGTGATCCTAGCCGACGGAAAAATACTAACAGCCGGCGGATTCAGCAACCTGGGTGGTTTGCCGCAGAATGATCTGGCCCTGCTTCCTAACACCACGGCCACTCAATCACTCGCCGTCACAGGCACCACTCAGATCGATTGGCTGCGTGGTGGTGCTGCTTCCGAGCTTGAGCAAGTCACCTTTGATTCGTGGAACGGCAGCGCTTGGATCAGCCAAGGAAATGCCAGCCGCATCTCCGGCGGTTGGCAAAAAACCGGACTTGCCTTACCCGCCAGCACTTGGGTCCGCGCACGCGGCAGAATCACAGGAGGCTCTAACAACGGCACCTCTGGCATCATCGAGCAGATCATTGATTACGGTGCCGGCACCTTGCCGGACATTGCAGTTTCACTCGAGAGTGGCCCAGCTCTCACCTCAGGCTCCGCCACCGTGGATTTCATGAGCCAGCCCAAAGGCATACCAAGCGTGGTGAAAACATTCACCCTCACCAACACAGGCACCGCCCCACTCGCTAACCTCGCCCTCACCAAGAGCGGCACAAACCCTAGCGATTTTACTCTTGGCACACTCGCCACCACCACGCTTGCGCCGGGTGCGAGCACGGATTTCACCGTCGTCTTCACTCCTTCTGAGATCGGTGCGCGCAGCATCACCCTAGCAGTTCTCAGCAATGATGCGGATGAGTCACCCTTCCACATCACCTTGGTCGGCACAGGCTTCGATAGCCCTGAAATCCTCCTCGAACAACCCGTAAACACGGAATATCTATCAGGTGGAAGTTATAGTTTTGGCCTGTCTGCCTTGAATGCCTCTGTTCCCAAGGTCTTCACCATTCGCAACACCGGTCTGGCCACTCTCGATCTCGGAACTCCTTCCATCACTGGTGCGAATCCCACGGACTTCTCCTTCACTGCCACCGCCACCAGCGTGCCTCCCAATGGTCAGGTGAACCTGTTGGTCATCTTCACCCCCACCGCAGCGGGAACCAGAAATGCCATTCTCAATCTTCCCAACAACGATTCCGATGAGGCGGCCTTCACCCTGAATCTCACGGGAATCGGGAACTCGCCGCCCAGCTTCTCGGGTTATGCATTCAGCACACCCTATCAGACCTCAGCCTCGGTCTTGTTAGGGACGTTGCTTGCCAATGCGGCCGACCTGGATGGCCAATCCCTATCCGTTACTGCCTCCGGCCCCGCGACCACGCAAGGCGGCACCGCCATCCTTCAAAGCACATCGATCCTCTACACCCCGGCCAATAGCTTTTCCGGCACGGACACATTCTCTGTGACCGTCAGTGATTCCCTCGGTGCCACGGTGATTGGCACCGTCACAGTCACCGTCTTGCCAAATCCGGATCTCGGCAACAAACCCCCGATCATCGCCCTTCTTCCAGGTGGGAATGTAAGCATTTCATACGAAGGAATCCCCGGCCAATCCTACCAACTCCAGCGTTCGATCAATCTAATGGATTGGCAACTGCTCGCCACCATCATTGCCGAGCCCGATGGCGCCGTCACCTTCACTGATACCGTGCCGCCTCCAGGCAAAGCATTCTATCGCCTGAGCAAGCCATAAGGGTTTCAATTGGATTTCATGAAAAACCTGAAACTTCTCGTTTCTCTGTGCCTTGGATTTTTCGCCACTGCGAAACTCGTCGCACAACAAGTCCAGCCCACCCCTGCACATCATGATGAGACAGGCTTCGTCAGGATCTTCGATGGGATGACTCTCAATGGCTGGGAAGGCGATCCGAAATACTGGCGGGTGGAAGATGGAAAGCTCGTCGGAGAAGTCACTCCGGAAACTTTACTCAAACAAAACTACTTCATCATCTGGCGTGGTGGCATGACGGCTGACTTTGAACTCAAAGTGCAATACCGCATCAGCGGGTGCTTCCAGAGCTTGCCCGCTAGCTCGCGCCGCCTTTAAACGGCCGCCCGGACCATCTCCCCGGCACTGAGATTTCGCATATGGGCGAGGGCTTTTCTCAGAGTGTTCCACCAGCTATCCGTGCGGTAGGTCACTCCGTAGGCCGCGCAGACTTCTTGCACCTCGGATGAAATTTGCCGTAATCGCGCAGGCGGCAGGCGGGGAAAAAGGTGATGCTCAATCTGGAGATTCAGCCCGCCGCAGAGGATCGAAAGCGGCAGGCAGACTTTGAAGTTATTGGTGGACTCCACCTGCATGGCATACCATTCACCCTTGCCCTGTGCGCGGGTGCCTTCGGGATAATCCGCCACATCCTCGCCTACGTGGCCACAGTAGATCGTGGCCGCACAATAGAGATCACGTAAAGTTTCCGCCATCCAGTTTCCTAATAGAACCTTCCAAAAACCCGACCATGCGAGCAACGGGAAAAACACATAATTCTTGAAGTAATAGGGAACGTATTTCCTGAGCGCTTTGAGATGTGCCTCTTTGATTTCCGGCCAGGTGACACACCTGCCATCGATCTCCCGCTTGCCCTCGTGATTGCCGAAGTAAATACGATTCACGCCCGTGAGATGAAGGTTCATGAAAAATGTCAGGTTCGGAGCCAGCAGTGCGATCAGGAATGGAAACTGCAACCGATGAAAAAGATGGTGGGGCGTTTGTCCGGTCAAGCGGGCGGGGCCGAAATTGATGTCAGGATCTTTCCCCGCGACGTTGGTATGGTGGTGGTGGCAGACGTTATGCCCATGCTTCCAGGAATCCTCATTGATGGGGGTGTCCCATGTGAAGGTTTTGGCGGAGAATTTTTCTCCGCCGGGAAGCTTGTCGTAAACTCCATGCAGCACCGTGTGGCCGATTTCCATGGCTTGCAATTGCTTGTGCACCCACAGCGCCCCGACTCCTCCCAAGAAACTGATGGGTTCGAAACTAAAGTGAATGAGTGTTCTACCCACGATCTCCATCCCCCTCGAAAATCGATTCATTTTGCGCACGTGGGCCACATCTTCCTCACCGAGCTGGGCTTCCGCACGGGTGCGGATCGCATCAATGGCTTTTCCGAAGGCTGTCAGCCGTTGTGCGTTTGAAGTGAATGACGCCTCATGAGGTGCGCGGGTGGCTGGTGGAGACATGAAATGGGATTGGAAAGATCGCGCCGCTTGGTGAAGCAAGATGGCTGGAAACGCCAGAGAAAAATGGTCCATCGCAATTCCGGCAGAGGATTGTTTCCTGCGATTCCTTTTAAACCTCCGCCATAATGCCTCGGCTACCGATTTTCCTTGATCAAGGTTACAGAGTGCAATGCGCTTTGATCACTTCAATCTTGATTTCTCATGGCGGCCCGGATTTCTTTTGCGCCGGAAATGAGCGAAGTTCAGGATAAGTTTGCAAAGGATCCTGAAGCCGGGCAGGTGCTGGGCTTCATGGCGGCTGGCCGATGGCGGAAGGCACGGGACGCAGCCAAGGAATTGTGCAAGCGCGATCGCGGGCGTTACCTGGATTTACTCATCAAGGCGAACGTGGGCCTGGTGCGTGAGATGCTCGGCAAAGGGCTGCTCAAGGAGGCGGAAACGGTGATGGACTATCTGGCATCCTTTGCCCCGGCGGATACGATGATAATGCTGCGGGCGGAAATGGCGGCCCCCACGGGCAAGCGCCAAGTGGAGGCGGTGGCCGATTCCGGTGGGGCTGGATGGTGGGTGGCGGCGTTACGGGCGGACGAGGTTTTGATGAAGGGGGACACTGTTTTTCCAGCGGATCAGGCGGCTGTTGATTTGCTGGTCACGGATTCCTACGAGGTGGACGGCGCGGATGGCGATGGCCGCGCAAATCGCTTGGCGGCGGAGCTGAAGGCGGTGCGTGTCGCGTGTGCCGCAACTGGCGAGGGACACTGGGAAGAGGCGAAGGACGCGCTGCGCGGACTTCCGCGGCAGTCGATTTTCTGGCAGTGGCGGATATTTTTGCGTGGGGTGCGGTGTGTCTTCGAGGAAGAAGCGGAAACGGCGCGGCAGTGTTTCGCACACTTGCCGGAAATCAGTGCTTTGGCCCGGGCGGCAGCCGCTCTTGCACCGGATCTGGCCGGAAGCGTGCGCCCGCTACCGCCTACCACCAAGATCCCGCTTTACTTGGCCGCCACCGGCCAGCCGGGGGCGTGGGCCGCGCCGATCCTGGCAGCGGTGGCCTCATGGAAAGCAGGCAGGAAGATCCAGGCGTTCGATGATCTGGCCTCGGGCATGAAGGCGGTGTTTCCCTCCGTCGTGCCGGGGCTTCCATCCCTGCTGACCGATGCGGTCCTGCCTTCCTACGCCCGCATGAACAACGACGACTGGGCGGATTCTGAAACGCTGTACAAACGTTATGCGATGGGCCGGGTGAAAACGAACTCACAGCTTTCAAAGCCGGTGCTCGCGTATTTCCGTTCGATGTGCAGTGCGGAAAATGGCGAGATGCCACCTGAGGAATTGGACCGCTGCTGGCGGACGGTCATCGAGCTGTGGCAGGTCTGCCACGGTCCCAATCCGCAGCGGGACTCGCTGGCTTGGCACTGGCTCGGAGGGATTCTGGAGAAAGCGGCAAAACGAGATACCAACCCCTTCGATTTTGATCCAAAAGGGAAACGCGAGGGCCTTGTCAAGGCGCTCGATGCCTATGAAAAATCCGTGGCCAGTGATGAGACAAACGAAGCTGCCTGGCTTGCCCTCGCATCCCTGTTGGTCAATCAAGGCGCTACCAAAAAAAGCGATAAGATGCTGGACGAGCTGGTGAAAAAATTTCCCCGCAACAAAGGGGTGTTGATACTTGCCGCACACAGCGCCAGTGCCCGCAAGAGCCATGCGAAAGGGGCCGTCTTTCTGCGGGCGGCCCTCGCGTTGGACCCTCTGGATAGAGATCTGAAGAACCGCTTGGTGGCCAGCTTGATGTCGCGGGTGCGGGAGGTCCGCCCCAAAGGCGCACCCACCGAAGAATTGTGGGCGGAAATCGAACCTCTGCTTGAGGACCACCCTCCGGAAGACCACTTGATGCTCAGCCGCTGGATGGCGCGCGTGCGTCGATCATTGTTGGACACGGGGCCTGAGCCGATCGCGCTGGCGGAGCTGGATGCCATCGCGAGGGCGCCCTCCGGCCTGATCCGCGTATTCTTCACCGCCACGCTGGCATCCGTCTATCGCATCCCATCCCCCCTTGAATCGAAGCAGGAATGGAAGGCGGCTTCCTCGTCTTCGGAATGCACTTGGAAATCCCTGCTTGAGATCCTGAAGCTTCTCAACTTCGCCTGCACGATTTCCAGCTGGGGGGCCACGCAAACGAAGGCTGCCAGAGAACGCATCCTGACGGCGGTGGGGCACCTCGGGTCCGCCCGTAAGCTGAAGGAAGATCCTGAAGGGCTCCTGGATTTTTTTGTTGCGTTGCAGGCATTTGGAAAACGCGCGTCTCCGTTGATCTCGGAAATTATCGCTGCGTTGAGACGGGACATCTGCCTTGCCCTCAACCGGCATGTGAATCCAGCGACGAGAAAGACGGACCCATGGTTGCGTCTCGCGAATCTAACACTTATCGGTCATGAGCCGAAGTGGGCGCTCAAACACGTGATTGAAGTCATCACCGATGCGGAAACCGCCGGTCTTCATGCGATCGCGGCGCGGGCAAAGGTGCTCCGGAAAGAAATCGAGCTTCAGATATCCCGCGCGCCAGCGAGCTTCTTCGGAGTGCCGTCGGGCGCCGATCATGATGAAGACGAGGTGGAGGACTCCGATATTTGGGATGATGAGGATGAAGACGAGGATGAAGATGGACCTTCTGATGTTGTGCAAAATCTGGAAGCGCTTAAAATCGCCGTTGCCGCCGGGGATGACGCGGCGATCCGGAAAATCCGGGAAACCCTGCTCGGGCTAGGGTTGACCAAAGCGACGATCAACATGGCCGTGGAAGCCATCTCAAACTCAAAACGCTCCTCCCAATCCCGGAAACCCGGTAAAACCGGTGCTGCAAAAAACGCGGCAAAACCCATGTTCTCCGATCCCTTCCAGGGTGAGCTTTTCTAAAAATCATGAACCCTTTCCTCTTCCTCTATGTGCCGGTGGATGCCACCGATGAACAAGTGCGCGCCCCCTATCAGAATCTCCTGCGCCGCTTCCCGCCGGAGCATAAACCAAGTGAATTCCAAATCATCCAAGAGGCCTATCAAGCGACGCGGACCGCTCCCGATCGCCTGCGCTGGCAGCTGTTCCACGTGCCTGACGAAAGGATCGGCCCGATGGAAGCAATGGAAAAATTCGCCCACCTGCCCGGCAAGATGAAGCCACCCGGCGCAGCACCATTCCGCACATTCCTGCGTGGTTGTGCCAACGCCGCCCTGCGTGATCTATCGAAGTGAAAAACCCACACTTTATTTCCCACCCATGATACCACCCCTTGAGCCATTGCCCGATCCCGATGATGATGATGAATCCTTCGAAATGGCGGAGGAGTCCGCGACGACGCTGGAAATACTCCACGAAGAACTCATCGCCACCACTGCGGAAACCCGCCGTGGCAACCGACGGGTGCTCGAGGTGCTGAAAAATTTGAGCGGAGTGTTGGATGCGCTTTCCGCCACCTCCAACGATACACACAAGGCCGTGCGCGCCCTGCCGGCAATCACCTCCGCCGCTCCTTCTGCCGGTAGCGAGCTGCCGCAATTCTGGGCCCTGCCGCTCGTGGAACTGGCGGACCGTCTCGACCGGGTGGCCCACGGTTTCACCCGCCCGCCCACCGCCCGCCCGCCATGGTGGCCGGGAGCGCGGCGGAAGATGGCTGCTTGGCGCGAAGCTTGGGAAACCCAGGCGGACGCCATCGCCATCCTTCGCAGCCATCTCGCCGCCACCCTGCAACGCGCGGATCTCGTGCGCCTGGAGGTGCTGGACCGCCCGTTCGATCCGAACACGATGACCGCCGTCGAATCTACCGTGGATCTCGAAAAACCCGACCACACCGTGCTTGCAGAAATGCTGCCCGGCTGGCGGAATGCCGCTTCAGGGCAGTTGATCCGGCCCGCCCAGGTCCGGGTTTCCCGCCTCGCCACCCGTTAAATTTCCACCAATTTCCTTTTACTCCTCATGAGCCAAATCCTCGCGCCCCTCGTCATCGGTATCGATCTCGGTACTACCAATTCCACCGTCGCCGTCGCCCAAGATGGCACGCTCACCGTCATTCCCGTGAACGGCCAGCTCACCATGCCCAGCGCCGTCGGCATCGATCCCACCGGCAGGCTCGTCGTCGGGCAGGCGGCGAAAAACCAGGCCATTTCCGCACCCGAAAATACCGTGCTTTCCATCAAGCGGCTCATGGGCACGGATTCCACCGCCGAGCTGGGCGGAAAATCCTACCGGCCCGAGGAAATCAGCGCCTTGATCCTCGGCGAACTCAAGCGCGCCGCCGAGGAATATCTCGGCCGCCCGGTTAGCCAGGCCGTCATCACCGTGCCGGCCTTTTTCAACGAGCGCCAGCGCCTCGCCACCCAGGATGCCGGAAGCCTCGCCGGCCTGGAAGTGCTGCGCATCATCAACGAACCCACCGCCGCCGCCCTCGCCTACGGTGCCGGCCAAGCGGACAGTTCTGAAACGGAAACCCTCCTCGTCTATGATCTTGGCGGCGGCACTTTCGATGTCTCCGTCGTGCGCGTGGAAAACGGCATCGTGGAGGTCCAAGCCAGCCACGGAGACATCCACCTCGGTGGCGATGACTTCGACGAGGCACTCACCACCCTCGGCGAGCAGCGCTTGCGTGAAAAGAACCCGGAAGTGTTACCCGCCGCCGCCCACCGCCGCCTCAAGAGCGCCATGGAGCTCGCGAAAATCCGGCTATCAGACGAACCCTTCGCCACCATCCGCGAGGAATACCTCACCTCCGCCGGCCATCTCGAGACTGAAATTTCCCGCGATGAATACGAAAAACTCATCGATCCGTGGTTGGTTAGAACGCTCGATTGCGTCCAGCACGCTCTTTCCGATGCCGGAATCATGGCCCATCAGCTCGACAAGATCATGCTCGTCGGCGGCGTCACCCGCACCCCCGCCGTGCAGGGGCTGCTCATGCGGACCCTCGGCATGGAGCCGCGCCATGAAATCAACCCGGATCTCGTCGTCGCCATGGGAGCCGCCATTCAGGGTGCCACCCTCGCCGGGCAGCCCGCACCGGCCATCCTTGTCGATATTTCCGCCCACACCTACAGCGTGCTCGCCATCACCGGCGGGGATCTGTTTGGAGAGCACCTCATCTGCTGCCCGGTGGTCCGCCGCGGCACCCCGCTGCCGGTCACCAAGGCAGACTTGTTCACCACCTCTTCGAATTCCCAAGAGCGCGTCATCATTCAGGTATTCCAAGGAGAAAGCGGCAATCCAAAAGAAAACCTCAGCATCGGAGAATTCGTAATCAACGGACTCTCGAGTGTGCCCGCCGGCAATGAGATCATCGTCCAATTCCGCATCGATCTTAACGGCCTGCTCACTGCCACCGCCACGGAGAAACGCACCGGGCTGGTCAAATCCGTCACCATCGACACCGCCGGCCAGCACCGCATCAATCTGGATGCCGCCCGCACCAATCTCGCCGCCCTCTTCGGAGAACAAGATGCCGCTCTCCACCAGGCTGACGATGATTTCGATGACGAGGAAGAGGAAGACGACGAAGCTGAAACCACCGCCACACCAGCCGCTCCCGCCGAGCTGCTCGCCTCCGCCAAGAGCCTGCGCAACCGGGCCGGAAAATTGCTCGACCAAGGCGTGGCCGAAGCCGATGCCACCGCCATCCGCGCCAGCCTGGCAGCCGTGCCCCTCGCCATCGATGCACGGGACTGGACCAAACTACGCAGCACCCTGGACACTCTCAGCGATCTGCTTTTCTATCTGGAAGATTGAGCACTGAAAATCACGGCGGCATGATCACTTTAAGGAAAGTTTCCATCAAACGAAACCTATCTTGAAAAGCAGACGGATCAATCTTACACAGGGCGCTCGCTCTGTGTTACCCCACAAGATCCCGATGCAGTCAAACTCCGTTTCCCTTTTCCCTCGCAGGCTCATTCTCTGTCTCGTGCTGGGATTGTTCGGAGTCCTCCCTGCGGTAGGGCAGCGGCTGTCCAGCGATTTGTTAGCGATGGAATTTTCTGCAAACCGCAAGTCCGCCGTCGTGGAGGTGCCGGTAGGTGCCGCAAAAGTCCGGCTCGAATTCCTCGATCCACGCGGCGTATGGCAGCAGGCCCGGATCGTCTCGGTGGTGCCTGGAAAAATGAGATTCAGGATACCAGGCCCTGGCACACTGAGCTGGCGGGCGGTCCTCCTGATGGACCGGAAATTTCCCGCTGCTTTTTACTCGGGCATCAGCAGGTTCCCGCCTGTGAAATCTTCTAACATTATTTTCAACGGGTCGGGTCGTCTTGAAGTGGCACTCCTGCAAAACCTCGGCATCGCCTCAATGGATGCCACCTTCGCCGCGCCCGCTGCGGCCTCACCTGCACCCGTGGAAGCAGATATCTGGCAAGTGGATGGAGATACCGTTTATTACTTCAATCAGCTCCGCGGCCTCCAGGTGCTCGACTTAAAAAACCCCGCTGATCCCCGGCTCCTGGCATCACTAAGGCTCGCCGCCGTCGGACAGGATCTCTATCTGTTAGCGGGTTCGGGCAGCGTCCGCCATCTCATCCTGCTCACCGCCGCCGGCGATCAAGGCGAGAGGACCCGCATCAACCTCGTCAAGGTCCAGGGACGGAAGGCCGAAATTACCCACTTCACGGAAACAGCGGGGAACCTGGCAGACAGTCGGCTCATCGGCAGCCGCCTGGTGGTCATCACCAAAAACAGATCCCACGATGAATGCCACCTCACGGAGTGGAAGATCATGCCCGGTGGAAATCCAGCTGCTGCTGGGGAAACGATCATTCAGGGTGCCCGCCCGATCATCGCTGCGGGCAGTGATTGGCTGGCCGTCACCACGGAAGAAAACAATCAGCAAAACTCGCTCGTCACGGTATTTGCTCTAAGGGAATCCGGCCTTCTCCGCCTGCATGATAGACCGGTCCGCACGGCTGGCCTGATCGCGGATCAGTATAAGATCCAATGGCACAACCATACTCTAACAACCATCTCCGAAAAACGCAGCGGCTGGCCGGAATGGAGCATCGTCACCGTGCTTGAGAACTTCAGCGTCCCGCTTACTGGAGAGGACCGTGGGCGAGGTGTCCAGCGTCTCGGCCAGCTGGAATTGGCCAAGGGAGAAAGCCTTTTCGCCAGCCGTTTTTCCGGGAAACTCGCCTACATCGTCACGTTCTTAGAGACGGATCCATTGTGGATTGTCGATCTCTCAGACCCCAAAAATCCAGGTGTGTCCGGGCATCTCGAAGTCCCGGGTTGGTCCACTCATCTCGAACCCGTCGGGGATCTGTTGTTTTCCATCGGGTGGGAATCCGGAATGGTCGCCGCATCCCTTTTCGATGTGGCGGATCCCGCCAAGCCCTCCTTGATCCGCCGCCTGAATCTGGGCGCTGAAAGTGAAGCGGCATGGGATGAAAAGGCCTTGAACCTATTGCCTGAGCTGGGCCTGGCGATGGTCCCCTTGGCTCGTTACGATCGCGCATCAGGCGTTGTCACCAAGGGGGTCCAGCTTTTGGACCTTGATCTCCCGGGCCGCGATCTGCGGGCGAGGGGATTCATCCCGCATGACTTCGATGCGCGCCGCGCCGCGATGGCAGGTGAAACGGTGGTCTCCATTTCCCAACGCGGAATGGTGACTGCCGATATCAAGGATCGCGATAAGCCCACCATCCTCGCGGAAGTCGCCCTGGCCTGGCCCGTGGACATCGCACTGGATGCCGGAAAGTTCATCATCCAGCTTGAAACCGGCATTTTCAATGGTGGCGGCGATGCCACCGCCCGCGTCTCCACCGCCGGTGCTGCGGAGGAGATTCTATCAGAAATTCCGCTGGGCGGGGGCACCGTCCGCGCGGCCGGCATGCGTGGAGCAGCATTGTATGTTTTGCGTGAAACAGGTAGTTATGGCAACTATGGGTTATGGTGGAACTGGAATATCAACCCGCAAGGCCGCGAGCTGCACCTTGATGTTTATGATACCTCCGGCTTGCCCGTTCTCCGGCGGGTGGGCAGCGCCAGCAAGCGCCTCAGTGCCAACCAATCGATAGCTAACACCAGCCTGCTTTGGCCGCGAGGGGACCGCTTGGGTGTTTTGTTGGATTCTTCAGAATGGTTCGGTTTTGGTGGCTGGATACAAAATTTTCCAATAATGATAGGTAGTCCGTTTATCGTCGGAACGCTGGATTTCCCGCTTGTTTCAATTCCGGTGATTGTCTCTCCACCGCAGCTTCCGACGGGGCATGCGCCTGAGCTTCTTACCTTCGATGTCTCAAAAGCGCATGCGCCGGTGATCATCGGCAGCATCCCTCTCGGCGATTCCGGCACGCGTCTCACCGGGGCGGGTGCGGCGGCGGATGGCCTGGTGGTCGTGGGGACATCATTTGGCAAATACAATTTTGAGGCGAACGCACAAGAGACAGCCTACCATGCGAAGGTCATTGTTTTCCAGCGTCAAGGGCCGCCCATAGCACGTGAGGGGATTGATTTACCGGGCCCGCTGTTCGAGGTTACCCGGCTGGACCGTAAAGGCTTCCTCGCCTATACCCGAGCGCAGCGCGAGGGAACCTCCGAGATCCAAGTCTGTGCTTCTGATGGGATGGATGCCTTTCTCGTCGCCATGCTCGCCATTCCATCTTCGGCAAGTGTGGCGGCCAGCGGGCAACGTTTATTCGTCTCGCAGGAAATGGGAATCGCACGATATATGCTCGGTGAGACCGGTTCGTTCATAGCCGGAAAACCTTTTGAAATCGGTTGGGCTCCCACCGGGCTGCGCTGCACCAGCGGAGTCTTGATTGCGAATCAAGCGAACCGCCTCTTCGCCGCCGATGTTTCCGGTGCCTCGCCCACCCAGTGGCATTTCGGTGGCTGGAGCTTACGCGCCGCGCAGATTTCCGTGGACACCGCAGGCGATCTGCTCGTGCCCTTTGGCGATCATGGGCTCGAAAAACTCCAGCGCCGTTAGGTTTAGAAGACAGTGAAAATCACGGCTTCGCGATGGCTTCCCGGCACCAGGCGAGGGCCATGAGGGCATAGCCGGTGCCGTAGGATTGGTGATAGTTGT